>Ga0207866_1000554_pt1 | contig 52559 bp, 48 predicted proteins | sample HigsolmetaAR203D_FD_184835 | JGI IMG/M metagenome (GOLD analysis project Ga0207866, IMG submission 184835) | Ionic liquid and high solid enriched microbial communities from the Joint BioEnergy Institute, USA - AR20-3-D (SPAdes) (version 2) ...
AAGCTATGATGCGTCCTTCTGCCATCGTAAAAAGCCAGTTCTTATGACCATCACAGAAAAAAAGACTAAAATTACCGGTTTCAGGAATCAGGTTCCAAAACTATCCGCGGACGATCACGGATTCAGGGTATTATATAGAAATGGTTGAAAGGGAGCCTCGCGCTCCCTTTGCTCTTTATTGTCCGGCATTCTGAACGGTTATGTTGTTACTTTTGATTTTACTTACATGCATTCACAACCTTGATATATGCTCCGGGAATTCTATCTATTATGATAAATATCCCCCATGGATATCAGTGGAAATAAAGGAAAGACGGGCAATTTGCTCATACCTAAGTCAATCTGGGTACGTATAAATGCATTACAAATGAACATCAGTTATAAATGGAAGGAGACAAATGTCTAATGAGTAATAAATTATTCGACTTGTCGTCTACAGTAGGGAGGTCAGTCCGCATTAACAGGGGGGGACCGGAATCCATTGTCGGGAAGATGTTGGCGGTAAAACCGGACCATCTCGTGCTTCAGAACGAAGAGGGAATCGTATATATAAAAACGGAGCATATCAAGAGCATAAGTTTAGATTCCAAGGATTACGCAGACATCCTTCCTCCCCCGGATGACAATAGCTTGCCGCAGTTTATCGACCAGGAAAATTTCGTATCCGTCCTGAGCCAGATGGAAGACCGCTGGGTTCAAATTAACCGCAGAGGTCCGGATAAAGTGGAGGGGATTCTTACAAGCAGCGATAATGAAATGTGCGTGCTTGCCTCCGGTAACGAGATCGTTCATGTCATGAATTTCCATATCCGCAACATAAGCTATGCCGTTCCCAAGCAAGACGATGGCAAACAGAAGGAACAAAGAGGGGAAGAGCAGCAAAAAGATAAACAAGGTGATCAAGGCGAAGCAAAGAAATAACCCGGGGCGAAAAAGAAATAACCTATGAAAAAGCCTGGAAGCATATAAAGAGTGCTTACAGGTTTTTTATTTTACAGCAAACAGGTAATAGTGGAATTTTTAATTATTTGGACAATTGTGCCAAGAATTCATTCTATCAGAAACATATACATGCATTATAGTTAGCTAGCCCCTTATTATAAATGGAAGGTGGGAACAAACGTGGGGGATCAAGCAAATCTTAATCCGCTATTAAAATTGGTTGGGAGGAAGGTTCGCCTGGGGGGCAATGGACCCGAATCGAGAGATGGGAAAATTGTTGCGGTAAAGTCGGACTACTTAGCCCTCGAAACAAAGGAGGAAGGGGTCATTTATTTCCCGTTGAAACATTTGAAATCCATCCGAGTCGACGGAAAAGACTTTTCCGACCTTGTCGCTGAACAACAACCGGGAGAATTAAGCTTAACTGATGCCGGCACGTTCAATGAAGTGTTGGAGCAAATGAAGAGCCGTTGGATACAAGTCAACCGCAGCGGTCCAGAGAGCTTGCAAGGTATCCTGACAGATGTTTACGACGACCAGATCCGATTGATCAAAGATTCGGAGGATGTAAGATTATTTACGTTCCACATCAAAAATGTCAGCTATGTAAGAACGGGATTGAAGGATGATTCCGGATCTCGGCAAAACTCCGGCCAAACAGGGGAACAAACGTCCGCTGAAGCAACCGGCGAAAATGAGAAAAAACCTGGGCATTCGCAAACACAAGCGCATCCGCATAATGACCCGTTGAGGAACGTGAAGAAAGACAAAAAAAGCAGGAAAAAAAGAAGAATCCGGTTTAAAAAAAGTCGCCACAAAAGATGTTGCAAATCTTATCGAATGAAGCTGTATCGGAAAAAGAGAAATAAAAAATGCAATGAGATCACGTATGTAGGTTCGAAACAAATACGATGCACCTCGCGGGAAACATCATGTCCGTACCGGAAATCGGACAAATATGTTGTTCAAAGCGTATGGCTCTCGCCGATCGTCAGAATGGGATAGCAGGGGTGCATATTCGAGAAAAAACTTGAAGGGGGGCGAAAAAAGATGATCATTATTGCCATGGTCATTTCCGGAAGCTTCCTGTACGCACTATTAAAACCGCCTTTGAGGGACGAAAAGATATCTTCCACTCACGCAAATGATCCTGAGTCGCCACGCATGCTTCCGCTTGCTGAGCAAGTAGGGGCACATTCCAATGGTTGATATATCGATGGTACTGACAATCTCCGTATTTGCGATCATGGTCATCCTTCTGATGTGGAGACCGAAAGGAATTAATGAGTATGTTCCACCGTCGATTGGAGCCGGCATTTTTTTCCTAATGGGCATTGTTCCGTTAACTGACGTATATATCATCTTGGGCACGGTAAGCGGGGCGGCAATGACGATTATTTCTACAATTATCATGTCCATTGTGTTGGAAAGCATCGGATTTTTCCGCTGGGCTGCTTTAAACCTTACCAAGAAGGCAAACGGATCGGGACTGGCATTATTCTGGTACATTAATTTTCTCTGCTTTTCAATGACTTTATTTTTCAACAATGATGGCAGCATTTTGATTACCACCCCCATTATCATTCAAACCCTGACGCTGCTCAATCTCAAGACTCAACAAAAGATCCCGTATTTATTATCCGGAGCGATTGTGGCGACAGGAGCCAGCGCACCTGTCGGCGTGAGCAATCTGGCTAATCTGATCGCCCTGAAAATTGTAGGGCTGAATTTAAATGATTATGCAACAATGATGTTCGTACCTTCGATGATCGGGATCGGAACGATTGTACTCTTTCTGTATCTCTACTTTCGAACCGATATCCCCAGGAAGATCCCGATCTTGTCTCCTCAGGCATTCCATCATATGACGAGCGAGTATTCCGAGAAAAACATTTATAAGCATTTGCATCCTCTTTCCGTCGACCCTGGCGCCGAACAAAGCATCGATTGGAAGATGTTCCGCTATTGCATAATGATCGTCATATTGATTCGAATGAGCTTTTTCGCCGTCGCTCCTCTTGGCATCTCTACCGAATTGCCGGCTATTATTGGCGCAATTCTCCTCATTACAGTCAGGTGGATTCGAAAAGGTGAAGGGGCAATGGACATTATCCGGAAGACACCGTGGCATATAATCATTTTCGCCTTCAGTATGTATGTGATTATTTATGGTCTGCACAATGTCGGTTTGACGAATTTCATCGTGGAACGATTGCGGGATCAAGTCTCCTCCGGACCGTTGACGGCGATCTTTGTGATGGGCATTCTTTTAACGGTTATGTCTAACTTATGCAATAATTTACCTGCCATCATGATCGGTACTCTGTCTTTAACGGAGATGAATCTCGATTTGGAAATATTGCAAGTGGCTTATTTAGCCAACGTCATCGGTGCGGATATCGGAGCACTCCTGTTTCCAATGGGAACGTTGGCTTCTCTGATCTGGATGTTCATGATCCGCAAAAACAAAATACCATTGAGTTGGGGACAGTATATCCGGGTCACATTTTTTGTTATCCCCCCTGGGCTGATCATCAGCTTGCTTTGTTTGTACTTTTGGACCGAATGGTTGTTTTTTTGAAAGGAGGGAGAAAGAAAGATGGTGTTTCTGCGCAGCCTTGAAGGGCAAACCATCGACGTAGAGTTGTCTGGCGAGAAGAGGTACACTGGAATACTTGTCGATCATGGTCTGGATATCCTGGTGATATATACAGGGGAGAAATTTATCTATTTTCCTATGACTCATATTCAACAAATCAGGAAACACCAGGACGATTCAACAGAAATTATTGTTCCCGAAGACCGGAACGCGATCGATATGATCACCGATCTGTCCTATCGAAAGGTTCTCACTCATTCTAAAGGAGTGTTCGTGGAAATATTCGTGGTGGGAAATTTGCCGATTCATGGATACATTACCCATGTGCTAACCAATTATTTTGTGTTTTACTCACCGGTATATCGAACGATGTTTATTCCTTTCTTTCATTTGAAATGGCTCGTTCCTTATCCCGACAACCGCACTCCCTATTCCCTTGATAAGTCCAGTTTGCCGGTCAATCCGTCCAATGTCACATTTGTGCGTACGTTTGAAGAGCAGCTAAAAAAATTGGAAGGGAAAATCGTCGTGTTCGATTTGGGGTTATACAACAACAAGATTGGTTTTCTGAACCGCATCGAAAACAATATGATCGAGCTGATTACCGGGGACAAGAGAAGTATTTACTGCAATATCCAGCATCTGAAGACGGTTCACTCCCCTGATTATTCTTGAAAGGAGGTGATGGTCCATGCCGAAACATCCTCATCCTCCTCATCATGGTGTACACTCTGGTGAGAAAAAAGGAGAGCACAAAGAAGAATCCAAGAAAGAAAAGCATGAAAAGAAGGACGGGCAAAAAGAAGCAAAGAAGGAAGAAAAGAAGGGAGAAAAGAAAGAAGAAAAGAAGGAAGAAAAGAAAAAAGGGAAAGAAGAAGAAAAGGACAAAGAAGAAAAAGATAAAGACAACGAGAAGGATGAAAAGAAAAAAGACAAGAAGGAAGAAAATAAAAAAAGATAAATGTAAAGATGACTGGGGGAAATAAGGAATGATCCGGGGCCAAGGGGCTGTCCCAAGAGCAGTTATTGCAACTTGGGGAAAGCCCCTTTTGTTTCGGTTCTTGTCCGCAACGATGGGGTACTTTCTCCTATTTTCCTTCCAGCCGGGCGATTTCCTTGCGCACGATCGGAGCGACCTTTGTGCCCAAGAGTTCGATGGCTCGCAAAACTTGACGGTGCGGCATGGTGCCGACATTCACATGCAGGAAGAAGCGGGAGACTCCCAGATTTTTGCGGAGCAACAGGATCTTTTCCGCGACATATTCGGGGTCGCCGACATAGAGGGCTCCCCGGAGACTGCGGGCTGCATCGTAAGTTGCCCGGTCGTAATAAGGCCAGCCCCGCTCCCGTCCGATGACGTTCATTTGCGCTTGAGTGGGCGGAAAAAATAATTCCGCGGCTTCCTCGGTTGTATCCGCGACAAAACCGTGCGAATGCGTCGCAACCGGCAACGTGTCGGGATTGTGGCCGGCTTTCGCGGCAGCCTCTTTATAGAGAGCCACCAACGGCGCAAATTTTTCGGGCATTCCGCCGATGATGGCCAATACGAGCGGAAGTCCCAACATACCTGCGCGGATGACCGACTCCGGATTGCCGCCGCTGGCGATCCATACCGGCAAGGGGTTCTGAACCGGCCGGGGATAAATGCCCAAGTTATCGATGGCAGGACGGAAGCGGCCCCGCCAGGTCACTTTTTCCGATGATCTGATGGCCAGCAGCAATTCCAGCTTTTCCTTGAACAATTCGTCGTAGTCGTCCAGACTGTAACCGAATAGGGGAAAGGATTCAATGAACGATCCGCGGCCTGCCATGATTTCCGCCCGTCCGTTGGACAGGCAGTCCAAAGTCGAGAAAGCCTGATACACGCGAACCGGATCGTCTGAAGACAATACGGTTACGGCGCTGGTCAGCCTGATCCGCTTGGTCACGGCGGCGGCGGCCGCCAGGATGACGGCGGGGGAAGTGCTGGCGTAATCCGCCCGGTGATGCTCCCCGATTCCATAAACGTCCAAGCCGACTTGGTCGGCCAGCACGATTTCCTCGACCGCATTGCGGATTCTCTCGGCGTGGCTGACGGCCTTGCCTGTCGCCGGATCAGGCGTCGCTTCCAGGAAAGTGCTGATTCCTATTTCCATCGTATTTAACGGTTGGGTCATTTTTCCGCCTCCTTTATTACCTATAGTTTACTCATTTTTTTTGGTTTCTCAAATCGGGAGATGATATAATCGAATCATGTAACGGCACAGATACGGGTGATGCGGCAGAGGTGAGATCATGTGTTTCGGCAACGGACAGAAGACGGAAATGAGATGGCAAGGGCGGGAGAACAATTGTCTTTCCCAATGGAGATTGAAACGATAGAGACGGAATCAGCGAAATTGCATATCAAAAATCGCAGATATTTGGGAAGCAAATACAAATTGCTGGAATTTATCCGGAACGTTGTTCAGGAACATTGCCGGGATATCCGCACTGTCGCGGATATTTTCGCCGGCACGGGGGTTGTGGCCCACAGGTTTAACATGGAAGGAAAAACCGTCATCGTCAATGATATTTTATATTCCAATTATTTGTCATATTGGACCTGGTTTAGCGATGAGGAAATCGATTACGGCAAAATTGAGGAACTGATCGCGGAATGGAATCGGGCGCAGCCGCGTGCGGATAATTACGTATCCGAACATTTTGGCGGAACGTACTTTACGCATGAGAACGCGCGAAAAATCGGATACATAAGAGAAGAAATCGAGAAATTATCGGAACATATCACGTTCCGTGAAAAGGCAATCCTGATCACGTCGCTTCTCTATGCGATGGACAAAGTGGCCAATACGGTGGGCCATTATGATGCTTACCGGAGAAAATTGGATACGACCAAAGAACTGAAACTGCTCGTTCCGGATCTCAATGATCACTTGAATCAAGGGAACAGGATTTGCAAGGAAGATGCGAATGCGTTGGTAAGAAAGATTAAGGCGGATTTGTTTTATATCGATACCCCGTACAATTCGCGGCAGTACGGAGATGCCTATCATCTTCTGGAAAATATCGCAGAATGGAAGAAACCGCAAGTGACAGGGGTCGCGAAGAAAATGGTCGACCGCTCCCATTTGAAGAGCGATTACTGCACGATGAAAGCTCCCAAAGCGTTTGCCGATTTAATTTCGCATATCGACGGGAAATATATATTGGTTTCGTACAACAATATGGCGGAAAAAGGCGACGGGCGCTCCAACGCGAAAATTTCCGAGGAAGAAATAGTGGACATTTTGAAATCAAGAGGCAAGGTGAAAATTTTTGAAATGGAGTTTCAGGCTTATACGACGGGAAAAACGAATATTGAGGATCACAAAGAGATTCTTTATTTGTGTGAAATAGCCGGGTGATCCGTTTTGGGACAAACCGTGACAAAATATATCAAATCCTGTTTAAATTATACCGGTGGAAAACATAAGCTTCTTGACCAGATGATTCCTTTATTTCCCCGGAACGTTCATCACTTTGTGGATTTGTTTTGCGGCGGGGCCAATGTGGCCGTCAATATGACGGCCGACGGGTCCATACAATGCATTGACAAACAGAAAGAAGTCATCCGGCTCTTTCATACGTTGCAGCAAACGGACGAAAGCGAAGTACTGCGCACGATTGAAGGGATCATTGAGGAATACGGCCTGACCAACACCAGCCGGTACGGATATGCCGTGTACGGGTGCGAATCCGGAAGCGGGCTTGCCCCCTATAATAAAGAGAAATACTTAAAGTTAAGGGACGATTACAACCGCCGGCCGGAAGACAACGGGTATTATGATATCGTTTTTTATGTTCTGACCGTCTTCGGATTCAACAATCAAATCCGGTTCAGCAAAAAAGGACATTACAATATACCGGTCGGCAAAAGGGATTTCAATGAGAGAGTGCGGGCCAACCTGATTGATTTTATGCGGGCCATTAAAACAAAAAACATCGACTTTCTATGCGCGGATTTTCGGGACGTGAAGTGGCATCTGGGAAGGGGGGACTTTCTGTATGCAGACCCCCCTTATTTAATTACGACGGCTACTTATAACGAACAGAAGGGCTGGACGGAAAAAGAGGAACAAGATTTGCTGGAACTCCTTGACCGTCTCCATGCGAAAGGAGTCTACTTTGCTTTATCCAATGTGATCGAGCACAAGGGAGCCGAAAATGCCATCCTGAAAGCGTGGGCAACCAAATACCGCGTTCATGTGTTGGATTTCAGTTACAACAATTCGAATTATCAAACGAAGCGGAATCAGGGCAAAACGGTCGAAGTGCTTATTACCAATTACGAATGACAAACGGTGATTGTGGAGGAATACGGAATGCCCGGCACATGGAGTATCAGTACGACACTGCGGAATCCTGAACGGATTGCCGGTTTTTTAAAAGTTCTTGCCCGGTTTGAAGGGCAGATGTTTGATGAGCATGTGCAAGCCCAATACTTTACAGAATTAATAAGGGCGAAAGAATACATGCCTAACGGCTTATCCGATCATTATAAACTTCAGTATGAAGACCCGGAACCGTTTACCAACCGGCAATTGGAAGAGATCCTGAGCCAGGTGCGTTATGAAAATAAAAGTTTTCATAACGACCAGAAGCAAGCCTATGCTTTTCGCGGGAGAACGGCCGTAAGCAATATCACGAAAATGGGTCTGGCCATTGCCAAAGAATCGATGGGTGCGGTTCAAATTACGGAGTTAGGCAAAAGATTGATCGCAGGTCAAATCGATTTGGTCGATGTGTTTTTCAGATATTTCCTCAAGTGGCAATTGCCGAACCCGACCGAACGGGGTTACCGGGATTTTAATATTGTTCCGTTTATCGCCGTCATGCACGTGATTGACAAAGTAAACCGCGGATGGTCCCAATTGGGTTATCAGCCCATCGGCGTCTCCAAAGAAGAGTTTTCGCTGTTTCTGACCACATTGACCGATTACAGGGATATCGAAGACCGGGCCAGGCAAATTGTCGAGTTCCGGCAAGCGAAGAAAAGTTTGGGCAAAACCGAGGCGCAGCGGTATGTGGACAGAAGATTCGCCGAAACAGCGGTTGAAGTGTTCCGGTTGGACCCGACGGATCAGAAGAACGTGACGAAAAAAGTAAACAATCTTTTTGATTACGGCGATTCCGCGATCCGGTATTTCAGGCAAACCCAGCTGCTTTATTACAGAGGAAACGGGAGATACGTCGATCTGGCTCCGACGAGAAAAGTGGAAATCGATACCATCCTTCAGCATTTTGACGGCAGCGCGGCCGATTTCCGCGATGCGGACGAATATCTGCATTACATGTCCGATATTCATCAACCGCAGCTTCCTTGGGAAAATGCGGACGATTTAAAACTGGTGTATGATCACCTCCTGGACAGGGCCATATCCTTGCAATCCGAAATCAGCCATCAGTACGGGGGCCGGACGCTCCATCAGTACTCGTTCGCCCGAAAATCCTTGAATACGGTAAGCGAGTATCGGAGGGAAATCTCTTCTCTCAGGGAAAAGATCAAAACGCTGAACAACGATTTGTTTATCTTGAGAGAGAGAAGCCTGCAAAATTTGGATACCTATATGAAGAAATTATTGGAACTGGCGAACCGCAAAAGAAGTGTCAGCGGCCAGGACCCGTTAAACCTGGAGTATTACGTCACCTTATCTTTAATGGCTTTGGACGATGCCCGGGAAATCTCGCCCAATTATTCCGTAGGCGACGATAATTTGCCCTTATTTACCGCTCCGGGCAATAAACCGGATATCGAGTGCCGTTATTCTTCGTTTCATATGATTTGCGAGGTGACCTTGCTTCGGGGACGGGATCAATGGTTTCACGAAGGGCAGCCTGTCATGCGGCATTTGAGAGATGTTGAGGAGAGAGAGGAAAACCGGAATGCCGATATTTATTGTTTGTTTCTTGCGCCATCCATTCACCGGGATACGCTCAATACGTTTTGGATGAGTGTGAAATGGGGATACGAAGGGAAAGTGCAGAAGATTGTTCCGCTCACGATTGAACAGTTTGTGAGAGTGCTTAAGAAAGTGAAAGAATGGAACGAACGCGGAGTCAGGATGACTCATCAGCATTTCAAAGAACTTTTGTCGAAAATATTTTACAGCCATGAAGCGGCCGGACTGGACTCCACCGCCTGGCTGGAACAAGTCGATTCGATCATCGACGAATGGGGATCTTCAGTGCCGGTTTGATTGTCCAATAAAAAAACGCCCGATGATTCACCGGGCTCATGTACGTTGCTTAATGGCTCAATGCCGCTTGATAAGGAAATTGCGAGGAATAACCGCTATATTGTTGTTGCGCCTGCCGAATGTTTTGCTGTTCTTCCGCTTCAAGCTTGTACCAGCCTTTTTGAAACATCAGGTTATACAGTTCGCGGGCGCTCCGGTGCGTTTCCACGAGCATTTGCAGCATGTCCGAGTGCAGCAATTCGTGGCTGGCTTCACGGACGGCGACGTTCAGACTGTCGGTCAAATATTTGCAAGTGCTGAGAGCGTCGTTGAGAAAATCGCGGTCGTTCATCTCGGGGCCTTTGACTTGCGGCAGTTGGCCGGTTTGCGGATTCGCAATTTCATTTTGGTTTTGCCCTTGCTGCATGGAACGTTCCCTCCTTATTGGTTTGCCTGTTGTGCCGCTTGCGGGCGGGGCAAGTTCGCCATCGCCGTATTGTTGTCCACTTGCAGGTGAGTCAACAATTTCTCATAGTGCCGTTGGTGCATTTGTCCCGCTTTGTCCAGCGCTTGTTTTACTTGCGGGTCTTGCGCCTGCTGCGCAAAAAAATGCAACTTTTTGAATGCTACCAGTTCCCAGGACATGGCATCTTTCAGATAAAGCAAATCTTTGGTTGTAATGACACGCGGCGGAACCGGTATGGGAACTTGAGTCTGTCCTGCCGAGGAAGCCATGGTTGTCGTAGGCAATGTGATGCTCTCCTTTCGTGGAATCGTTGGTTTTTACAAGAATAGGATGAGCAATAAACGGCCAATTATACCCGAAACGGATCGGACGAAAAAAAGCGAATCAAACTGGACCCGGACAGGACAGGGACAAACAAATGCGAAGCGGTTCCGCCGAACGAAAATCCCCCGGATGAATAAATTTACGCTTCCCTGAAAACGATACTCTTTGAAAACGGTGCGCTAAAGAACCTTTTCAAGGAGTGAACATGATGCGACGTTGGTCCATTGTTATTTTTTCGGCTTTTGTTGTATTTTTGGCAAGCGCGGCCGCTGTTTTCGCCGAGGAATTGAGGCCGTACCATTTCGGCTTCAAAAGGAGCGTGGACGGCCGTCTTCCGTCGATTGCCCAGGAAGGTTTCCGGGATTTGTTGCAGCAGTACGGGGCCATTTTTTTGGGGGACACCCGGAAAAAAGAGTTGTATCTTACTTTTGACAACGGGTATGAGAACGGATATACCGCCCGGATTTTGGACGTGCTGAAAGAGAAAAAAGTGCCCGCGGCTTTTTTCGTAACCGGGCATTATGTGAACGGGCAAGAGGACTTGTTAAGGCGGATGATCAACGAGGGGCATATCGTCGGCAACCATTCCTGGAGCCATCCCGATATGACCCGGATTTCGCCCGGGCAGATCAAAGAAGAACTGGAGAAAGTGAAGCGGGAAGTGGCCAACCGGACCGGATATCGGGAAATGCGGTTCATGCGCCCGCCAAGGGGAATTTTTAACGAACGGACTTTGGCGGTCAGCCGGGAACTGGGCTATACGAACGTATTCTGGTCCATTGCCTACAAGGATTGGGATACTGCCCGGCAAATGGGATGGAAATATGCCTATGACAATGTCATGAGACAACTTCATCCGGGAGCGGTCATCTTGCTTCATTCCGTATCCCGGGATAATGCGGAAGCTTTGGGCAAAATCATCGATGATGCCAGGAGCCGGGGGTATGAATTTAAAAGTTTGGAACAGTTGGAAAGGAAAGAATACGGAGAGTAGCGAAAAAAGCCGGCATCCCGCCTTGCCGGTCACCGGGGCGGGATGCCGTGTATGGTCCCGATTATGGGCACAGAGTAATCCGGTTGGTTGTTTATTTTTGTCCGGATTCGCGGTCGGGAAGCTGGTTTACGTAACTGTCCGACAAATGGAGCAGTTCGAGGGCGCGGTCATATTCGTCCTTCGAAACTGCCGGCCGGTCTTCCGCCGCTTCTTTTCCGGCAAGGGGATAACTGGTGCCGTCTTCGTACCCGGTGCCCGGCAAAAAGAGCGCCTGACTGTTTATCAACGATCCGGACGGCAGGTAATAACGCTGCGGCAACAAATTGTAAGTGTGGTTCAGTAAATCTTGTCCGAAATGCAAATAATCTTCCAAGGAAACGCCGAGCAGGTTCGCGATCGTCGGCAAGAGATCCACTTGGCCGCCGATTTGTTCAAAAACGGCAGGCTCGGTCAATCCCGGCGCAATAATCAGCAGCGGGATATTCAACATATCGGCATATCCGTATTCGTGTCCGAATATTTCCTCCATGAACTCCTTGTCTTGACGGTCTAACGAATACTTCGGCAAACCGAGGTGGTCGCCGTAGATGACGATGAGACTGTCTTCCCAAACCCCGTTTTCTTTCAGTCTTTCAATGAATTTTCCTAAAGCGTAGTCCGCGTAATTTTGCGCACGGATGTAATCGCCGACAAGGGTGCCCTCGTACCGTTCGGGAATCGTCATCCGGTATTTGTCTTCCGGTATGGTGTAAGGATGGTGGGCGGACATGGAAATAATGTGCGCATAGAACGGTTTTTCCTCCCTGTTCATCCTCTCCAGTTCGTCCGCTGTTTTGGCGTACAGCACTTCGTCGGATGCCCCGAAAAATACGGTGTCCTCATCGCCGAAATATTGACGGTCGTAATAACGGTCGAATCCAAGCGCTTTGTACAACTCGCCGCGGTTCCAAAACTCGACGTCGTTCGTATGGAACGTGGCCGACGTATACCCATGCTCCTTCAGCAGTTTCGGGAGACTGGGCAGCGCTTTGCCCGCATAAATTTGTGTCGCGGCTCCCCGTGACGGGATATAGTAGGACGTGTTGACAATAAATTCGGCATCGGAGGTATTACCTTGTCCGACTTGCTGATAAAAGTTTGGAAAATAAAAGCTTTCGGCTGCAAGGCGGTTGATTGTCGGGGTCACCTCCCGGCCGTCCAGCTTGAGCCCGATCAAGAAATTTTGAAATGACTCCAGTTGAATGACGATGACATTTTTGCCCGCGGCCATTTGCCAATATTTCGGTTGTTCGGGCTCCCGGATCCCTTTTAGTTGACGGATGGCTTCTTGGGTGATCTCTTCCTGTTCCACGACCGGTTCTTCCTCTTCCGCGAAGATGGTATAGGCTTCGTAATTCAGAATCCCCATTTGTTCCACTTTCGTGAATTCGTTCATGCTCGCCCGGTGAGGAAAAACGTGCAAGGAACAGACCATGAGCGAAATGAGCAGTAAACCGATGACGACGCTTCTTCTTTCTTTCGTTGAGCTGAGCTTTTTCCACAAGATAGCCCGTTTGCCGGACATCAGCCAGATTCCGAGAACGATGACGTCTGTGAAAATGAGCAAATATTGAGGGTCCAGCAATGAAAACACACTGCTTTTGACCGTCGCCACCTGATTGACTTGTTGCAGCGCATGGTAAGTGACGATTACGCCGTAATATTTGTAATACATAATGACAGCGAAAAATATGGCTGTGAGCAGCAGATTGACTCCCCAATAAATCGCCAGCTTGCGTTTGGCGGCAAACCATTCAATAAAGCAAAACAAAATCCAGATAAAGGGAATTTCTTTAATGAGCGGGGTCCAAGAAGGAACACCGTCAAAAATGACCAGCCATACCAGGTAGCTTTTAAACAACAATATAAATGTAAACAGCAGAAACGGTCTTGTAACCAACATCCGGTACGAATTTGACAATGGCATAGTAACGTCCTTCCTTTCTCACAGAGTCTGAAAAGCAAGAAAGAACAGCCGTCTATTCATAAATATTTATGAAATATTCCGTGAATGGTTTATCAGAAGTAATTATGATATTTCATCAGACGAAAGTCAAAACGGAAAAGTTGCTGCAATCGCGCGTTTACCGTACCGTGAAGGGAGTGTGTCTTGATTTTTGGCAGGATGCGAAATGTCCTTGCAATTAAAGGGCGTCATCCGGTTTTCTTCACAATTGGCCGCCGGCATGCGGTCCTGGGAAAAACGGATCCGAAAATATGGGTAGCAACCTATTGCGGACGTTCATATACATATGACAAAGCGAAAACGCCCAGAGATGTGCGAAGCTTTAAAACCCTACCGATTTGCTCAAGTATGAAGGAGAGGGGAGATTGTACTGAAGGTATCGAGCAAAGGAGAATACGCGTTACGTTCCCTGTTGGTTTTGGGCCAACAGCGGGGCCATGTGGTGTCCATCAGTGAAATATCGGAAAAAACGATGGTCACTGCCAAATATATGGAGCAAATCATGCATCAATTGAAAAAGTGGGGATATGTCGGCAGCAAGCGGGGTGTACAGGGCGGATATTTTTTGCGGATTCCGCCGAACGAGATCGTGATCGGGGAAGTGATCCGCCGGCTGGAAGGACCTTTATCGCCGATGGGATGCGCGAGCGTCACCGCATATGAATCTTGTCCGTTAGAGTCAAAGTGCCTGTTAAAACCGCTGTGGGCGTTCGTTCGCGATACGATTGCGCACGTATTGGAGCAAACGACACTCGAAGATTTGCTTCAGGGGAACATTCCAAACCGGGGGGGAGGGAATGCGGTTGTTCAAGAGCAAGCTCAATGAACAATGGGTCGGGCGGATTTTGCGTTCATTGGAAGGGCTGGAATACGGTTCTGTGCAAATCGTTGTTCATGACTCGCAAATCACACAAATTGAAAGAGTGGAGAGGCATCGTTTTCCGCTGGAAAAAAATACGGGGATGAAAGCAGGCAAAATGCAGGCGAAAGTATAAAGCCACACGAAAGCAATCCGCCGATCGGACCGCCGAAGGCTCTCTAATCCTGCGCAACTTGAGCAGGATGAAGAGGGCTTTTTTGGTAATCAAAGAAGCCCTTCAATGTGTCTGTCCTATTGTCACGCTATTGTCCAATAAACGGCTTCAAGTTTTTTGGAAATAAAAATCATTCGTGAAAAGGGAGATTAGGAAGATGATGAAAAAAGTGATTTTGGCCGTAATCGCGGGAATGCTGATGATCGGGTCGGCGGGGTGCGGAACCGAACTTAAGGGGGGAAGTTCCGCCGTGGAAATTCTTAACGTTTCTTATGATCCTACGCGGGAGTTGTATCAAGAGTTCAATGAAAGCTTTGCGAAGGTTTGGAAAGAACAAACCGGACAACAAGTGATCGTGAAGCAATCTCATGGAGGATCGGGAAAACAATCCCGGTCGGTGATAGACGGTTTGGAAGCGGATGTCGTCACTCTTGCTCTGGCTTATGATGTGGATGAAATCGCGCGCCACGGGCTTTTGTCCGAAGACTGGCAGGACAAATTGCCGGACCGCAGTTCGCCGTATACGTCGACCATCGTATTTCTCGTCCGGAAAGGAAATCCCAAACAAATTAAAGATTGGGAAGACCTGGTGAATCCCGGAATCTCCGTCATTACTCCCAATCCGAAAACTTCGGGAGGTGCCCGCTGGAATTACCTGGCGGCATGGGGGTATGCTTTGCAATCCGGCGGAGGCGATCAGGAAAAAGCCAAAGAATTTGTCAAACGGCTGTTTGACAATGTGCCCGTTTTGGATTCCGGCGCCCGCGGAGCAACGACCACGTTCGTCGAGCGGGGGATCGGCGATGTCCTTCTGTCCTGGGAAAATGAAGCGTTTCTTGCCATGCATGAATTGGGAGAAGAAAAAGTGGAAATCGTCATGCCGTCCGTCAGCATATTGGCCGAACCTCCGGTAGCTGTTGTCGACAGCGTCGTCGACAAGCGCGGAACCCGGGAAATTGCGCAAGCTTACCTGGAATATTTGTATTCCGAAGAGGGGCAGGAAATAGCGGCAAAACACTTCTACCGGCCCAGATCTCCGGAGATCGCCGCCCGGTACGCGGACCAGTTTCCTTCGATGCAATTGTTTACGGTGGATGAACTGTTTGGGGGTTGGCAGGAAGCCCAAAAAACCCACTTTGCGGACGGAGGAATTTTTGACCAGATTTACAAGCCGTGACGGTGTTTATGATTGTGTAAACCGGGAGGAAAAATGAGATGGGAAAAGCGTCGAAAAACAGACACGTGCTGCCGGGTTTCGGTTTATCGATGGGATATATGCTTGCGTATCTCAGTTTCATTGTATTGATTCCGCTGTCGGTGCTGTTTGTGAAGACGGCATCGCTTGGCTGGCGGCAATTTTGGGAGACGGTTACCGACGAACGGGTGCTGGCTTCATACCGGCTGACATTTTCGGCCTCTTTTGCTGCGGCATGCGTCAATGCCGTATTCGGCACTCTGATCGCCTGGGTGCTTGTCAGATACCGTTTCCCGGGAAAACGCATATTGGACGGACTCGTCGACCTGCCGTTTGCGCTACCTACGGCCGTGGCGGGAATCTCTTTGACGGCGCTTTATTCGTCTTCGGGATGGATCGGCCAATATCTTGAACGGATGGGGATCAAAGCGGCTTTTACGCCATTGGGGATCATGATCGCTCTTACCTTTATCGGGCTTCCCTTTGTCGTGCGGACGATTCAGCCCGTTTTGCAAGAGGTGGACGAACAATACGAAGAGGCGGCGGCCACATTGGGGGCCGGCCGTTGGAAAACGTTTGCGAGGGTCATTTTCCCTCCCCTTCTGCCCGCGCTTTTTACCGGCTTTTCCCTCGCTTTTGCCCGGGCGTTGGGCGAATACGGATCGGTTGTGTTTATTTCGGGCAATATGCCGATGAAGACGGAGATTACTCCGCTGATCATTATTACGAAGCTGGAACAATTCGACTACGCAGGAGCCGCCGCTATAGCGTCCGTTGTTTTGGCCGCATCGTTTCTCTTGTTGTTTTTGATCAATTTTATACAATGGCGAAGCAGCCGAAAGCATGCTGCAGGTTAGGAGGCGAAAATCATGTCCTATGCCGGGACTGAACGGCCGAAAGCTTCCATGAAGCGGTTCGTTCGGCACAACGATGAATCGCCATGGGTACGTTGGACATTGACCGGAGTTGCGCTCGTTTTTCTGGGATTGTTTCTTGTCGTTCCGCTCTTGGCCGTGTTTGCCGAAGCTTTCAAAAAAGGCTGGGAGACTTATATGGCTTCGATATCGGAGCCCGATACGCTGGCGGCGGTGAAGCTCACACTCTTGACTGCGGCGATTGCCGTTCCCCTGAATCTGGTGTTCGGAATCGCGGCAGCCTGGTGTATTGCCAAGTTTCACTTCAAAGGGAAAAACTTGTTGATGACGCTGATCGATCTTCCGTTTGCCGTCTCTCCGGTAATCTCCGGCCTGATTTTTGTGCTGATGTTCGGTGCGCACGGGATTCTGGGCCCGTTGCTGGGATCTTTGGGCATTCGGATCATTTTTGCCGTTCCCGGAATCATATTGGTTACGGTTTTCGTCACGTTTCCGTTTATCGCGCGGGAATTGATTCCGGTCATGCAGGCGCAGGGGACGGAGGAAGAACAGGCCGCCGTAACATTGGGAGCGAACGGTTGGCAGACGTTATTCCGGATTACGCTGCCCAATGTGAAATGGGGGCTGCTGTACGGCGTCATTTTGTGCAATGCCCGGGCCATGGGCGAATTTGGGGCCGTATCGGTCGTATCGGGCCACATTCGCGGGATGACCAATACGATTCCGTTGCATGTGGAAATTTTGTATAACGAATACAATTTTGCGGCGGCGTTTGCGGTCGCATCGCTCTTGGCTTTCTTGGCGCTTGTCACGTTGGTTTTAAAATGCGCGTTGGAATGGAAATCTGATCGATCACGAAGGCAGGAGAGAATGAGATGAGCGTTGAAGTGAGGAATGTGTCAAAGGCGTACGGTTCTTTTCAAGCCGTACAGGACGTCAGTTTGGAGATTTCCACGGGAGAATTGGCGGCATTGCTCGGCCCGTCGGGTTCGGGGAAAACGACTTTGCTGCGGTTGATTGCCGGTCTGGAAAAAACCGATCGCGGAAACATATTTTTTAAAGGAGAAGATGCGACGAACCAATCCGCCAGGGAACGCAAAGTCGGCTTCGTATTCCAGCATTACGCCCTGTTTCGGCATATGAACATTTTCAATAACGTCGCTTTCGGGCTGCAGGTGCGTCCCCGTAAAAACCGCCCTTCCAAAAAGGAAATTCGGGAGCGGGTTTTTGAACTTCTGAAACTGGTCCAGCTCGAGGGGTTCGCGGAACGCAAGCCTTCCCAACTCTCGGGCGGGCAGCGGCAAAGAGTTGCCCTGGCCAGAGCCCTGGCGATCGAGCCGGAAGTGTTACTTCTCGACGAGCCGTTCGGGGCCCTCGATGCCAAAGTCCGGCAAGAACTGCGCCGCTGGTTGAGGGATCTTCACGACCGCTTAAACATTACGACCGTATTCGTTACTCATGACCAGGAAGAAGCGCTCGAAATGGCCGACCGGATCGTCGTGATGAATGAAGGGAAAGTGGAACAGACCGGCACCCCCGAGCAAGTGTACCACGCTCCCGCCAATCCGTTCGTCTGCAGCTTTCTCGGCAGGGCCAACCTTTTCCGCGCCCGGGTTCCGGGAGATCAGGCCGCGGACAGTATGGAAATCGGCTATATTAGACCGCACGAAATTCAAGTCAGCATGCACCGCTATGACAGAACATCGGTCCCCTCCGTCATCAACCATATTTATACGGTCGGCCCGACTGTCCGTCTGGAAATGACCAGAATGGACACCGGGGAGCCTTTTGAAGCGGAAATGGGCAGGGAACGTTTCCAGGAACTGGGCGTGCGCGCCGGTGAAACCGTGTTTGCGGACCTCGGAGACTTGAAATTGTTTGGGACGAAACCCGGAGGTAACCCGGGGATGAATTACAGACCTGTACGGCAAATGCAATCTGTCGGTGCCGACGTGCAGCCGGCCAATCGCTGAAAGACCCGGTTTTTGCCAATCGTTTATTTTCCCGGTAGCCGCCATAAAGGGACTGCGCTATAATGGAATCGATACTGCGTGGCAATTTGTGCGGTTTGGCGGAGGTAAAACATGCGGAACTGGTTGCGTATTCTCGTCTTATTTTTCGTACCTGCAGCCGTTATTTTCCTTTGCTTCCGGTTTAACCTGTGGGCGGGGTTGGTCTCTTCGCTTGCGTATTTGGGCTGGATATTTTACAACGGACGCGCAGGCTATTACGGTTACAGAGCCAATTTGGCGTACCAAAGAAAAGACGAGGCGGAAGCGGTCCGTAGGCTGAAACGGGCCTATGAGACCGGGCGTCCTTCCCTGCATGCCGTCGCCTACGGCTATCTTTTGCTAAGAACCGGAAATATCGCGGAAGCGGAGAGGGTCTTGTCCGGACTGTTGAACAAGGAGCTGAACCGTGAGAACAAAATGGCCGCGAAATCCAATATGGCTTTGGTGCTCTGGAAAAAAGGGCGGTTGGACGAAGCGGTGCGTATGTTGGAGGAAGTGTACCGCGAGTATAAAACGACAACCGTTTACGGCAGCTTGGGGTATTTGCTCATATTGCAGGGAGATTTGGACCGGGCGCTTGCGTTCAATCTTGAAGCGCGCGAGTATAATGATGCGGATCCGGTCATTTTGGACAATCTCGGACAAACGTATTATTTGCGGGGAGAACTTGACAAGGCGGAAGAAATCTATGTCAGGGCGGCCGGACTCGCTCCGAAATTTCCGGAGCCGTATTATCATTACGGGCTGGTTCTGCTGCAAAAAAACAAAATGGATGCCGCATTGCAACAGTTTCGCGAAGCTTTGAAACATAAGACATCGTTTCTCAGTACGGTTACGCATGAGGAGATCGAGCGGAAAATTGCGGAATTAAAGATCGCGGCTTCCGCGGAGTAGACGAAGGAGTAGACGAAGACCCGGCCCGTTTCGGCATTTTTTCCTGATTGGGCACCAAGTCACAACCCCGTGACCGTCTTTTTGAAGAGTATGCCGGACAAAGCTGATCATGGGGCTAAAGAGTTGATCAATCGGCAGAGAGGAGATACCGGATGGATCGTCATGTGATTCGTTGCGCCGTTCTCGGCTTGGGGCGGCTTGGATACTGGCACGCGGAAAATTTGGCAAACAGGGTAAAAGGCGCCAAGCTGGCATGCGTTGTGGACCAAAACCCGGAACAAGCGGAAAAGGTGGCCAGGGAGCTTGGGATTGAGCGTTGGACTGTCGATGCGGACAGCGTGCTGGAAAGCGACGATATCGACGCAGTGGTGGTGGCTACGCCGACACCCACACATGCCGGACTGATCATAAAGGCGGCCGCATGCGGAAAACCCGTCTTCGTGGAAAAGCCGATTACCGGCAACTTGGCGGAGGCCGACGAAGTCATCCGCACGCTCGATAAATATAACGCCGTTTGCCAAGTCGGATTTATGCGCCGTTTCGACCCGGGATATGCCGAGGCGAAACGACGCATTTTGGCGGGAGATATCGGCGAGCCGATATATTTTAAATCGGTGTCGCGCGATCCCTTTTCCCCGCCCGTGGAATTCATCAGGCATAGCGGCGGGTTATTCGTCGACATGTCCGTTCACGATTTTGACATGGCACGGTTTCTGACCGGTTCCGACGTCGTTTCCGTCGCCGCCCACGGAAGCGTCCTGAAGCATGATTTCATGCGGGAGATCGGCGATATCGATCAAGGGATCTGCTATATGACTTTCGCTTCGGGAGCCGCCGGAGACATCGAAGTAAGCCGCAACGCCCATTACGGTTACGATGTCCGCAGCGAAGTGATCGGTACGGAAGGGACGCTGGCGATCGGATCGTTAAAGTATCACGATGTGCATATCTTGAAGCCAAACGGCCGCGCCCACGACATTTTCCCGCATTTTGCCCAGCGGTTCGGCGATGCGTATCTGCTTGAAATGCAGCATTTTATCGACTGCCTGCACCGGGGGGAAACTCCCTCTGTCGGCGCCGGCGACGGCAGGGCGGCGTTAGCGGCGGCTCTCGCCGCGCAACGGGCGTTTGAAACGGGAACAACCGTGAAGGTATGGAAGCTGTAAAGTGAAATGATTGCCTTCCGGCGAGTTTTTCATTCAAGGCGGTGTCCGTCAGGACATGGGACGTTTGGCTTTCCATTCCTAACCTCTAAAATTCTTTCTTGAATCAAGGAATGGAAAACAAGATGTTTGAGTGAAGGAAGGCAACATTTCACGTAAAACGGTAATTTTTGCAACTGAATCGGCAGCCCCTGGCATTTTCGTACAAGGCGGTGTCCGTCAGGACATGGAACTGTCCGTCAGGAACGGAACGTTTGGCTCGCAGGGCGAAAAGGGGATCCGAAAGGCAGGTTCTTTACAACCGCTGAAAGTCGGACGGATTTAAACCCGTATATTTTTTGAACTGCGTGCTGAAATAAGGGACGTTTTTGTAGCCAACTTTTTCCGCTATTTCATAGATGAGCAGTTTTCCCTCCAACAATAACGTCCGCGCTTTCTCCATCCTCACTTTTGTCAAATATTCGTTAAACGTGTCCCCTGTCGCTTTTTTGAAGATGTCGCTAAGATAGTTGCGGGAAATGTGCACTTTTTCCGACAATTCCCCCAGGGTAATGTCTTCGGCGTAATGTTCGTGGATATAATCGATCATGAACTCGACCGCCTGTTTATGCTTTATGTTTTCCGACCAGAAGGTGTTTTTGAACAGTTGTTCGATCTTGTTTTCCGCCCAGCTTCGCAACTGGTCGATTCTGACGATGTTGCGGATTTCCATTTCAACGTTGGTTTCCCGCAGTTTTTCCTCCAATTTCCCTCCGATGCCGTACAAAGCATATTCGAATATGCGCCAAATCTCCTCAGCGTATTGCTGCAGCGTCGTCGGTTTCGTATCGTCCTGCTTTTCCAATTGTGCCAGGTAAACGTCGAGAATTTGCCTGATTTTGTTGCAGTTTGAGCAGCGGATCGCTTCGGTAAGTTGCTGAACGAATTGAATGGGCCGAAGCTTGTTTCGGGCGTTTTCTTCCGGCCCGCCGAACACCGCATGGTCTCCGGCATATACGTAGAGATCCGTATCGGCATAAGGGGCGCATATTTTCAGGCTGAGGCTTAGGAAAGCTTCTTCCGTCGAATCGGCGATTTGTTTCCAGTGGGATTTGACTTGTCCCAATCCCATCCGGACTTGAATGTTCAAATATTTATCAACCGCATGGATCATTTTTTTGGCCAGCGCAATGGCGCCTTGATGAAACGAATCTCCGCAGTCGCCGGGGTCAAGCAACAATACGGCCATGTGGTTCCCGGGAAGCTCCACGAAAAAAAAGGTTGCCCGTTCTTGTTCCAAAATTTCGTGGACAATATTTTCCACGGCAAACCGGAATAAATTCCAGTCTCCCGTGCTGATCCGGGACACTCTCTCCGTACGGACGATTTCCAGCCCCATGGTAAGATAGGCGGCGGCTCTGCGGATCAGATCATTTTCGCCGATTAGCGTTTGCATTTCGTGAGGCGGCAACGTGCCGGCTACGAGGGAGCGGATGTATTGTTTTTGCACGAACGGCTCGTAAAGCATAATTTTATTCATAATTTCCTCTTTTTCCAGGAGTCGCTGCTTCTTCTCTTCCAGCTTGCGGACTCCTTCCGAGAGAACGTCTTTCAGCGTGTTGAGCGTGACCGGCTTGGGCAAATAATCGTCCACTTGCAGACGAATCGCTTTCAATGCGTATTGAAATTCGCTATAACCGCTCAAAATATAGATCAGCCCGTCAAAACCGTCCCGGCGCAACTGTTCCGCCATATCCAGGCCGTCCATTACCGGCATGTAAATATCCGTGATGACAATATCCGGGCGCACATTGCGGATCACCGACAATCCTTCTTTGCCGTCGAGGGCTTCGCCGCATAATTCGATACCGACCTCGTGCCAGGGAAACATTTTCTTCATCGATTTCAAAACTTGCCGGTCATCATCAACGATCACTGCTTTCCACATGGTTCACACCCCCGTTTTCCGGTTTTTGAAGTATGAAAGGAATGGTTATTTTGACTTCCGTACCGCTTCCGTGATTGGAAAGGCGCAGGCCGTAATGAGGCCCGAAATAGGCTTCCAATCTTTCTTTCACATTATGAATTCCGTAACCTCCGGTTTTTCTCCGTGCCTGATTCCGGGAAGGATCAATCCCAATTCCATTATCCCATATAATAAATACGGTTTCATTCCCGTATTTTCTTCCAATAATTTTAATGGTTCCCTCGCTCCGGCCATGGAATCCGTGGATGATCGTGTTTTCAACGAAAGGCTGCAGGGTGACCTTGGGGATAAAACAATCCATCAGTTCTTCCGCCACGTCGATTTCCACCGTCAGTTTATCCTCCCAGCGAATTTGTTGGATTTGGATATAGCAGTCCAGCAAAACCAATTCATCGCGGATGGTGATGAACGATTCGCCTTTGGACAAACCGATGCGGAGCATTTTGCCCGTCAGTTCCAGAATGCGGCTGATCTTTTCCTGTCCTTCTTCGATAGCCATCCAATTCAGCTGGTCTAATGTGTTGTACAAAAAATGAGGGTTAATCAGCGATTGGAGCGCTTCCAATTCCGTTTGCTTCTGTTTTACATATTGGCGTTTCAACGAACGGTAAAGTTCGATGATGCGTTCGTGCATCCGGCGGTACCCATTGAACAGGACTCCGAATTCATTCGTGTAGTCGGTCGGGAGCTCGACCGGTTTTGTGTTAATGCCAAAGGTATGCATGGCGTTAAGCAGTTTGCGGATCGGTTTGACGAACTGTCTGGATAGCAACAGGGAATGGAACAAGGCAAACAGGATGGAAATGGCTCCAATGGCGGCGAGCACCAGGGCCATGCGGAAACTTCCCATCGTAATATGCCGGTATGGCGTAAGCTCAACCATAGTCCAATAGGAATCGGGCAACTGGCTCCATACGAGCAACGTATCTTCCAGCACCTGTTTCCCGTCGCCGGAAATTTTCAAATAGCCCGAATTGCCATTGCCGAAGGGCAAGTACTCTTTCCATGGGAAGGAAGGATAGGCGCCGCTGGTGGAAACGATCGGAAATCCCTGAGCGTCCAGCAATTGGCGGGTGACCTGTTGTCCGCCTCCTTGGCCGATCATCATTCCGCGAATGGAGTCGGCTTGCACATGGATAACCAGGGCTCCCATATATTGGCCCAAATTGGAATACACTTTCCGGAAAAAACTGACGACTTTCACATCTCTCTGAAGGTGGCGCAGGAGATGTTCCCTCGTCCAGCCGAAGTCGGTGGATTCGACTTGCGGAAACCAGGGTTCCGCGGGCAGTTTCTCCAGATCAATCAACCTCACGGCAAAATCTTGCCTTGTATGGGGAGCGTTGTTCATATACAGGTCCACCGATTCGATCAGTTTGGAGCTGTAAGTGATTTGCGCGAGAAAATATTCCGCCTCGATTTGCAGGACGGTCCGTTCGTAGCCTGCCGTTTCCGTTTCCAGAAACCGGTGGACCGTAGCATTGCGCGAGGCGGCCAAAGAAATTTGTTCTATGGCATCCAGCTGGATCTTCACTTGGGCGCTCAGTTCTTTGAGCAAGCTTTGCTGATAGTGGGAAGTGTTGCGGACGATTTCGCCGGAAGAATAGTAATAACTCACCAACGTCACTATGCACAAAAGCGTCGTCATAAACCCGGCGATCCAGATAAACAACAGTTTGTCGATTTTAAAGCGCTTTATCGGATTCCAGATGGCTGATTCCTCCGTAACAATTCTGAGAATTTTGAAATAAAGTGTGCATTTCTAGTATACCTCAGAAAGCGGTTGCTTGTTAAGATAAAACCGAATTCGACATAAAACAACAAAGGGAGGCGAACACAATGACCAAACTGAAAAGGCGGGTCTCATTCTCGCTGGTCCTGCTGTTGATCGCAATGGCCGTGCTGGCCGGTTGCGGTTCGGGATCAGGAGGCCAACAGGGAGCGAATCAGCAAGGATCCGGCCAACAAGGGGGAACCAGCCAAAGCGGGACCGGCCAGGGGCAAAATGCCGGAGGAAGCGCAACGGGCGGACAAATTGAATTGCGCATGGCTTGGTGGGGCTCTCAGGACCGCCATGACCGCACCTTGAAAGTGATCGAGTTGTTCCAGGAGCAAAATCCCAACATTAAAATCGTTCCGGAATTCAGCGGATGGGACGGATACTGGGACAAATTGGCGACGCAAGCGGCAGGGAAAAACTTGCCGGACATTATCCAGATGGATATGCAATATTTGGCCGAATACAGCGCCAGAGGCTTGCTGGCTGATCTGAATCCTTTCGTCGAGAGCAAAGTGCTGAACCTGGACGATGTGGATGACATCTATATCACCGGGGGACGAGTCGACGGCAAACTGTATGCGCTGAATATCGGGGCCAACGCCCAGGCGATCGCCGTCGATCCCGCGATGTTTGAAAAAGCCGGGGTAGCGATTCCCGAGCCCGGTTACACGTGGGATGATTATGTGAACATGGCCCGCCAGTTGAAAGCCGGACTGGGCAACGATGTTTACGTTATGGGACTTACGGGGGCTCACGAGTTCCGCGCTTATTTGCGGGGACACAATCTGGAACTGTTCAATAAAGAAGGCACAGGGTTAGGATACGACGACGATAAATATTTTATCGACTTTTATACCATTTGGGATACGTTGCTGAAGGAAGGCGTCCTGCCGCCGCCGGAATTGACGGCGAACGTGCAAGGTTTGGAGGATGAGCTAATTGTTCACGGCAAGGCTCCGAATATTTCGTTCCACAGCAATCAGATTATCGCTTTGACCAAAGCTGCCGGCCGTCCGTTGCAGTTGATCATTTATCCGAGCATTTCCGGCGGCGGCAAGAGTCTCTATTTGAAACCCGGACAATTTTTATCGATTTCCAGCGCATCGAAGCATGCCGAAGCGGCGGCGAAATTCCTCGACTTCTTCACGAACTCGATCGAAGCGAACGACATTCTGGCCGCGGAGCGCGGGGTGCCGATCGCGAAGAAGGTTCGCGAACATTTGTACTCGAAATTGGACGATGCGGGCAAAGTCATGTTCGATTACATGGATACTTTGGCGCCGCATGCCGGCGATGTGCCGCTCGAACCTCCGGGAGCCGGCGCGGTCTTTTTGGAGTTGGAAAAAGTGTTTGAAGCGCTGAGTTACAAGCAGCTGACGCCTGAACAGGCCGCCAAGGAATTCCGGGCACGCGCGGAAAACATCTTGTCCAAGAATAAATAAAAAGTAAAGCGAAACGCGGAAGCCGCCCTCAGGTTAAAAGCCAACGCCCTTCAGGCAGGGCGGCTTCCAACTACTGGGGAGGTGCAACGAAGATGAACGACAGTGCCATTTTGGATCGGCAGCAGGGAGAGAAACTTTCCATGCGCGGCAACAAGTCCGGCCGCTGGAGGCATTGGCGCGAGGGGATGACGGGTTATTTATTTATCTCCCCGTGGTTGCTGGGATTCCTGTGCTTTATCATCGGGCCGATGGTGGCATCGCTTTACTTTTCTTTCACGCATTACGACATGTTGTCCGCACCGAAGTGGGCCGGACTCAGCAATTACATTTATATGTTTACCGAGGACAAGCGGTACCTTAAATCGCTTGCGGTGACATTTCAGTTCGTATTTATTTCTGTTCCGTTAAAACTGGCTTTTGCCCTGTTTATTGCCATGCTGTTCAACACAAACCGCAGAGGAGTCGGTTTGTACCGTACGGTGTATTACATTCCTTCCATCATCGGGGGAAGTGTTGCCGTAGCCGTCATGTGGAAACAGTTGTTCGGTTACCAGGGAGCAGTCAATGTCATTCTCGGCTGGTTCGGGATTCCGGGAACGAACTGGATCGCCAGTCTCGACTTTGCGCTTTGGACGTTGATTTTGCTGGTCGTATGGCAGTTCGGCTCTCCCATGTTGATCTTTCTTGCCGGATTAAAGCAAATTCCAGGAGAATTGTACGAGGCGGCCGCTGTCGACGGAGCCAACAAATTCACCTGTTTCTTTAAAATTACGATTCCCATGCTGACGCCGGTTATTTTTTTCAACCTGGTCATGCAAATGATCGGCGGATTCATGTCCTTTACCCAAAGCTTTCTCGTTACGCAGGGCGGTCCGATGGATTCCACGCTGTTTTATGCGGTATATTTGTACGAAAAAGCGTTCGGACGCTTTGAGATGGGATACGCCTCTGCGATGGCTTGGGTCATGTTGTTGATTGTCGCCCTGTTTACGGCGTTGATTTTCAAATCTTCGTCGGTGTGGGTTTATTATGAATCGGAGGAAGGAGGAAAATAAGCGTGAAATCCCAGGCAACGAGAACGACAATTTATCATGCCTTTGTCATCTTTTTCGGACTGGTTATGATTTATCCGATTCTGTGGACCGTCGCCAGTTCCTTCAAGGATGAAAGCGAAGTGTTCAAAAACGCGGCCTCCTTGCTTCCTTCAACAATCGATTGGCACAACTATGCCGAAGGCTGGAAAGGTTTCGGCACCATCGGATTCGATCTCTTTTTCAAAAATTCGGCGATTGTGACCAGCCTTGTCGTTATCGGCACCCTGTTTTCGTCCACACTCGTCGCTTATGGGTTTGCGCGGCTGAAATTTCCGCTTCGCTCTTTTTTGTTCGCCTGTCTGCTCATTACCGTCATGCTTCCAAGCCAGGTGACATTGATTCCGCAATATATTTTGTTTAATCATCTTGGTTGGGTCAATACGTATTTGCCTCTTGTTGTTCCTGCGTTTATCGGCGGCACGCCCTTTTTCATTTTTTTGTTGGTCCAGTTCATCCGGGGCGTTCCGCGTGAACTGGACCAGGCGGCTGTGATTGACGGCTGCAGCGCTTTCGGCATTTTCTGGCGGATTATTTTGCCGTTAACCAAGCCGGCGTTGGCAACGGTCGCGATCTTTTCCTTTTATTGGACTTGGGACGATTTCATGACGCCGTTGATTTATTTGAACAACCCGAATTTGTTTACCGTTTCTCTCGGTTTAAAAATGTTTTCCGACCCCAGTTCCGTTTCGGCATGGGGACCGTTGTTCGCCATGTCGACATTATCGCTGTTGCCCCAGTTTATCGTTTTTCTGTTTTTCCAAAAATACCTGGTGGAAGGGATCGCCACAACCGGGTTAAAAGGATGATGAAACATAAGGCGCATTTCCCTCGAGGGATGCGCTTATGTTATTTGAAGAAAGGAATCGCTTTGCGGGCCTGTAAAAAGCGAAGGCCATGTTCAACTCCGCTCGTGTCCATTACCAAATACAAACGTTTCCGAATACGCCAAGCGATTTCTTATATTGATAAGATGCGGCTCCTTCCGTCGGGTTAGAATGCAGGTAAACCAACCGAAAGGAGTTTTCGTCATGGCAGTGCATAATATTGGAATCATCATGAACGGGGTTACCGGCCGTATGGGCACGAACCAACATTTAATCCGCTCCATTCTGGCCATCCGGAATCAGGGAGGCGTCGCTCTTCCGAACGGAGACACGATTATGCCGGATCCGATATTGGTCGGACGTCAGGAGCATAAACTGAAAGCGCTGGCTGAAGCGCACAACCTTGCCCGTTGGAGTACCGATTTGGACAGTTGTCTGGCCGATCCGTACAATCAGATTTACTTCGATTCGCAAACGACGGTACTCCGCGCGGACAGCGTCAAAAAAGCCATTGCCGCCGGCAAGCACATTTATTGCGAAAAGCCGACGGCAAACGATCTGGAATCGGCTCTTGAATTGGCCCGCCTCGCCCGCAAGGCCGGAGTCAAGAACGGGGTCGTTCAGGACAAGCTGTTTCTTCCGGGTTTGCTTAAATTGAAGCGGCTGGTCGATTCCGGCTTTTTCGGACGCATCTTGTCGGTCCGCATGGAATTCGGATATTGGGTGTTCGAAGGCGACTGGCAGCCGGCGCAGCGCCCCTCCTGGAACTACCGCAAGGAAGACGGCGGGGGGATTATCGTTGACATGTTCGCCCATTGGAGATATGTGCTGGATAATTTGTTCGGAAATGTGCGCGCGGTTTCTTGCCTGGGTGTCACTCACATTCCCAAACGGGTGGACGAGCAAGGAAATACGTATGATTGCACAGCCGAAGATGCGGCTTATGCCACGTTTGAACTGGAAGGCGGCATTATTGTGCAGGCGAACTCTTCCTGGGCCGTCCGCGTGAACCGTGACGATCTGCTCACCATCCAGGTGGACGGAACGGAAGGCAGCGCCGTTGCAGGATTGCGGGATTGCAAAACCCAGCATCGCGTGAATACCCCCAAGGCGGTCTGGAATCCCGATATTCCGAATCCGATCCGGTTCCTGGAGCAATGGGAGCCGGTGCCGGACAATCAGGTCTTTGACAATGCCTTTAAGATTCAATGGGAATACTTCCTGAAGCATGTCGTTATCGATACGCCGTTCCCGTGGGATTTGCTCGAGGGCGCGAAAGGCACCCAACTGTCCGAGCTGGGGCTTCAATCCTGGAAGGAGCGCCGTTGGATCGAAGTGCCGGAATTGACGATCGATTGAGGGGCGAAAAAAGACGAACGTCCTTGCCCCAATCGGGGAAAGAGATGAGTTTTTAAAAGAAAAAATGCAGGAGGGAAACATCATGGCTCGTTCATTGCAACTGCCGCGCGCAGGCGGTTCCCTGTACACTTATGAGCCCGGACGGTCGGGCTCGTTTGAAGTGCCGAAAGGAGAGCTGAAGCAACGCGTCGCTTTCGCGGCGGCGCATGTCGTTTGCGATCCGTTCGCGGATACCGATCCGTTGTCTAACGCGCAGATCGACTGGGAAGCCACGATGGCTTACCGTCGGTATTTGTGGTCGCTGGGTTTTTCGGTTGCCGAAGCGATGGACACCGCCCAGCGCGGAATGGGGCTCGATTGGACGCGGGCCAAAGAGCTGATCCGCCGTACCATCGCCGAAGCGCGTGCCGTTAACGGGAATGTCGCATCCGGCGCCGGCACCGATCACTTGCAGCCGGGTCCTCATGTCACGCTGGAAGACGTGGAGGCAGCTTATGAGGAACAGTGCTCATTCATCGAGGAACACGGCGGGCGCATCATTCTCATGGCCAGCCGGGCGCTGGCAGCCTGCGCCAAAGGCCCGGAGGATTACGAACGGGTGTACGGCAAAATATTAAGCCAGGTATCCCAACCGGTCATTTTGCACTGGCTTGGGGACATGTTTGATCCCGCCCTGACGGGTTATTGGGGATCCCGCGACCTTGACGAGGCGATGGAAGTTTGTCTGCGCATTATCCGGAATAACAAGGACAAAGTGGACGGAATTAAAATTTCGCTGCTGGATGCGGACAAAGAAATCAAAATGCGCCGCTTGCTTCCGGAAGGCGTGAAAATGTATACCGGCGACGATTTCAATTATCCGATGCTGATCCGCGGAGATGAACAAGGATACAGCCACGCGCTGCTCGGCATATTCGATGCGATCGCGCCGGCTGCCGCCGCCGCACTGCACGCTTTGGACGCCGGGGATATTGACCGTTACAATCGGATTATGGAGCCTACCGTTCCGTTGTCCCGTCATATTTTCCAGAAACCGACGTACTCATACAAAACGGGCATCGTCTTCATGGCGTATCTGAACGGTCATCAGAACCATTTCCGCATGATCGGCGGAGCGGAAGGAGCGCGTTCCATCGTCCACTTGGCGGAACTGTTCGTGTTGGCTGATCAGGCCGGACTTCTGATCGATCCCGAACTGGCCGTCAAACGGATGCGGCTGGTCCTGAATTTGGCCGGAATCGAGGGTTGAAGACTCCCTGACAAGATAGACCCGGGGGGTCGTCACAGTCAACGAAGGGGGAAGGGGAATTGGACCAATTTCAATCATTTGAGCGTCTTAGTCTGAACCAGATCACAACGGAGCGCTGGAGCCTTCGGGAAGCCGTTGAAGGATGCGCGCGTGCGGAGGTTCCGTGGATTGCCCTGTGGCGCCATAAAATCGCGGAAACCGGCCTTGCCGAGAGCAAGCGGCTGGTGCGCGATGCGGGACTGAAAGTTTCCAGCGTGTGCCGCGGCGGCATGTTTCCGGCCGCGACGGCGGCCGAACGCCAGGCCAAGCTGGATGACAATCGCCGGGCGGTGGACGAGGCGGCTGAACTGGGAGCGGAAGTATTGGTGCTTGTATGCGGGCCTGCGCCCGACCGCGATATCGACAGCGCCCGCAAATGGGTAGAGGAAGCGATCGAGCAACTTATGCCGTATGCCCAGGAACGCGGAGTGAAGCTCGGCATTGAACCGTTGCATCCGATGTATGCGGCCGAACGTTCCGTCGTCGTGACGCTCGCTCAGGCGAATGACATGGCCAAACGGTACCGCCCGGATCAAGTCGGGGTTATTGTCGATGTGTTCCATGTCTGGTGGGATCCCGACCTGTATAACCAGATCTCGAGAGCCGGCGAACATATTCTCGGTTTCCACGTCTCCGACTGGATTGTCCCGATGCCGGACATGTTGATGGGAAGAGGCATGATGGGAGACGGGGTGATCGAGTTGCGCCGCATCCGCAAAGCGGTCGAAGCCGCCGGTTACCAAGGGCCGATTGAAGTGGAAATTTTCAATCAGAAAATCTGGGACCGCCCCGGCGACGAAGTTCTTGCCGAAATGAAAGACCGTTATTTGAAACACGTGTAGGAACGCGCTGCAAGTTCATGAAAGAAATGAAAACCGCCGTAAGTCCGAATAAGTTCCAAACAAGTAATGAAAACCATGGAATTCGCGGACTAAAATTGACAAACTGCGAATGAATAAGGACGGGCAATGGAACTGAACGGATGACCACGGACAATGAAGGTAAGTTGACAAACAAGGGCGCCGGGGGCGCCCTTGTTCCTTTCAACGGATGCAGGGATGTTCAATTGAACGGTTGCAGTATTGTTCCGCTCAACTGATGTAGTTTTGCTCAATCTCACCGGGTGTGATTTTGTTCAAATGGAAACCCCGTTTTAAAAAAGCCTGAAATTTTACATCCTTTTCCTGCCCCTGCCGGTCAAAACGATAAAATGCCTGCCAAAATACAGGAAATTTTTCCAAAATGGTCCTTCTTCAAAGATTCTTGGCGAAAAAGCCTGCACTTTTGCGGGCATTCTTTCAAAACAACAAGTTTTCAAGAAGATAAAATGTAAATTTGCATTTTTGCCAACCACTTCCTTATCATTACTAACCATTTCCAATCACCCAATCATTTCTAATGACTTCAAATCATTCCCAATCATCCCCAATCAAACGGCCTGCTTTTATCGGGCCGTAAAAGATATCCCCGACCACGGGATATTCCGCGGCTGACGGGCAAAACTCCTTCATTTCCATCCCTGGACTTTCCCGGTAATGCGGTTTATAATTGTCACTATAAAACATACCTACCACCCAAATGAATAAGCCCGGGGAGCTGGAATTGGCCGGCTGAGATAGTATCCCTGAAAGATACTGACCCTTGTACCTGATCTGGGTAATGCCAGCGTAGGAAATCGGCGCGCGATTTGCGCATAATTTGGACGCGCTCCTGGTCAGGGGGGCGTTTTTCATTTGGGCATCATGAAAGGGAGCGAGATAGAAATGAAAGCGAGATGGATGAAAAGGGGCGTCATCGCTTGTCTCTTGGCGGCAGTCATAGCGGGTTGTTCCCAGACAAACAGTCCCGGCGAAACGCAAGGGTCGGGCCAGGAGAAGCCTGAATCCGAACCATTGACGGATGTGAAAGTCGTTCTGGATTATACACCCAATACGAACCATACAGGACTTTATGTTGCCAAAGACTTGGGATACTATGAAGAAGAAGGATTGAACGTGCAAATTGTTCAGACGGGCGCCGGCGATCCGGATGCGATGGTGGCCACAGGCGAAGTGGAGTTTGGCGTAAGTTACCAAGAAAACGTCACCCATGCCCGGACGCAAGGAGTACCGCTTGTTTCCATTGCCGCAATCATCCAGCATAATACCTCGGGATTCGCCTCGGCGGCAGAGAAAAACATCACGCGTCCGAAAGACTTCGAAAACAAGACGTACGTCGGCTTCGGCGGCCCGTCGGAGAAAGCGATCATCGAATCGCTCATGAAAGCGGACGGCGCCGATATCAACAAATTGAAAATCGTAAACGGAGCGGATATCGACTTTTTTACGGCGATTCACAAAGACGTTGATCTGGTCTGGATTTATTACGGATGGACAGGAGTCGAAGCGGAACTGCGCGGTGAAAAGCTGAACATCGTTTACTTGAATGAATATTCGGAAAGCCTCGATTTCTATACTCCGGTGTTAGTTACGAACGAGAAGATGATCAAGGAAAAACCCGAACTGGTCCGCGCCTTTATGAAAGCTACCGCGAAAGGATACCAGTACGCCATTGAACATCCGGACGAAGCGGCGGGCATATTGGTGAAAATGGAACCGGACCTGGATTCGGAACTGGTGACGGCCAGCCAGCGGTGGCTGAGCCCGCGGTACCAAGACGATCCCCCGTATTGGGGAATGCAAAAAGAATCCGTCTGGAAAAATTATGCCGATTGGATGATGGAGTACGGGTTATTGGATAAAATGCCCGATATCGAAGCTGCTTTCACCAATGATTTTCTTCCGCAAGAATAAAGCCAAGAATTCCGTAATAGGAAGACGCAATCTTCTGTAAGTTCTGTAAGTTAAGAGGAAATAAAGATGCCATCGGTTTTGTCATCGGAGGCGATCGCAATAACCAGAGGCAAGGCGATCTGGCCCAAAATGAAACGAAGGAACGATGACCTATAACGAAGGAACGATGACCTATGAGAAACAAGTATTGGGCAAAAACAGTCTGGCCGCCGGTAACGGCGGTCGTATTCTTACTTCTGGCCTGGCAGGCATCGTCAACGCTTCTTGACATTCCGGCGTGGATTTTGCCGAGTCCTCTTGCGATCATGCGGGAAGCGGCGGCCAATTGGGACAGTTTCAGCGAACATACGGTTGCGACGGTTTACCTGACCGTTGCCGGATTCATCATCGGTTCCGCGGTCGGATTTTTCTTCTCTTTTCTGTTGCATCGCCTGGAACGAATCAAAGGGGCTTTGTATCCGCTTCTTATCATGAGCCAGAATATTCCCGTCATCGCTCTCGCGCCGCTGCTTATGCTGTGGTTCGGTTTTGGACTGCTGCCGAAAATGATTGTCATTACGCTCGTTTGTTTTTTTCCGATCGCCGTATCGACATTAAACGGGCTGTCACGGACGGATCCGGCAATGATGGATTACATGAAAATGATCGGCGCTTCGCGGCGGCAAATTTTTTATAAGCTGGAGTTGCCGTACGCGCTGCCTTATACGTTTGCGGGTCTGAAAATTTCCGCCACTTACAGCGTCATGGGCGCCATCATGGCCGAATGGCTCGGTACGGAAAAAGGAATCGGCATGTACATGCTGCTGCAGAAATCTTCCTTCCGGACAGACCGTGTTTTTGTTGCCATAGCGATGATCGTGGCGCTCAGCCTGCTGATGTTCGCGGCGATCACTGTGCTGGAGAAGCTTCTGATCCGTTGGAATAAGAACACGAGGTGACTGCAGGTGAGCGTCAACCAATTGGAGCTAAAGAACATCAGCAAACATTTTGAAAACCGAGGAAATCGTTTGCATGTGCTGGACCGCATTAACCTGACGGTGGCCAAAGGGGAGTTTGTGTCCATCATCGGACCTTCAGGTTGCGGAAAAAGCACGCTGTTTCATATTGTCGGAGGACTTGTGGCGCCTGATTCGGGAGAAGTGTGGATCGACGGAAAACCGGTAACCGGCCAAAAGGGACATATCAGCTATATGCCTCAGCAGCCGGCATTATTTCCCTGGCGTACCATTGAAGATAATGTCATCATGGCCAGGGAAGTTGCCGGTTGGCCGAAAAAGGAAGCGCGGGCGGAAGCGAGACGGTGGCTTGCGAAGGTAGGACTGAAAGGATATGAAAAAGCTTATCCGCAAGTCTTATCCGGGGGTATGCAGCAACGTGTCGCTTTTATTCGCGCCTTGCTCGGTCCGCAAGAACTGATTTGCCTGGATGAACCGTTCAGCGCCCTCGATGCTTTGACGCGAATGGAAATGCAGCGATGGCTATTGAACATTTGGGAGTCGAATCAAAGGTCCGTCCTGTTTATTACCCATCAAATCGAAGAGGCGCTGCTTCTTTCCGACAAAGTTTATTTGCTTTCGAACAAACCGGCGAAAATTTTGCGCCAAATCGAAGTGCCTTTTGCGCGGCCGCGCCGCGAGGCGCTGATGTCGGATCCTCTTTTTGTGGAATGGAAGCGGGACATTTACGAGCAGTTACGCCAAGAACTGCCGTCAGGGATGTAAATTTTGCAGTCTGAAAATGTGAGACCGCCGATTCGATGTGCTAAATAGTCAGAAAGTGAAATGATTGCCTTCCGACGAATTTTGGATTTCCATTCCTAACCTCTAAAATTCTTTCTTGAATAAAGGAATGGAAAACAAGATGTTTGAGTAGAGGAAGGCAACATTTCACGTAAAACGGTATATTTTTGCAACTGAATCGGCAGCCCTTAGCATTTTCAACCAAGGCGGTGTCGGCCAGGACATGGCACGTTTATAAATATTATTGAGAGGTGCGGTATGAATCGTTATATCGATGCGCATATTCATCTGGATCTGTACGAGGAGCGGGTTTTGTCCGAAATGTTGGGCGAATTGCCGGAATGCGGAGTGGAGAAAATGATTGCCGTATCCAGGCATCAAGCTTCATGTGAACGGAATCTGGAACTGGCCAAACAATTTCCGGGTCTGGTCCGGCCGGCGTTCGGATTCCATCCGGAGCAGCCGTTGCCGCCGGAAGCGGAGATGGAACGTTTGTTGGAGTGGATCCGCCGGCATGCGGAAGACATGGCGGCAATCGGTGAAGTCGGCCTGCCTTATTACAGCCGTACCGAGGCGCAGGCGAAAGGCCATACGTTCCACCTCGAACCTTATATCACCTTACTGGAATCGTTCGTGAAATTGGCGGGAGAATTGCGCAAGCCGATTGTTTTGCACGCGGTTTACGAGGATGCGGATATTGCCTGCGATTTATTGGAGAAGCATAATATTAAGAAAGCCCACTTCCATTGGTTCAAGGGAAGCGACAAAACGGTCCGGCGCATGATTGACAACGGATATTCCGTCTCATTTACGCCCGATATCGTTTATGAGCCGGAAATCCAGCAATTGGCGGCCGTCTACCCGCTCGGACGGGTCATGGCGGAAACGGACGGGCCGTGGCCGTTTGAAGGACCTTTCCAGGGAAGCATGACGCATCCGCGCATGCTGGCTGCCGTCGTCGATAAGCTGGCTTCGATCCGCGGAATAAGCCCGGGGGAAGCTGCGGATATCGTCCGGGATCATACGGTTGATTTTTATAACCTGACATAACATTCGGGAAATTCATGCATGACATAGCACTCGGGGAATAGCATGAAGGAAATAACGTTCGGGAAATAATATTCGGAGAATGGCATGCAGGAAATAGCCTTGGAGAAACAGCTTCCGGGCGGTCAAAATACCCTATTATATTCCATCCCAATTTTGTGTATTATATATAAAATGGCTAATATTTTTGTTGATGGAAAGGTGGATCGTATTGGAAATTGCGTCTGCGACTTCGAACTTTATAAAAAATATTGTGATGGGAGATTTGCAATCGGGGAAAGTGCGGCAGGTCATTACCCGGTTTCCGCCCGAACCGAACGGATATTTGCACATCGGACATGCCAAGTCGATCTGCCTCAACTTTGAACTCGCCGATGAATTCGGGGGAAAAACCTATCTTCGTTTCGATGACACGAATCCGTTGAAGGAAGATGCCGAATTCGTAGAGGCTATAAAACGTGACGTAAAATGGCTTGGCTTTGAGTGGGACGGATTGTTTTTCGCTTCCGATTACTTTGAGGAAATGTACCGGCGGGCCGTGTTGCTGATCAAAAAAGGGAAAGCTTACGTTTGCGATCTTACAGCGGAACAAATCCGCGAGACCCGGGGGACATTGACCGAGCCCGGCAAGGAGAGTCCGTACCGCAACAGATCAGTGGAAGAAAATTTGCAGTTGTTCGAACGTATGCGAAACGGCGAATTTCCTGACGGAGCCAAAGTGTTGCGGGCCAAAATCGATATGGCTTCCCCGAACCTCAATCTCCGCGATCCGGTACTTTACCGCATAGCGCACGCCACTCACCACAATACCGGTGACCGTTGGTGTATTTATCCGATGTACGACTTCGCCCATCCGCTTGAAGATGCCATTGAAGGAGTAACCCATTCGATTTGCACGCTCGAGTTCGAAGATCACCGGCCTCTGTACGATTGGGTGATCAGGGAGTGCGAGATGGAACATCGTCCGCAGCAAATCGAATTTGCCAAATTGATTTTGTCAAACACCATTATGGGCAAACGGCATCTCAAAAAATTGGTGGAAGAAAATATTGTGGACGGATGGGATGATCCGCGTATGCCGACGCTCGCGGGACTGCGCAGAAGGGGCTTTACCCCGGAAGCGATTCGTACCTTTGTCCGGGAGACCGGTGTGGCCAAAAGCAACAGCATTACCGACTGGAAGATGCTGGAACACTTCGTCCGGGAAGATCTGAAGCTGAAAGCGCCGCGGACAATGGCCGTATTGCGCCCTTTGAAAGTTGTGATTACGAACTATCCGGAAAATCAAATCGAAATGCTGGATGCGGAGAATAATCCGGAAAATCCGGAAATGGGTTTCCGGAAAATTCCGTTTTCACGCGAAATTTACATTGAGCAAGACGATTTTATGGAAAATCCTCCGAGCAAATACTTCCGTTTATTTCCCGGCAACGAAGTGCGGCTGAAACACGCCTATTTCATCCGTTGCGAAGAAGTGGTGAAGGATGATCAGGGGAATGTCGTCGAACTGCGTTGCACTTATGATCCGGAAACAAAAAGCGGTTCCGGCTTTACCGGACGAAAAGTGAAAGGCACGATCCATTGGGTGGAGGCGAGCCACGCCATACCGGCCGAATTCCGTTTGTATGAGCCTCTCGTGACCGAAGAGGAATCGGAAGAAGGGGAATCGGTCCTGGAACGCATAAATCCGCGTTCTTTAATTGTGGAAAAAGGTTTTGTGGAACCGGGCATGAGCAAAGCAAAACCGCAAGACAAATTTCAGTTTTTCCGCCACGGTTATTTTAATGTGGACCCGAAACATAGCACGGAAGGAAAACTGGTGTTCAACCGGATCGTTTCGCTGAAAAGTTCTTACGAAAAACAGGTCAAATAGCGGGAAACGTCCGGTCCCGTCAGGAAAACACGGCGATCGCCGTTCCGCCCAAGGCGGCGAACAGAACGCCGGTCCACGGGGGGAGTTTCCAGATGGTCAAGAGAGCGAAGGTTGCCAACGTCAGGGAAAAATCCGCCGGGGTCCTCACGGCGCTGGTCCAGATCGGGTCGTACAAGGCGGCCAGCAAAATGCCCACCACTGCGGCGTTGACGCCCCGCAAAGCCGCCTGAACGCCCTGCCGGCCGCGCAGGCGGTCCCAAAAGGGAAGTATGCCCGCGACCAGCAAAAAGGCGGGTAAAAATATCGCGATGGTCGCGAGCAAGGCTAACGGCCAGCCTCCGATCATGGCGCCCAGGTAGGAAGCAAAGGTGAATAACGGCCCGGGTACGGCCTGGGCCGCTCCGTAGCCGGCAAGAAATTGTTCGGGGGTTACCCATCCTGGCGGCACAACCTCTTGCTCAAGCAACGGCAGCACGACGTGCCCGCCGCCGAACACAAGTGAACCGGAGCGGAAACAGCCGTCGAAAACGGCCAATCCCAACGAGTCTGGGAATAAGCGGCGCAAAAGAGGGAGAAGGATGAGCAAAGCGGCCAATGCGGCCAACGCGCTCACGGCAAACTTGCGGCTGCCTTTGAAAGATGCCGGGGCTTGTTCCGTTTGTTCCGGGAAGGTTTCCCGGCAGAGGAAAAGTCCTGCCGCGGCGGCAAGGGCGATGGCCACAATCTGCGCCAGCGGATGGTGCCAGGCCATGACGGCCAGGGCGGCGGCGATGGCGATGGTGGCGCGGGGGCGGTCATTGGCCAGGCTGCGGCCCATGCTGTATACCGCCTGGGCAACAACGGCAACCGCGGCAAGTTTCAGTCCGTGAATCCATCCGGCCTCATCAAGATCGGCCTTTTGGAACAAGTACGCAAACGCGGCAAGAAGAAGGGCCGAGGGCAACGTGAACCCGATCCAGGCCGCCAGCGCCCCCGGGATTCCCGCCCTGATCATCCCGATACCCATTCCTACCTGGCTGCTGGCAGGGCCGGGAAGAAATTGGCATAACGCCACCAGATCGGCATAACGGCGCTCATCCATCCATTGCCTCTGTTTGACATATTCCGCATGAAAATAGCCCAAATGGGCAATGGGACCTCCAAAAGACAGAAGTCCAAGTTTGAGCGAAACGAGCAGCACTTCCAGGACGGAATGTCTCACCGGACGGTTACCGTTCATCATTTCCCCTTCTCCCATGCACAATGAATCGACATCGTTCGACATTCTCTTAGTATTCTCTTAAGCTTCGTTACGCAACTTTTAACCCGCGGCAACGTTTTTGGTTGCTTCTTGTTTCGTTTTTAATTGATCCCGGTATTGATCTTCACACTCCGGGGAGCAAAAGCCGCGGTATTTTTCCTCGCATTCCGGGCAGCAAATATGCTGCCGGTGGCAAAAATCGTATTTGCAATTGATGTAACGGTCTTCCGGTTTCCCGCAGTGATAACACCGGCCGACAACAACATCTTCTCCGGTGCGGTTGATCGGCACGGAGATCCGTTCGTCGAACACGTAACACTTTCCGTCGAACAACTTACCCTTCACTTCGGGGTCTTTGCCGTACGTCACAATACCGCCCTGAAGTTGGGCAACATCTTTGAATCCTTCTTTCAGCATAAACGCGGTCAACTTTTCGCAGCGGATGCCGCCGGTGCAATAAGTAATTATTTTTTTGTCTTTGTACTGGCTCAAATTGTTGCGGATCCAGTCGGGAAATTCGCGGAACGATTTCACTTCGGGCCGGATGGCTCCGCGGAAATGGCCGATATCGTACTCATAATCGTTGCGTCCGTCCAGTACGATGACGTCTTCTTTCTGCAATTCTTCATAAAACTGTTTGGGTGTCAAATACTTGCCGGTCAGCACATTAGGGTCGATTTCCTCATCCGCGCGGAAAGTGACCAATTCTTTCTTGTGACGGACGAACATTTTTTTAAACACGTGCCCGTCGACCTCGTCGATTTTAAATACGATATCTTTAAATCGGTCGTCTTGCCGCAAATGCGCCATGTAGGCGTCCGTTTGGGCAACCGTGCCGGAAATCGTCCCGTTTATGCCTTCTTCGGCAACAATGATGCGTCCTTTGACGTCCAGTTCCTTGCAATAGGCGAGATGTTCCCTGGCGAAAGTTTCGGGATCTTCGATACGTACGAATTTGTAGTACAATAACACTCTGTATGGTTTATCAGACATGTTCTCCATCACCTGTCCTGTCAGCTTTCCACTATTTTATCTCACCGGTCCGCCAAGATTCAACCGAGCGGTCAACCCACTTCCTGGACGAGCCTTTCAATCAGCTGTTTGCCGAAGGCGTGGGAAGGACGAAGCGGCAATAACGATTCGGGAAAAGGTTGTTCCGTCAATTGTTCCAGCAATGACAAGGTCTGGCCGGAAGGCGAGGCGGCTACGCCCAACCGTTGTTCCAGCAAATATTCAAGGTTATCCTCTTCTTGCCCGGGTATGGGCTCCAGAAGAATCATGGGAATTCCTTTGGCGATGGCTTCGCTGCAGGTCACTCCCCCGGGTTTCGTAATCAGCACGTCAGCCGCATCCATCAGTTCGTCAATAAAGTCGACAAATGGATACAGGTGGAAGTTGGGATGCCGAAATTGTTCGCTATTGCGCAACATTTCGTAAAGCTCCTGATTTTTTCCGGTGACAAACAAAATTTGCAGACGGTTTTGAAAGAGCCCGATCGTATTCAGCAGCGCCTCCGAGAGCCCGATTCCCAACCCTCCGCCCATACATAAAAGTGTCGGTTGGTCGGCGAGCCCCAGTTTGGCACGGGCGTAACTTTTTTCTTTTTTTACCCAAAACTTGGGGTGGGTCGGAATACCCGTTACTTGAATTTTGTCGGCATCTACCCCAAGACGGATCATTTGTTCACGAACCTTCATCGAGGGAACGAAATATAAATCTACCCCGGAACTAATCCATACGCCGTGGATTCCGTAGTCGGTAATTACGGTGTACAGGGGAATCGTCAGGCCGGCCCTCTTCAAACGTGATATGACCGCGCTCGGAAACGGATGCGTGCAGACGATCAAGTCGGGTCGATACTCTTGCAATATTTGTTGGATTTGGCCATATAGCAGGCGGTGCAGCAAAAACTCGAAAGACGGCCGCAGCGGCTGATTTTTCCCTCTCCGGTATACGGCTCCCCACAATCTGGGCGAATACTGTATTGTTTTCAAATAGCACCGGGTTATACAGTTGCTTAGTCGCGGGCTGAGATTGGCCCCCAGTTCAATCACGCGAAAATCCCAATCGGGCCTAAGCAGTTTCGCCCCTTCTTTAATTGCTTCCGCAGCCATCGTATGGCCTGTCCCAAAAGATTCGGATAAGAGCAGGACACGTTTTCCGCTCACCCGTATTCACCCCTCTATCCGTCATACAGGTCCCGTTGGTATTTATTCTTTTCTTTTGTCGCCACTTCATTCAACACTTTTATGATCAATTGGCGGACTGATTGGCAGACTTCCATATGCGCATGATTTGCTCCGCCTGGTCCGCCGCCCAGTCGGAAGCGCGTTTCACGGCCTCTTCCAGCGGGCAAGGGCCTTTCACGATCGAAAAAGCGGCATTCAACCCGAGACGGTCCATTTCTTCTCCGGACAATGCCATGCCGCCGCACAGGGCGATGACGGGAATCCCTTGCCCCCGCGCCGAACGGCAAACGCCGGCGATCACTTTGCCGGACAAGGTTTGGCCGTCAAGCTTGCCTTCTCCGGTAATGATCAAGTCCGTTCCGGCGAGATGCCGGGGCCAATCGACCGCTTCGAGCATCATGTCGATGCCGGAACGCATGCGGGCGTTAAAGAAGCCCAGAAGAGCGGCCCCCATACCGCCGGCAGCCCCGGCCCCCGGGGCATGGATGACGTCGATGCCGCGTTCTTGCCGGATGCACTCGCCGTAGCGGTACAACGCCGCATCCAGTTCGGCGACCATCTCCGGCGTCGCGCCCTTCTGCGGTCCGAATACGTAAGAAGCGCCCTGAGGTCCGCACAGCGGGTTGCTGACATCGCTGGCGACTTCGAAGCTGGCTTCGGCGATCCGCGGATCCAGATTGGCCGCATCAAGCCGGTGCAACTGTTTTAACGCGGCTCCTCCCCGTTCAAGAGGGCGTCCGTTCTTGTCGTAAAATCGGATGCCCAGCGCTTCCAGCATGCCGGCTCCTCCGTCGTTCGTCGCGCTGCCGCCCAGGCCGATGATAAAGCGGCGGTAACCGGCGTCGAGCGCATGAGCGATCAGTTCCCCCGTACCGTAACTGGTGGCGATCAGAGGGTTCCGTTCCTCCGGCGACAGAAGAGGCAGGCCTGAAGCTTGGGCCATTTCGATGATGACGGTTTTGCCGTCCCCGAGGATTCCGTAAGCGGCGTTGACCGGCTTGCCAAGCGGACCGGTAACCTGTACCGCCACTTTTTTGCCTTGGGTCGCATAAATCAGGTTCTCCATCGTGCCTTCGCCGCCGTCGGCCAGCGGCAGTTCGACGACACGGGCGTCCGGCAAAATACGCAAAATTCCTTTTTTAACCGCGGCGCACAATTCACGGGCGGAAACCGAACCTTTAAAGGAGTCCGGGGCAATAATGATTTTCATGCGATCTTCCCTCCATCTAAGGGTATTATAACGCGATGCAAGAAGACAAACCACTGTTGTTTGAGCCGCTCACCGCTGTTAGAGCCAATCGTTGCGGAGGGCGAACAGATTGCGCAGTTCTTCGGTGGACAATTCGGTAATCCAGCTTTCACCGGTGCTTACGATTTGTTCGCTTAACCGTGTTTTTTCTTCCAGCATTTCATCGATTTTTTCTTCCAGTGTGCCCAAAGTCACGAACTTGTGAACTTGCACGCGGCGTTTCTGGCCTATGCGATACGCGCGGTCCGTGGCCTGATTTTCAACGGCCGGATTCCACCAGCGGTCGAAATGGAACACGTGGTTGGCGGCAGTCAGGTTGAGCCCGATTCCGCCCGCCTTGAGAGAAAGAATGAAAATGCAGCACGCTTCCTTGCCCGACAAATTTTCGTTTTGGAAACGGGCAATCATCTCATCGCGTTGAGCCTTTGGGGTGCCTCCATGCAAAAAATGCACCGTTTCCCGCAGGTGATGCGCGAGCAATCGGCTAAGCAAATGGCCTGTTTCGACAAATTGGGTGAATATAAGGCAGCGGCCGCCCGTTTCCCGCAATTCTTCCACCATTTCCAATAAACGCTTTACTTTGTTCGACCGGTCCGCGGACTGGCCGTGCAACCCCTCTTTCAGAAATAACGCGGGGTGGTTGCACAGTTGTTTCAGCCGGGAAAGCGCCGCCAGAATCATCCCTCTGCGCTCCACCGCCGATAACCGTTCGAGCCGTTCGAACAAATTCCGGATAAAATGTTCATACAGCGCCCCTTGTTCTTCCGTCAAATGAACGAATGTTTTCGTCTCATTTTTTTCCGGCAAGTTCAATTGAATGGCCGGATCATTTTTGACTCTGCGCAGGAGAAAAGGACGGACCATCCGTTGTATTGCGGCGATCTTCTCCTGATCACGCTCTTTCTCGACCGGATATACGAAACGCAGGTTAAACTCCCGATAGCTGCCCAAATAACCGGGATTGAGAAATTCGAAGATCGACCAAAGTTCCGAAAGCCGATTTTCGATCGGCGTGCCGGTCATGGCAACCCGATGGCGCCCGCGCAAGCCGCGGATGGCTGTCGCTTGCTTCGTCTGGGCGTTTTTAATATTTTGCGCCTCATCGAGGCAGACCGAATCCCAGCTGACCGAGGTTAACTCATCACGATCGATATGCGATAACGAATAAGAGGTCAGCACGACGTCGCAATCGCGGACGGCCTCTCTGAAAGCTTCGCCTTTCAGACGGCCTGAACCGTAATGTACGTGCAACTTGATTTCCGGGGCAAAACGGTTCAGCTCTTTTTGCCAGTTGCCGAGCACAGAGGTGGGGCAGATCAATAGTGATGGGGATTCCGGCCGTTCGCGTTCTTTGACGTGCAACAAATAAGTGATCCATTGAACGGTTTTGCCGAGCCCCATATCGTCCGCCAGACAAGCCCCGAGACCCAATTGGCGCAAAAATAGAAGCCAGGATACCCCTTCCAGTTGATACGGGCGCAATGAACCGGCGAATGAAGCCGGGGGATCGATGACCGTCAGGGAGGAGGACCGGGTAAGACGGGCCATCAATTCGCGCAGCTGTCGACTGAATTCCACTTCCATTTCCGGGAGGCCATTCGTATCGTCCCCCATGTTAAGCGGCTGGTTGCCGCCGGACAAATGAAGCTTCAGAATGTCGCGAAGGGACAGCCCTTTATTGCTGTCATATCTTTTCATAAGTTGGCGGATTCGCGCGATCATATCCGGGTCCAGCGCGATCCATTCCCCGCGGAAGTTCACAAGGTGCCCGTTCCGCTTCAGCAGTTCGCGGAATTCCGCTTCTGTAAGCTCCATATCGCCGATCGCGAAACGCCAGTCGAACTGTAAAATTTGCTCCAATCCGAACAACGGTTTCGCGGGGGATCCGGAAGAAGACCTTATTTTTGCCCGCATGCGGGGCATTCTTTGTTTTACACGGTCCCACCAGGCCGGCAGAAAAACCGTCGTACCCGAGTCGACCAGCCGTATGCTGTCTTCGGCCAAAAAACGCCACGCTTCCTCGGAGGTCAGTTCGGCGCGCGGCGGAATCGGCCGGGTTGCATCGCTGTCTGTCTCATCGTCCGGGAAAGACTGCGGATCAAACAGCCATGGCACGATCCGTTTCCAACGGCCGAAATCCCGGTTCAAACGCTGCAAGTGCGGAAGCCAGGAAGAGGGATATTCCTCTTGATTTTGCGCCGGGTGCCAGAGCACAAGCCGGTTTGGATCCTGGCGGTCCCTGAGCAGGATCCTCAACCGCCATCCATGGCCGCCGGCGGGTTCCGCCAGTTGCAAACAGGTGCGAAACGGCGCCGGATCGTTGATCCAGCCGATCGCCATCAGCCAGTCCTGTTCGTCCATCCACGGTTCGGGCGGGAAGATCCGCCGTGGCAAGGAGACATGCTCGCCGGTAGAATGTAAGGAAGCCTGGTCCGCGGAATGGGTGCGGGATGCGGCTAGCGCCCCGCTCCACTGTTCGTAGAAGGGCAGCGTTTCCGCCAGGGCGGCTTCCGGCTCGGGAAGCTGCAATTTCCACCCGGGTTTTCCTTGTTTCCACATGCGGTAATCGGGCATAAAGGTTCCGTCTTGCAGAATCTTTTTCACTGCCGGCGCCAGTTTCATCAACTTTTCCAGCTCCTCCGAAAACCGCAAATTGGCATGTTGGGAATACGAAGGATCGCTAAAATAATCGAGAGCGGTGTCCGCCGACAAGACGATCGTTTCTTTATCCCCGTATTTTCGCGTTTCGATCAATGTGCCGTAGTAGGAAGGGCGGTGCCAGGCAAACATCCAGTGCTTTAAAGTTTGGGCCTCCATAAACCTGTTTTGGCTGATTTCCCCCCATAGACAAAGAGCGCCGTCCTGCCATGCACAACGAACGAGGGCGGTGTTCAGTTCTGTCATGGAATCAGTTTCCCTCTTTTCAATTCTTCTTGAAACGCCCGCAACCGGCTGTATTTTTCAGACAGCAGCCTGATGAATTCGTCCCATTGGTTCCGCTGTCCAAGTTTTTCGTAGCAATGGGCCAACTTTCGCAACAAACGGACGGCATCTTGGTAGGAAGGACGATTTTTTTCCAGAATATACCTTTCAACGGATTGATGGTATAATGGCAGCAACAATTCCGGATCGTCATCCTCGACTTTTTTCAAATGTTCGCTGTACAAATTTGCCGGCATCATGTGATGGGCCAACTGCAAGTCTATCCACTGGCGGTGCCTTCCGGTGTGCATCAAATAATCGGAATAATAGGAATAGCTTAAGGGAAGCAGCGATTTCATCACTTGCACCCATTCTTCATCCGAAGATTGGCGAGCGGCAATCTCGATCCAATATCCGCAGATGATGCGGAGATGTTCCTGGGACGCTTGGCGCAAAGAAGGCAGCAGCCATTTCAGCCACCGGTGAAGTCGGTCCCATTGTTCCGTTTGGCGGAAATGCCGCAAATACCAAATGAATAACGGGACATCCCGCAATTTCTCCCGGGAAGCCAAGCGGAAAGCGGCTTCGTCGTCGCCCTTCATGACGTGAAAATGGGCAAGCGCCGCTATTCTTGCCGTTCTGCCATATGATGATTCGGGATAGGCATCCAATTCGGCTTCGAGCCGTGCCGTCTCGTTATCGATCCGCTCAGGTTCGTTCAACCACGCAGACCATAACAAACGGAATACGTCAAGTTTTGGAATCACCGATTGATCGCCGGAAAATACGAAGCGGCGCAAAACCTCCGAGGTTTCATCCAAATGGGAAGACGGGATGGCCGAAGGCGGGCCGGAGAATTCGCCGGACCGTACGCCGATGATCTGTTCGAGTCGTTCCATCGCCCGGGAAGCGACTATGCGGCAACCCGTTTCCACATAATAAGAAAAGTAAGTCGTTGCATTATGAGCATAAAGTTGATCCAGTTTACGCAATATGAATAAAAGCACATGGAGAAGAAAAAAGGAACGTTCCCCCGGATTTTCCCCTTCGGCAAGCGCGCTGAGTTGTTCCCAGGAAACCGAATAAAAATGTTCCACCGCATATTGGTTGGTGATGGCATATCCGTAAAATTGCCGGTCAAAATAAGCGTGCCATTCCTGCGGGGAGGGACCGGGTTTTCGGGCGGTGAACGGTTTATCCGTTTTCGTTTTGGTTTTTGTTGTTTCCGTTTTCTTCTGCCGGTGCAGCAGATCATACGTTAATTCTTGCAATAACAGCTCCGGGCGGCCGTAATCGGCATATACGGCAAAACAGACTGCGGCCATATGTTTGCAGAATCCTCCGTCAGGGCACGTACATTCGCTGTCGGCAAAGCGGTCCAGGCGCAGGGTGACGAGATACAGATCGGCTTCTCTGACTGCCGCATATACTTTTTTGTTTGCCGCAGAAACCACGTTAACCCTTCCCCGGTGATAGTCGCGCCATCCCTTCTCCAGGTCCGCCGGCCCGAAATGTTCTCGCATGGCGGCGATGATGGCGCTGGTTGTACCGGCGGATAACTGCTTTAACATGTAAGCGATACCTCCGTGGATCAATATGGCTATCCTTATATAGTAACATGTAAAAGATTTTTTCCATATAGCCTTTTTTTCAACCGTTTTCTTTTTTGTTTGCGTTTTTGTTTGAGGTTTTGTTTGAGCATGCGTTACGGACGGGAACAATGGTAACAACCGTTTTTCGAAGGCAAAAAGGAGGGACGAAAATGGGAGTGAAGTTCGGGAGAGAATACAACGAGATTTTGCGGGATTTGACGGAAGCGATCAGCCAGGTGGAGAGGGTCTACGAGTGCCTGTATATGGACGGCGAAGCCTGGAACGCTCTGGCTGCGAAAGACCGGGAGGCATGCATGCGCACCTTGGCCGACGATTTGTTTTACGGCTTGGGGGGCGAACCGACTATTCCGGTAGGTAAAGGAAAGATTCACTACAACAAACGGAAACACATTATTGCGGTTGACAATGGAGACAACCGGATCGACATCGTGTACTTGATTTAATCGTTTTTCGTCGTTACGAGAGAAGAGGATGGGGCGTAAACCATGCAGTGAAATAAGGCGGGGCCTTCGGGAGTGGGGCGCATATACGTATCGGTCCGCACAAAACCGGCTTTTTCATACGCTTTAATGGCCCGGAGGTTCCAGGTCAGCACTTCCAGGTCGATCTCATGATCCGGACGTTGGCGTGCGGCCGCTTCCGCAATGATCCTGACAAAATGACTGCCCCAACCTTTTCCGCACAGATCGGGACGCATGCCGAGGCCGAGGCGGGTGACGCCCGCCATCGGAAACAGCTGGGCGAAACCGTGCAGATCGCCGTGTTCGTCGATCATACTTCCGTCATGAGCACAAGCTTCCAGTCAGGCCGTTTCAGGTAAAGCATAAGGGCACCCATCCTTTTTTCGGCTTTATACACTTATATGCTCTTATATACGCTTGGCTATACATTCAGCAGCAGCAAGATGATCGACGTCAAGCTGAGGCATACGCTAATCAAACTTAAGAAAACAACGACTTGCTTTTGATTTAATCCCGAAGACAGCAAACGGTAATGGGCCTGGCTCGCATCGGCCCGGTAAACCGGCTTTCCTTCCAGCAACCGTTTCAACACGACAAAAATATTGTCGAATATGGGCACTCCCAAAGCGAGGACAGGGATGAACAGCGACAGGACGGTCGCTTGTTTGAACGCTCCGTCAAGGGCGATCACGCCGAGTATAAAACCGATAAAGGTCGCTCCCGCATCCCCCATATAGATTTTGGCGGGGGGCTTATTGTACCGCAAGTAGGCCAGGGTGACGGCGACAAGGATGACCGCCATCATCGCCGAGTCGGACTGCCCTTTGGCCAAAGCCACAACAAACAGCGTTACGGCGGATATGCAGGACAGGCTTCCCGCAAGACCGTCCATGCCGTCGGTAAAATTGATGACGGTCGTAACGCCGAAAATCCATAGGACGGTTAACATAAACTGCAGCCAGACCGGCAGGACGACATCGTAACCGCCAAACGGGTTGTGAAACCCGGTAAACACGATTCCCGAATAATATACGATGATTGCGGCGATAACCTGAACGATAAACTTCGGAAAAGCGGGAAATTCTTTGCCGCGGGTTTTGTACCAGTCGTCGACGGTGCCGATGCCCAGAATAAGCAGCGAGCCGGCCAAAATGGCCAAAGATTCGCTGTTCAATTCCGAGATAAAAATGGAATACGCTATGGCAAAACCGATGAAAATCGCGATGCCCGCCGTCAGGGGCACAGGCTCTTTATGTATTTTTCTTTCATTATTGTCCGGTTTATCGACAAAACCGATGCGAACCGCGAATTTGCGAAATACTGGAATGAGGAAAAAAACAATTGCAAATCCGACAAGAAAGGCCAAAAAGTAACTGATCATCGTCATCCTCCTACCGAACCGGTTGCTTTCGCGCTTCTTTGATGATAATTTTTTATTATTTTTTGCATTTTATTTTAAAACAAACTTCGGGACAGGTAAACGCATCTTTTGCGATCCGATAAACAAATGCTGCCGGATGCTGAAATTAATGTATAATGAAATAAAGTTTCAAAATAAAGTTTCAAAAATCAGGCGGAGAGGGGCATTTTACGTGTCCAATATTGTCGGTTTGTCATGGGTTTTGGAACATTTGCATGATCCGAAAGTGGCCATTGCGGATTGCCGATTTTTGCTGGGGCAACCGGATGCCGGCAGAAACGCATACGAGGCCGGCCACATCCCGGGGGCTTTATATTGGGATCTGGAAAAGGACTTGTCCGGTCCGGCAGGCAAACACGGAGGCCGGCATCCGCTTCCCGATCTTGGCGTTTTCACGATGAAACTCGGAAAAGCGGGGATCAGCAACGAGACGACTGTCGTAGCTTATGACGATCAAATGGGAGCAATGGCTTCGAGGTTTTGGTGGTTGGTCACCTTTCTCGGGCATGATCGCGTCTATGTTATGGACGAAGGATTTTCCAAATGGAAAGAGCGAGGCTATCCGGTGACGGCGGAGCCTGCAAAACCGGAGCCGGTTGCGTTTCATCCGAATGTGCGAAGCGAAAAATTGCTCAGTGCCGGAGAAGTAAGAGAACGTTTGGGACGTCCGGGCACCGTTCTGATCGATTCGCGCGAACCGCGTCGTTATCTCGGGATCGAAGAGCCGATCGACCGGGTTGCCGGGCACATTCCCGGCGCCCGAAACATGTTTTGGAAAGAAGTGCTGGATGAACAGGGCCGGTGGCTGAAGTCTGAAGCCTTGGCGGAGCGCTTTGCGGCCGTTGCCCCCGACAAAGACGGGGAAGTGGTGGTTTATTGCGGTTCCGGTGTAACCGCTTGTCCGAATATTCTCGCTTTAACCGAAGCGGGGTACACCAATGTAAAGCTGTACGGCGGCAGTTGGTCGGACTGGATTTCCTACGGGGAAAACCCCATAGCGGCGGGTGAAGAATAGGAGGGCAAAGGGCGGAAGTGCGGGTGCTGCATATTGTAAACGGGGACATGGTTGCGGAAAAACTGAAGGATGCCGTTTACGGCGATATTCTCGTGTGGAGGGAAGCAAAATCATCCGGTACCGTGGCGGTGGGATCCGGCGGAGAAACGGCTGATTCGGGCACATCGCCGATACGGATCACCTCTTCATGATTTGTAACCGCTATTGTGAGACTGTCGATTTACTGTTGGTGATGCAAAAATATGCGGCTTTACGTGAATGGTGCCTTCCTTCATAATAAATCGACAGTCTCAATGTAACCGCCAACGGTACATGTACCATGGTGCCGCTCCGCATCCGGTTCCCGCGTTCCATGGCATTCGGGCACGCTTCGTGACGACGGTAACAGATCGGGCATGCGTGATTCGTTCCATTTGGAAGCGGCAGGTGGAAGCCGCAGGTGGAAGCGGCAGTCTTGCGGATCGCGGACATGGTTTGAACAGTTGCGCGCACTGGTATCATTTTCAATAAAAGCACAGATTTGGGTCGGGAAACGGGGTTGAAAAATGAGAACGTTCATTTGGATGGGGTGTTTGTCCTATTTGCTGATTGGCTTGGCGCATGTTGTGCTCGGGTCGGTTTTGGAAAACTTGATAACGCATTACGGACGGGATTATACATCGGGGAGCCAGCTTATTTTTAACCAGTTTGCCGGATTTCTCGCAGGGGTGCTGGCAACGCCGCGCATTCTGAGGAAGCTTGGAGGGCGTGGCACCGTGCTGTTGGCAGTGGGCGCCTTGACGCTGGCGGAGTCGGTTTACAGCATGCTTCCGTCATGGCGGTGGATGTTGGCGGCGGGTCCTGTGGCCGGTTTCGGATTCGGGATGATCGAAGCGGTGATCGGGGCAATGACTATTCGGTTTGTGAAAGAACGCAAAGCGGTGGCGATGAGCCGATTGGAAGTGTTTTTTGGGATAGGGGCCCTGTTGATGCCTCTTTTGGCCAGTTCGCTGATTATACGCGGCGTTTGGCATGTGTCTTTTTCATTCGTCGCGCTGCTTTCATTGGCGGCCGGCTTGTTGTGGTTTTTCTTGTCTTTTGGCGAGGCGGATGAACTGTTGTCCAAAAAAAGTGCCGCGGCGATGCGGGAGGCGGACCGGTATGACCGCCGGTCGCTGCCGATGCTTTGCATGATGGCGTTGTTTTTCCTGCTGTATGTCGGCCTTGAGATGAGTTTCGTCCATTTTATTCCATCGATCCTGATCCATAAGACCAATGCGACAACGGCCGTGGCTACGGTAAGTATCGCCGTTTTTTGGGCGACGATGTCCATCGGCCGGTGGTACGCGGGAGTGATTGCCGAAAAAACGGGATATATCCGTTATCTGCTCGCCAGTTGTGCAGGAACATTGGTTTTTCTGACCATGTTATTTTTTAATTTCGATCTGTGGAGCAGTTTTTTGGTCGTTTTCGGATTAGGCTTGGTCATGGCAGGCATATTCGCCATCGGGCTTGTTCTGGCTAATGAGTTGATCCCCGGCATGACAGACCGGACAACCAGTATTCTTGTGGCTGCGGGAGGAATCGGCGGAGCGTTGGTTCCGCGCGCAGTCGGCTGGATGATGGACCGTTTTCCGTTAAACGCCGCCTTATGGCTGTTTGTCGGCCTGACATTATGTATGCTGGTAATCATGATTGCGGCAGCCATGACCGGGAAAGGCGAGCGTCAAACCTATCCGTAGTCAAACCGATATCCGTAAATGGAATTCGGGTAAATGGAATTTGAGCAAGTGAATTTGAGTAAGTGGATTTTGAGCAAGTGAAGAAAGTGGATTTTGACCAAGTGGAATTTGGGTAAGTGAATTTGACCAAGTGGAATTTGGGCAAGTGAATTTGAGCAAGTGGAATTCGGGTAAATGGAGTTCGATCCATATGTAGTTGTGAATGGGAGTCGACACCTCCTTCGTCGCCGTGGGAAACGTTACGTACTTTGTCGCCGTGGGAAATGATACGTGCTTCGGCGCAGAGGGAAACGTTACGCACTTTGTCGCAGAGGGGAACGATAAGCGCTTAGGCACAGAGGGGAATGATACGCGCTTAGGCGCAGAGAGAACCCGCTGCAAACCGTTGTGCAATAAAAGCCTGCGATTATACATTTTTTTCCTTGACTTGATGATCAAAATCACAATTTTCCTGCGAAAATACAGGCATTTTTTCCTAAATCGCCGATTTGAGCTGGTGTAAAGCAAAAATACCTGCACTTTGGCAGGCTTTCGTTCCAAAGAAACGGTTTATAGAGTTAAAAACTGCATTTTTTAGCAGTTTTTCCATATTGCCATATTGCCACCATATTTCCATTTTTTTATATTCCCATCCCTTTTCGCATTTCTATTTTCCACAAATTTCCGGTTTTTCCATATCTCCGTTAAATAAATACATCCCTGAATCCGTGATCGTCCGCGGATAGTTTTGGAACCTGATTCCTGAAACCGGTAATTTTAGTCTTTTTTTCTGTGATGGTCATAAGAACTGGCTTTTTACGATGGCAGAAGGACGCATCATAGCTT
>Ga0207866_1000556_pt1 | contig 52332 bp, 47 predicted proteins | sample HigsolmetaAR203D_FD_184835 | JGI IMG/M metagenome (GOLD analysis project Ga0207866, IMG submission 184835) | Ionic liquid and high solid enriched microbial communities from the Joint BioEnergy Institute, USA - AR20-3-D (SPAdes) (version 2) ...
ATGGCGGCTCCAGATCGCCTCGGAGGCCAGATGTTCCGGCCCCACCGCGCCTTCGGCGAGCTGCCCGCCGCCGATCGACCCGTCCGCCAGATGCGCGGCGGTGACGGCGCCCGTCGCGATATGCGCGCCGCCGACCGAACCTTCCGCCAATTGGCCGCTTCCGACGGCCCCCGGGGCGAGGTGGTCCGCCGTGACGCTTCGCACGGCAAGCTGCTCCGACCCGACGGAGCCCGGCGCCAGCTTCGCCTGCGTCACCGCGCCGTCCGCGAGCTTCGCCGACGTCACGGCCGCGTCCGCCAGTTTGTCGGTCGACACGCTCTCCGGCGACAGCTTCAGCGAGGTGACCGCGTGATCCTCCAGGTGGTGCGGCTTCACCGCCCCGGGACGGATATGACGTTCGTTCACGGCGCCGGTCGCCAGCTTCTCCGCGTCCACCGCCTCTTCCGCGAGATGCCGGGTCCCGACCGCGCCCGCCTGTAGATGCGTAGGCCCGACCGCCTCCGGCCGGATATTCCCGGACGATACGGCTTCCGGCGCAATCGCCTCCTCCTTCACGACGCCTTCGGGAAAATGGAACGCGCGCAGCACCCCCGGCGCCAGCTTGTCGAACGTCACCGCGTCGTCCGCCAGATGCTCCGTCCGGACGGCGCCGGGCGCGATGTTCGCCGAGCGGACGCTGGATTCGGCAAGCTTCGTGTTCCCGACCGCCCCGTCCGCGAGCTGCGTCATGCCGACAGCGCCGGGACCGATGTGCTCCTCCTGCACGGCGAACGCCGCAAGCTTGTCGCTGGTCACCGCTTCATCCTGCAGTTGCGCGGTGCCGATCGCGCGCTGCTGCACATGCCGCGCCTCGACGCTGAGGTCCGCAAGATGGCGGGCATGCACCGAACGGTCGGCCAATTTGTCCGCGTCCACGGAATGGCGCGCCATGTGGCGGAGATGGACCGACTCATCCGCCAGCTTCGAAGCGCCCACGCTCTGGTCGGCCAGCTTGGACGCGGTCACCGCGTGATCGACCAGCTTGATCGTTCCGACCGAGCCGTCCGCCAGCTTGGCGGCCGTGACCGACTGATCCTTCAGTTGCTCCGTTCCGATTTCACCGGGGGCGACGTGCTCGCCGCGAACCGATGCCGGGGCGAGCTGTTCCGATTGGACCGCTCCGGACGCGAGATGTTCCGTCCCGACGCTTTCCGGCGCCAGCGCCCGGCTGTCGACCGCCGAGCCGGCGAGATGGACGGATTCGACGGCGCCCGGAGCGAGATGCTTTCCCTGAATGGCCCCCGGCGACACGTGTTGCGCGAGCAGAATCCCTTCCTTCAGATGGGCGCCCTCGATCGAGCCTTCCCGGATTTTCGGGCCGGTCACCGCGCCGTCGCGCAGCTTCGACGTCGTGACGGACGCTTCGGCGAGCTTCGAGGTATCGACCGCCTCGTTCGCGAGCTTGTCGCGGGTGACGGCGCCGCTGCGCAGCTTCTCCGTCGCGATCGCGTGCTCGGCGATCAGATCGCTCGTCAGAATATTCGGCTGCAGATGCTTCGGCTCGATCGCACCGGCCGCGATCTTGTCGCCGCCGATCGAGCGGTCCGCCAGTTTGTCCGGCGTGATGCTCCCGTCGCGCAGCTTCTCGCCGCCGATCGAACGGTCGAGCAGCTTGTCGCCGGACACCGAATTCGGCGCCAGATGCTCGCCGGTCACCGAACCGGGCGCCAGTTTGGACGACGTGACGGCTCCGTCCGCGATCTTGATGCTTTCCACCGCGTAATCGCCGATCGTGTGCGTCACGACCGCGCCCGGCTGGAGTTTGGCGGCGCCGACTGCGCCGGGGGCGAGCTTTTCGGCCGTCACCGACTCGTCCGCCAGATCGTCCGTGTAAATGATCGGCTCCGGCTTGAAAGGCGCACGCTTCTCCCCGATGCTCTCCAGCTTCGCCTCCCGTTCCGCCTCGGCCTTCGCGATCGCTTCGACCGCCTCCGCCTCCCGGAACGCTTCCCGTTCCGCTTCCCGGATCGCCTCCTCGACAGTCTGCGCGGACGCCGTTTCCGCCGATTGGACGGCCGATTGGACAATGACCGCCTGCACGTTGGCCTTCTCTGCATCTTTCACGACGGAGCCCGACACGCCGGCTTTGTCCGGCGTCTTCCGCCGTTGCGCCTGCGGCTCGTCGAGCCACCTCAGCTCGGAACGATTCGGATCATCGACATAAAAGAGCGGTCTGCGCGCTCTGGCCGGTCTTCTCCTCCGTTTTTTCGCCATGGCCCACTCCTTCTTTGCCACCGTAGAGTCATCTGCATCATATGCAGACGCCCATTGGCGGGTTCAATCGCACACGCGGGTCGCGGGTCGCGGCAGAAACGGATCATGGAAAAAACAACCGCCGGAACGCAATCGGACCGCCTTCCGATGGTCACGATTCGGCCGTTGCGGGGGACTTCATGCGATGGGCCGCATGCCACAGGGAGCCGACGCCGGCGCCGGTCGGGACGGCCTGCGCGATCGCTTCGCCGAGGAAATTCCGCGCGGTCCGGACCGCTTCGGCGAGCGGCAGGCCCTTCGCCCGCAGGGCCGCAACGGCCGCCGACAGCGTGCAGCCGGTGCCGTGCGTATGCGGCGTTGCGACCCGGGGCGCGGCGATGACGACCGGCTCCGGCGCGTCCGCGCCGCACAGCACGTCGATGCACACGCCGCCGGATGCGGGCAAATGCCCGCCCTTCAGCAGCACGTTGCGGACGCCGAGCGCGAGGAGGCCACGCGCCGCTTCGACCATCTCCCGCTCCGTGCGGATTGCGCCTTCGGGAATGCCGAGCAGCGCGGACGCTTCGGGAAGGTTCGGCGTGACGAGCTCGGCCATCGGCAGCAGCCGGCGCTTCAGCGCGTCGATCGCATCCTCCCGGAGCAGCCGGTCGCCGCTCTTGGCGACCATGACCGGATCGACGATCAGGCTCGGGACCGGATGCCGCTCCAGCGCGTCCGCCACCGTTTCAATGACGGCCGCATCGTGCAGCATGCCGGTCTTGACCGCGCCGGCGCCGATGTCGCCGAGCACCGCGTCGATCTGCGCCGCCACGGCCTCGGGCGGAAGCGGCCAGACCCCGCGCACGCCGAGGCTGTTCTGCGCCGTGACGGCCGTGATCGCGCTCATGCCGAAAACACCGAGCTCCTGCATCGTCTTCAGATCGGCCTGAATGCCCGCGCCGCCGCCGGAATCGGAGCCGGCGACCGTCAGCGCGCGGGGCAGGAAACGGGCGGGTTCGCGCGTCATCCTGCCCCCCTCCCCCCGGCCCCGACCTGCCGCACCGCCTCGAACCGATGCGGATCGAACGCTGCGAGCGGCACGGGCGGCGCTTCGCCCGCGAGCAGCGCGGCGACGGCCTCGCCCGTTACGGGCGCAAGCAGGATGCCGTTGCGGTAGTGGCCGGCCGCGACGATCACCTGCGGCGCGTGGCGGATCCGGCCGATCAGCGGCCGGCCGTCGAGGGTGCCGGGCCGGAGGCCCGCCCACCGATGGACGGGCGCAAGATCCCGCAGTATCGGGAATACCTTCGGTCCCTGGCGGACGAGCCGGGCGATGCCGCGCTCCGTTACGGACGCGTCGAATCCGGCCACGTCCTCCGAAGCGCCGCAGACGAGCGTGCCGTTGCTCTTGGCCGTCCAGTATGCCTGTGGCGAGACGACGATGCGCCGGACAAGGCCGACCGGCACCGGGTAGGCGCAGATCTGGCCGCGGATCGGATGGACGGGCAGCGGGAGCCCGAGCTCCCGCTCCAGCAGCCCGGTCCAGGCGCCCGTGCAGATGACGAGCCGATCGCCCGCGAACGCGCCGGCATGCTCCGTCTCGGCTTCGACGCCGTCCGCGCGCAGGTTCAGCCTGACGGTCCGCCCGGCTCCGGCGGCGATGTCCACCCCCCGGCGGCGGCAGGCGGCCACGAGCGCCTCGACGAGCGCCGGCGCATAGACATGGCACTCCTCCGGAATGTGGAGCGCGGTTTCGATCTCCGGCGCGAGCTGCGGCTCGAGCCGCCGCAACTCGGAAGCCCCGACAAGCTCCGCATTCGCGCCGTACCGGTTCTGCCAGGCCAGCCGCGCGGTCAGCGGCAGCACATCCGCCTCATTGAACGCGACCGCGAGGCTGCCGCTCCGATGCAATTCGATCCGCCGGCCGGACGCTTCGCCGATTTCGTCCAGCCAGCCGGGATACATCCGCAGGCTCGCCAGACACAGCGCGAAGAACGCATCCGGCCCGTCCGTATTCTCGGTGTAAGGCGCCAGCATGCCGGCGGCGGCGCCGGACGCCTGTCCGCCGGGCCGGCCGGACTCGATGACGGTGACGGCGAACCCGCGACCGGCCGCCGCGAGCGCCGACGCGAGCCCGATGATGCCGCCGCCGAGGATCAGGACCTTGCCGCTCATCCGCCGGTCACCCGCCGCGCGGCCGCCGGTTCGGCGACAGGGTCCGCCCGGCGGCTCGCGTCCTCCGGATTCGCAGGCGCGCCGGATGCCGACCGCAGATTCCCCGTTGCGCCTCCGGCAGCGGCCGCGCGGTCTGCCAGCGGTTCGAGCACGCCGTCCGGATCGCTGCTCGCCGTCGCGTAAAGCCGTTTCGGGATGCGTCCGGCCGCCCGGGAGAGCACGCCTGCCTCCACCGCCAGCGCCATCGCGCGGGCCATCGCGACCGGGTCGAGCGCCTTCGCGACCGGCGTGTTCACGAGGATGCCGGAGGCGCCGAGTTCCATCGCCTGCGCGGCGTCCGCCGCCGAACCGAGCCCGGCGTCGACGATGACCGGCACCCGCGCCTCTTCCGCAATCAGGCGCAGGTTGTACGGATTCAGAATGCCGAGCCCGGTGCCGATCGGCGAGCCGCCCGGCATGACGGCGGCCGCTCCGGCCTCCGCGAGGCGCCGGCACAGCACCGGATCGTCGGACGTGTAGGGCAGCACGGTGAACCCGGCTTCCGCCAGCATCGCGGTCGCCTTCAGCGTCTCGACCGGATCCGGCAGCAGCGTGCGCGGATCGGCGCTGATTTCGACCTTGACCCAGTCGCCGAGCCCCGCAGCGCGGGCGAGCTTCGCGATGCGCACCGCCTCGGCGGCGTTCGACGCGCCCGACGTGTTCGGCAGATAGATGAGCTTTCTTCCCTCCAAATGCTGCAGCACCGAGTCGTCGCCCGGTTCGTCCAAATTGACCCGGCGGACGGCGAACGTGACGACTTCCGCGCCGCTCGCCTCCAGCGCCTGCAGCATGACCGCCGGACTCGGGAACCGCCCCGTGCCGAGAAAAATCCGCGACCGCAGGCTCCGTCCCCCGATGACAAGCGGCGGCACGCGATAGTGCGACTCGCTCATCCGATTCAGCCCCCTCCCTTGAAATGCACCAGCTCCACGGCCATGCCGGCCCTGAGCGGCGTCCGGCCCCACTCGGAGCGCGCGACGATCTCGCCGTCCACCTCGGCGACGATCCGCCGATCCGCGAGGCCGTGCCGCTCGATCAGCTCGCCGAGCGTCCGCGCCGTCGTCTCCGTGTCGCGCCCGTTGAGCCGAAGCGGAATCGGCCCGTCGTTCGCTTCCCGGGCCGCGATCCGCTCCCGAAACGCGCGGCTCGCCGCCTCGGGGTCCGGGCTGCCGACGATCGCGGACACCGCGCACAGCCGGCGCGCCCCGGCATCCAGTACCTCATCCGCGTTGTCCAGGGTGATGCCGCCGATCGCAACCCACGGGATCGCGATTTCCGCCGCGGCCTGCCGGACAAATTCCAGTCCGGCCGCGGGCCTTCCCGGCTTCGTCGGCGTCGGATGGACCGGTCCGACGCCGATGTAGTCGGCGCCCGCCCGCACGGCCGCCCGCGCCTGCTCGATCGAGTGCGTCGAAATGCCGATGATCTTGCCCTCGCCGAGCATCCTCCGCGCCGCCGCGATCGGCATGTCCTCCTGGCCGAGATGAACGCCGTCCGCCTCCGCCGCCAGCGCCAGCTCCGGGTAGTCGTTCACGATGAACGTCACGCCGTATCGCCGCGTCAGTTCCCGAAGCGCGCGCGCCTTCGCAAGCAGCCCGGACGGCGGGGTTTCCTTGTCCCTGAGCTGCACGATGTCCGCGCCGCCGCGGATCGCCGCCTCCATCACGTCAATCAGATCCCGTCCGGGATGGTAATTTTCGCCCGTGATCGCATACAGCCGAAAATCAAACGCCGCCCGCTTCATCCGGTTGCCACTCCTTCCTCATTCGCCTGATCCAGCAGTTCCATCAGCCCGCGCGCCGCCGCTTCCTCATCCGCCGCGCCCTGCGCGAGCACGCGACCCTCGTCCCGGAACAAAACATACCGCCTGCCGTCCCCCGCTTCCGCCCGAATGAGCCACGGGTTGCGCGTGACCGTCCAACCTTCCGCCTCGAGTCGCTCGCCGATCCGGTCCACCGGAAGCGGCCGGTCGAGCGTTAGCTGCACCGTGTCCCGACCGCACAGGACGACGGCGCGGATCGGAACAGGGGGCGGAACCGGCCGCTCCCGTCCGCTCCCGCCGGCGGCGATCCTCCCGTCCGCAGCTCCGCTCCGATCCGGTACGCGCGCATCGGCAAAGTCCGTCACCGGCTTTGCCGTTCCGGGACCTTGGCGCATCGCATCCGCTTCCGCCGCCAGGCGCGCCCGGCCGCAAACCGGGCAATCCCGCGCCGGCCCCGGCAGCCGCCATTCGCGCATGCCGAACGGCCAGAGCCACGCCGAAACCCATGTCCGGCGCAGCGCGTCGCGGCGGCCGGAAAGCCACTTCAGCGCTTCGGCCGCCTGCAGGGCGGCGACAAGCTCGACGATCGGCGAGATCACCCCCTCCGTCTCGCACGTCCCCGCCTCCGACGCTTCGCTCTCCCCGCCGATCAGGCAGCGCAGGCAGGCCGTTTCGCCGGGCAGGAGCAGCGCGCTCATGCCCGACGCGCCGACCGCGCCGCCGTACACGAACGGAATGCCGCGGGCGAAGCAGACGTCGCTCATGACGAGCCGCGTCGCGGCGTTGTCCGTCCCGTCGAGGACGAGATCCATCCCTTCGGCAAGCGCCGCCGCGTTGTCCCGCGTGACGTCCGCGACATGCTCCTCGATCGCGATCCCGCTGTTGATCCGGCGCAATTTCGCCGCGGCGGCGGCCGCCTTCGGCAGCGCGAGCCGAGCATCCTCTTCGTCGAACAGCGTTTGCCGCTGCAGATTGCTGCGCTCGACGAAATCCCGGTCGACGATCCGGATGCGGCCGACGCCGGCCCGGGCCATATGCTGGGCGAGCGAAGCGCCGAGGGCGCCGGCTCCGACGATCAGCACCGACGAGGCGAGCAGCCGGCGCTGCCCCTCCGGGCCGATCGGCGCAAAGCGAATCTGCCGGCTGTACCGCTCCGGGTCCGGCGGATCAGCCGTAAGCGCCGGCTTTGCGGCCGTGCCGGTCCGATCCGCCGGCTGCCGCGCGCTCGCAGTCACGCCGGCCCGCTCCGCCAGGGGCCGCGTTCCCGCAACCACTCCAGTAAGATCCGACGGATGCCGCGTTCCCGCAACCACTCCAGTCAGATCCGACGGATGCCTCGTTCCCGCAACCACTCCAGTCAGATCCGACGGATGCCGCGTTCCCGCGTCTGCACCGGTCGGACCCGGAGGAATCGCCGCGTGACGGGTTTCCGCTGTCCGTTCCGCCCGATCCGCCGAACGCCCCGGTTCCGCCGACAGCTTTTCCCCTTCCGCAACCGTCAGATTCGCCGAACGCCCCGTTTCCGCCGGCAACTTATCCCCTGCCGCATCCGTTCGTCCGCGCTCAGCCATACAGGCTGCCTCCCGCTTCGCGGAACGCGCCGGCGCGCTCCCTGAGGCCCGCTTCCACCGCCTCCTCGAGGCTCATGCCCCGGCTCGACGCGTAGTCGCGGAGCTCCTGCGTCATCTTCATGCTGCAGAACTTCGGCCCGCACATCGAGCAGAAATGGGCCGTTTTCGCGCCTTCGGCCGGCAGCGTCTCGTCGTGGTACGCCATCGCCCGCTCGGGATCGAGGGCGAGATGGAACTGGTCGCGCCAGCGGAACTCGAAGCGCGCCTTCGACAGCGCGTCGTCCCGTTCCCGGGCGCGGGGATGGCCCTTCGCGAGGTCGGCGGCGTGGGCGGCGATTTTGTAGGCGATGACGCCCTCCTTCACGTCGTCCTTGTTCGGCAGTCCAAGATGCTCCTTCGGCGTCACGTAGCAGAGCATCGCGGTGCCGAACCAGCCGATCATCGCGGCGCCGATCGCCGAGGTGATATGGTCGTAGCCGGGCGCGATGTCCGTCGTCAGCGGGCCGAGCGTGTAGAACGGAGCGTCGTGGCATATGGCCGCCTGGCGGTCGACGTTTTCCTTGATCATGTGCATCGGGACGTGGCCCGGGCCTTCAATCATCACCTGCACGTCGTATTGCCAGGCGATCTTCGTCAGCTCGCCCAGCGTCTCGAGCTCGGCGAACTGCGCCTCGTCGTTCGCGTCGGCGATCGAGCCGGGACGGAGGCCGTCGCCGAGGGAGACGGTGATGTCGTAGGCGCGCAGAATTTCGCAAATGTCGCGGAACCGGGTGTACAGGAAATTCTCCTCATGGTGCGCGAGGCACCAGGCCGCCATGATTGAGCCGCCGCGGGAGACGATGCCCGTCACCCGTTTCGCCGTGAGCGGGATGTAGCGGAGCAGCACGCCCGCGTGGATCGTCATGTAGTCCACACCCTGCTCGGCCTGCTCGATCAGCGTGTCGCGGTAGATTTCCCACGTCAGATCGGCGGGATTGCCGCCGGCCTTTTCGAGCGCCTGGTAGATCGGCACGGTGCCGACGGGCACGGGTGAATTGCGGATGATCCATTCGCGGGTCGCGTGGATGTTGCGCCCGGTGGACAGGTCCATGATCGTGTCGGCGCCCCAGCGGGTCGCCCAGACCATTTTTTCGACTTCCTCCTCGATGGAGGACGCGACGGCGGAGTTGCCGATGTTCGCGTTGATCTTGACGTGGAACTTGCGGCCGATGATCATCGGCTCGCTCTCGGGATGGTTGACGTTCGCCGGGATGACCGCGCGCCCGGCGGCCACTTCGGCGCGGACAACCTCCGGATCCATCCCCTCGCGGATCGCGACGAACTCCATTTCGGGCGTGACGATGCCCTGCCTTGCATAGTGCATCTGGGTGACGGCGCAGCCGGGTTTCGCGCGCAGCGGCCGCCTTGCAGGGCCGGGGAACCGCTCGACGCCCGCGCGTTCCGCCTGCTCCGGCGTGCGCCAGCCGTTGTCCTCGGGCCGCTCGGGGCGGCCTTCGTATTCCTCGGTGTCGCCGCGCTCGGCGATCCAGGCTGCGCGCAGCGGCTTCAGGCCCCGCCGGATGTCAATGGCGGCCTCGGGATCGGTGTACGGACCGCTGGTGTCGTACAGGCGGATCGGCGCGTTGGGCGTCTCCCCGCCTTGCGGCGAGCGGCTCGGCGCGAGCGCGACTTCGCGCATCGGCACGAGCAGATCGGGGCGGCTGCCGGCGACGTAGACTTTCCGGCTGCCGGGGATCAGGGATGTGGAGAGCTCGATGGGCATGAAAAAAGACCTCCCGTTTGGATAATGCGAATCCAATAGGAGGCCAGCGCCGGCGGCTTCGGTTCGGAGCTTCGGCAGAGCAGCGCAAGGCGGCGCGGGCCGTTTCGGCATCGGCAAGCGGCGATCGCCCGCGCGTTGGCCGGGGCTTTGGCGCACGGGGGTGTTCACCCGCACGGGCGGAAGGCCGGCGCAATCGGTTGCCGATTGTCCGCTTCGCGGGTGTCGCACCCGAATCCGGCGTGACCGGCTGCCATTCGCCCGCGTCGCGGACATCGCGCCCGTATCCGGCGTGACCGGGCTGCCGTTCGCCCGCGTCGCGGACATCGCGCCTGTATCCGGCGTGACCGGTTGCCGTTCGCCCGCGTCGCGGACATCGCGCCTGTATCCGGCATATCCGGCTGTCAGTCGCCCGCGTCGCGAACATCGCGCCCGTATCCGGCGTGACCGGTTGCCGTTCGCCCGCATCGCCGCCGCGCTTCCGCTTTGCGGCAACGCCCGCCGCATCGTTCCCGCCGCCTCATCCCTGCCGCAGCATCCCGCATACGCAAAAAGCCGCTTCCCGGGGAAGCGGCTCATACGTACACGACGGTCGCACGGCAGACGCACGGCGGACTTGCGGCGAGCGGTCATCGCACACCGGAGGCTCGCCGCATGCGCAGCTTGCTGCATCGTATTCCGAAGCCTTTTCCCACTTTCCTACGCTGGCATTACCCAGATCAGGTTCAAAGGGACCAAGGCGATACCGCCTTATCTCAGCCCGTTGAGGCGCCCCTAGTGGATTCGCTTCTGACTATACGGGAGATCCCCGCATCTGTCAATCATTCCTGCAATAATCGGACATGCTCGCCGGATCGGACGTGCGCCCTTCTGTAACGTGGTATCCACGCTACAACATGCCTAACCGAGCCGCACGCTCGACTGCAACGTGGTATCCACGCTACAGAGTCTGTGGCGCGGCCCTGTGCGCTGCTGTAACGTGGTATCCACGCTACAGCATGCCGAACCGGGCCGCGCGCTCGCCTGTAACGTGGTATCCACGCTACAGCATGCCGAACCGGGCCGCGCGCTCACCTGTAACGTGGTATCCACGCTACAGCATGCCGAACCGGACCGCGCGCTCGCCTGTAACGTGGTATCCACGCTACAGAATGCCATATCGGGACCAGCTACCTCCTGTAACGTGGTATCCACGCTACAGCATGCCGAACCGAACCGAACGCTCGCCTGTAACGTGGTATCCACGCTACAGCATGCCGAACCGGGCCGCGCGCCCCCCGAGCAGCTCAACAACCACCGCTATTCCTGCTCCGCCAGTTCCATCCAAGTCTCGGCGGTCCGGTCCCACGTGAACTTCTCCTCGACCCGCCGCCTGCCGGCCTCGCCCATCCGGCGGCGGAGCTCCGGATCGCGCGCGAGCCCGCCGATCCGATCCAGCAGCTCCGCCTCCATGTTCGAAGGGTCGACGAGGTACCCCGTCACGCCGTCCTCGACCACCTCGACGATGCCGCCGACGCGCGACGCGACGACCGGCAGCCCGCTTGCCATCGCCTCGACGTTGACGAGGCCGAACGCCTCTCCCGGCTTCGACGGCACCACCGCGATGTCGGCCGCGAGAAACCAGTCAGGCACCTTCGTATACGGCACATACGGCACGAACGTCACATGCCGCTTCATCCCGCGCGCCATGCGTTTCAGCCGCCGCGAGTAGGCCGTCTCCCGGTGCGATCCGTAGAACGGGCTGCCCACGATGACGAGCAGCACATCGGGATGCGCGCCGGCCAGTTTCGGCAGGATGGCCAGCAGATGATGCACGCCCTTGCGCGGAATGAGCCGCCCCGTGAACAGGACGACCGTCCGATCCGTCCAGCCGCGCGCCGCGCGGAGCCTCCGCCTCCGTTCGTCGCACCCCGCATCCCAGGGCGGCCGGAAGCGTTCGAGGTCCACGCCCAAATGGACGACGCGCAGCTTGCCCGCCGCCTCCGGCGCCATCTTCGCCACCGTCCGGCGCAGCCAATCGCTGTTGACGAGCACCCGGTCGGCCGCGGCCAGACTCCGCCGAAGCGCCGCCCGCCCGATGTACCGCTTCCCGATGAACGTTTTCGATTGGAGGCTGAGCCATATTTGCGCCCGGGGAAAACGTCGCCTCATCCTGAGCATGTACTGCGGACGGTTCTCCACCTGGATCAGGGCCGGACGGAACTTCGCCATCGCCTTGCCGACCGCGCGGACATATGCCCCCTTGTCGGCGGCGGGGAAGCGCTCGATCCGCACCCCGCCGAGCGAGCCGGTGCGGGACACGCCCCGCCCCGTCCGGCCGTAGATGCGGGGCTCGAACCGCCGCCGGTCGAGCCGGGGAGCCAGGTATTCGATGACGCGCTCGACCGAGCTGGCGCCGGGCGAAGGGATGACGAACGATCCGGGCGTGACGAAGGCCACCCGCTTGAGCGCCATCGGCCCGACCTCCTCTCGCTTGATGACCCTGCCTGCAGCATATGCGGAACCTGCCGCGTTTGCCCGAACGGCCGCGAATCTCCGCCGGAGCTCCCCGCAAATTCTATTGATTTGTCCCCGGCAATATGGCACACTTGGCGGCAAAAGAATGATCGAGCGATCGATCGGGAGGAGCACACGGGAATGGTCACATGGCTGTTGAAAACGCTCACGGAACTGGGCTCGCGCCGATGGATATCGCGCCTCGCCGGCCGCGTCGCCCATTCGCCGGCCAGCCGGCTGCTCATCCCGCGCTTCGCGCGCGCGTACCGCATCAATATCGGGGAAGCGGAAAAGCCGCTCCATGAATACGCGACGCTGAACGAGTTTTTCACCCGACGGCTGAAGCCGGGAGCGCGCCCCGTAGACGAAACGCCCGGCGTTCTGGTCAGCCCGGTCGACGCGCGGATCACCGGCATGGGGCCGATCCGCCGGGGGACCATCCTGAACATCAAAGGCCAGGACTACACGATCGACGAGCTGCTCGGCGGCAATCCGCGGGCGGATATCTACAAGAACGGCTATGCCGTCGTGCTCTACCTGAGCCCGTCCGACTACCACCGCATCCATTCGCCGGTCGAGGGCGTCGTCGTCGAGCGCCAGCACCTGCCGGGCCGCGTCTATCCCGTGAACGATTTCGGCCTGACCCGACTGCCGCGGGTGCTCAGCCGGAACGAGCGGCTCGTCACCTACATCCGCCACGAGGCGGGTGAGACGGCGGTCGTGAAAGTCGGCGCGCTCAATGTCTGCGGCATCCGATACGCCGATCCGTCCGCGGACCGGCTGACGCGCGGCGGCGAGCTGGCCTGGTTCGAGTTCGGCTCGACCGTCGTCCTGCTCACCGAAGACGGAACGTTCGAACCGCGCGGCGATCTGAAGCCCGGCGACAAGGTGCGCATGGGCGAAGCGCTCGGCCGTCTTCGTGCCGGGTCCTGATCTTCCGGGCAAAAAATATCTCCCGCCGCACGCCGAAATATCCGCATGCCCCGCACCCTTCCCCTGCCGCCATGCCGTTCCGCTTCCGCCGGATGCCCCGGCGTCCGGCTCACCGGAAGCCGAGGCGCCGCAGCGCTTCGGATATTCGTTGCACGGCCGCTTCCATCGTCCGTTCATCCAGGTGGGCGAAGCCGAACAGCGCGGAGCGCCGGTCCGACGGCGTCAGCCGGTACCGGCCCCCGTCCGTCCAGGACACGCCGCGCTCCAGGCAGGCCGCCCGAAACGCGTCGTACGCGCGCGGGTCTGCGCGCCACTCCCCGTATAGATGCGTTCCGCTGAAGGACGGGTACCAGTCGAACGGCGCGCCCGGCAGTTCTTCCATCCGCGCGCGGAACCGCTGCAGCCGCATCCCGCAAATGCGCTGCATGCGCCGCAGATGGCGGGCGTACGCGCCCATGGCCATGAACCGCGCCAAAGCCCGCTGCCAGATCAGATCCGTCGGATGCGGCTCGATCCACGCCTTCGCCCGGCGGAACGGCCCGGCGAGCCCGTCGGGCAGCACCGCGAAGCCGATCCGGACATCCCGCAGCATCGTCCGCGAGAACGTGCCGATGTAGATCACGCTGCCGCCTTGGTCCATCGCCTTGAGCGGCTCCACCGGACGCCCGCCCCAGCGGAACTCGCTGTCGTAGTCGTCCTCGACGATGACGGCGTTCCGCCGCGCCGCCCACTCAAGCAGCGCCGCGCGCCGCTCCATCGGCAGCACGCCGCCGGTCGGGAACTGCCGGCTCGGCGTGACGAACAAGAGCCGCGCCGGCCAATCCTCCGGCACGATGCCCTGCTTGTCCACCCGCGCGGCGATCGGCTTCCCTCCCGCCGCCAGCACCGACGACCATGTGCCCGGATAGCCCGGATCCTCGACGACCGCGGGATCGCCCGGATCGAGCAGCAGTAGCGCGATCAGCGCGATCGCCTGCATCGACCCGTTCGTCACGACGATCTGTTCGGGCACGGCCCGGATGCCCCTCGTCGCCATCAGGTGGCGGGCGATCGCGTTCCTCAGCGGCTCGTGGCCTTCGGCCCGGAACGCGTCCTCCTGCTCCCTTCCCGAAAAACGCCGAATCTCCGCATAGACGGCCCGCTTCCAGTCGTCGTACGGAAAATCCGCGATCACCGGATGCCCGATCCTGAGATCATACGGCACGCGGGTTCCCGGGTCGAGACGCATGCGGTCGCCCGCCTCAGCGATCCTCGCGCCGATCGCGGACAAGCGCTCCCGCTGCCCGCCCCCGTCCGCCGCCGGACTTGCCGCACGGCCCGGTCCTGCCCGGCGCGTCCCGCCGATCGGCGCGCGATAGGCCGCGTACGTTCCCGACCCGACCGCGGTCCGCACGTATCCTTCCGCGTGCAGCATGTCGTACGCCGCCGCGGCCACGCCCCGGGACACGCCGAACGAAGCCGCGAGCAGCCGCGTCGCCGGCAGACGCGTCCCTTCCTGCAATTTGCCCGTCAACATGGCGGCGCGGATCGCCTCGTAGAGCGCGTCCCGCTTGCCGTACCCTTCCTCCAGAAACTGCTCGTACATCGGCTTGACCGCGATCTCAAACCCGTTCATCGCTTCTCCCTCCGGATTCCCGGCGAAAATTGGACCTGTTTTTTTACTATGAAGTGGCCCTGTCGTTCTGTCAATTGTCAGATTATGATCGATTTCATGGGAGAGGGGGAGTTCAAGTCATGAGAAGACGCGAATTCGAGATGACGGATCAACAGGAAATCGAGGCGTTTCTGGAGGAGTCGAGCTTCGGCTTTTTGTCGACGATCCGGGCGGACGGAAGGCCGGGCATCACGCCGCTCAATTTCGTGTACGCGGACGGGGCGGTCTATTTCCACGGCAGCCGGATCGGCGAGAAAATGGATTCCGTCCGGCGCCATCCGCACGTCGCCTTCGCCGTCGCGAAGGAATACGCCATCATCCCGTCGTACTTCACCGACCCGGTCATGGCGTGCCCGGCGTCGGCCTGGTACAAATCGGTGATCATCACGGGACGCATCGAGTTCGTCGAGGATGCGGCGGAGAAAGCCGCCGCCCTGGAGGCGCTGATGAGGAAATTGCAGCCGGAAGGCGGGTATGCGCCGATCCGTCCGGACGACCCGCGCTACGCGCCGCAGCTCAAGGGCGTCGCCGTGCTGAAGCTGGTGCCTTCAGCCATCACCGCCAAGTTCAAGTTCGGCCAGAACATGGCGGACGAGAAGCGCGCGAAAGTCGCCGCCGGTCTGGCGGAGCGCGGCCTCCCGCTCGACGGCGAGACGATCGGCCTGATGGAGCGCTATCGCCCGCGTCCGGCGCAACAATGAAGCCGCCCTGCCGGTGGACCGGCGGACGGCTTCCGCGCTTAACGCATTTCGGACGGGCTCTTGCCCGTATATTGCTTGAACTGCCTGCTGAAGAAAAAGATGTCGCGGTACCCGAGCGCGTCCGCCACTTCCGTCACGTTCATCCCGGTGCTCATCAGCAGATGCTGCGCGCGCTCGATCCGGGAGCGGATCAGGTATTGCTGCACCGACATGCCGGTCAGTTCCTTGAACTTGATCGCGAAATAGCGCGGCGACAGGTTGGCGCGTCTCGCCAGATCCTCGACGCGGTGCTGCATGCCCGGATGCTGGCGGATGTAGTTCGCGATTTCGTGGATCGTCTCGGTCAGGTGATTGCTCGCCTTTTTTTCCCGGGGCTGGCCGTAGTCTTCCCGCAGCAGATGGATGAGCAGCAGCTTGAGGATGAGCCGGGCTTCTTCCTCGGACGCGTAGGTTTTGAAGAGGAACATGCGCACATAGCGCGACAGCAGATGCTCGAACTCGACCGACTCCTGGATCACCCGGTAGGATTTTGGAACGAGTTCGACCGGCTCCGTTACATCGAAATGGATATAGGTCAGCGTGAGCGGCTTCTGCGGATTGTGCGTTGCGGTCGGATGGTCGCCGGGACGGAACAGGAAACAGCTTCCCGCGCCGATCTCGTACGTCTTGTCCTGGAGCTCGAGCCACCCCTGGCCGCTCCAGACGTAGAACAGATCGTAGTTGGGCAACGGCTTTTCCCTTTTCTGCCAGCGCCAATTGGGTTCGCAACTGATCTTGGCCACCCACGGCAGCAGCACGAGCGAATCCGGTGACAGTTTCAGCATATCGCCACCTCTTTCCTGTCCGCATCGTTCTGAACCCATCATACATCAGTCCCGAAACGGCGCGCAACACGGCATGCCGCGGGATGATCACGGAAAAGCCGCGGAATTTCGGTCGTCCATCGTTCGGTTTTTCTTGGCATTTCTGCCGCGCGGAATGATATAATATTCGGCATGGACGCTGTCCGGCTGCCCGGACGACAGCTTTTCACGGAAAGGATGCGAGGAACGATTGACCATCAATCCGTTGGCCAGACAACTGAATGAGACGATTGCGCGCGAGAACGCCCACGTGTACGCCATGTTGTCGGATTTGGGGCGTGCGATCTATTTTCCGAAAGTGGGGATCATCAGCCAGTCGGCCGAGGCGCGCGCGAAGGCGAACCGCTTCAACGCGACGATCGGCATCGCGATGGAAGGCGGCAAGCCGATGCATCTCGAAGTCATCCAGCGCACGCTGTCCGAATATGAACCGAAGGATCTGTACGATTACGCCCCGCCGGCCGGCAAGCCCGATCTGCGCAAGGCGTGGCGCGAGAAGCTGCTGAAGGACAATCCGTCGCTTGCGGGCAAGACGTTCGGCCTGCCGATCGCGACGAACGCGCTGACGCACGGGCTCAGCATCGTCGCGGACCTGTTCGCCGGACCCGGCGACGCGGTGATCATCCCCGACAAGAACTGGGAGAACTATGAGCTCACGTTCGGTGTCCGCCGCGGCGCCGAAATCGTCCATTACCCGCTGTACGACGACCGGAACCGGTTCAACAGCGCCGGGCTGCGCGAGGCGATCCTGTCCCGCCGGGAGAAGAGCGGCAAGGCGATCGTGATCCTGAATTTCCCGAACAACCCGACGGGCTACACGCCGACCCGCGAAGAGGGGGATGAAATTGTCGCCGCCCTCCGGAACGCGGCCGACGCCGGCGTGAACATCGTGGCCGTGACGGACGACGCGTATTTCGCCCTGTTCTTCGAGGATTCGCTGCACGAGTCGCTGTTCGGCAAGCTGGCCGGCCTGCACCCCCGCATCCTGCCCGTCAAGGTCGACGGCGCGACGAAGGAGGAGTACGTCTGGGGCTTCCGCGTCGGCTTCATCACTTATGCGTCGGAGTCGGAAGAGCTGCTCGCGGCCCTCGAGCAGAAGACGCTCGGCATCATCCGCGCGACGATCTCGAGCGGCCCGCATCCGTCGCAGACGTTCGTGCTGCGCGCGCTGCAGTCGCCGGAATTCGACGCGCAGCGGCTGGAGAAATACAACATCATGAAACGGCGCGCGAACCGCGTGAAGGAGCTGCTCGACAGCGGCCGGTATGCGGGCGCGTGGGAATACTACCCGTTCAACTCCGGCTATTTCATGTGCCTGAAGCTGAACGGCGCGTCCGCCGAGCAGGTGCGGCGGCGGCTGCTCGATGCCTACGGCGTCGGCACGATCGCGCTGGGCGAGACGGATCTGCGCGTCGCGTTCTCGTGCATCGAGGAGGAACATCTCGAGGAATTGTTCGACACGATTCACAGGGCCGTGCTGGACGTGAAGGAAGGCCGGGCCTGAGTTCGACGCTTGCTTTGATGGGAAAACCCGCGGTCGGCGCGCTGCACGGGATGCAGGCTCCGGTTCCGCGGGTTCTTTTTGTGCGCGGACGGAATCGATCAGATCAGCCACTTGCCGTCCTTCTGCACCAGTTCGCCGTCAAGCCGGATCTCGCCGCCGTCCATCAGGTTCTTCACCATGTCCCAGTGGATCGCGGACTGGTTGCCGCCGCCCGCTTCCTCGTAGGCGCGGCCGAGCGCGAGGTGGACGGAGCCGCCGATCTTCTCGTCGAACAGGATGTCCTTCGTCGGGCGCGTGATGCCGAAGTTCATGCCGATGCCGAGCTCGCCGAGGAAGCGCGCGCCTTCGTCCGTGTCGAGGGCGGCCAGCAGCGCGTCCTCTCCCTTCTCGGCGGAGGCTTGCGTCACGCGTCCGTTTTCGAACACGAGCCGGATGCCGCTGATCTCGCGGCCGTTGTAGACGGTCGGCCAGTCGTAGTAGATCCGGCCTTCGGTAAGCAGATGGTTGGGCGAGTAGAAGATTTCGCCGTCCGGCACGTTGTGCTCCCCGGCGCAGACGATGCCCTTGCGGCCCGCGATGTCGACGGTCAGATCCGTCTCCTTGCCGATGATCCGCACCTTGCTCGCCCGGTCGAACCGTTCGGCGACCGTCCGCATGGAACGCTCCATTTCCGCATAGTCGACGTTGGTCGCCGAGAAGACGAAGTCCTCGTATTCTTCAAGCGACATTTCGGCGTCCTGCGCCTGCGCCTGCGTCGGGAACAGCGTCAGCACCCAGCGCGCGCCGCCCTTCATCAGGTACTCGGACAGCTTCGCCGTCGCGCGGCGGCGGGCGGTCAGGCGCTGCGGATCGACGCCGGTCAGCTCCTTGTTGTTGGCGCCGCCGAGGATGCGGATGACGGCGTCCGCCTTGTGATACAGCCACTCGGTAATTTCAATGTCCCGGAGCTGCTCGTCGTTCGCTTCGTCGAAGAAGATTTTGTCCAGTTCCGGGAGTCCGACCTGCAGGATCGGATGGGCTCCCGCCCGCAACACTTCGCGGTACGTCTCCTTGATCAGCGGCGCCGTCTCGGCGTTGCCGATGATCAGCACCCGCTCGCCGGGCTTCGCCTTGATCGAATGGCCGACGAGCACCTTCGCCAACTGTTCCACTCGCGGATCGCGCATGTGAACGCCTCCTTGTACTTGGTATGGATTTGAACGCCGACGGGTTTGGCAGTCTGCGGAGCCTCCCGAGGGCCGCCGCTAACGGAACGGTGTTCCGTTAGCGTCCGCTCCATGCGGGTTGGCGACCTTCCAACGGAACCGCGTTCCGTCAGAAGGCCATTCGAACCGTCGGCAGCCTGCAGAAACCGCTTCTCGCGGTCCCTGGGACCGTCAGGGCAATCCGACTGCGCCGGCGTCCCTCGCTTACGGTTCCACGGACCGTTACACGGGCCTTCGCAACGCGACCAAGCGGCCTAATCCTCCGCCGCCTCGCGGGCCAGGCTGCGGCGCAGGCGCAGCGCCGTCGCCGGCACGAGCGCGAGGCAGCCGGCGAGCGCGGCGGCTGCCGGAAGCCAGCGGCCGGCGAGCGCCGCGGGCAGCGCGGCGGCGAGGCCGAGCGGCACGGCGCAGACCAAATGCGCAGCGGCCGCGACGCGCATGGCTGCGCGCCCGCGCTCGGCCTCGGGCAGCGGGTACAGATGCCGCCACACCGCGTGCCGGTGCGCCTCGCGCACCGTGCCCGCCTGCGCCCCCGCCGCCAGGGCGAACAGCCAGGCGACCGGCGCGCCCGCCCAGCCCGCCAGGGCGCCGCTCGAGGCGGCGACCGCGCCGGCCAGCGCGCCGACGGCGGTCAGGCGGATCAGCATGCCGCCGAGCTCGCTCCGCGCCGCTGTGAGCGCATACAGATACAGGTATGTATTCTCCCGGCGGTGCCGGATGAGCCCGGCGGCCCAGGCCGCGTACGGCCGCCGCGCCGGCGCGTCCCCCTCCGCCGGCACATCGGCGAACGAGCGGAAGAACCGCTCATACCGCCGCCGCGTCCGCGCCTCTTCGTCGAACAGCCGCTGCCACGGGAACCGATGCCCGGCCGGCAGCCGGCAGACGGCGGCCTGAAGCACGGCGGCGGCAACCGCGAAGCCCAGCGCGGCAAGCAGCGGCTTCGCGAGCAGCGCATAGACCGCCGCCAGCGTCAACGCCGCGCGCAGCAGATAACACCATCGCCGGGCGGCCGCGAACGCCATCCGCCGCTCCCGCCAAGCCCCGGCGTCGCTCGCCGCCTTCAGCGCCAGCAGCACCGGAACGAGCGCGAGCGGATCCGTCGGCGAGCCGCTCTGTCTGTACAACGGCATGTAGAGGAGCCAGGCGGCGAGCATCAACGCGCCGCCGGCCGCATACCCTCGCCGCCGCGCAAGTTTCATGTACCGCCCCATCGCATGCTCGCGCGGCATCAGGAAGACCGCGTCGGCCGGCCGCAGAAACGTTCTCAGCGGCGACCACATCAGCAGCGGCGTCATCAACGCGGTCCCGACGGCAACGATCGGGAAGCCCTCCGGCACATCGTCCAGAAACGCCGCATAGCCGCTCAGGCCGACGAGCGCGGCCAGCACCGCGATCGAGGGGAACCCGCTGCGCGCCGCATCGCGCGCATACGGCGCCACGGCCTTGCGCCATTCCGACGCCCGCCCCCGGTACAGCGCCTCCAAATCAGGCTCCATGGGCATCCCCTTCCGGCGCGACGAACCGGAAGAACAGCCGCTCGAGCGGCGCGTCGGGCATGCCGGCCGCCTCCCGCAGCTCGTCGAGTGTTCCCGACGCGATCAGCCGTCCGTCATGCAGCAGCAGATAGCGATCGCAGTACGCCTCGAGCGTCGACAGGATGTGGGAGCTCATCAGGATGGCCGAACCGGAACGTTTTTCTTCTTCCAGCCGTTCGAGCAACGAGCGCACGCCGAGCGGATCGAGTCCGAGGAACGGTTCGTCGATCACGTAGAGCGGCGGCGCGGCGAGCAGCGCGTTCATGATCATCACTTTCTGCTTCATGCCTTTGGACAGGTGCGCCGCGAATGCGGACCGCTTGTCCGTCATGCGGAATTCGGCGAGCAGCCGCTCCGCACGCCGGGCGTATTCCGGCTCCTCCAGCCCGTAAGCCATCGCCGTCAGCCGCAGATGTTCCTGCACCGTCAATTCCTCGAAAAGCAGCGGCGTCTCCGGCACATAGGCATACGAACGGCGATACTGCCCGGCATCCTCCTCCAGCGTGACGCCGCCGAGCCGGACCGTGCCCGACAGCGGCTTCATCAACCCGAGCAGATGCCGGATCGTCGTGCTTTTCCCCGCGCCGTTCAATCCGATCAGCCCGACCATCTCGCCCGGCATCACCTTGAAGGACAAGCCGTGCAGCACGGGCCGCCGCGGACTGTATCCGCCCGACAGATCCTCGACCAAGACGAGCGGTTCCATGCCATCACCTGCCTTGTCTCCATCATTATACCGGAACCGATAAGGCCGCTTCAAAAAACCAACCGTGACGCCGGGAGCGTTTCCCGCGCACGGCTCGGTGAACGCGCCGCCGAACGGCCCAACCAAGCGCGGACAGGGGCCGATCCGTCATCGTCCGCGGCGGGCGGACGGCAGACGGGCGGCCCCTGTCCATGCAGCCAGGGATGGCTGCTTCCTCAGGATTTGATCACAATCTGCGTCACCGTCGAATTCGTGCCGGACACCTCGACGGTGCGTCCGGCGACGAGCAGCGAAGCGTCGCTGACGATCCGGACGTTCTGCGACACGTTGTAGATGACGGCCAGCGTGCCGCTGTCGGTCGACTTCGTGAGCGAAATCGTCGCCAGCCGGCCCTCCGCGTTCAGGGTGACCGTGTTCAGGATGCCGGTGTCCGTAAACGCGTTCGTTTCCGATGCGGCCTTCGTCACCTCGATGAACACGGCTTCGCCGCCATAGGTCAGGACGAACACGTTGTCGCCCGCCCGCAGCGCGGACGCGTCGACCTTCGCCCCCGCGCGGAAAATGAACGCGTTCGCGGCGATCGGCAGCACGACGTCGGTGTTGTCCGAACGGGTGACGATGATGGCGCCGGTCCCTGCCGCCTTCACGACGCCCGATACCGTCCGCTCGTCGGTTTGGCCCGGCATCCGGCTGTCCGTCCGGTCGAGCAGCGCCGCGAGCTCCGCCCGCGTCACCGGCCGGTTCGGCTTGAACGTGCCGTCCTCATAGCCGGTGACGAGTCCCTTCTCGACGGCGACGGCCACATAGCCGACGGAGCCGGCCGGAATGTCCTTCGCGTCGCGGAACGGCAGCGTGGCGTTGTGCTTCTTCTTCGCTTCTTCTTCCAGACCGAGCGCCTTGACGAGCAGGATGGTCGCCCACAGCCGGTCGGCCGGCTTCTCGGGTTGCACCTTGTCCTCCGTCTCGGCGAACAGCCCGTTTTCCACCGCGATCGCCACGTAGCCGACCGCCCACGGATACTGCCGCAGAATCTTGTCCGCGTCCTTGAAATGCAGATCCGTCTTCATCTCTTCCGCTGATTCGGCCTGGGCGCGCAGCCCCATCAGCCGGACGGCGGCCGTCAGCGCTTCGATGCGCGTGACCGTCTGGTTCGGACGGAACGTGCCGTCCTCATAGCCGGTGAAGACGCCCTTCGATGCGAGGCGCATGATCGGAACCAGCGCCCATTTCAACTCATGTTCGTCCTTGAATTGCAGCCGGATGACAATTTCGTTGGAAGATTTGCGGTCCGGCTGCTGCCGCGCTTCGTATGCATTCCCGTTTCCTTTGCCGTTCTTGTCGTGCCCATTGCCCTTGCCGTCCGCGAACGCCGAAGCGGCGCCTCCGAACAGGGTCATGACGGCCAGGGCCGAAATGACGGTTTTTTTCCATGCAGAGCTTTGCATCGCCGCTGCATCCTCCTTCCCGAAACGAATGGTGTGGATCATTCGACCAGCGCGCCGGGTCGTACGTCTACACCATTCGCAACCCTTCGGTTTTTTGAGGGGGGAAAGAGCAAAAACCCGTCATCCTATTCCTTCGCCGGCTGTCCCGCGCTCTCCCACTTCGCCTTCAGCCATCTCGGCGCGCCCTTGTTCTTCCGGTCGATCTCGCGCTCGCGCCGTTTGGACTTGCCTCCGGCCGGCGTACGAACCGCCTCCGCGCGCGGCTCCGGCCGGGCTGGCTTCGGACTTGCCGGCCGGGCATCGGACTTTGCGGCTTTCGGCCGCGGCGCCGCCGCCTTGACCGGCTTGTCCGTGTCCGGGACCCTCCTCCGGCCGGCGGTTTTGTCCGCCCCCGCGCTTGCGCGCGCGGAACCTCGCCGCCGCGCGCCCGGAGCGGCCAGCTCGCCGCTGTACAGTTCGCGTTCTTCGATCGCGATGCCGAGCTTGCGCGCCAGCTTCCCGATCCGGAACCATTCGCGGTCGTCCGCGATCACCACGACCGTCCCTTCCCGGCCCATCCGGCCGGTCCGCCCGGCGCGATGGATGTAGCGCTCGGCATCCGCCGGCGCGCCGAGACTGACGACCAGCTCAAGCTCCGGGATGTCGATGCCCCGGGCCGCGACATCCGTCGTGACCACGACGCGCAGCCGTCCGTCCCGCAGCCGCTCGAGCGTCTGCGCGCGCGTCAGCTTGTCCGCGTCGCCGTACAGCGCGCCCGCCGCGAATCCCTCGTAGCGCAGCCGCGCTTCCCAATGCGCGATCTGGTCCGTCCGGTCGATGAACAGGAGCGCCGACGAAGGCTTCAGCGCATGCAGCAGCCGCTTCGCCGTCTCGAACCAGTCGCGCCGCTCCGCGCGCACCGCGAAATGCCGGATCGAATCCGGCAGCCGCCGCCCGGGATCCGGGTCGATCCGGACGGGCTCCCGCATCAGCCGCTCCGCGAGCGCCAGCGTCTCCGGCGGCAGCGTCGCCGAGAAGAACGCGAGCTGCCGGTCCGCGGGCACGGCCCCGAGCACCGCGTCCAGCTCCTTCGTCGATCCGAGCGCGAACATCTGGTCCGCCTCGTCCAGCACGAGCAGCTTCACCGCGTGCAGCTTCAGCTTGCGCATGTTGAGCAGCTCGTGCAGCCGGCCCGGCGTCCCGACCGCGAGATGCGGCTTCTTTTTCAGCCCGTCGAGCTGCCGGCTGACCGACGCCCCGCCGATCAACTGCTGCACGCGGACCCCTTCCGGACCGCCGAAGCGTTCGGCCTCGCGCACGATCTGCATCGCCAGCTCCTGCGTCGGCGTCATGACAAGCGCCTGCAACTCCGGCTTGTCCGTCTCGATCAACTGCAGCGCCGGCAGCAGATAGGCCAGCGTCTTGCCGCTGCCCGTGTGCGACCTTACGCAGACGTCCCGGCCTTCCAGCATGACCGGGATCGCCGCCGCCTGCACCGGAACCGGCGCGGCGAATCCCGCTGCCGAGAGCCGCCCGGCCAGCGCCGGCCTTACCCCGAGCGATGTCCAATCCTTGTCCATGATGTCCTCCCGTCGTATGCGTTCAATTTATTTCCGATTCAGCCAGGTGCCGGCCACCCGATCGCCGATCCGCGGAAACAGGCGGTAGAGCCGCACGCCGATCGCCATGGCGAAGGGCAGATCGATCTCCGCCTTGCGCGTCTCGATCACCTTCACGATCCGTTCCGCCACCTTCTCCGGCTTCAGCATGAACCGGCGCACATTGCGCACATAATGTCCCTGCGGATCGGCGATCTCGAAGAACGGCGTGTCGATCGGGCCGGGATTGACCGCCGACACGGCGACTCCCGTTCCCTTGAGCTCCTGCCGGAGCGCGTTCGTAAAGCCCAGCACCGCGTGCTTCGAAGCGGAGTACCCGGTCGACTTCGGCGTCGCGAGCTTGCCGGCAATGGACGCAATGTTCACGATATGCCCGTCCCGCCGCGCGAGGAACGACGGCAGCACCGCTTTCGTGCAGCGGACCATGCCCATGTAGTTCACATCCATCATCGACTCGAGATGGTCGAGCGGCGCGTCCCTGAACAATTCGAAAATGCCGAACCCCGCGTTGTTGACCAGCACGTCGACGGAACCGAAGTCCGACCGGATCCGGCCCGCCACGTCTTCCACCTGCCCGTTGTCCGTCACATCGAGCCGGTAGACGCCGCATCGCGCGCCGATCGCGTCCGCCGTCTTCCGCAAGCGCTCCTCGTTCCGGCCGGTCAGGATCGGCACCGCGCCCCGGCGGGCGAGCAACTTCGCCGTTTCGGCCCCGATGCCGCTGCCCGCGCCGGTGATCCAGACAATCTTGTCCTTCAGCATGTCCGTCGCCTCCTGCGAACAGTGTACTGCAACCGGGCCCGATTGGCAAAAAACCCCCCCGCGGAACACGAAACGCCCTTCGAGACTCCACACGAAAGCGGATTCGTGATACGATGCGTACAGGACGATCAAAGGACGGGCGCAAGGAACCGGACCGCGAATGATCCTTTGCGAAGGAGGAACGGCATGCCCAACATATGGACGCACCTGCTGTTCGGCCGTGAAGTGTTGGAACGGATCGGCGAACGGGACATGATCGGGGACGTAAAGAAGCGGAATTTGTTTCAATTGGGGTGCCAGGGACCGGATTTTCTTTTCTACCACAACTATCTGCCCTGGAAGAGCGGGGACGTGATGAACCGGCTCGGCAGCGCGATGCACAGCCGGCATTGCGGTCCCGTCCTGATGGAGCTGCTGGACGGGGTGGCCGGACGGTCCGCGGACCCGGGCCATCCGGACGATGCAGTCGTCTACACCCTCGGGTTCGTGCTGCACCATACGCTGGACCGGAACGTTCATCCTTACGTGTTCAGCCGTTCCGGCTTCCGGAAATGGGACCACCAGCGCTTCGAAGTCATGATGGATACGCTTGTCGTCCGCCGCAAGCTCGGCATTGACACGTGGCGCACGCCGGTGTGGCGCGAGCTGGATGCGGGCAACGAGCTGCCGGAGGCGATCGTCGACACGTTCGAGCGGATCGCCGCGCGGTATTATCCGGATCTCGCCGGCGGGATCCGCCGGGAGGACTGGAATCAGGCCTACCGCGACATGATCGGCGCGCAGCGGCTGTTCCATGATCCGACGGGCATCCGGCGCGCACTCACGTTCGGCAAGATCGAACCGCTCGTGTACAAGCGCCGGCTGCCGGATCTCGATGTGCTGAACGAAGCCGGCAGACCGTGGCTCGACCCGACGGACGGATCGACCCGCCATACCGACACGTTCGATCAAATGTGGGAGCGCGCAATGGACGAGAGCGTCGCGATCCTGCGTACCGCGCTCGAATGGCTGCGGCACGAAGCGCGGGATTCGGACGCCGGCCGCGATCCCGTGCGCATCGCGGAACTGCGCGCGCGGACGGCCGAACTCATAGGCAACCGGTCTTACGAGACCGGTCTCGCATGCGGCGAAGCCGAAATCCGCTTCGCCGATCCGATCTGGCCGGACGGCCGGGGCGCCCGCCCCGAAGAGACGCTTCCGGTTTGACGGAGCGAACGCCCGCCCGTTCGGCCCGACATCGGAATGACGGCGCAAGCGGCGCCGCTCGCGGCCGAACGGCTTAGCGAGCGCCCGGGACGACGCGGCTCCATGCCGCCATGCCCCGGGCGCTCGCTTCATCTCGCCGGTCCGGGGTCACATCGCTTCGCGCGCCTGCCCCTTGCGCATGCGCATCCGCATCAGGCGCAGCTTCTCGTAGACCGAGTCGAGCGGCTTGCCCTCGAGATCGGCCTCCGAGTAGACCTGCTGCAGAATCGGCTTCAAATACTTGTCGCCGACCGACCGGATCGCGGCCTGGATCCGCTCGCGCTCCTCCTCGGGCAGCCGGCCGATCTCCCGGTCGAGCAGCGGACCCATGTCGTAGCCCGCGCGGTCAAGCTGCTCGATCCGCTCCACCAGCCGCCGCCGGTCCATGTCGAGCATTTGCGCCAGCTCGTCGAGCCCGAGACCGTCCTGCACCGCCTGCAGAATCGAGCGCGTCGTGCGGTGCCGATCCATCTCCGACTTGTATTTCAGCTCCTTCTGCTTGTACAGCCACTTCGCATAGGCCTTCGGATCGAGCACCTCCTGCACCCACGTGAGCGGGAACGTCGTCCGCCGCTCGAAGCCGCGCGTGATCGTCAGCACATCCTCGGCGTACGCGGCGGACTTGGCCGCGCCCCAGCCCGGAATGGCGCGCAGCTCCTCCTCCGTCTGCGGCACGAACGCGCTGATCATCATGAGCAGATTGTTCCGCGCGATCGCGTACGGCGCCTTCCGCTCGGCCGCGGCCCGCGCGCGGCGCCATTCGCGCAGCGCGTTGTACAAATCTTCGCGGCAATGCAGCTCGCCGTAGCATTGCAGCATCGACACATAGCTGCCCGCCGTCAGCCTGCGGTCTTCGAGCATGCCGTCCAGCACCGGTTCATACCCCTCCCCGAGCTTGACGGCGACGCCGTGCCGGAAGGTCGAGATCATCTCCTCCCACGACGTCCCTTCGTACCAGATATCCGTCCGGACCGATCCGCCGCCGGGCTCCGTCCAGACGACGGACCACTTCCCCTGCGACTCGCCGATCGACACCTGCGCCGCGACGACCCGCCCTTCATCCGTCCGCTTTTCCAGGGTGTTCAGGAAAACAAGCTGCATCCGCACATGCACCTCCGCAAATAGTTCGGAACGCCCGGCCGGAACCGTCGCAGACAACGCAAAAAAGCACCCCGCAATGGCTGCGAGGTGCTTCCTCCCGACCGATTATCCGATTGGCTCCACTATACCAAATCATGCATCAAGTGGCAAGTGATTTTTCGCCGCACTCCTGCGTGGAGTATAATAGACGGTACGCACCCGCGAATGGAGGAATGACGATGCTGCCGAATTACGATTTCGTCTCGGATTCGACCGAGGCGACCGAGACGCGGTTCGTGACATTCATCACGCCGAATCTCAACCGTTTCGACCTGGCCATCACGAAGACGAACCGGTTCTACGGCAAGAAGCTGGTTACCGATCTGCAGAAAGGAATTACGGCCATCATCGGATCGGATGATCTGGAGGAGGAAGGGTATCTCGAGGAAACGTTCCGATTGTCGGAGGAGGAAGCGGCGGAACTGGAGGCGTTCCTGCAGCTCGTGATCGGGCCGGCGCATATGTCCGACTGACGCGGGCCATACTGAAGGCGGCAGACGATACCAATTCCGGGAGGCTTCCGCCATGACCCGCAAAGGCTTCAAACCCGAGAAACGCCGGGAGACGACCGATCTCGCCGTCGTGGAATCGCAGCGCAACGACCTGACGGCCGAGGAATTTCCCGAAGGCCCCTACGGCTCGCCCCTGCTCACCGAAACCCTCGGCAAAAGCGAACCGCACCGGATCGACCAGCGCTCCCCGCGGCCGTTCAACTACGAGGATCTGACGCTGCACGAAGGCATGGAGCGCGGCTACGAGGGCGACCAGGGCAAGCCGGACGAGATGGACCGGCGCTGAACGCCGGTCCATGCCCGCTCATCCCCAGTTCGCTTCGAACGCGTCTTCCTTCCAGCCGACGGTCAGCTTCCGGCCGTCCGTCACGACCGGCCGCTTCACCAGGCGGCCGTTCGACGCGAGCAGCCGGATCTGCTCGTCCTCGCTCATCCCCGGAAGCTTCTCCTTCAGGTTCAACTCGCGATAGACCTCGCCGGACGTATTGAAGAACGCGCGCGGGCCGAGTCCGCTGACGCGCAGCCATTCGCGGATCTCCGCCTCGGTCGGCGGCTGTTCGTACAGATTTTGCAGGTCGAGCGCGTGTCCTTTCGCCTGCAGGAATTTGAGCGCGTTGCGGCAGCTTCCGCATTTCGGATAGTAGTAGACCTTGAGCGCTTTCCGATTCTCCATGTCCATTTCCCACCCTCACGAAATAGGTTCACGGATCCCCGGCGTCCAGCGACTCCAGCAGCCGTTCCAGCCGCAGCAACTCATCGGGCAGCGGCGCGGCGAACCGCATCCGTTCGCCGGTCATTGGGTGCGTCAGTTCCAGTTCGGCGGCGTGCAGCGCCTGGCGTCCGGCCGTCCCGGCCGCCTCCGCCAGCCAGTCCGGATCGCCCGGACCGGAAGCGCCGTACAGTTCGTCCGCGATGAGCGGACAGCCGATGTGCTTCATGTGGACGCGAATCTGATGCGTCCTGCCGGTCTCGGGCGCGAGACTCACCTTCGCGGCCTTCCCGCCGCCATAGACGGCCTCCGTCCGGTAATGCGTGACGGACGGGTAGCCGTCCGGCGTGACGATCCGCAGATGCGGCGCCTCCGGATTCCGGTCGATCGGAGCATGGATCGTGCCTTCGGCCGACGAAGGCGCGCCCCGGACAAAGGCGATGTAGCGCTTGCCGATGCGGCCGCGCTTCATCTGCTCCGCAAGCTGCTGGTGCACATAGGCGTTCTTCGCGACGGCGAGAACGCCCGACGTGTCCTTGTCCAGCCGGTGCGCCGGACGGAACCGGTGCGATTCTCCCCGCTTCAGCCAATGATGGATCACGCCGTTCGCGAGCGTGTTCAGGTAATGCCCCCTCGTCGGATGCACGACGATGCCGGCGGGCTTGTTCAGGACCAGCAAATGCGGGTCCTCATGCAGGATCGCGAGCGGCATCTCCTGCGGCGGCACATCGTCCGGCGCTTCCGCTTCCATGCGCAGCGCGATCCGGTCGCCCGCCGCCACCCGCTCCGACGTGAACGCCCGCCGGCCGTTCACCGTCAGCCCCGATTCCGTCCGCTTGAGCCGCGTAAGCAGCCGACGTGATACGCCGAGCCGTTTTTGCAGCACGGTCCGCACGGTCAGTCCGTCGTCCGCCTCGGCCACGACCAGCTCGATCAGATCGCCACGGTTTCCGCCTTCCACCGGCGTCACTTCCCCGCGTCCCGCGGTTCGGACCGGCGGAACACATTTGCGCTGCGCTCGTATTCCGTATCCGGGACGCCGAGCCGGGCGTTGACGGCGCGCGCCGCAACGAAGAACCAGTCCGACAGCCGGTTCAGGTACGCGAGCACGGCATCGTTCACCGGATGATCGGCGGCCAGCGTCGCCACGCGGCGTTCCGCCCGCCGGCATACCGTGCGGCAGACGTGCAGCAGCGCGGCCGCTTCCGATCCGCCCGGGAGAATGAAGCGGGCAAGCGGCGGCGCTTCGCCGTCCAGCGCGTCGATCATCCGCTCAAGCCGGTCGACCGGCTCCATCGTCATCTTGAAGACCTCCGGCTTGTCCGCGTAGGCGAGATCCGCCCCGCAATCGAACAGTTCCTGCTGGATCGCGATCAGCTCGTCCGCGATGTCGCCCAGGCGATCCCCGCGGCGCAGCGCGGCTTCCGCCAGACCGACGAAGCTGTTCAGCTCGTCGATCGTGCCGTACGCCTCCACCCGGGCATCGTCCTTCCGGACGCGTCCGCCGATGACGGATGTCCGGCCCGAATCCCCTTTGCGCGTGTACCATTTCATGCCGATTACCGCCCCATGGAAAAAGTTCCGCGTCATGCACCACTATACCACAAATCCCGCGCCCGCAAAAAAAGAAGCCGGCCCGTTCGCCGGCTTCTCCGATTCACCCGTTGCCGCAGCGCAGTTTTTTCCGCATGTACTCGTTGATCTTCTTGTCCAGTTTGCGGCTGACTTCGATCACGCGTTCCGAGTGAAGCGAATCGTCCTCGAGATAGACGCGTTCCATCCGCTTCCGCAACCGGCAAATTTCGTCTTCGAGCATTTCGGCGGAAGACGCCGTCCGACCGGCGCGTTTTCCGTGATGCTGACGAACTTCCGAATATCCGGTTCCGCCGGCCATTCCCGCTCCCCCTTTTCTCCATCTGCCCGGTGCATCCGGTTATCTATGCCATCAGCGTCTAGCCCCGCTTCAACTTGTCGACGAACCGGCCGATCCGCTCGATCGCCTCATTGAGCTGCGCCACGGAAGTGGCGTACGAACAGCGGACATGTCCTTCGCCGCCGAGTCCGAACACATTCCCCGGCACGACGGCGACCTGGGCTTCCATGAGCAGCCGCTCCGCAAACGTTTCGGAATCGAGACCGGTCGAGCGAATGGACGGGAACGCGTAGAACGCCCCCTGCGGTTCGTGGCAATCGAGGCCGATCTCGCGGAATCCCTTGACGACCAGTCTCCGCCGCTGATTGTACGACTCGACCATCTTCTCCATCTCTTCCAAGCCGTTCGTCAGCGCCTCGAGCGCCGCGATCTGCCCCATGATCGGCGCGCACATGACCGTGTACTGGTGAATCTTCAACATGGCGCCGATCAGTTCCGGATGGCCGCAGACGTAGCCCATCCGCCAGCCGGTCATGGCGAACGCTTTCGAAAAACCGCTCACCAGGATCGTCCGGTCCTTCATGCCCGGCAGCGACGCGAAACTGCAGTGCCGCGGACCGTACGTGAGCTCGGCGTAAATCTCGTCCGCGATGACGATCAGATCGTATTTTTCCACGATCCGCGCGATCGGCAGCCAGTCCTCGTATTCCATGATGCCGCCCGTCGGATTGCTCGGGTAGCACAGGATGATCGCCTTCGTGCGCGGCGTGATCGCGGCCTCCAGACGGTCGGCGCGCAGTTTGAAGTTGTCCTCCGCCAGCGTCTCCACGCCGACCGGAACGCCACCGGACAGCGCCGTGATCGGCGAATACGAGATGTAGCAAGGCTCCGGAACGAGGATCTCGTCGCCCGGCTCGATCAGCGCGCGCAGCGCCAGATCGATCGCCTCGCTGCCGCCGATCGTCACGAAGATTTCGCGGGCCGGATCGTAATGGAGATGGAACCGGCTTTGCAGATACGCGGCGATCGCTTCGCGCAGCTCCGGCATGCCGGCGTTGGATGTGTATTGGGTTTTGCCCTTCTCCAGACTGTACACGGCCGCTTCGCGCACATGCCACGGCGTGACGAAATCCGGTTCGCCGACGCCGAGCGTGATGACGTCCTTGCGACCCTGCACGAGATCGAAAAATTTGCGTATGCCCGACGGCTTGATGCTGCGGACGCCGGACGACAGATAATCCGACATGGACCGGCGGACCGGCCGGGTGACCGTCGTCGTCTGCTCCTTGTCCTTGATCACGGTCGACACTCCTTACGGTGAGATGACGAGCCTCTGATCACCTTCGCGCTCCTCGAAGATGATGCCGTCCTGCTTGTATTTTTTCAAGATGAAGAACGTCTTCGTCGACAAGACGGAGTCGATCGGAGACAGCTTGGTCGAAACGAAGTTCGCCACTTCCTTGAGCGTATCGCCTTCCACTTCGACCAGCAGATCGTAGGCGCCCGACATCAGGAAGACCGATTTGACTTCCGGATATTGGTAGATCCGCTCGGCGATGCCTTCGAAGCCGCGCCCGCGCTCCGGGGTGATCTGGACTTCGATCAGCGCCGTCACCTTGTCGTCCGCGACTTTGCTCCAGTTGACGACCGCCGCGTACTTGACGATCACGTGATCTTTCTCCATCTCGTCGATCGCCCGCTTCACATCCTCCACGGAGGCGTCGAGCATCGTCGCGATGAGCTCCGGCGACCTTCGCGCGTCTTCTTTCAGCAGTTCGAGGATTTTGAGCTTGAATCCTTCGACCATTTCGTACCCTCCCCGTTCCCAAGCGGATAATCAAGCGGATAATAATGATATATCATACACCCGAACCGCTTGTTCTGTAAAACAAAATCATATCCGGACGGGACGGGCGGGGTTGAGCGTGGCGCGATCGGGGCGTGTTTGCGCCGGTGCGACGCGCATGAGACGTTGTTTGGCGGCGCGATGCCCGTTATGCGGTGAAAGTCTCAATTAACGGCATCTGGCGCCGTTATCGGTGCTCACAGACGGGAAAACCGCATAATTATCGGCACGTGATGCCGTTCATTTGGCGGAATGAACCCGGGGCAGCCCGCTCCGGGCCCGCAGACACAAAAAACGCGAGTCTGCGCAACCGGCCGCGCAAACCCGCCGTCTCACGAAGCGGTATTGTCCTTCCTGTCACGGCAAATGGATGGTCTTCACATGATTGAAATGAATGTAGACCGTCTGGCCGGAAGCGTTCGCGATGGCCAGCATGCCGTCGTCCAGTCCCTTCAGCACGCCGATCTTGTGCGGATGCTCGCCGAGGTCGAGCACGACGAACTCGCCGATCAGCTTGCGCACCTGCTGTTCGAATGTGCGCGAAAGCGATACGGGGGACGGCTTGAGCGGGAATTGCTCCGGCGTCAGACCGTAGGGCGTCGAATGCGGAGGATAGGGCACCAGATATTTCAGATGGTCGAGCGAGATGACGATGGAATGGTAGACGGGGGAATAGAACACAAAATAGTCGTTCATCACGCTGGTCACATAGCCGTGAATCGACTGGCTTCCCGAGATGTACACTTCCGAGAACATGCCCTTCGCGTTGAGCAGCACCTTGCGGTACGAGATCGGTTCGGACTGCGGCTCGAACGGCGGCTCGAACGGCGCGTATTCCGATTCTTCCGAACCACCCGGCCGAAGCTGCTGCACGTGGAGCAGCGGTACGTAATAGTACCGGCTTTCGCTGCGGATGACGAGAATATCGGGTCCCTTCTCGATCAGCAGGCCGTTCACCGGCAGCATCTTGCCCGACAACTCCACTTCGACGGGTTTGCCCATCAGCGGATGGCTCATGTCGCATACCTCCTTCCTATCCGATCCATTGCGTCCAAAGATGCAGAGCGGCCAGACAGACGAACAACCCCGCCGGAATGACCAGCAGCGCGTTCCGGATGTAGGCTCCCCAGGTGACGCGGATGCCGTGCTGCTTCAGAATGAACATCCAGATGAGCGCCGCCAGCGTGCCGAGCGGCGTGAGCAGCGCCCCGACATCGCTGCCGATGATGTTCGCCAGATAGGCGATCTGCAGCGTCCTCCCGTCCAGTCCCATATCCGTGAGCGCCATCGTTCCGATCATGACGGACGGAAGATTGTTGATCAGGTTCGACAAGACGGTGAGCAGCCCGCCTGTCCACATGATCGACGTCAATCCTCCGGCCGCGATATACGGCGCGGCCTGCGCGGTGATCCAATCGGTCAGACCCGCGTTCCGCATGCCCGTGACGACGGCGTATACACCGAACGCGAACGCGAGGATGTGCCAAGGCGTCTTGCGGAACAAGTCCGAAGGACCGATGCCCGTCCACTTCCAGCGTACGGCAATCAGCAGCGCCGCGCCGACCGCCGCGATCCACTCGATCGGAATCCCGGCCGCCGATCCGGCGAAGAATGAGGCGCGGATCAGCACGACCAGCGCGATGCACACCTGGAACAACCGCCAGTCGGGCGTGGGGTCGTCGGCCTGCCGAAGCGGATGGAACGGCGTCCTGCCGGAGTCCATCGCCGATTCGGGCAGCCATCTGCCGGCGGCGCTCCGCGGATGGAGAACAAGCTCTTCGTCATGCGTTTCGGCTGAGATTGCGCGCCTGCTCTCCGGAAGCCGGGCGATCCGCCGGGGGATGGCCCGCCAATGGAGGACGAGCAGCAGCAGGGCGATGACCGCGATGCCGGCCATCGACGGCGGAATCATCAGCCAGGCGTACGTGTTCAGGTCCAGACCGACGATCCGGAGCGCGATCAGGTTGGCGAGGTTGCTTACGCCGATGGGCGCGCTCGCCGCCGTCGCGACCATCGCGCCGCCGATCAAATACGGAATCTGCTGGTGGACCTTGAGACGAAGCAGCCGGGCGACCTGAATGATGATCGGTGTCGTGATCAGAATGCTGCCGTCGTTGTTAAAAAACAGGGTCATCAGGAAGCATAGCGCCATGATGACCCAGTAAAGCCTTATGCCGGAGCCGCGCGCATAACGGATGACGTTGTACGCCGACCACCGGAAAAAGCCGATGCTGTCCAGTACGATTGACATGACGATCGTGCACAGTATGGTAACGGCGGCGCCGCTGACGATGCTGAACACTTCGCCGAGCTCCCGCGGCCTGACAATGCCGATCAGGAGCAGGGCCAGCGCGCCGCCCATGGCCGGATACGCCTCGTTGATCCCTTTCGGGCGCCATATCAACAGAGTGATGGTCGCGGCGAAAATCGCATATGCGCCGAACGCCTGAGCCTCATGCATGCTCGCGCGCCTCGCTCGGGACGGCGAATTCCAGTTGATCCGCCCGGAGCGCGGCGGCGGCCGGTTCGGGTCTGTGGTCCGAAGGCAGCTTCATCAGCGCATACAACGGAATGCCGGCAAGGACGACAAGCAGTGCCACGATCATGTGATTCCCCCCCTTGCGGGCCGGCCGCCGGCCGGCCCAGGCTTGAACCGGATCATTGGTGGACGGTCAGACGGATGTCAGTTCTTCTTGCCTCCGGAAGCGCCGCCGCGGCCGCCTTGATGGCCCTTGCTGCCGCCCTGACGCCCGCGGCTTCCGCCCTGGGAAGCGCCGCCTTGCGAACGTTGCTTGCCGTCATCGGATTTGCTGCCGCTGCTTCCGCCGGAACGCTGCGCGAGGCTCACCGTCCGGATATGGAACAGCGGAATGCTGATGACTTCCTTGCCGGCGACGAGCAGCAGCGTGTCCATACCGACTTCGGCGATGAAGCCGGTCACTTTCTCCGGCCCGCCCTGATTGATCTGCACGAAGTGCTGGCGCAGCCGGCGAAGCACGTCATTGAAGCTGTGCGCCACGATGTAGCGCACCGAACGGCCGCCGGTGCGGCCGCCGGCAGCCGCGCCTTTGGCTTCCGTAATGCTCTTGATGTGCGCCGCGTTCACATAGACGATGCCGTCCTTCGTCAGCAGCACGCCGTAATCGGAATGCACGGCGATCAGCCGGCCTTCAATGGATTCCGGGCCGCCGCGGTTGATCTTGACGTACTTGCCGACGAACCCCGCCAGCGCGCCCAGATGTTTTCCGCCGTAACCGTAACGGAACATCGGATAAAACATTCCTATCCCTCCATTTTTGAGCTTGTGGATGAAAAGACTCCTGATTGCCGCCGGTGCCTGCCATCCCTCCCTTGTCCCGACTGTGCGGACATCCCTCCTGTTCTTGTCCCATGCCTGTCGTCATGAAGGTTGAAATGTAATACAAGCTTATGTATCCCGTTGACAAGCGGTACTAGATGAAAAACCAATTCGTGTCAAATTGTGTTCAAGGCCAGTCCGGCCTGCCGGAGACGCTCATAGCTTGTATTAACACATCGGAAGGAGGGGGGACGGCATGTCGGACAAGAGACAGAGAGGCGCGAACCGGAAGGCAAACGGCCGGGCCGGCGCGGTCGGCGGCAACGCCGGCGGTCAGCGAACGGCCGGACAGCGCACGCAAGGGCAGCGCACCGCCGGACAACGCACCGCCGGACAGCGCACGCAAGGGCAGCGCACCGCCGGACAACGCACCGCCGGACAGCGCACACAAGGACAGCGCACCGCCGGACAACGCACCGCCGGACAGCGCACGCAAGGACAACGCACGGCCGAACAATCCGCGTCGGACGTTCACTCGCCGGGCCGGCGCTCGGCGGGACGGCGTTCGCGCGGACAGCAAGCCCGCGATCAGGAAGCCGACGGTCAAGACTCCGGCGAATCGGGCACCGGACAGGTTCGCCAGACAAGCTGGCCGTACACGGGCGGCTATTGGCCGAAAGGATGGTACATCATCGTCCCGGACGGATCGCAGTGACCGGGACGGCGCCCGCAGCATAGCGTAGCAATGAAGAAGCCTATCGTCGCATGACGATAGGCTTTTCCCGTTTCGGACCGCAATTTTGCGCACCGTAAGGAGCGATGGCCATGCCGTCCGTCACCTTGCCGAGCCGCCGCATCCTGGTCGATCCCGCCGTGTGGGAAGACCTCCACCGGAATCCCTGGGACGACCGGGAAGCGGACGTGTTCATCGACGGAAACATCCCCGCGACGCTGAAAATCCGCGGCGGCCACACCCGGGGATACCCGAAGCCTTCCTATGAGCTTCGGGTCAGGAACGGACACACGTTTCACTGGAACGCCGAATACGACGATCCGTCGCTCATCCGCAACGCCCTGTCGTTCTATTTTTTCAACATGATCGGCCTTCCGGCTCCGAAGACGACGCATTGCCGCCTGGTGGTAAACGGCCGGCCGCTCGGCGTCTATCTCGAAATCGAGGCGGTCGTGCCCGCCTTCTTCCGCGTGCGGAAAATCCGGTACCGCTCGATCATCTACGCGGCGAACGACAGCGCGCATTTCGGCCTGAACTCGCCCGAGTCCGGAAAGCGCAAGCGGTCGCTGTTCGAAGGCTACGAGCTGGTGGCCGGCGGAGCGGCGGCGAAGGAGCGCCTCACGGCTTTCATCCGGGATTTGAACCGGCTCCGGGGAGCCGCGCTGAAGCGGATGCTGGCCCGGCGGCTGGACATCGACCATTACCTCAAGTGGCTGGCCGGCGCCGTCCTGACCGGCAATGATGACGGATTCGAGCAGAACTACGCGCTCTATGAACATCTGCCCTCGGGAAAATACCGCATTCTGCCGTGGGACTACGAAGGGACATGGGGAAGGAACTGCTACGGGGAAATCAGTCCGGCGGACCAGGTGCGGATCACGGGGTACAACACGCTGACCGACAAACTGCTGGCTTTCCGTGAGTACCGCGAGCGATACTTCCGCCTGCTCCGCAGGCTGATGGGCGGCGCCTTCACCGAACGCAGGCTGATGCCCGTCGTCCGCAGGATGACGGGCAACATCGCGGCATCCGTGCAAGCGGATGATACGCGGAAGTACGACTACGGCGAATTTCTCGGCGAGTCACGGATCATCCGGCACTATATCCGCCAGCGGCGCGCATATGTGCTGCGCGAGCTCGTCCGCCTGGCCGGCGGCAGGCGGACGCGCGCCCGCCGCGCGGAAGCGGCCGCGCGGGTCGCGGCGGCCGAGCGCCGGCGCGGTTAGCCCGCCAAGTTCCGGCGGATGAACAGCCAGCCCGCAAGCGGCGCGGCGCCGACCGCCAACAGCAGCCAGGCGAGCGCGGCGGTCGACTGCACCCGGGCGACGACGGCCAGGTAGACGACGAGGCCGAGCGCCCGTCCCGCAACAAGTCCGGTCTCCCGCAGCACGATCAGCTCCTCGCGCCGCTTCACGCTCTCCTCCGTCTTGCCGATCAGGTCGAACACGGCGGAGGTCATCGGGATGACGTAGAGCGGCATGAACAGCGCCGTGCCGACGCCGGCGATGAGCAGCGCCGCGTACCCGGTGTTCCACAGCAGAATCGCCGACATGCCGGACACGCAAGCCGCGCCCAGCAGCATGGCCGCGCGCCTGAAGCGCGGGCGGAGCAGCCGGCCGGCCAGCCAGAACGACGCGAGCGCCGTGAGCGATGTCCAGAACGTGTAGTTGCCGAGGCTTCTCTCCCGGCCCGTCGCGAAGTAGACGAGTAGCCCCAGCAGGAACAGGTAGACGCCTTCCCGGAGTCCCTGCGCGACGAGCGCCGGCACCGCCGCCCGCCACGGATCTCCCTTCGTCCGCAGCCGGCCGATGCCATAGGTCCAGTCGAAGGTCCCGTCCGAACGCCGCTTCGCCAGAAAGAAACTGAACAACGCAGCGGCCGCGAACATGGCGAGCGACACCGTGAACACGACCCGGTAGCCCCTGGCGCCGCCGGACAGGCTGATGAACGTCCCCGACAGCCACGGGGCAATCATGCCGGCGAGCGACGAGAGCAGGCCCGCCCAGCCGTTGAACCGGTCGCGGTTCGCATGATCCGTAATCTCGAAATAGACGACATTGAAGGACAGCCAGAACAGGCCGACGGCCAGCCCGTTCAGCGCACCGAGCCACGCCGCCCACCGGCCGGCCGCATCGCCGAGCAGCAGGACGGACAGGTAGAACATGGCCGACCCGACCAGTCCCGCCCGGAGGGCGATCATCTTGTCATGCCGCTTGATCCAGGCGCCGGCGAGCCAGAACACGCAGCCTGACGCGATGTGCTGCGCCAGGGTGAACCAGCCGACGGCCGCGAACGACTCGCTCGCCTTCCAGAGATAGACCGGCACGAACGTGCCGGACAGCGCGCCCGCCGCCGCGAACATCCCCTGCACGCCCAGCAGGAGCGCCGCCTGCCGGCCGAGCGCGGCCCGGTGTTTCCGCGAAGCGCTGCCGATCATCCACCCCGCTTGCGCGCGGGGCCTGCGCGCGGCCTTCGCCGCATGGCCCCAAGCAACCCATTTGCCCTGCGCCATCGCCAGCCTCCCGCAGACTTGAATCTTCCCTAAGTTGCCCGTTCGGGCGGGAAGACATGTGTTGCAGGTTCTGACATCGACGCAGGGCAAATGCATTTTCCGATCAGATGCGTTTCGCAGTCAATCGTCGCCCTCGAGATTGCCGAGCAGCCGCTCCCGGTCTTCCGGCGCGAGCCGGCTGTGCGCGTGATGGCAATTCGGGCAGATGTACCAGACCAGCCGGAACGGCACGGGCAGGATCGCCCGCTTCACCGCCGGCGGCACGGCCGGCTCCCAGCCGTCCGGTCCGACGGTCTGCGTTCCCGCCTCGATCATGTACTCGCGGCAGGACGGGCATTCCGGCACCTCGACCTGCTCATTCAGAATCTTCTCGAGCTTGCCCTCCAGCGCAATCAGCCGCAGGTTGACCGGCCGGAAGCTGTCCATGTCCATGTTGTCCGGGAACCGGCTGCGGATTCCGGCGCCTTCCGCGCGCGCCTTCGTCTCCGCCTCGTTGTCCGGGTCTCCCTCTTCGTCGTCGCGCTCGATTTCCACGTTGATCGTCCGGTAATCGCCGAGTTCATTCTCGCAATAAGGGCAAATGTTCTCGGGACCGGTCTCTTCGTCCCAGGCGATCTCCGTCTGGCACCAGGGACAAACCGTCGTGCGCTCCATCGGCTATCGTCATCCTCCCCGCCGTTCACATCAAATACAGCACGCCCAGAATGATGAAAATCGCCGCGACAACCAGCAGCGTTCCCCACAAATACTTCAACGTTCGTTCCTCCCTGCAGGCCGGCGGTTACGACAGCACCGCCGCGCCGATGACATACGACAGCGAGATCGAGATCATCATCGCGATGAATCCGACCGCCCGGTTGTCCCGCCGGATCTCGTCGTCGATCCGGAAGACGGGCGTCAGAAACTCGAACACGAAGTAGGCGGCGAGCAGCAGCACAAAGCCGAACGCCGCCCACAGCAGCGATTGGTACAGGTTGTCGCCGGACTCGATCGAGAAGCGGAACAGGTTGCAGATGCCGAAGATTTTTCCGCCCGTCGCCATCGCAACAGCCAGGTTGCCGTTCTTGATCTCGTCCCAGGTCTTGTACCGCACCGCGAATTCGAAGCAGAACAGGAAGATGATCAGCGCCAGGATCGCGACCGAGAAGAAGGCAATGGACGCGAAATACGGATTGTCCAGCCAACGATCCAAAACTTGCTCCACCCTGTGTCCCCTCCGTTTCTCCCGGTCTGATCTATTTCAGTTCGGCGACGGTGACGCCGATTCCTCCCTCGCCGTAGGCGCCGTCGCGGAACGACTTGACGAGGCGGTGCTTGCGCAGGAAGTCGCGAATGCCCGACCGGAGCACCCCGGTTCCCTTGCCGTGAATGATCGTGACCTGGCCGAGGTTCGCGAGATACGCCTCGTCGAGGAAGCGGTCGACTTCCAGGATCGCGTCCTCCAGCGTGCTGCCGCGCAGATCCAGCTCCATCCGCAGGTCGTCCTTCGTGCGCTTGAGGCTCGCCGCGGGCTGGAACGGCTTCGGTTTCGGCGGCTGCCCGACCGGCTCGAGGTCGGTCAGGGCGATCTTCATTTTCAGGATGCCGATCTGGACCAGCGCCTCCGATTCGCCGGCCTCGAGCACGACGCCTTTCTGGTTCAGACTGACGACCTTCACCTCGTCGCCCGGCCCGACCTTGACCGGCTTCCGGTCTCTACGCGCGGACGGCTTCGGCGCCAGATCCGGGATCGCCTCGTCCAGGCGGCGCCGCGCCTCGATCAGCTTGTGTTCCTTCACCGACGCCGCTTCCTCGAGCGCCATGCGACGAAGGTCCGCGATGATCGCCTCGGCCTCGCGCCGCGCCTTCGCCACCGCTTCGCGCGCTTCCTCCTGCGCCTTCCGCAGCATCCGGTCGCGCTGCTCCTCGAACTTGCGCAGCTCGGCCGCGTGCCGCTCCTTCAGCCGCTCCATCTCGGCGCGCAGCGACTCCGCGGTCTGGCGCTCCGCCTCCGCGCTTTGCCGATCCTCCTCGAGCGAGGCGATCATGTCTTCGACGCGCCGATCCTCCTCGCTCACCTCGCCGCGGGCGCGCTCGATGATCGACTTCGGCAGGCCGAGCCGCTCGGCGATCGCGAATGCGTTGCTCCGGCCCGGCACGCCGACGAGCAGCCGGTAAGTCGGGCTCAGCGTCTGGATGTCGAACTCCATGCTCGCGTTGATGATGCCCTTGCGGTTGTACGCATACGCTTTCAGCTCGCTGTAGTGCGTCGTCGCGACGATCCGGCAGCCGAGCCGGTGGATGTGCTCGAGGATCGCGATCGCGAGCGCCGATCCTTCCGCCGGGTCGGTGCCGGCGCCGAGCTCGTCGAGCAGCACGAGGCTCTTCGGCGTCATCTCGCGCAGCATGCGGATGATGTTCGTCATGTGGCCGGAGAACGTGCTCAGGTTCTGCTCGATGCTCTGCTCGTCGCCGATATCGGCATAGATCGCGTCGAACACGCAGAGCTGGCTGCCGTCGTCCGCCGGCACGAACAGCCCGGACATCGCCATCAGGCTGAGCAGGCCGATCGTCTTGAGCGTGACCGTCTTGCCGCCCGTGTTCGGGCCGGTGATGATGATCGCCGTGTAGGTATTGCCGAGCTCCACATCCAGCGGCACCACCGATTCCGCCGGCAGCAGCGGATGGCGGCCGCGCTTCAGCTTGAGGAAACCGCGGTCGTTCATGCGCGGCAGCGACGCCCGCATTTCGCGGGCAAGCCGCGACTTCGCGAACGCGAAGTCGAGCTGCGCGAGTATGTCGAGGTTCGCCGCGAGGTCGTCGGCGTGCTCCGCCGTTTCCGCGGAGAGGCGCATCAGGATGCGCTCGATCTCCCGCTCCTCGGCGATCTTGAGCTCGCGCAGCTTGTTGTTCATCTGCACGATCGACTCGGGCTCGATGAACAGCGTCGCGCCGGAGCCGGACTGGTCGTGCACGATGCCGCCGAAGTGCGCGCGATATTCCTGCTTCACCGGGATCACGTAGCGATCGCCGCGGATCGTGATGATCGCGTCCTGCAGCATTTTCTGCACGGAGGGCGAGCGGATGAGCTGCTCGAGCTTCTCGCGGATGCGCGCTTCGCCGCCCCGCAGTTCCCGTCGGATCGCCGCCAGATCCGGGCTGGCCTGGTCGACGACGTACGCCTGCTCGTCGATGCAGCGGGCGATCGACTCTTCGAGCGGGCGATGCTCGGTGATGAGCTCGGCCAAGCCGTTGAGCAGCGGCAACGGATGATTCTCGTGAATCTGCGCGATATGGCGCTTGACGAGCCGTCCGCCGCGCGCGGCCCCGGCGATTTCGAGCAGCTCCGCCGGATTCAGCATGCCGCCGATCTTCGCGCGCTTCAGCGCAGCGCGGACATCCGCGATGCCGCTCATCGGCGGCGCTCCCTTCAGCCGTTCGGCGGCGAACGCCTCGTCCGTCGCCTGAAGCCGCGTCTTGACCTCTTCAAGGTCGCCGCTCGGCTCGAGCCGATCGCACAGTTCCGCGCCAAGCGCCGTCGCGGTTTGCTCCTTCAGGCGTTCGATGATTTTGCGGTATTCCAGGATGTGCAATACTTTGCCGTCCAACCCGCCACAACTCCTCTCAGCCCATTATTATAGCCGATGCGCGGACCGTGCGCCATTTTCGCCGGAACGGCGGAGCCCGGCGCGCATGCAAAACCTGCCAAACATGAACCCGCCGTTTGCGGGAACACTAACGCCGAACCGGACAACAGCGAACAGCGGCGCCACGCAGCCATTTTCGCATTCGAGGAGGAGAGTGCCATGAACATCATCGGAACCATCGTCCGTTTCGTCGTATCGGCAATCGTCCTGATGGTCGTCGATTGGATCGTTCCGGGCTTTGAAGTCGGCGGATTCTGGAGCGCCCTGTTCCTTGCCATCGTGATCGCGGTGCTCGGCTGGATCGTCGAAGGCCTGTTCGGGAAGAAGGTCACGCCGTTCGGACGGGGCATCGTCGGATTCCTCGCCAGCGCGGCGGTCATTTGGGTGGCCCAGTTCGTCGTCGGCAACGTGGAAGTGACCTGGCTCGGCGCCATTCTTGCCGCGCTCGTCATCGGGATCATCGACCTGTTCATTCCGATCAGCACGCCGTACGAAGCGGGCAAGAAATCCTGAAGATGTTCCGCCATGCGGCTCCGAACAGCTTTTCCGCAACAGGGAAAGCTGTTTTTTGCGTCCGTTCACGGTTTTGTCAAGGATCATTCACCGGATTGCCGTGATCCGTCCCGAAAAATCCGTTACAATGATAAATGTCACAATCGGTGAAAAAAATCGGGCATTTTATCAGGATTCCGGAGGGATACGGGATGAGGACACGGCAACTGGCGGCATTGGCCGCGGCGGTCTTGCTCGCCGGCATGCTCGCGGCTTGCGGCGGCGGCAAGGACAAAGGCGGCGTTCCGGGCATCATGGTCGACGAATCCAACGCAACGAAGGCGGACAGTGAACTCTCGGTCAAGGCGAGAAATTTCGAATTCGATCAGACCGAGTACCGGGTGAAGAGCGGCGACGCCGTCAGGCTCCACTTCGTCAGCGAGGAAGGGGTGCACGGCATCCGGGTTCAGAAGACCGGCATCGAGCTGCGGGACGGCCAGACGGTGACGGTCACCTTCGAAAATCCCGGCGAATACGAGATCATCTGCAGCATCCCATGCGGCACCGGACACACGAAAATGTTCGCGAAACTGATTGTCGAGGCGTGAAATCGCGTCATGAGAACAGGCCGGTCGGGAATCCGATTTCCCGACCGGCCTGTTTTATCCTTATCCGTTCGATTCGATTAGCTCGATCCATTCGTTGAACTCGTTCTGCAGCTTCGCGTATTCGTCGCGGAGCCGGAGATGCTCGACGTTCAGCCGGTCGTAAGCCTCCTGCAGCTTCGCGATCCGGCTCTCGGCGCCGTCCCGCGCCTCGGCGAGCTGCTCCAGGGCAGCCTCCAGCTTCTCGCGCAGCGTGTCCGCGTCCGCGCGGGCGCGCGCGGCTTCCGCCTCGAACTTCTCCGCCGTCTCCCGACGCTCCGCTTCGAGCGCCTCGGCCCGGGCGCGCCAATCCCCCGCTTCGGACGCCGCGGCCTCCAGCTCGCGAATCCGCTCCTCGAGCCGCATGCCGCGTTCGGCCTGCTCGTCGCGCTCGCGGGTCAGTTGCCCGACCCGGTCCCGCAGCTCGCGCCGCAGTTCGGCGATCTGCTGCTCGTACTGCCCTTCCCGCGATTCGAACTCGCTCCGCAGCTCGGCCTCGCGCTCCTCATACATCCGCCGCCAGTCCGCCTCGGCCGCCGCCAGCCGCTGGTCCGCTTCGCGACGGCGCTGCGCCGCCTCCTCCTGCGCCTTCTGCCGCTCGGCGGCCATCTCCTGGCGCAGGCGCTCCCGCTCGTTCCGGAGCCCCTCCAGTTCGGCCCGCGCCTCCGCGAGCTCCTCCTCCGCCTTCCGCCGCCTCGCTTCCTCCTGGCGAAGCCGCGACGCTTCCTGCCGCAGGCGAATGACCTCATCCGTCATGTGGACGGCGGTCAGCACCGCAATGCGCGGCATGTCCAGCTTCGGGAACTGGCGCGCGAGCCGGTTCATGTTGTCATCGACCATTTCCGCCACACGCTTGATATGCTCTGCGCTGGAATGGCCGGTCAGACGGTATTGTTGCCCGAAAATGTCGACGGTCACCCTCGTGCGTTCGGCGTCCATGATCGGTGGTTCCTCCCTGCATGGTGTTGCGGTCGGCGGCGTTCCCACAAGCCAAAAAAGCCGCATCGAACGTCATACGACTTACTTCGATGCGGGTTGGACGGTTTCCTGCCTACTTGCGCAATTCGGCGCCGAAGGCCGCCGCCAGACGGTCGACGACCGCGGCGTGGCGCTCGGCTACTTCGTCGTCCGTCAGTGTCCGCTCCGGATGGCGGTAGACGAGCGAGAACGCGACGCTCTTCTTGTCCGCGCCGAGGCGGTCGTCCACGTACACATCGAACACGCTGACCGACTCGAGCAGATCGCCGCCCGCCTCGCGGATGGCGCCGAGCAGGCTGCCCGCCTCGGCAGAGCGGTCGACCAGCACCGCAAGGTCGCGGTCGATGGACGGATAGCGCGGCAGCGGCTGCTGGGCGATCGCGGTATCGGCATGCGCGTACAGCGGCTCGAGCGCGAGCTCGAACACATACGTGTCGTCGAGCTCCTCCCGCAGTTGGACCTCCGGATGGAGCTGGCCGACATAGCCGATCAGGATTTCGCCTTCGCCGGTGTCGAGCAGCACCTTCGCCGCCCGGCCCGGGTGCAGGTTGTCCAGCGCCGCCGCTTCGTAGCGGACGCGTCCGCCCAGGCCGAGCAGCTCGACGATCGTCTCGACGACGCCTTTCGCGTCGTAGAAATCGACCGGCTCCGCCTTCACGTTCCACTGCGCGTCCGTCCGGCTGCCGGTGAGCAGCCCGGCGATCCGGTGTTCTTCCCGCGGCAGTTCGGTCAGCGTCTCCTCATGCGTCAGGAACACGCTGCCGATCTCGAACAGCTTCAGATCGCCGTTCTTCCGGTTCCGGTTGTAGATTGCGGCGTCGATCAGGCTCGGCACGAGGCTCGTGCGCAGCTCGCTCCGGTCTTCGCTCATCGGCATCGCGACGCGGATCGGCACCGCGCCTTCGGCAAGCAGCGTGAACATGCGCGTGCGGGACGGATGCGTGAGCGAGTAGGTGAACGTCTCCTGCAGCCCGGCATCGGAGAGCTTCGCCCGGAGCGCCCGGCGGATCGCCTGCGGCCCGGTCAGCCGGCCGGCCGTCGTGCTGCCTTCGATCGCCGTCGACGGGATGTTGTCGTAGCCGTGAAGCCGCGCGACTTCCTCGACCAGATCCTCGGGAATGGAAATGTCGCCGCGCCGCGTCGGCACCTTCACGGTGAAGACGCCGCCTGCGGACAGTTCCGATTCGAACCCGAGCCGCGCGAAGATCGCCCCCACCTCCTCAGCCGACAGCGACGTGCCGAGGTGGCCGTTGATTTTCGCCAGCGAGACCGTCACGACGGCCGGTTCCGCCTCGCGCACCACCGCCTGAACGACGCCGTCCAGCACCGTGCCGCCCGCGTACAGCGACATCAGCGCGGCGGCGCGGTCGACCGCCGGCACGACGCGCGCCGGGTCGACGCCCTTCTCGAAGCGGAGGCTCGCCTCCGAGCGCAGGCCGAGGCGGCGGGATGCGCGGCGCACCGTGGCGGCGTCGAATTCGGCCGACTCGAGCACGACGTTCACCGTCTCATCCGACACTTCCGTGTTCGCGCCGCCCATGACGCCGGCCAAAGCCACCGGACGCTCGCCGTCCGTGATGAGCAGCATGTCGGGATCGAGCCTCCGCTCCTGGTTGTCCAGCGTCACCAGCGTCTCGCCCGGCCGCGCGAGCCGGACGTCGATCCGGCCGCCCAGCTTGTCGGCGTCGAACGCGTGCAGCGGCTGGCCGTATTCGAGCATCACGTAGTTCGTGATGTCGACGATGTTGTTGATCGGCCGGACGCCGGCCGCGATCAGCCGGTTCTGCATCCACTGCGGCGAAGGGCCGATCTTCACGCCTTGCACATACCGGGCCGCGTAGCGGAAGCAATGCTCCGGCGCGCTGATCGTGACGGCGATCTTGTCGGCCGCCTTGCCCGCGCCGGCGCTCACGCCCGCGTCCGGCAGCTTCACCTGGCGGCCGGTCAGCGCGGCCGCTTCATACGCGACGCCCAGCATGCTGAGGCAGTCCGCGCGGTTCGGCGTGAGATCCAGCTCAAGCACCGCGTCGTCGAGCGCGAGCACCTCCGTGATCGGCGTGCCGATCTCGGTGTCTTCGGGCAGGACGAGGATGCCTTCCTGCATGTCCTTCGGCAGCAGCTTGTCGTTGACGCCGAGCTCCTTCGCGGAGCAGATCATCCCCTGCGACTCGACGCCCCGCAGCTTCGCGCGCTTGATCGCAATGCCGCCCGGCAGCTTCGCGCCGATCAGCGCGACCGGCACCTTCTGCCCCGCGGCGACGTTCGGCGCGCCGCAGACGATCTGCAGAATCTCGCCGGTCCCCGCGTCCACCTTGCACACGCTCAATTTGTCCGCGTCCGGGTGTTTTTCTTTTTCCAGCACATGACCGACAACGACATTCGAGACGCCCTGATTCCGCTGTTCGACCGTGTCGATCTCGATGCCGCCGCGCGTCATCATCTCCGCAAGCTGCCCGGGCGTAACGCCCGACAGGTCAATGTATTCCTTCAGCCATTGATACGAAACTCTCATGGTCGCTCAAGCCGCCCCTTTCCTTACATCCGCGCGAACTGGCGCAGGAAGCGCACGTCGTTCAGGTAGAAATTCCGGATGTCGTCCACGCCGTACTTCAGCAGCGCGACGCGCTCGATGCCGAGGCCGAAGGCGAAGCCGCTCACCTCGTTCGGATCGTAGCCGCCGTACTCGAGCACACGCGGATGCACCATGCCGGCGCCGAGAATTTCGAGCCAGCCGGTGTGCTTGCACATCCGGCAGCCGCTGCCGCCGCACTGCACGCACGACACGTCGACTTCGACGCTCGGCTCGGTGAACGGGAAGAAGCTCGGCCGGAGCCGGATGCGCGCCTGCGGTCCGAACATCGCGCGGGCGAACGTGAGCAGCGTCCCCTTCAGGTCGCTCATGCGGATGTTCTTGTCGACGACCAGGCCTTCCACCTGGTTGAACTGGAACGAGTGCGTCGCGTCGTCGTCGTCGCGGCGGTACACCTTGCCCGGGCAGATGATCCGGAGCGGCGTCTGCCCGTTCATCGCCCGCATCGCGCGGATCTGCACAGGCGACGTCTGCGTGCGGAGCAGAATCTCGTCCGTGATGTAGAACGAGTCCTGCATGTCGCGCGCCGGATGGTCCTTCGGCAGGTTGAGCGCCTCGAAGTTGTAGAAGTCCGTCTCGACCTCCGGCCCTTCGGCGATCGTGTAGCCCATGCCGAGGAACACGTCCTCGATCTCGCGCGCCACCCGCGTCAGCGGATGGATCGCGCCGGTCGGCAGCTTTCGCCCGGGCAGCGTGACGTCGACCGTCTCGGCCTTGAGCCGGCGCGCCGTCTCCTGCTCCCGGAACAGCCGCTGCTTCTCTTCGATCGTCTGCTCGATCGCGCCGCGCACCTCGTTGGCGATCTGGCCGACAACCGGACGCTCTTCCGCGGACAGGCCGCCCATGCCGCGCAGGATCTCGGTGAGCGCGCCTTTCTTGCCGAGATATTTGACCCTGAGATCGTTCAGACGGGCGGGATCACAGACCTCCGCCAGCTCCCGCAGCGCTTCCTCGCGAAGCGCCTCCAGACGTTCCTTCATCGCGAATCGATACCTCCAGATCCTCTGTGCTCCTGTAATAAAAAATCCCCCCGCCCCGCAAGGGACGAGAGGACCGTGGTACCACCCTTCTTCCAGCCGTGGACAGTCGCGCGCAGAGAAGGATCGGGCGCATGCCTGCCGCTTGCGGCGGGCACCGATGGAAACCGGATGCCGCCGACGGCTGCTCATGTGCGGATAACGGACCGCGCCGGGCGCAGCCTACTGGGGAACCGCGGTTGTTCCGGCGCGGCATCCCGTTCAGCGGCCTGCTACGGAGGGAATTTCGGCAGCCGGTTTGCGCGGGGACGCTCTCAATCTCCGGCGTCCCTTCCCTGTGCGTCCTGGCGCTGCGTACTTGTCTCCGTCATGGCATTTGGGTCGATAACATTGATTTCTATTATAGACATTACGATTCGGTTTGCAAGTGCGGCGGTCAATTCCGCGATTGCTGCCTCTTTCTTTGCACCAGAAGAACCAGCGAAAGGATAAACGCCGTAACCGACAGCGACCATGACGCGATGACGAACACCAGGATCAAGGTATCGTTGGAGCCGCCGTCCTCCGACGAGGCCGCAGCCGCGGACGTCGATCCCCCGCCGTGTCCGTCGTCGGCGGCGCCGCTGCCGGGGATGACCGTCGTGGCCGGCGCCGGAGTCGGCGAATCGGTGCCGGGCGCGCCGATCCACTCGACGACCTCTCCGTTCGCATAGGTCTGATACGCCTTCCAGACGAGCTTGGTGCCGGCAGCGGTTTCGGGCAGCACGCGTCCGGACATCTTGAATTCCGTGAACTCGGTGATATCCAGGCCCTGGCCGGGTTCGGCCGTCCACGTCACCTCGGTGATGGCCTGGTTCTCGTTGCGCTGAAACTCGACGTTCCAGCCCGGCTTGGGTTCGAACCGCGAGATGGTCACGCCCTCGGGGAAGACGACGCGCACCGCGGTCGTCTCGGTGCCTTCCTTCTCGCTCGGGACGCGCACCGTGAACACCGTGTACGCCCCCTGTTCCACTTCGTTCGGCATGATCGTCACATGCGCCGAAGCCGGCAACGCGGCCAGCAGGAACACGGCGGCAGCCGTCATCGCCGCGAAGATCCGTTTCATCATTCGTATCCCGTCCTTTTCGAATTGGCATCCTCGCCCATTCTAGCACGTCGGACGGGCGGCGACATGACGCGAAAGGGCTACCGGGGAGTGTTTCGCTGGTCGAACTTATCACATTTCACTCCATTTCTTGATAAACAATTTGTGCAACATTTGTCTGGCTCTCTGAAGACGTTTTCCTGTGGCGGAATCACTTATTTTCAGTACATTTGAAATCTCTTCATAGGTAAGTCCTTCAACATATCTCAAAGTCAGAATGATTTTATGTTCATTGCTCAGTTCAGAAAAAGCCGAATACAAAATTTCTTTCTCCAATGCATTCTCATAAAAACTTTCAGGAAATTCATTGTTAAGAGACGTTGCAGACTTCTCCATTATTTTTTCTGTGTCAGCCATCAAAAAATACTTGTTATTTTTTCTGTGCATATCCAAAGCAACTCTTTTGGTTAATTGTCTAATCCATGACCTCATATTTGACTGTTCATAAGTTCTGGGGCCATACTTTATGGCTTTCATGAAGCTTTCCTGAATTACATCTTCAGTCAATGAAAAATCATTTATCAGTTTTAAAATATCATGATAAACAAGAGATCTAAACAAGTGAAACAACTTGCGCTGAGTTTGACTGTCCAAGGACATGACATCGCATCTGAATAGATCAAGCGATAGAACCATATTATTCATATTAACTCCATATATATAAAAAATATAAATTTATACCATGTTTAAATTATATCATAAAATCTATTATTTGGAAAGTATCTGCTTATACAACATGACCTCCTTTGGCTCCAACTCTATTCGTCCCACTTCTTTCCATTGGCGTTTTGACCAAAATCCCACATCTGGGACTCCAGTCTCATTTTTAAATTTTGCCGTGAAAAACAGTCAGGAAAACGGAGTTCTGCTCGTTAATAGAGTAGAGCAAAATTAACGACAATGTTAATTTATAGGAGGTTTTGAATCATTACTTCTTTCATTGTTGGTTGCTGTTGTCGCAAGCTCTTTCAGCATTGGTTCCGCATGGGCAAAATCCGGTACTTTTTCGCCGCCTCAAGCTTCTTTTACCTATGAAGATGATTATGTTTTGCAATGGAATATTGATCTGCCGGTCCCGACCTTGTCCAGAGCGGGCGAAAATATCACGTACACTTACAATGAGAACAGCAACAGATCTTCCAAAACAGTCGGGGATAAAACGACAGTTTTTGTGTATGACGACCAGGCCAGACTCGTTTATGAAACGAGAGATTCCAATATTTTCACCTATCAATATGATGAACTTAATTCAATAACAGGCTTCACACTGAACGATGAGCCATACACATATATTAAGGATGATGATTTAAATGTAATCGCAATTGTTGATCGCAACGGTCAAGAAGTGGCAAAGTATGTGTATGAACATGAAACCTTGATCTCCATCCTCGGCAAGGATCCGAACGGGGAGTGGGTTGACCAGCAGAGCAACCCCGATTTTATAGGTACGCAAAATCTGATCAGACTTCATTCTTTTTATTATGACGCTGAGACCGGTTGGTACTATAATGGATTACTGTACTATGATCCTTCCGAAAAGAAATATATTGTCAACCGCAATGTTGTTCATTCTTCAATTCACAGTTTGAGAGATCTTGAAGCTTTCCCGTTGGCCGACCAACAAATAGCAATGCAAATTACCGCATGCCGAAACAACGCGCTCAATGACTCCAATTTCGGGAAACCTATAGCTTACAGTTCAAATTGGTACAGCAGCTTGAGCGATTTGGAAATATTGACGAGGCTGCTGTATGGAGAAAATACTTCTTCAAATTTGGCTGACCAAAACGCGGCTGCATGGATTGTCATTAACCAGAAACTGGAAAACCGTTCCATGTTCGGAGGAAACACCTTCCGGGGCGTAGCAACGGCATCTGGACAGTTTCAACCCATCACCGGAGGCAGTGAAGGCACCAGAGACGCACGTAATCCAAGCACTAGTTCTTCGGCATGGAAAAATGCCTTGTGGAGTGCGTGCACGATGCTGACAACATCAAATACAACCCACTACAACGACTTTATTCCAAAACCGACCGGAATATCTAATCATTTGTATTTTGTGGGACTTAATTACTTCTTTAGCGCAAACGTAAGTATTGATGACAGTCCGTCCGGTCTGAAAATTAATTTCGGAGACGGCACGTATGTCAAAATGAAGGATGTTGTGATTGTGTTTGACACTCACTCCGCTTTTCAAAATCCATCTTCAAAGAGCGCAATTACTTCGGACAGCAGGTTGGACACATACGACGAAAGAGCAAGACATAACATTTTCTTTAATATTTAAAGCAAGACTGATAGGGAAGCATCCATAATCGCTTCCCTTTTGGTCTTTGAACAGGAAGGTCTTTGAGATGACAAATAAGTTAGCGGTATTTCTAGTTGTCATTATCATACTGATCGGCGGCTGCGCGATGACACAAAGAGAACATGCGATCTCCTCATCACCTTCGGCGGAACCAGAAAACGGTGCCAGGAAGTTTCCCCATAATATCAGTGCCGAACATGTCAAAGCCGCTTTTGAAGAGTATGCCAATTACCGGTTATGGTATTATCCCGATGAGCACAACCCTCATATTGACTTGCAGTCCCATATCGGGAAAGAAATCAATGCGGATATGCTTGTCTTTGAATCTGATCCCGACCACATCTATCTCCGGACAGAAGCAAGCGAATCGCTGGGCATCATTGTTAACAAGGATGGTTTCGTTTACCTTGACGGATTTGTGGAACCAGAGAATCCAAATCGTCTATATCCGCAAGGGAAGCATGCAAAGGTCGCTACGATCAAAGTCAAGATCAATGAGCCTCGCAAGCCGAATTACGGCACTTCTCCGCGTAAAGACAACATGATTCAGGCAGCGGAAAGGTATGCCGAAACGCTATGCAAAGACTTCTTGTCAGGAGAAGAGTCTGCATTGTGGGAAAACGCGGATAATTACATCTTAGACCTCCATGCCGCTAACGCGGCACCATCAGAGGATGAAAATGGTCGTCTGCCCACCGTATAATACTCTTGCGGCTGGCGAAGCGAGGTCGTTGTATCTTGGTGCCTTGAGCCCGACTCTTAGAC
>Ga0207866_1000558_pt1 | contig 52070 bp, 47 predicted proteins | sample HigsolmetaAR203D_FD_184835 | JGI IMG/M metagenome (GOLD analysis project Ga0207866, IMG submission 184835) | Ionic liquid and high solid enriched microbial communities from the Joint BioEnergy Institute, USA - AR20-3-D (SPAdes) (version 2) ...
GGCCGGTGCAACGTGGTATCGCGGATTCTCTCCCATAACCCATCTTTTGCCTTCGGGCTAAGCCATTCAGAGGAACTTGCCGCAGGTGATCGGTGTTCTCTGCCTGCTTACGCGCTTTGCTGCCCGCTTTCAGCCAGACAGGCAACGGCCCATACGAAGCCGACAAACTCGCGTGCCACAGCGGCGATCGCGACATTCTTTTGCTTGCCTCTGGCGACCAGTCGCCTGTACTTGCCGTACAATCGTGTCTGCGCCTTCCACGAGATCATCTGGATGTCGGCGTCCATTCCTTCCAACCGTTTGGCCAGTGCGCCTTTTACACCCGGCTGGTGTCGATAGCTCCAGGCCGCTTCCACCATCAGTCGTCGCGCATGACCGTTCCCCGCCTTGGTCATCTTGCCTCTGCGTACCGTCTGTCCCGACGAGTACTCTCTCGGTACCAGACCCAGATACGCCATCAATTGCCTCGGATTGCGGAACCGATGGAACCTCCCGATTTCCGCCACCAGACAGACCGCCGTCAGAAACGCCACACCCTTAAGTCCCTGCAACGCCTCGACCACCTTCGCATGCGCGCCTTCACTCGCCACCTCCAGCAGGCTCGTCTCGATTCGCCGCACCCGCTCTTCGGCTTCGTAGATCGCATGCAAATATTCACGGAACGTCGTCTCTTGCGCCGCAAGTTCGAACTTCAACGTGCCGAGCCATGCACGGTATCGCTTGGTCCATCGATTCTTGAGATGTTCCGGCTTCCTGATGCCGTGGCGCAACAAAAACTTGATCAGCCGCTGCTTGGCCCGATGCACGTCTTCCCGCGCATCATCCCGAGCCCGCACCAGATCGCGCAAAGCTTCGTCCTCGGCCGTCGGAACATATACCCCGGTCAATTCGCCCGCCCGGTGCAGCTGTAGCGCACCCGCCACGCTACAGCCCCCGCGCACCACCCGCACAACAAAAAAACCTTCGCGACCGCACCCGCCCGGGCGCCGCGCAAAGGCTTCATCCCGCTCCAATCCTCACAGGATCAAGAACTCGATGATCTTGAACACGATCGCCGCGATCACCGCCGAAATCGGGATCGTGATGATCCACGCCGACACGATGCGCCCGGCGACGCCCCAGTTCACGCTCGAGAACCGCTTCGCGCTGCCGACGCCGAGAATGGACGACGTGATGACATGCGTCGTGCTCACCGGCAGCCCGGTCGCCGTCGCGGTCATGATGATGCTCGCCGCCGACACGTCCGCCGCGAAGCCGTTCACCGGCTCGAACTTGAAAATCTTCGTGCCCATCGTCTTGATGATCTTCCACCCGCCGACGCTCGTCCCGAGCGCCATCGCCAGCGCCGCCGAGAGCTTGACCCAGAGCGGCACCTCCAGCGTGTCCTGGTAGGACGCCGCCACCAGCGCCATCGTGATGATGCCCATCGCCTTCTGCGCGTCGTTCGTGCCGTGCGTGAACGATTGGAACGCCGCGGTCAGGATCTGCACCGAGCGGAATCCCTTGTTCACAATGTGCGGATTCGCCCGCGCGAAGATCAGCTTGAGCAGCGTCATGACCGCGAACCCGACGGCGAACGCGATGATCGGCGAGAGAATCAACGCCTGCACAATGCTGACAAACCCCGAGCCGTTCACGCCGCCGAACCCTTCCGCCGCGATGACCGCGCCCGCCAGCGAGCCGATCAGCGCATGCGACGACGACGACGGAATACCGTACCACCATGTGATCAGATTCCACGCGATGGCCGAGATGAGCGTGGCGATGACGATCCACACCCCGTGGGTCAGCGCCCCCGGGTCGGCCACCTTGCCGCCGATCGTCTTCGCGACGCCGGTGAACATGATCGCGCCGACAAAGTTCATCACGGCGGCCAGAATGATCGCCATCCTCGGCGTCAAGGCGCGCGTCGAAACGCTCGCGGCGATCGCGTTCGCCGTGTCGTGAAACCCGTTGATGAAGTCGAACGCAAGCGCCAGCACGACGACGACGCAGACGATCACAAACATGCTATCGAAATCCGGCATCTGCTTGCTCCTATTCCCCTTGTCCGATTCGACGCGTCCGTCAACTGTTCCGCATGATGATCGTCTCGAGCGTGTTGGCCACGTCCTCGCAGTAGTCGGTCGTCGACTCGAGCCGCTCGTAGATCTCTTTGCGCTTCATCAGCTCGATCGGATCCGTCACGCTCGAAAACAGCGACTTGATGCAATCCCGCATCAGATCGTCCGCCTGATTCTCCAGCTCGTTGATCGCGATCGCGTGTTCACGGATCGCGAGCAGCTTCTTGTCCGACAGCAGCCGGATCGCCTTGCGGATCTCGTGCGAGCACTTGACGAGAATCTCCGCGAACACGGGCACATACTCGTCATGAAACCGGATCTGGTACATCTCGAACCGGGACGCCAGCGCCTCGATCCCGTCGAGCACGTCGTCCAGCGAACCGGTCAGCTTCAGGATGTCGTCCCGGTCGATCGGCGTAATGAACGTCTTGTTCAACTCGGTCAGAATCGTATGTACATGCCGGTCGCATGTCGATTCGAATTCCTTCATGTCGCGGGCGAATTTCGTCAGGTCGGTCAAATTCGGCACATGCTTGTGAAAATATTCGACCGCCTCGACGATCGTATCCGCCATCTCCTCAAACGTCTGAAAGAAAATGCTTTTCTTGCGGTTGAACATGGAACTCCCCTTCGACATCGGCTTGAATACCCCACTTATCTTAGCACACTTGCCCGTCTGATGTTAAGTGGAGGCCTGCTGCCGGATCGTGACGTGATCCGCCACCGACTGCGGGTCCGGCACGATGTGATAGTACACCGTTCCCCGCGCGAACGGCAGCTCCTCGCCGTCCTTCACCAGCCGGATGACGCCGCCGGCGTCGCGCTGCCACGTGCACTCGATCGCCTCGCCGTGCCTAATCAGCATGGCCGGACCGCCGGCGTTCAGATCAATCGCCAGACGCCCCTCGTTGTCGAGCACCTGATGGGACGCGCCGAGCACCGCGAGGTTCACCGCCGCAAGCTGCTCGCCGCTGACCAGGTCGGTATGCGGCTCCCCGTTGATGAATCGCAGATACTGCCGTTTCTCCGCGTCGTATCGGTACGTCACGATGTAATTCTTGAGCTGGAAGCGGATATCGACCTCCAGCGCGTCGCCCGCGGCTGCCGACTCGCCCGCCGCATCCAGAAAACGAAACGCCGGAATCGCCACATCCGCCGGATATCCCCGCTTCTCCGCGCCCGTGCGCAGGTTCGGCAGATCCGAGTACAGATTGTGCGGCGCCTTCCGCGAGCTGTCCCGGCGGAACCAGGTGCCCGCGTTCGTGATCTCGTCGAGATGCTCCTTCTTCTGCCGCTGCAGGATCGCATAGGCGTCGTTGCTCGCCCCGGCGTGCACGATGACCGCGTTGTACGATTCCGCCAGCTCGATCATGTACGGCCGGATGCTGCGGATCGGCCCGATCGCCCCGTCATAGGCCTCATCGCTCTGGAAAATCGCAATCAGCCGCGTGATGCCGCCCTCCGCGAGCACTTCCCACACCACATCGGCGTGCGGCAGACCGGATTGGGGCCGCGCCGGCGCCAGATTGTTGATCATGACCGCCACCGGCCGCAGCTTCGCCTCCGTTTCGCGCGGCACGCCGGTCAGCGGCGCGACGACGGCGGGCTCCTCCGGTTCCGGCTCGGGTTCCGGCTCCTGAATGACGATCGGCGTCTCCTGCTCCGTTTCCTGCTCCACGCCCCCCTCCGCTTCTTCCTTCTTGCCGCCGCACCCCGCCGCGATCAGCAGCAGCATCACCAGCAGCGCAAGCGTTGCCATCCGGGCGCATCGCGGGTCCTTCACGCTTCGATCCCCTTCCTTGTCTTCCCGTTTTTTTCACCGATGACTCTATTAAACCACAGAACCCGTCCGATTGTCCCGCCCTCGCCCGACAAAAAAAGCGCCCGCCGTTCGACACCCTTTTCCCGCACCAAGAAAAAAAAAGGCGCGATCCGCACCCGGACCCGCCGTACGCTTTTCAGATACTCCAGTGGTGCCATTCCTCCTGCCGCGCCGCCAGCCGCCGGAGCCAGTCGACCGTGTGGCGGATCGCCTCCTCCTGGGCCCGGCGCGTCGAATACGTGTGATCCGCCTGGAAAATGATCTCCTTCTCGCAGCTTCCCTCGTGCCGCATCCAGAGCAGCTTCTGCATCAGGAACGTGTAATCTGCCGGAATGACGTCGTCGGACGTGCCGTGCACGAGCAGCACGTCCCCCGCGAACTGCAGCGCCGCCTGGAACGGCTGATGCTCGGCCAGCGACTCGAAGAACTTCGGCTTCAGCGAGAAGCCGAGATAATCCGCCTCGCCGCGCGCCATCGCCTCGTCGTAGACGTTCCGGCCGACGATCCGCACGATGTCGTTGAACGGATGCAGCGCCGCCGACCAGAGGACGAGCTGCCGCACCCGCCGGTCCTTGACCGCCGTATGCAGCGCGACCGCCCCGCCCAGGCTGTGGCCGAGCAGCGCCACCCGCTGCGGGTCGACATCGTCGATGTCCAGCACATAGTCGAGCGCCGTCCGCGTCTGGGCGATCATCGACGAGAAGCCGAGCGCCCCGTAATCGCCCGTGCTTTCCCCGCAGCCGCCATAGTCAAAGCGCAGCACATAATGGCCCGCCTCCGCCAGCGCCCGCGCCGTCTTGACGAACAACCGGTCCACCCCGATCCGGGTGCCGACGAAGCCGTGGCAAATGACGACCGCCGGCGATTTGCCGTCCTCCCGCTTCCCGCCCGTCGGATAATGAAGCTTCGCCGCCAAATCCAGAGATTCAAATTTCAGCGTGAGCGATTTTTCCATCCCGTTCCCCTCCGCCATGACACGCCATAATCTTATATTTCCGATTCTATTACTTGGATTTCATCATAACCAAAAAGCCGCCCGCTGTCAATGGACGGACGGCCCCATGAATGCTCACCGTAAACCCGCGTTCAACAAACCAGCTTCTCTTCCCTTACAAGTTGTTCCAGGTCGCCCGCCTTCACGGGCGGACTGAGCAGATAGCCCTGGATCGTCGTGCAGGAAGCCTGCTTCAGCAGCTCAAGCTGCACCGCGTCCTCCACGCCCTCGGCCACCACCTGCAGATTGAGCGAATGGCCGAGATTGATGATCGCGTGCGTGATCGCGAGATCGTTCTTGTCGATCGTGATGTTCCGGACAAAGGTCCGGTCGATCTTCAGACACTTCACCGGGAGCAGCTTCAGCCGGTGCAGCGACGAATGGCCGATGCCGAAGTCGTCGATCGAGATCGAGCAGCCGTTCAGGTTCAGCTCCGCCATCATTTCGAGCGCCCGGTCGACGTCTTCCATGACCGTGCTCTCGGTAATCTCCAGCTCCAGACTGCTCGGATGCGTGCCCGTCTCCCGGAGGATCCGCAGCACGCGGCCGACAAAATCGGGATCGCGGAACTGGATCGGCGAAATGTTCACCGAAATCTTGACGGGCAGGATGCCGGATTCCGACCACAGCCGTTTCTGCTCGCAGGCGCGGCGCAGCACCCATTCGCCGAGCTCGAGGATCAGGCCGCTCTCCTCCGCGATCGGTATGAACTCCCGCGGCATGATCAGGCCGCGCGCCGGATGGTTCCATCTGACCAGCGCCTCGAGGCAGATGACCTTCTCCGATGCGAGCTCGAGCCTCGGCTGATAGTACAATTCCAATTGGCCCGAACGGATCGCCTGCCGGAGCTCGTACTCGAGCTCCAGCCGCTCCGCGTTCACGTCCGGCAAGCCCGGATCGTAGATTTGCCAGCGGTTTTTGCCGCGCCGCTTCGCATGCCGGAGCGCGATGGTCGCCTCGCGGACCAGCCGTTCGGCGTCCGCTGCCGCGCCTGGGCGGCGCAGCGCCGCGCCGATGCCGGCCGCCGCGCAGATGGTCGCCCCGCCCAGCCCGATCGGCTCCTCCAGCGCGAGCCGGATCGCCTCCAGCAGCTCCTCCGGCTCGCCGCGGCGCTTCCGGAGCACGATCAGGAACTCGTCATCGCCGATCCGGTGCAACGCGTCGAAGCCGGCGATGGCCGCGAGCCGCTCGGCCGTTCCGGCCAGCAGACGGTCGCCGGCATCCCGGCCGTAGGCGAGGTTGATGTCCTGAAACCGGTCAATATCAATCAAGACCACGCCGTACGCATCCGCCGCATCGGCGGCGATCCTTTGCATGTCCGGGACAGTCCGGCTCCGGACCATCTGCGCGCGCCTGCCGGATTTGTGCACAGAAGGAGAGCCGCCCTGATATGCGGCGGCTTCCGTCATTTCTCTGTATGATCCATACCTGCGCATGACTTCCTCCGCTCCCGATCCTGTCTCTGTTTGCAGGTGACAGGCATCCGCCCATGATCGACGATGATGCACCATGATGCAAAAATGCAAGTAGGCTGCGACTTTGAACATTGACAACTCATGGACGATTGGTACTGCGGAAGCAAGCTTGCGATCGCACGTGGTGCATAACCATATGATGCCATTTTGTATGGTAATTGACGATTATGCAATAATTCTTAAGTCCCAATTTTCGTGTTTTCTCAACACCATTCGAAACGCCGGAATGCGGCGCGATCCGCACCCGCGGAAGCGGGCTTCGGCGGCGCCGCGGCGCGCGGAAAAAAGCCGGTTCCGGAGGGGCCGGACGAGTTCGCCGGCGGCCCCGCCTTTCCGCGCGCCGCCCCGATCCCGGCGCCTCAAGGCGCCGTTTCGAGGAACGTCACATCCGGATTTTTCTCCATCGCCGTCCGCAGCGCATACTCGCTCTCGAACAGCGCGACGAGCCGGTCCTTCTTGTCCCGCACCACCGTCGAGTTGATGCGGAACTTCGTCGTGTCGATGTTGTCCCCGACGAGCCAGCGCGCGAACTGGAACGGCATCCGGTGCAGCTCGATGTCGACGCCGTACTCCACCTTCATCCGGTATTCGAACACCTCGAACTGGAGCTGGCCGACGACGCCGAGAATCGTCTCGTCGAAGCCGCCCGTCGAGAAGAACACCTGCACCGTGCCTTCCTCGGTGAGCTGGTCGATCCCCTTCTGGTACTGCTTGTGCTTCATCGCGTTCTTGACCGTCACCTTCGCGAACAATTCCGGGGAGAACGTCGGCAGCTCGTCGAACACGATGTCCTCTTTTTCCGAGAGGGAGTCGCCGATCCGGAAGATGCCGGGGTCGAACAGCCCCACGATGTCGCCGGGATACGCCTGCTCGATGATGTCGCGGTCCTGCGCGAGGAACTGCTGCGGCTGCGACAGCTTGATCTCGCGGCCGGCCCGCACGTGCCGCACCGTCATGCCGCGCTCGAACCGCCCCGAGACGATGCGGAGGAACGCCACCCGGTCGCGGTGCGCCGGATTCATGTTCGCCTGGATCTTGAAGATGTACCCGCTGAACCGCGGGCTGAGCGGATCCACCTCGCCGTTTTGCGATTTGCGCGGCGTGGGCGACGGCGCAAGCTCGAGGAAGTTCTCGAGGAACGTCTGCACGCCGAAATTGTTGATCGCGCTGCCGAAGAAGACCGGCGTCAGCTCGCCGCGCCGCACCTTCCCGAGGTCGAACGGATCGCCCGCGACGTCGAGCAGTTCGAGATCCTGGCAGAGCTGTTCGTACAGATAGTCTCCGGCCATGCTGCGGATGCTCTCGTCCCGGTAATCGCTCACCTTGTGCACTTCGATCTCGCCGAGGCTTTCCCCCTGGAACCGCTCGACCTGCCGCTTCATCCGGTCATAGATGCCGCACAGCTCGCGGCCCATGCCGATCGGCCAGTTCATCGGCACCGAGCGGATGCCGAGCACCCGCTCGATCTCCTCCATCAGATCGAACGGATTCCGGCCTTCGCGGTCAAGCTTATTAATGAAGGTAAAAATCGGAATGCCCCGCTTCGCGCACACCTGGAACAGCTTGATCGTCTGCGCCTCGACGCCCTTGGCCGCGTCGATCAGCATGACCGCGCTGTCCGCGGCCGTCAGCGTGCGGTACGTGTCTTCGCTGAAATCCTGGTGGCCCGGCGTGTCCAGAATGTTCACGCGGTGGCCCTTGTAATCGAACTGGAGCACCGAGCTCGTCACCGAGATGCCCCGCTGCTTCTCGATCTCCATCCAGTCGGACGTCGCGTGGCGGTTCGCCTTGCGCGCCTTGACGCTGCCCGCCTCCCGGATCGCGCCGCCGAACAGCAGCAGCTTCTCCGTCAGCGTCGTTTTCCCGGCGTCCGGGTGGGAGATGATCGCGAACGTGCGGCGGCGCGTCACTTCCGTCCGCAATTCTTCGAGCACTTCGCTCTTCATGGTCGCAGTCCTTTCTCATCGTCGGCAAAATAACATTCCAATTATACCACAACCGGCCGCGCGACCGAACACGCGTGTTGCGCCCGCCTGCCTTTCAACGAAAAAAGCGACGCCGCCTCCGCGCGCATCGCTTCCTCCGTTGCCGCCAGCCGCCATCCCGATTACTGCACCAGAAAAGCCCGCGCCGGCGCCGCATCGATGCCCGTCAGCTTCAGCGGCGCGATGACGAGCCAGTAGCTGCCCGGCTCGACGTGCGCGAGCCGCAGGCCTTCGACGATCACGATGCCGTTCCTGAGCAGCGGCCGGTGCGTCGTGTACTCCGGCTGCGCCCGCTCGATGCCGAGCCCGTCGGTGCCGGCCAGCATCACGCCGCATTCGATCAGATATTGCGCGCCGTCCTCGCGCAGGTAGACGAAATCCCACAGGAACTCTTCCGAGAGCGAGTTCTTCGTCTTGAACAGAATCCGTTCCCCGCGCCGGATGCCGTGCGGCACGAGATCGTCCTTCGTGATCGCGTCCTCCACGTGCGAAAGATCCAGTACGCGGGCCGGCCCGACGAGCTGCTCGAGCCCGATCGTCTCGATCGTCTCGCCCCCGGCCAGCATATGCAGCGGCGCGTCGACATGCGTGCCGCAATGGACGTCGAGATCGATGCGGCTTTCGTGCACCTTGCCCGTCTGGTGGTTGACCGTGTTGTAGATCTTCGGCCGTTTTTCATCCTTGTCCTTGTAGACCTGCATGCCCTCGTGAATTGTCATCGAAATGTCGATGATGCGCGGCATGTCCGTCCCTCCCCTTCATGCGCGTGATTTATTTCGTGTTGCTGACCCAGATGACGTTGTCCTCGTCCTGGCCGTTCACCGGCCACCAGTGGAAGCCGTCTTCGGCGAGCAGCTCCGCCGCCCGCTCCGGCCCCCAGGAGCCGGCCGGATAGAAGAGCAGTTCCGACTCCGGCAGCCGCCACGCCTCGGCGATCCGGTCGACGAACGCCCACGCGAGATCGACCTCGTCCCAGCGCGTGAAGTACGTCGAGTCGCCGCGGATCGCATCGAAGAGCAGCCGCTCGTACGCCTCCGGCGTGTTGAGCCCGACCTGGCAGCTCTGGCAGAACTCCATCGCGACCGGCTGGATGTCGGCGTCGCTTCCCGGCTTCTTCGCGTTGATTTTGATGTAGATGCCCTCCATCGGGTTGACCCGGATGACGAGCAGATTCGGCGCCAGCTCGTTCCGCGTCCGGAACAGCACGCCCGCCGGCGCGTTCTTGAACTCGATCACGACCTCGGTCGTCTTCACCGGCAGCCGCTTGCCCGTCCGGATATAGAACGGCACACCGGCCCAGCGGAAGTTGTCGATGAACACCCGCGCGGCAAAATACGTCTCCGTCACCGAACCGGGATCGACCGACTCCTCCTCGCGGTACCCCTTGAGCGGCTTGCCCTTGAGCGCGCCCGCCGTGTACTGGCCGCGCACGACGTTCCGGAACACCTCTTCCGGCGTACCGTAAGGCCGCAGAGAGCGGAGCACCTTCACCTTCTCGTCGCGGATGTCCTCGGGATGCAGCCGGCTCGGCGGCTCCATCGCGATCATCGCGAGCATCTGCAGCATGTGGTTCTGCGCCATGTCGCGCAGCGCGCCGGACTTCTCGTAATAGCCGCCCCGATCCTCCACCCCGACCGTCTCGGCGAGCGTGATCTGGACGTTCGCGATATGCCGGTTGTTCCACAGCGGTTCGAAAAAGCCGTTCGCGAACCGGATCACCTCGATGTTCTGCACCATTTCCTTGCCGAGGTAATGGTCGATCCGGAAAATCTCCTCTTCGCGGAACACCCGCGAGATGCGCTCGTTCAGCTCTCTGGCCGACCGGCGGTCGTAGCCGAACGGCTTCTCGATGACGAGCCGCCGCCAGCCGTCCGTCTTGAGCAGGCCGCTTTCGCGCAGATGATGGGACACCGGGCCGAACAGCTCGGGCGCGAGCGCCAGATAGAACAGCCGGTTTCCCGGGATGCCGAACTCCGCCTCCAGCCGCTCCGTCAGCCGGACCAGTTCGCGGAAGCCCTCCAGGTCGCGGCTGTCCAGCGACATGTAGACGAAATGCTTTTCGAACCGGCTCCACACTTCCCCGTCGTCCGGCTTGTACCGGCAGAACTCCCGGATCGAGGCGAGCACGTCCGCGCGGAACTGCCCGTCCGTGCGCGGCCGGCGCGCCAGACCGACGACGGCGAAATCCTCGGCGAGCTTCCCTTCCCTGTACAGGCTGAACAGGGCAGGGTACAGCTTGCGCTTCGCCAGATCGCCGGTTGCGCCGAACAGGAAGATGACGGCGCCTTCCGTTTTGGCCGACTGCGGCCCCTGGTTCACTCGGACAGACATCGTACCCCTCATTCTTTCCCGAACGGATGTGGTGTTTCCTGCGTTTTACATGCTATGTAGTGTATCACAATCGCCCGTGGATCGCCATCCCGCCCGCCGTTTCCGCGCGCGTGGGCGGATGACGATGCGCATCCGCCCCTGGGTGAATATATTGAATCGCGCTGTCCCCCGCGCCAAGACGGGGACGGAAAGGAGGCGATGCGGAGATGGAACCGATCTATCCGCTTACGGAAGAGCATCTCGACCGGTTCCGCGGACAACTGGTGTGCGTCGTCATGAAGGACGGCACGCGGCACGTCGGCATCCTGGGACACTGCCGCAGCGGCAAACTCGTGCTGAACGAGGGCGAGGACGCCGCACACGGGGACATTGCCGGTCAGCAGTCCGAACCGAAGGGGAAACGGCGCGGCCGGAACCGGCCGGGCAGCCGGAAGGGCGGCAAGCCCGAGGCGCAGGCGGCCGGCTTCGGCGGCGAATGGTTCGGGCCGCCGGCATTTGTTGAAGGACCTTACTGGCCGCCGTACGGGCCGTACGGGTTTTTCGGTCCGCGGCTGGCGCTGGACCTGGCGCTGATCGCGCTGGTGCTGCTGATCCTGTAGGCCGTCTTCCCCCTTCCCTTCCGGATGGACATTCCATACGCCAAACCTTACAATTAATGCAACAGGATTGACGCAAGCCTGCGCATGCCCATCTTCGTCCGGGAGGGAACGCCGATGAAGATCGACCCCGTCAGCTTGCAGCGGATCCGGCATATCGACGGCGCCCTGCCGCCCGTCCGTCCCGCGAACCGGGAGCGCGACGCGTCGGGACGGCCGTCCCGCGGCGCGTCCGACGAGCCGGACGAGCGCAGGCGCGCCGCCGGGAGCGCCGCCGCGTGGCTCGCGGCGGCCGGGCGCGCGAGGGACGCCGTCAGCCGGCTTGCCGAGCCGTCCCTCTGGGCGCGCCGCGGCGTCCTGAGCAGCGATCCGGAAGCGCTTGCCGGCGAGGCGGTTGACTCGGCGCCGGCGGGCGTCCACCGCATCGTGATCGAGCGGACGGCCCGGGCGCAGCGGAACCGCGGCTTCGAGCTGGCGGCGCGGGGCGGATCGGTCATCGAACCGGGCCGGCATCGGTTCCGGCTGACCTGCGCCGGGACTGCGCATGTGCTTGATGTGGAGATCGACGGAAGCGACACGAACGCGGCCGCGCTGGCGCGGCTGGCCGGCGCGATCAACGGCGCCGGAGCCGGCGTGCGGGCCGAGTGCCGGGAAGCGCGAAAGCTGCGCCTCATCTGGCTCGAGCTCTCCGCGGCGGCGACGGGAACCCGCGGGGCGTTCGAACTGGCGGACGAAGACGGCAGCGCCGTCAGCGCGACCGGCATCGGCGCGGTGTCGACCGCGGCGGAGGACGCCGTTTTCCGCGTCAACGGCGGTCCGGTCCGGACGGCCCCGGTGAATGCGGCGACCCTCGACCGGGGCAGGGTCCGGCTCGCATGGCAGCCTGCCGCGTCCGGCGAGTACGTCGTGACGGTCGGGTACGACGCGGACGCGATCGCCGCCGAAGTCCGGACGGCCGTCCGCGAGCTCGGCGCGATGGCCGGCATTCACCGGGAGAGCGCCGGCGGCCTGCATCCGGCGCTGCTCCGCGAACTCGACGCGGCGGTGATGACGGAAGCCGCCGATCGGCTCGGCATCGTCCGCTCGGACGACGGATGGACCGTCGACGAGCAGCGGCTGCGGGACGCCGTATGGAACGAGCCGGAGCGCGCGCGGTTCGAGCTCGAGGACGCCGGCGGCTGGGCAGCCGGCATCATCCGGACGCTGGAGCGGTTTCTGGCGATGCCCGCCGAGGCGCTGCTCAGCCCGGAAATGCGGGATGCCGGCACCTACACGCCCGATGCCTCGGGCGGCGCGCAAGTGCAGCCGGCGACGCCCGCAACCGGCTGGTATTTCGATTCGACCTATTACTGAGCCGGCTCCCGCTACGGCCGCGGCCATGCCCGTCCGCGCCGGCATGTGCTACAATGGCAATGGAGGTGAGCCCCGTGCGCGCGCACATGCCGCGGATTCTCGTCGCGCTGCTGCTGCTCGCCGCCGCCGGGATCATCGGCGGAAGCCTGCTCCGGAACACGCATCCGCACGCGGAGATCATCGGCTGGAGCATCGGCCTGCTGTTCGCGTTTCTGGCCGCCTTCGCGGCGGCGCACGTCTTCTCCCGCGGACGGGACGAATGACGCGCCGCATCCCCATCCGAAAGGAAGTCGACGCCGCATGCCCGCCGCGCGTCCCCGGATCATCCAGATCGTCGGCTACAAAAACAGCGGCAAAACAACCCTCGTCGGCGCGCTGATCGGCAAATTCCGCGCCGAAGGCCTCACCGTCGCCGCCGTCAAGCACGACGCCCACGATTTCGAATTCGACCGTCCCGGCACCGACACCCGGCGGATGGCGGAAGCCGGCGCCGATTTCGTCGCGATCACATCGCCGCATCGGACCGCCTGGACGTCCGGTCGGCCCGCGTCGCTGGACGAACTGATCGCCCTCGCCGCGGATGCAAAGGCCGACCTCGTGCTCGTCGAAGGCTTCAAGGACGCGCCCCACCCGAAGCTTGTCCTGCTGCGCGGCGAAGCGGACCTGCCGCTCATCGGCCTGCCGAACGCGCTCGCCGCGATCGTGCCGTCCGAAGACGGCTGGCGTCCGCACGCGCCCGGCATGCCCGTATTCAGCCGCGACGACGTGGAGGGCATTTTTTCCTTCCTCCGCGCGCCAAAATAAAAAACCGCCCTGCGGCGGTTCTCCGTCACCCTCCGGCCCGCGCCGGACCGTCAGCCCGCATCGGCCCGTCGGCCGTGCGCCGACCCGTCATTCCGCGAGCCCCTGCTTGTGCGCGTAGATCGCGGCCTGCGTCCGGTCCTCCACGCCCAGCTTCGAGAAGATGTTCGTGATATGGTACTTCACCGTCTTCACGCCGATGTACAGCTTATCCGCGATCTCCTGGTTGGACAGCCCCTGGGCGAGCAGCTTGAGCACTTCCATCTCGCGCTCGGTCAGCGACTCGTGCGGCGCGGGAGCCTGCGCCCGCTGCGGCTGCCGGAACCGGTTCATCATCTTCGCCGCCACCTGCGACTCGAGCACCGACTGTCCCCTCGCCGCCGCCCGGATCGCCTCGGCGATTTCCGTCGCGCGCGACGTTTTCAGCAGATACGAGAACGCCCCCGCCTCGATGACCGGGTACATCTTGCTGTCGTCGATGTAGCTCGTCAGCACGATGACCTTGCATTCCGGCAGCATCTCCATCAGCCGGCGGGTCGTCTCGACGCCGTCCATTCCCTCCATGACGAGGTCCATGAGGACGACGTCCGGTTTGTACATCTGCGCGAGCCTGAGCCCTTCATGGCCGTTCGACGCTTCGCCGACGACCTCGATGCCTTCCTCCGTGTCCAGCACGGCCGCGAGGCCGATGCGCACCATCTCGTGATCGTCGACCAGCAGCACCTTGATCGGCTGATCCATCCCTTCATCCGTCCCTCTCTTCCATGAGTACCGGCACCCGGATATCGATTTCCGTTCCTTCGCCCGGCGCCGAACGCAGCGTCATCACGCCGCCCATTTCGTGCACGCGTTCCTCCATCGTCAGGAGGCCGTAAGACGTCTGCTTTTTCGCCTCCATGTCAAAACCGACGCCGTCATCCCGCATGACCAGCCGCAGCTCGCCCTGATCCCGCCGCAGCGAAATGTCCATGCGCGAGGCCTTCGCGTGGCGCAGCGTGTTCGACAGCGCTTCCTGCACGATGCGGAACAGATGGTCCTCCGCCTCGGGCAAAATCGCAAGCTGCGGCTCCATGTCGAGCAGGATCGCCATGTTCGGCACCTTCTGCCGGAGCTCCCCGACAAGCGCCTCCAGCGCCTGCGGCAGCCGTTTGCCGTCCAAATGCACCGGCCGGAGGTGCAGCAGCAGGGCGCGCATTTCCGACTGCGCGACGGACGCCATCTCCTCGATCAGCTCCACCTGCCGCTTCGCCCGCTCGAAATCCTTGTCCAGCGTCCGCTTCACCGCGGTGGCGGTCATCGAGATCGCGAAGAGCTGCTGGCTGACCGCGTCGTGCAGCTCGCGGGCGAGCCGCTGGCGCTCCTCGGTAATCGCCTTGAACTTGAGCTGCTCCTTGCGGATCCGCTCCTCGGGGTTGTCGTCCTCCCCCGCTCCCTCGCCCTCGCCGTCCGCCGCGCCGGGAAGCGTCACCGGCCGCCGCCTCAATTGCTCCTCCGCCAGCTTCATCAGCGTGCGCTTCAGCTTGAGCCCTTGCAAGTAGCTGTACAGCGCCGCCGCGCCGAGCCCGAGCCCGATCACCGTCAAGACGATGGCCGCCGCCTGCTCGTGCAGTTTGAAAATCTTCAAATATCCCGTGCCCTGCAGCACCAGCACCATGAGGCCGAGCAGCACGACGAGCCAGAGCATCATCTCGGCCGCATTGCGTTTCGGCTTCGGCAGGTTCCGGGGAACGCCCGGTCTGCCCGGCGCCGGCGCGCGATCCGCCATTCGGTCCGCCGACATGCCGCCGCTCCTTCCTCCCGCCGGCTCGGGGCCGGCCTATGCCGTCATTCATCCCTATCGTATCAGTCCGCCGCTCATGACGCAAAGCGCCCGCGCGCAGCGCGAAAGCCGCGGGCGCTTTGCGTCGCGGCGCGCCCGCGGCATGGCCCGGCTTACTCGCCGGCGCTTTGGTTCAGTTTGTTCTTGAGCGCCTGAAGCTGCGCTTCGACCTCGAGCTCCTTCGCCGGATCGAGCGTCGGCGCCGCCGCGGCCGTTCCGCCGTAGATTCCCGGCGTGCGGATCACTTCGGCTTCCGCCTCCATCTGCAGGATCTTCTCCTCCATCCGCGCGAACCCGCGCGCCGCGTTGCCGCTCTCGATCGAGTGCGTGTTCGTGATCTGCGCGAGCTGCTTCTGCGCCTTCGCCATCTGCGCCCGCGCCGCCAGCTCGTTCCGCTTGTTGCGAAGCTGGTAGTACTCGTCCTTCATTTCGCGCAGTTGCGCCTTCAGCGCCTCGGCCTGCTCCTCGGCCTGCGCGTGCAGATCGCTGTACTCGGCCGTCTTCTGGTCGAAGTAGATCTTCTCCTCCAGCAGCTTGCGCGCCAGGTCCTCGCGGCCGGTGCGGAGCGCCTGCTCGGCCTTCGCCTCGCGGTCGATCGCGTTGCGCGCCGCCTCCTCGAGGCGCTGCTTCATGCGGCGCTCGTTGGCCATCTGCTTCGCGACCGTGACCTCCGCCTGATGAATTTCCGCCTCCATGTCGCGCAGATACTGGTTCAGCATGACGACCGGATCTTCCAGCTTGTCGAGCATCTCATGCAGAGAGGCCTTCGTCATGTCCTTCAGACGTTTGAACACACCCATGGTTCATTCTCCTTTCTCGAGCTTGCGAATTTTGGCTTTCAGCTCTTCGATTTCCCTGCGGAGCGCCTTCTTCTCCAAATCGTCCATCATCGCGTCAAGATCGTTCGGGTTCGGGGGCGGCGACTGGTAGTGCGGCTGTGGGCCGTACCCGGAACCGTCGCCCGGAGCGCCGGGACCGTAGCCGGGATTTCTCCAGGCGCCGTTGTGCGTATTCCAGTAGCCGCCGCCCGGCGGGTGTCCGCCGTATCCGCCGTATCCGCCCGGGCCGCGCCCGTACGGGTTGTGGTAGGGCGGCTCCTTCGGCACGACCATCGCCGCCAGGATGTAGATCAGGATGAACCCTCCGCTCGTGACCACCGCCAGCACGATGGCGACGATCCGGAGCAGCGTCGCGTCGACGCCCATCGCCTCCGCCAACCCGCCGCACAACCCGGTCAATTTCTTGTCGCGAGAAGAGCGGTAGATCTTCGTCATGGTATCAGCCTTCTTTCTCGATCTTGCGTCTCAACTGCTCCAGTTCCAGCTCGATTTGCTCGGGCGAACTTGCCGGGATGCGGGGAGACTCGGACCGGCGGATTTCCCGCAGGCTGCGCGCTTCAAGCTCCATGTCGGTGATCCGGTCGTCCAGCCTGCGGAACACGTTGTCCGGATGCCCCATCAGCGAGCCGAAACGCTCGTTCATCCGCTGCTGCAGCCGGAGCGACTCCATGCGCGCCACGTAATACTCGCGCTTGTCGTACACCGCCTGGTACTCGCTGCGCAGCTCCCGCAGCAGTTCCTCCAGTTCGGTCACGTTGGCCTGGCTCGTCTCGTACAGCTCCCGGTATTGCTGCGCGCGCTGCGCGTGATGCTGCTTCTCCGTCAGGGCAAGCCGGGCCAGGTGCTCCTCGCCGGCCTTCAGCGCGGTGATCGCCTGCTGCTCGCGCTTCTCCGCCTGCTGCTCGGCCTGCTGCCATTGCGCCCGCAGGCTGTTCGCGTGGGCCGCATACTGCTGATACAACCGTTCCGCCTGGATGATCTCTTCCCGCGTCGCCCACAGGAACTGGTCAATGAGCCGGACCGGGTCTTCCGCCCGCTCAAGCCGCTCGTTCAGCGTCGCAACCGTGATGTCGCGCACGCGCTTGATCAGACTGCTCATCGCATAACCTCCGTTTCTCGTGGCAGGATAAGAGGGATATCGGGGTTGACCGGTGGATCAGCATACGTTTTTGCTTCTGCCCCTGATCATCGAAATGCCGGCCAGGATGGCGACGATCGCGAGAATCAGGAAGAATACGCCGGACAATTTGACGAGAAGCATGATCGCGCCGACCGCAATCAGGATGGTGCCGATCCAGTTCTTGCCGTTTCTCAGGCCGACGTATCCGAGACCGATCAGGATGATCGGGAAGAGGAAGCCGAAGATCGGGCCGAGCGTGATGCCGAAGATGCGGAGCGCGACCACGACGCCGAGCGCGACGAGGATGACGCCGAGTGCCGTTCTGCTGTTCAAACCGTTCACCGCCTTTCAACCGGGTTCGTTCCTTCTGACTCTATTCTAGGAAGAAACCAGCCTGCACAAAACGGACCGGGGGCGGTTTTTGAACCTGGACCCCGGTCCAGGGACGCCTTCGCTTCCGGACCGATCCGGGAGATGGGCCGGGCAGCCCGGTTCACCGGCCGCCTTCCGGGTCCGGCTCATGCCGGTACCGCGCCAGATCCACCCGGCCGTCCGCGTCAACGTCAACGCCTTCCCCGCGCAGCAAATCCGCCTGCAGCGCCCGTCCCGCCGCGTCCGGGATCGCGATCTCGCCCCGGGCGTTCACGACCCGGTGCCAGGGCAGCCCGTACCGCTCGCTCATCGCGTGCAGAATCCGCACGACCTGGCGGGCGCCCCGCGGATTTCCGGCGAGGCGGGCGATCTGGCCGTAGGTCATGACGCGGCCCGCCGGTATGCTCCGGATGAGCCGCACCACCCTCCCGGTAAATGGCTTCGCGTTTTCCACGTTTGATCACATCCCGCGCGGTCTTTTCGCATAAAGTATAGCATACCGTCGGCCCGCCCTCTCCGCGAGCAAAAAAAAAAAAAAAAAAGCGCTCCTTCCGGAGCGGAAGGAGCCAATGCGAACTTGAGAGGATACACATGCTTGAGAGGTTGCCGATATGCGACAGAACGTTGCCGGAAGATCGAAAACGGCGATTACTTGTTCGCGCGGAACTCGTCGAACTGCCGCTGCTTCTCCGCGATGACCTTGTCGAGGCCGGCGGCGCGCAGGGCGCTCAGATACTCCGGCAGCACCTTCTCGGGATCGACCGATCCCGACTCGAGCGCGCGCTGATACTGCTCGATGACGTTGGAGAGCGCGCCGACTTCCGATTTGACCGGGTCGCTGTTGAAGACGAAGCCCAGCGCCGGCGACACGTGCGCGTTTTGGTTGAACTCGCGGAACTTGTTCCACTTCTCCGGATCTTCGGACTCCCAGACGTAGTTCAGGAACTGGTTGCCGAACATCCACGCCGAACCCGGCGAGTAGTCGCCCGTCCTGTCCGTCGGCGAGATGATTTCGCCGTTCCGCGTGTAGTGGACGCCTTCGATGCCGAAGTTGAGCAGGTTGTTGAGTTCCTTGTCCGTATGCAGCAGGTTGATGAACATCATCGCGCGTTCCGGATCTTCGGACGTCGAGGAGATCGCCAGCATCGAGCCGGCCGTCTCGGACGTCGCGACCGTCTTCGCCGTCAGGACGATTTGCTCCAGCTCGCCGGAGCGGCCCGCGGCGCTTGCGACTTCTTCCGCCTTGCCCGGCTTCATCGGATCGACCGTCATGAACGTGCCCCGCGCGCGCCAGATGTCGGCCGACGATTGCTGCGTGGTCGCGGCGTCCTTGTTGATGTAGCCCTTCTGATACCATTCGCGCGCCAGCGCAACATATTCCCTGTAGCGGTCCATTTCCTCGACCGGCATGACCGTCGTGTCATCCAGGTCCTTCAGGATGGCGCCCGGAATCGTCGAGTCGCCGAGGAAGTCATAGTTCGCGAAGTAGTGCGCGTTGAACAGCGCGCCGTCCGTCCAGACCGGCGTGATGTCCGGCCGCGCCTGCTTCACCTTCTCGAGAATCGGCGTCAGGTCGTGAACCGTCTTCACCGAGCTCATGTCAAGGCCGAGCTCTTGCGCGATCGTCTTGTCGTAGATGATGCCGCCGGCGGCCGCCAGTTCCTTGTTCGTCGGCACGCCGTAGTTCTTGCCGTTGATCTTCGCGCCTTCGAGGAACGCGGGATCGAGCGTCTCCAGGATGCCCTGGCCGTGCTTTTGCAGCAGATCGTTCAGCTCCAGGAACGCGCCTTTGCCGACGTTGACCGCGTGACCGTTCCATTGGGCCGTGAAAATGATGTCCGCCTTCTCGCGGGACGCAATCATCAGGTTCATCCGGTCATCCCACGCGCCCCATTCGATCGGAATGATGTCCAGCGTCGCGTTGATCTTCTCTTTCAGGATCTTGTTGATCGCTTCTTCGACCATTTTCTCGTCCTTCTGCGGCGTGCCCGGATAGTACAGGCTCAGCTCGTACGGGGGCAAATCGGAACCGCCGCCACCGCCGCCGCTGCCGGACGACGAGGACGAAGACGAGCTGCTGCCGCCCGAATCGCTGCTGCCGGAGCTGCCGCCGGAGCCGCTGTTCTTGCTGCCGCCGCCACCGCACGCGGAGACGACCATCGCCACGGCAAGGAGAAGCGTGAGGATGAGACCCAGACGTTTCTTCCGCTGCTTCATGTCAAATTGGACCTCCCTGAATGGAATAATTGTATATGCCATACCGGTAGGATGACCGGGTACGACCGAATCGATTTGCGGCGCCGGGCCGCCTTGCGAAGCGCCCGTCAGCCCTTGACGGCGCCGACCGTCAGGCCCTTGATGAAATACTTCTGGAAGAACGGGTAGGCGAGCACGATCGGGCCGATGCCGACGACCGCCATGGCCATGCGCATCGTCTCGGCCGGGAACCGGATGTAGGCGCCGGCCTGCATGAGCGCATGCATCGCCTGGCTGTTCTGCGCCAGGTATTGGACGTTCTGCATCGTCTTGTACATCAGATACTGGATGCTGACGTTCTCGTTCTTCGTGATGAACACGAGGCTGAGGAACCAGTCGTTCCAGTAGGTGATCGTCTGGAACAGCGCCACCGTCGCCAGCACCGGCAGCGAGAGCGGCATGACGATCTGGAAGAAGATGCGGATCTCGCCCGCGCCGTCGATTCTCGCCGACTCGAGGACGGCGCTCGGCACCGATGTCGCGAAGAACGTCCGCGTGACCAGCACCCAGAACGCCGGGATGAGCAGCGGCATGATCAGCACCCAGAGCGTGTCCTTCAGGTGAAGAAGCTGGACGTAGACGAGATACCAGGGCACCAGGCCGCCGCTGAACAGCATCGTGAAGAACACGATGAACGTGAAAACCTTCGCGTGCGGGAAGTCGCGCCTCGAGATCGGATAGGCGTACATCGCCACCATGACCATGCTGAGCACGGTGCCGATGACGGTCACGGAGATCGTGATGCCGTACGACCGGGCCACCTGCCGGAAGTCCTCGAACAGGAAGTCGTAGGCGCTCGTGTCGAACTGCGTCGGAATGAACTTGTAACCTTCGCGCATCACGGCTTCTTCGTTCGAGAACGAGACCATGACAAGCAGCACGATCGGAATGATGCACAGGAGCGTGTAGACGATGAAGACGATGTTGACGCTCCATTGCGCCCACGGGGGCAGAATATTTTTCGGGTTGGCCCCGGAGAGCTTCGCCGACGGTTTCGCTTTCACTGCCGCTTCCATTGCAGGACCTCCTAGAAAAGGGCGTTCTCGCTGTTCACCCGGCGCACGACCCAGTTCGACAGGTAGACGAGCACGAATCCGACGACGGATTGCAGGAGGCCGGCGGCCGACGACATGCCGACGTCGCCGACGGTCAGGAACGTGCGATAGACGTAAGTGTCAATGACGTTCGTGACCGGGAACAGCACGCCCGAGTCGCGCGTGACGAGGTAGAACAAGCCGAAGTCCGCGTTGAAGATCCGGCCGATCTGCAGCAGCGTCATGATCGTGATGATCGGCGTGAGCAGCGGCACGGTGATCCGGGTCATCTGCTGCCATTTGCCCGCTCCGTCGATCGTGGCCGCTTCGTACAGCTCGTCGTCAAGCCCGACGATGGCCGCCAAATAGATGACGGCGTAGTAGCCCATGTTTTTCCATGTGTTGATGATCGGCAGGATCCACGGCCACACCTTCTGCTCGAAGTACCAGTTGATTTCCTCGATGCCGAGCAGCGGGAAGATCGTCCGGTTCAGATAGCCGTGCTCCGGGCTGATGAAACCGTATACGAGGTAGCTTACGACGACATAGGACAGAATGTACGGCAGGAACATGACCGACTGGTGAAGCTTCGCCATGAACCGGCTCCGGAGCTCGTTCAGCAGGATGGCGAACGTGAGCGGGAAGATCAGGTTCAGGACGATGAACAGGCCGTTGTAAGCCAGCGTGTTGCGCGTGATGATCCAGGCGTCCTTCGTCAGGAACAGGTACTCGAAGTTCTTGAATCCGACCCACGGGCTCTGCAGGATGCCGATCTGGTAGTTGACCTTTTTGAACGCGATGATGATCCCGAGCATCGGAAGGTAATTGTTGAAGAACAGGATGATCAGCGCAGGCAGCATCATCAGGTAGAAGATCCAGTACTTTCGGACGGTCCGGAGAAAGGACGGTTTTTTCTCCTTCACACCGGGAACTTCCGCGACCGTTGCAACCGCTTCCGCAGCATGGTCCGCCATTCGTATCCTCCCAATCTCTCTGTGTTTGTGTGTCTATCATAGCGGAAGGTCGGAAGGCGCTTCTATCGGAATGATGACCGGATTGACGTTTTCGTAACCCGGTGTCGGCAGCCGCCCGTCGCTCCGGGCCGCTCCCTGTCCGCTGTTCATACTGTAATAAAAAACACCGCCGACCGACTATCGGCGATGTTACCAATCCTTGACGCTATGGTGACATGTTGTCGATAACCTGATATTTTTTCCGGTATTCCTGGGGCGTAAGTCCCGTCGACCGCTTGAACTGTTTCGAGAAATGGGAGAAGTTCGCGTAGCCGACGGACAGGGCGATGTCGCTGATCTTCACGTTCGTCTTCGCGAGCAGTTCCTTCACCTTCTCCATGCGCCGCTCGACGATGTAGTCGGTCAGCGACATGCCGGTCTCCTTGCGGAACAGACGGGACAGATAGGCCGGATTGAGATAGACGTGGGCGGCGATCGCTTCCCGGTTCAGGTCGCCCGCCAGATTCGCGTCGATGAACCGCTTGACGCGCATGATCGTGTTCGAGCCGTCCTCGCCGCGCTCGGCGATGAACCGGAGCGCCTTCATGGCGAACGCAACCGTCCAGCTCTTCAGCGCCGCCAGCGTCTTGAGCACCTGGTCCAGATCGGGGAAGCCCCCGTCGGGATAGACTTCGCCGGGGGACAGGCCGCGCCGGATCAACATCTGGAACACTTCATAGGTGAGCCCGGAGATGTAGAGCATCATCGCCGTCCGGTCGGGAGGCTCCCTCGTGAACGCGGCGAACGTCTCGTCCACGCGCCGCGCGAGCTCCGCTTCCCGTCCGTTTTCCACCAGCAGCACCCATTCGCCGAAGTTCGGCATGTGCGCCGGCCGGGCCGCTTCCCTCGTGTAGGTCGACGCCCGGAACACCTCGCCCGTCCGGTGGACATTGTGCCGCTCCATCTCGGCGAGAAGCGCGACGCCCGCCGGCAATTCCCGCACCGGAGCCGGCATGCCGATGTAGCAGGACACAACGCTGTAGAGCAGCTCGCCCGTCTTGCGCACATATTCGCGGCAGCGCGTCTCGAGCTCGCACTCGTCCGGTTCGCAAGGATTGTAAAACAGCGCGAACAGCATGCCGCTTCCGTCCTGGACGACGTCTCCCGCCCCGTCCCGGAGCAGGATGTCAACGGCCGCGTTCTTGAGCGCGTACGTCATGATCTCCTCGTCGCGCGCGCTCCATTCCTGCTTCCATTCCTCCACGCTGATCAGGATCGGCAGAACGGGGCTGTCCGCGGTCAGCTCGATCCCGTACAGCGCCATCATCGGCTCGAGCTGGCCCGGCGTCGGCGCCACCCGGTGGTGGATCACATCCTGCCAGAATCGCTCGATTAACAGGGGAAGCTGGCGGTTCCACTGCTCGTAATAATATTCGTAGGTTTTGCGGAAGACCGCTTCCTGCTCGCGTTGCCGGATCTTCCCGATCGCCTTGGCGACGCAGGCCTTGAGCTGTTCATGGTCGATCGGCTTGAGCAGATAGTCGAAGCTGGACAGTTGGATGGCCTGCTGGGCATAGCGGAAATCGGCATGGCCGGTCAGGAAAATCGTCTCCGTATGCGGCGAATGCTCGTTCACCCACTCCAGCAGATCGATGCCGGTCTCGGTGGGCATCTCGATGTCCGAGACCATCACGTGGATCGTGTGCGTCCGGAACACGTCGCGCGCCTCGGCCGCATCGTACGCCGTGAACACGCCCGCGATCCCGACGGACTCCCAGTCGATGCCCTGCACGACGCCCCTGACCGCGATCTCTTCGTCATCCACGACCAACAGGTTGTACATGTTCCGCCCCCCCGGTTTCATGGGTTCCGATCCGGATTTCGGCGGGCAGCGGCAGCCGGACGCGCACGACCGCGCCGCCTTCCGGATGGTTGTCGAACTCGATGCCCGCCGCGCCTTCGAATCTCAGCTTGAGCCGCTGCGCCACGTTCGCGATGCCCAGCCGGCTCGATTCCGAAGCCGGCAGCTCCTCTCCCCTGCGCAGCCGGTCCAGGATGTCCGGCTGGAAGCCGACGCCGCTGTCGCGGATGACGATGACGAGCTTGTCCCCGTCTTCGGCCCTGTCGATCTCGCCGTGAATCCGGATCGTGAACTTCTCCCGGCGGTTGACGAAGCCGTGGATGATCGCGTTCTCGACGAACGGCTGCAGCGTCAGCGCCGGCAGCGTCGCCTCTTGCCATTCCTCCGGGATGTCGACGACGCATTCCAGCTTGCCGGGGAACCGGAACTTCTGGATTTCGACGTAGTTCCCGATATGCTTCAGCTCTTCCCCGAGCGTAATCGCATCCCGGTTCACCCGCATGATGAAGCGGAAATAATCCGCCATGTGCAGCGCCATCTTCTTCACCGAATCGTGATCGTTCAGGACCGCGAAGTTGTAGATGATGTTCAGGCTGTTCATGTAGAAGTGCGGGTTGATCTGCGCCTGGAGCTGCTTCATCTCGTTCTTTTGCGCCCGGAGCTGCTCCTCGTACATGCCGATGCGCAGATTGCTGATCTGCTCGGCCATGTTGTTGAACGTGTTCGCCATGAACTGGAATTCGACCGTGTTCGTCGTCTGCAGCCGGAAATCGAGCATCCCGAGCGACAGCTTCTTCATCCCGTTGATGAGCTGATGGAGCGGCTGGAACACGGTGCGCTGGATGAACAGCAGATAGACCGCGAACAGGAAGACGATGCCGGCCGCGATGAACCAGACCGCCTTCTGGAAATAGGGGAGCCCCTGCAGCATTTGCTTCTCCGGCACGGCCACGGCCACCGCGATGTCGGCCAGCGCGCTGGTGCGGATCATGGCGAGATGGCGGTCTTCGCCCTGCCCGACGATCTGGTACGGCGTATCGAGCAGCGGCAAATCCGCGAGCGGCAGCGTGCGGTCCGTAAACGACAGCGGCTCCGCCGTCCGCACGCCTTTCCGGCTGTAGACGGCGCTCGCCCCGATCTTGTCGTCATCCCACTGGATGCGGAGCAGGTCGAGCACGTCGCCCAGATTGATGATCGCGCCGACGTACTGATTGTCGTTGGACAGCGTCATCCGCACCAGGAAGTCGCGGCCGGGCATGAGATCGTTCTCCCAGAGCATCCATTTCCCGCCCAGCATTTGCCGGTACCGGGCCGCCATCCGCGCCGCATCCTGGGCGAGCAATTGCTTGATCTGTCCGTAGTTTTCGGAAGAACTGAAAATGATATCGTTTTCATTATAGATGAAAACCGTATTCAGCAGATTGTAAAATCCGACGTCGCGGTTGATTTTGTTCTGCACGCGCACCTTCGTCAGCACGTAGTTGTCGCTGTCCATCGGAAACGCAGACAGCAGCCCGACGTCCACGTCGAGCACGGCCAGCTTGTACAGGTAGCCGTTGATCTCTTCCATATACAGATCCAGTTGGCCGACGAAAATATCGAGCGTGTTGCGGTACGTTTCGGAAACCTTGTCATGCACCACGTTCTTCGCGTACCAGTTGTTGGCGATCAGGAACAGCCACACCGGCAGCATGACGGCGAAGAAGCTGATGACAAGCTGGGTTCGGATCGATCGTCTCACGTGGCAGCCCCCGCTACTCCAGACCGTGTTACTGACAGTCTATCAACGGGGAGGCGGATGCGCAACCGGGTTCCGGGTTTGACGGAATCTTCCGGTCCTGCTAATCTTGTGGCGTCCCTATTGCACTTTTCGGGAGGTGGTCGCGTGGAATGGTGGATCGGACCTGAATTCGGGGACATGTTGACGTGGGCGTTCTGGTCTCCCTACGCCTTTTCCGCGCTGCAGAAGCTGGGACTGATCATGCTCATCGTCATCCTGACATGGCTGACCCTTCGGCTGCGCAAAATCATCGTCACACGCGTATTCGCGCTGACGAAGCTGGACCCCAAGCAGCGAAAAACGCTCGAATCTCTGCTGATGTCGTTCACGCGGTACGCCGTGTTCATCATCGCTGTCCTGACCGGACTCAGCACCTTCGGCGTCAACATCGGACCGATCATCGCCGGGGCGGGCGTCGTCGGGCTGGCCGTCGGTTTCGGCGCGCAGACGCTCGTCAAGGACCTGATCACCGGGTTTTTCATCATCTTCGAGGACCAGTTCTCCGTCGGCGACTACGTGTCGATCAACGGCGGCCAGATTCGCGGCACCGTGGTCAGCGTCGGTCTCCGCGCCACGAAGATCCGCACCTGGGCGCAGCATGTCGTCGTCATCCAGAACTCGGAGATCCGGATCAGCGAGAACTACAACCGCGAGCGGATGCGGGCGATCATCAACATCTCCGTTGCCTACGAGACCGACCCGGCCGATGTCGAAGCGGCGGTCAACCGGATGTCGGCGCGGCTGCAGCGGGACATGCCCCATCTGTTCCTGCGGAACGAGGAAGGGGAAGCGATCGAGCCGCCGCAGCTCTACGGCATCACCGACGTCGAGAATCAGGCGCTCGGCGCGAAGTACACCGTCGTCAGCCTGGTGAGCGACCAGCACTATTGGACGGCGTGCAAGGAGATCCGCAAGGCGCTGCTCCATGAACTGAAGGCGGGCGGCATCCAGGTCGCCTATCCGCGGCGCATCGAGCGCATGGAGGGCGAACCGGCTTTCGGATCGTAAGGCTCATCCGGATCCAAAAAGCACCCGCCTCCATGCGCGAGTGCGTCGTACGCGCTACAGCACAACCCCGTCCTTGAAAATCGCGATCTCCCGGAAGCCGTTCCGCTCGTTCTTCGTGACGGCTTCTCCGGAAGCGACGGCGAGCAGCCGGTCCCACAGCTCCGCCACGAGCTCCGGCATCGGCCGGCCCACGAGCAGCCGGCCCGCGTCGAAGTCGATCCAGTTCTTCTTCCGTTCGGCCAGCTCGCTGTTCGTCGAGATCTTCACCGTCGGCACCGGTCCGCCGAACGGCGTGCCGCGTCCGGTCGTGAACAGCACGATCTGCGCGCCGGCCGCGGCCAGCGCCGTCACCGACACCTGGTCGTTGCCGGGCGCCTCGAGCAGGCTGAGGCCCGGCTTCGTCGCGCGCCCGCCGTAGGGGATGACGTCGACGACGGTCGAGGAGCCGCCCTTCTGCGTGCAGCCGAGCGATTTTTCCTCGAGGGTTGTGATGCCGCCGTCCTTGTTGCCGGGCGACGGATTCTCGTAGATCTCCTGGCCGTGGCGGATGAAATATTGCTTGAAATCGTTGATCAGCGACACGATCCGCCCGAACACCCGCTCGTCGCACGCCCGGTTCATCAGAATCGTCTCCGCGCCGAACATCTCGGGCACTTCCGTCAGGATCGCCGTGCCGCCGCTGGCGACCAGCCGGTCGGCCGCCGCGCCGACGAGCGGGTTCGCCGTGATGCCGGAGAATCCGTCGGAGCCGCCGCATTTCAGCCCGATCTTCAGCTTCGCCACGGGCACGGGCTCGCGCCGGAACGACGCGGCGTATTCGGCCAGCTCGCCGAGCAGCTCAAGTCCGCGCTCCAGTTCGTCCTCCTCGTCCTGGACGTTCATGAACCGGATGCGGCGAGGGTCGATCCCGCCGATCGCCTCGCGGAAGAGCTCAAGCCGGTTGTTCTCGCAGCCGAGGCCGACGATGAGCACGCCGCCCGCGTTCGGATGATGGACGAGCGAGGCGAGCAGCCGCTGCGTGTATCTCAGGTCGTCGCCGAGCTGCGAGCAGCCGTACGGATGCGCGAAATGGTGCACGCCGTCGACCAGACCGGCGTACCGCGCACCGGCTTGCCGGGCGAGCGCCTCACACATCTTGTTGATGCAGCCGACCGTACCTATGATCCACAGCTCGTTGCGAACGCCGACATCGCCGTTTTCCCGCACGTATCCGCGGAACGTCGCCTGCGCAAGCGGCTCCGCCGGCGGCGCGGGCGGCGCGGGTTCGTAGCGGTACTCGAGCAGCCCCCCGAGGCCGGTCCGCAGGTTGTGCGTATGCACCCACACGCCCGGCGCGAGGTCCGCCTTCGCCTTGCCGATCGGATGGCCGAACTTGAGGACATCTCCGTCCTTCTCCACCGGCCGGGTCAAAATCTTGTGCCCGCGCGGCACGTCTTCCTTCAGAACCAGCTTTGCGCCGTCCTCCAGCTCCAGCGTCTCGCCCGCGGCCCACGGCCGGAGCGCCGTCACGACGTGATCCGCGGGGTGCAGCCGGATCCAGCCGTTCATGCCGACACGCCCCTCTCCCATTGTTCGATGATGGCGGCCACCGATTCCGCAAGACCTGTCCAGCCGGACAGGTCGCGCCCCCAGAGCCGCTCGTCCGCGAGCAGTCCGCGCACCGCGTCCGCATGGCCTCCGGGGCCGCCGTCTTCCGCCCTCCGCCAATGTTCCGCCGCGATCGCGAGCAGCCCGGCGTCGTCCCGCACTTCGATCGGCGAGCCGTCCAATGCCCGCGTCACATGGCCACCGCTATCGTCCGGCCGCACGCGGACATACCGCAGCAGCCCGGCCAATCCTTCGGTCAGGCGCGGCGGAACCATGAGGCCGCGCTCGGCGTACCAGGCGAGCGACGGCAGCAGCCGCACCCGGAACTTGCTCAGGCTGTTCATCGCGATGTCCGACAGCCGGTGGCGGATGTACGGATTCGCGAACCGCTCGAACACCGCATCGGCGTAAGCCCGCAGCTCCTCTCCCGCGCCGGCCGTCGCCGGCACGATCTCGCCGTATACCGCCTCGCGCACCGCCGGTCCGAGCACGGGATGCCCGAGCGCCTCCCGCACCGTCGCGACGCCGTGCAGCAGGCCGACCGGCGCCATCCACGTGTGCGCGCCGTTCAGGATGCGCACCTTCCGCTCGCGGAACAGGGCGAGATCATGGGTGTAGTGCACGTTGAGCCCCGCCTTCCGGAGGCCCAGCTCCCCGTCCAATTCCGGCGGCCCTTCAATCGCCCACAGATGGTACGGTTCGGCGGTCGTCAGCATCGCGTCCCGATACCCCCACTCCGCGAACCAGCGCTCCGCCTGCTCCTCCTCCGGATACCCGGTCACGATCCGGTCCACCAGCGTGTTCAGGAACCGGTTGTGGCGGAGGACCCAGTCCCGGAACGCCTCCGTCCAGCCCCAGTCGGCCGCATGGCGCAGCACGGCGTCCCGCAGCGCGTCGCCGTTCCGATCGGTCAGCTCGCAGGGCAGCAGGACGAGCCCGCGCGCCGGATCTCCGCCGAACGCCCGCCACCGCTCATGCAGCAGCCGCGCGACCTTGCCCGGGAACGACAGGATCGGTCCGTCGCCGGGCGGTTCGGGCGCGTAGCGAAGCCCGGCTTCCGTCGTGTTCGAAACGACGAAGCGCAGCTCCGGCCCGCGCGCCAGCGCAAGGAACCGCTCCCACTCCGCATAGGGATCGAAAGCCTCCGCGACCACCGTCACGATCTCCCGCCGTTCGACCGGTTCGCCGTTCACGAGACCGCGCGTCACCACCGTGAACAGTCCGTCCTGCGCGGCGAGCTGCCCGATCTTCGCCCGGCCCGACGGCCGCGGCTGGACGACGGCCACCGCGCCGTCGAACAGCCCCTTCGACCGGCTGACGTGCAGCATCCAGTCGACGAACGCCCGCAGGAAATTGCCCTCGCCGATCTGGAGCACCTTTACCGGACCGGACGGACGGATGTCCGCGCCTGCAACCGAACCCGCCGTTTCCCGATTCAACATCCGCATACACGTCTCCCCCATCCTTGTGTCATCGCCTTTGCAACCATATCCCCTTCGCTCAGGGAGAGTTCGCCCCCATTGTATCCCCGGCGTTCAGGTCATGGTATAGTCTGAAATTGCGTGAATGTATCCGATTTTGATATTCTGATGGCATACGATGACGGAGGAGATGCGCATGAGGCCGTTCCGCAAGCCGTTCTTCGGCGATCCGGCGTTTCCGTTCGACATGGTGCACCGCGCGACGAAATATCCGCAGTTCGAACTGCCCGACCATCTGCACGACCGGTGCGAGATCGTCTTTGTCCACGGCGGACGCGGGACGTTTTTCATCGACGACACCCTGTACGACAAGGCGCCGGGCGACCTGTTCCTCATCCCCGGCGGCACGATCCACCGCGCCTTCCCCGACGCCGCCGACCCGATCGTGTCCACGGCGGTCTTCTTCGCGCCGGCGTTCGTCGAGCCTGCCGTGCCGGACGGCACATATGCGCCGCTGGGCTGCTTCGAACAGGCGCGCCGCGCCCGCCGCTGCCGGCTCGTGCCGCCGGAGCCGCTCCGGGCGCAGATCGAGGCGCTGCTGGAGGAGATCCACGGGGAGCTGGCCGAAGCGCGGCCCGGATACCGCGAAGCCGTCCGGCTCGCGCTGTGCCGGCTGCTGCTCCTGCTCAACCGGCATTTGCTGCCGGAGCGCGACGGCTCTCCGGGCAGCGGCATCGGCCCCGCCTGGCTGCGGGAGGCGCTGCGCGCGATCAACGCGAAGCCGGAGGCCGCAGGCAGCCTGTCCGGGCTCGCCGCCCGGGCGGGCGTATCCGCCGCCCATTTCGCCCGGGTATTCAAGCGGCACACGGGCATGAGCGTGACGGATTTCGTGAACGCGAAGCGGATCATGATGGCGAAGGAAATGCTCAGGAGAACGGACCGCAGCGTGGGGGAAGTGGCGGAGCGGTGCGGGTTCGACAGCCTGCCCCATTTTCACCGGGTATTCAGGGCGCTGACGGGGACAACGCCGGGGGCCTGGCGGCGAAGCGGCTGACGGCGGGGCAAAAGCGGCCGTCCGAAGCGCGGACCGCCGCCGGGACGGCCGCCGAACCGCCCGCTAGTTCCGCCCGTCCGCCGCGCCGATCTCCCGCCGCAGCGCCTCCGGATCGCGGATCACGATGCCGTTGCGGCGGGCTTCGAGGATGCCTTCCCGCTTGAGCCGGTTGAGCAGCCGGCTCACCGTCTCGCGGGACGTGCCGATCGCGCTTGCGATATCCTGATGCGTCAGCGGGAGCCGGATATGGATCGCGCCGCCGCGCCGCTCGCCGACGTGCTCCGCCAGGTCGGCCAGAAAGCGCAGCCCGCGGTCATGCACGTCGAACGCGCCCGCCTCCTGCAGCCGCTTCTGGAGCTCGACGATCTTGTCGCTCATGCCGCGGATGAGCCGGAAGGCCGGCGCCGGATGCCGCTCCAGGAAAACCTCGAACGAACGGAGCGGCAGCGCGAGCAGCACGGACGGCACGATCGTCTCGGCCGAGGCGGGATACGGCTGCCCGCTGAACAGCACCGTGTGCGGAAACATTTCGCCTTCCTTCAGAATGGAGACGATCCGCTCCCGGCCGGTTTCGTCCGTCTTGAACGTCTTGACGAGACCGCTGCCGACAAAATAGATCGCCTCGACCTCGGTCCCCTCCGTGAATACGATCTCCTTCTTGCCGAACGACCGGCGCAGGGCGATCGACGCGAGCTGATCCATCTCGCCCTCCGCCAAATCCCTGAACAGTCCGATCTGCCGCAGCATATCGCGGATATGCTGGCTCATGGTTCGCCTCCTCGCCGTCCGTCCGCCGCCCCATGGGGTGCCGTCAGGGCTGCCGCCCGTCCCGCCACGCGTTCACTTCCTCCGTGATCCGCCGTCCGCCGTGCTCCGTCCAGCGGTTCACGAAATCATCGAACGCGTCCAGCGGCAGCCGGCCGTAGATGATCTGCCGGAACGTCTCCTCCTCGAGCTTCCGCAGCAGTTCGCCCTTCTCGCGCTGCGTCGGCGTCGGCGCGCCCTGGTACTGGTCGATCCAGGAGGCGTCCTTCTGCGCCAGCAGCACCTCCACCGTGTTCGGCTGGCCCTCCGTCCGCCAGCGCGACGGAATCCGGGCGCCGTCGTACGTGAGCGTATAGTTGGCCACGCGCACGTATCCGCCCGGCACGCGCCGCGGGTCCGTCGTCGGGCGTCCGTCGGCGTACGACCAGTCGTAGTTCTCCGCCAGACCGTATTTCAGCTCGCCCTCGCGCAGCGCGTAGGTGTCGAACAGGAAGTTCTGGTACTTGAAGAAATACTCGGGCTTCTCCATCCGTTTGCTGATCAGGATGGCGCCGTTGCGCGGCAGCGAGCCGCGCCGCGCGACATGCCCGTCCGGCCCGGCGGGCAGCGGGATCGCGCGGAACTCGGCGCCCGTCATGTCGCCGAACGGCCAGTAGACCATCCAGTGCGGTCCGGCGATCATGCCGACCTTGCCCTGGATGAACGCTTCCTGGGCCGCCGTGCCGTCCATCAGCTCCGCCTCGGCCGGAATGAACCCCTGCGCGAGCCAGTCGCGCATGACGGCGAGCGCCTGCTTGGCGCCCGGATGCACCGACCCGTAGACGAGCCGGCCGTCCTCGCCGATGTTCCACTGGACGGGCACGGTGCCGAACATGCCGAAGATCCAGGTCGAGTCGCCGACCCGCGCGCTGACGCCGGTTCCGAGCGCCACCGCCAGCGCCGCCGTGTCGTGGCGGCCGTTGCCGTCAGGGTCGCCGTAGGTGAAGGCGCGCATCACCGCCTCGAGCTCGTCGAGCGTCTCCGGCGGCTCCATCCCGACCTGCCGGAGCCAGTCGGTCCGGATCCACAGCACCGGGTCGGAATGGTATTCGAAGTCGAGGATCGGGATCGCGTACCGCTGGCCGTCCCGCGTGAACGCTTCCCAGACGTCGCGGTTCTCGTTCATCGCCTTCTTCCACGTCTCGGAGGCGTACATGTCGAACAGCGAGCCGACCTCCCGGAACTCTCCGGAGTCGATCAGCTCCTGGATGATCGTGCTGCGCGTCGCGATGACATCCGGCACGTCCCGCTTGGCCGCCAGCTCCAGCCGCATCTTCGTATCGAACTGGCTGGAGGGCACGGTCCACAGATATTGAATCCGGATCCCGAGCCGCTGCTCGGCCCACCGGAGATGCACGTTGTTCTCGAGCGTCTCGCCGTACTTGAACACCATGTCGGGCGTGATGGCGCCGACGGTCGTCATGACATAGGGCTCTTCGGAGACCGGCTCCGCCTGTTCCGCCATCTCCCCGTTTACCCCTTCCTGCCGCGAGGTGCAGGCCGCGGCGAGCAGCGCCAGCAAGACGATCGTCCCTAGAAGCAAAGTCCGGATCCGAATCAAGCGCCATACCTCCCCGACACCGCGTCGATCGCATTCTGTCTCCATTTTAGCCGATTGCCGCAAAAAATGCTCGAACCATCGCGACGGCGAATCCATTTTTGTGTACACTGGACGTAAGAAGAGTGGACAGCGCAGGGAGGAACCCGGACGTGACGCGGAAGTGGAGCCTTTTCACCAAAATGGTGACGTTTCTGGCCTTGCTGCTGCTCGCCATTGCGGGTCTCTACGGCTACACGGTCGCCACATCCATCGACACCGTTCAGCGGGAGCTGGAGACCTCGCGCCTCAACCAGCTCAAATTCCTGAACGACCGGCTGGAGAACGACATCGACCAGCTCACCCTGAACGCCTACAATCTGCTGCAGGACCAGAGCGTGCGCGACTACGCGATCCTGCCGGAGATCGAGCATCTGGTCGACCGCAACCGGCTGAAAATGACGATTACGGAAAAGCTGAAGCTGCAGAGCACCGCCAGCGCGTGGACGAACACGCTCACGGTGTATTTCCCGCAGACGGGCGACGTCATGTCCTCGGACACCTATCGCGCCCTCAAGCCCGAATACAATTTCAGCGCGCTCAAGCCGGACCAGTGGACCTTCGACATGCTGACCGGCGAGTTCATCCTGTACGTGCCGGACCGCGAAGCGGCGGGCGACGTGAGCGTCATCCTGTCCTTCCCGTCCGAGAACATCCGGAAGCTGCTCGCCTCCTACGAGGGGCAGAGCCGTCCGTACCTGTACCATCCGTCGGGACGGTTCATCTTCGACTACAATACGGACAGCGTGACGGCGATCCGGATGGCCGGGCATCTCTGGGGACGGAGCATCGGAGACGGCATGACGATGACGACGGAAGCGAACGGCATGTCCTATCTGGTCAACGCGCTGCCGACCGTGCTCGACGGCTGGGTGCTGATCGAGTACACCCCGCTCGAGCGCATCCTGCAGCCGATCCGCAAGAGCACGACGCTGTTCGCGGGCGCGACGGCCGTGCTGCTGTGCCTCGGCGTGGCGTTCGCGTTCGAGCTGTACCGGAACGTGCAGCTTCCGATCCGGAAGCTGGTCAACAGCCTGGCCCGCTTCAAGGAGGGCGATTACGGCGTGCGCATCGGCTTCGTGCCGACGAGGGAGTTCCGCCTGCTCACGGAAGGGTTCAACGAGATGGCGAAGCGGGTCGGGGATCTGATCGACAAGGTGCTGACCGAGCAGCTTCGCGCGAAGGAAGCGGAGTTCAAGCAGCTCCAGTCGCAGATCAACCCGCATTTCCTGTACAACTGCCTGTTCTTCATCAAAAGCAAGGCGCGCGTCGGCGACACCGAATCCGTCGAGGCGATGGCGCTCAGCCTGGGCGAGTACTACCGCTACATGACCCGGACGGAGAAGGACATGGTCCCGCTCCGGAGCGAGCTCGACCTGATCCGCAACTATGTGTCGATCCTGAACCTGCGCAAGCCGAACATCGATTATGCCGTCGACGTGGCCGGGGAGCTGCTGGATCTCGAAATTCCCCGCCTGCTCCTGCAGCCGCTCGTCGAGAACGCCGTCCTGCACGGCATCGAGCCGAAAGCCGGGCGGGGCAAGCTGCGCGTCACGGGCCGCGCGCTGCCGGACGGGGGATTCGCGCTTGCGGTCGAAGACGACGGCGTCGGCATGACGCCCGAGGCGCTGGCGAAGCTTCGCGGGCAGCTCCGGGGTCCGAAGTCCGAGAATTCGGGCTACGGCGTCTGGAACGTGAAGCAGCGCTTCGTGCAGAAGTTCGGGCCGGGCGCGGTGCTTGAGATCGACTCGAAGGCGGGCGAAGGCACGACGGTCACGCTGCGCTGCGAATCCCGCATGCAGGAGGATGCCGGACATGATGATTCTGCTCGTTGACGACGAACCGTTCGCCGTGGACGATCTGGCGATGACGATCGACTGGGACCGGCTCGGGATCGAGGCGGTGTTCAAGGCGTACTCCGGGGCGGAGGCGCTCGACATCCTCGGACGGCGCCCGATCGACATCGTGGTGACGGACATCACGATGCCCGGCATGTCCGGCCTGGAGCTCGCGGCCGCGATCCGGAAGCGGTGGAAGCAGACGAAGGTGATCCTGCTGTCCGGCTACGCGGAGTTCGGCTACGCGCAGCAGGCGCTCGAGCTCGGCGTGTCGGACTATCTGACGAAGCCGATCAGCGACGAGGACTTCATGCGGAAGCTCGAGCAGGTCATCGGCGCGATCCGGCGCGAGTGGCAAGAGATTGCGTCGTACGAGCGGGCGGTCAGCATTTTCGAGGAGCATCTGCCGCTCCTGCGCAACAACCTGCTCCGCGATCTCATCCAGGGCAAAAAAATCACCCGCGACCGCCTCGCCTCCCAACTGGCGAAGTTCCAGCTTCCGTTCGAGGCGGACTGCCGCATCGTGCTGATGACCATGCGGCTCGAAGGGTTCCATTCGTTCTCCGCCGACGACATGTTCCTGTTCGAATACGCGATCGACAACATCGCACGCGAGCTGTACGCCGGCGATTTCGCCTTGTGGAACTGCAAGGACGAGCTCGGCCACCTCGTCTATGCGGTGCGGCCGGCGGGTGAATCGGACGGAGACGCGGAAGGCGCTTCGGACGGCGGGAACGGCGGTTCGGGCGGCGGAGACGCCGACGCCTACGCGAGGATCACCCTGCTGGCGGAAGAGCTGCAGCGCAACGTGGAGCAGTATTTGCGCGGCCGCATCTCCGTCGTCATCAGCCGGTCGGGCGTGCTGCCGGACGATCTCCCCGGGCTCTACCAGTCGTCGCTCGGCCTGCTGCGCCGGTATATCGGCAGCGAGCACGGCTTCTTCATGACGATGGACCGGGACGATGATCCCGGAGACGTCGCGGCCCTGTCGCGGCTGTACGAGCCGCCGTCCTTCATGCAGTTGTTCGAGTCCGGCCAGTGGGAGAACGCGCTCGAGAAGCTCGAATCGGTGTTCGCGGAGCTGGCCGCGAGACGCATCGACACCGCGGAACACCTGCGCGAGATCCACAGCCAGATTCTCGCCGCGTGCTTCTACATCGCGCACAAGAACGGCAAGATGCTGGCCGATTTGGCGGGCGGCGACCTGGCCGACCGGGAGCCGGCGATGGATGCGGCGCAGCTCAAGGCATGGGCCGCGGAGCTCGTGACCCGGATCCGCAGCCGGCTCGAGGCCGAAATGAACGACACGCGCAGGCAGCTCGTCCGGCAGGTGCACGACTACATCGACGCGCACCTGGACTCGGTGACGCTGCAGACGATCGCGCATCACGTGTCGCTGCACCCCGTCTATCTGTCGAAGGTATACAAGCAGGAGACGGGCCAGAGCGTCAGCGACACGATCTATCGCAGGCGGATGGAACAGGCCACGCATCTGCTGCGCAACACGAAGCTGAAAATCTACGAAATCACCGCGATGCTCGGCTACTCCAACGCGCATTATTTTATCAAGCTGTTCAAGGAATATTCCGGGCTGACGCCGCAGGAGTACCGGGACCGGGCGGAAGGATGACCGAGGGGGTGCCGGCTTGAGCCGGGAATACCGTGACCGTGAAGAGCATGTCCCGAAGGATGCGGGACATGAAGCCGATCGCGGAGAGGACACCGCGCGTTCGGACGGGATGTCGATGCCGGCTGACGAAGAAGCAGCGCGGCTCGGGTTGACGGGGACGAATGCGGACCGCGACGGCGGGGCGGACGGGTCGGACGGCGCGGAAGGGGCGGAAGATCGTATCGACGGGGATGAGGCAGGGGACGACATCGACGGCGATGAGCTTCCGCCGCGGCGCACCTGGATCCGGAACTTCGTCATCGTACTTGTCGTCCTCGCCCTGATCGCCAATGCCCTGGCGTTCCTGCCCCGTCTCTTCAATCTGCAGACGCTTCCGCTGCTTTCCCAGTCGCGGGAGCTTTCCGGCCGCGAGGACGTGCGGCGGCTCAAGGAAGCCGTCGTCCAGGTCGGCACGGATAACGGCAAAGGATCGGGCTTCCATGTGTCGGACGGTTACATCGTCACCAATTATCACGTCATCGACGGCGCCGCATACATCATCGTGGAGTTTTCCGGCATCGGCAAGCGGTTCGCCGCGGACGTCGCCGGGTTCGATCCGGATCTGGATCTGGCCGTGCTGCGGGTGGACGGCGAAGGAGAGGCGCTGCCCGCCATCGAAATCGAGCGGGAGCGCGGATGGTCCCCGGGGGACCGCGTCTATGTGATCGGCAATCCGCTTGCGCTGAAGCAGATCGCGGTCGAGGGCGAGATTGCGGGGACGCTGCTGCTTGGGGACGGAAGCGATCGGGTGATGGCAGTCGACGCGCCGATTCACCCGGGCAACAGCGGCAGCCCGGTCATCAACGAACACGGCCGCGCCATCGCCGTCATCTATGCCGTGACCGCGATGGAACGCGGGGACGAGACGCGAAGGGTCGGCCTCGCCGTGCCGCTCCGCGAACCGGAGGCGCTGCTGTCGGAACTGCGGCCATGAGCAAGGTTGCGCCGACACGAAAACCGGCTCCGCTCATCGAGCGGAGCCGGTCGCATGTCGGAAGCGGCTTGCGGCGGTCAGGCGAGACTGCCTTCGGCGGCCTCGATCCGGTAGCGGCCGGCCATCGCCTCGGCCGGGTTCCGGTCCAGGGCGCGCAGCCACATGAGCTCCCGCGCGGCCGCATCCCACGGCTCGCTCGAGCGGGTGCGGATGACCGCGTCACCCCCGAAGCGGCCGTATAGAAGCGACATGTACGTCTGGTATCGCGAACTTGATTTCACGTTCACCCATTTGCCGCCGGCGCGCATCCAGAGCGGCCGCTGCCAGCGGCAGGCCGCGATGATCGGCGTCATGCCGTATTGGCGTATCGTTCCGATCAAGCCCAGGCAGCGCCGGATGCCTTCCTCGTTCGGCGTCCCGTCGGTCCGCAGAACCGCCGGCCACAGCAGTTCGAACTGAAAGGCGCGGTATCCCATGGCGGCCAGCACGGCGATATCCTCGGCACGGGGCAGCCCGTTTCCGTCGGATTCCGCCACATGCCGGTTCCAAATATCGCTGACCGACCCGTTCCTCGCAGCGTCCCCGTTTCCGGACCGGGAGCCGGCAGGCTGCAACCTGATTCGGTACGATCCCCAAATGGCCATGAGCGATATCCCCCTGTTCGTTTTTGAGCTACCGCATGCTTTGGTGTCCAATCCGCGCTCGCTGCGGTTCTGCTTCCATTGTAGCGGCAGGGGGGAGAGGCCGACATAACAAGAATGCAAGATCGATACCCCGATCATAACTTCTTGCCGGACCGGTCAGATGGTGAACTTGTTCAGCGACTGCTCCATCGATTCGGAGAGCGACTTCAATTCATCCGACAGCCGGAGCAGCCGGTCGGACCCCCTGAGCTGCTCCGACGTGAGCGACGCGACCTCTTCCGTCGTCGCGGACGACTCTTCGGCCACGGCGCTGACGTTCGTTATCGAGGCGACGATCTTCCGCTGCGACTCGCGCAGCCGGTCGACCGATGCGGTCACCTCCTGCAGTTGCTCGAACATCCGGTCCATTTTGTCCCGCACTTCGCCCAGCATCCGGTCGGTCAGGTCGACGGCTGCAAGCTGCCGCTCGTAGACCGGGCGGACTTCCCCGATCACCCGAATTGTCTCGTCGGCCTCGGCTTCGATCCGCTCCGTGATGTCGCCGACGACGCCGAGCGCCTCGCGCGTCTGGTCGGCCAGCTTGCGGATTTCGCCGGCGACGACCATGAAGCCCTTGCCGGCTTCCCCCGCGCGCGCCGCCTCGATCGACGCGTTCAGCGAGAGGATGTTCGTCTGGCTCGTGATGCTGTTCAGCATGCCGAGGATGTTCCGGATGGACATGATGCTCTCCTTGAGCGCATCGACCTTGCCGAACATGATCTGCGTCTTCTCTTCCGATTCCTTCGTCTTCTCCACCAGCTCGGCCATGTTGGAGGCGCCCCTGTCCGCGAGCTCGAGCACCTGCTGCGCCGTCTCGCTCATCCGCTCGTAGGCCGCCACGGTGTTGTCCATCTGGACGGCGATCACGCCGGCATGCCCGTGGCTCTCGTCCGCCTGGGCGGCCAGATCCGACGAACCCTTCGCGATTTCATCCATCGCCCTGGCCACTTCCTGCGCGATCTGCGCGTTCTCCCGGGTGACCGCGTTCACTTCCCCGGCGTGCCGCATCACCTGCGCCGCCGATTCGCCCGCCTGTCTCACCAGCAACGTAATTTGCTCCATCATGTTGTTGAAGCTGGCGCTGAGCTGCCCGATCTCATCCCTTCGCCTCAGTTTCGAGCGGACGGTCAGATCGCCCTGCTCGCCTTGCGCCATCAACTGCCGCATCCGTCTGAGCGGCAGGCCGAACGACACGACCATGTACACGCCGATCAGCACGGCGACCGCGAGGCCCGCGGCCAACACGACGACGAGCGCCCGCAGAATGATGGAAGCGTTGGCGGTAAGCTGCTCGACGGGCACCGACGTGATCACGACCCAGTCGTTGTTTTCGAAGGACCGGGCATAGGAAACCAGTTGGGGTACACCGTCCAGCTCCGTCTCGAACGATCCGTTCAGCTCGCCCTCCCGGATCGGATAGCCGATCTTCGAGGGAAGCGTCACTTCATCCCTATTGTCGGAATAAATGACCTGTCCGTCGCCGCTTACGACCAGCTTGGACGAACCCGTGCCGAGGACCATCGTCCGGAGCTGCTCCTCGATCGCCGCGTAATGCACTTCCACGAGCAGCACGTAATAGGGCAGGCCCGTGACTTGATGCTTCACGAGGCGCACGAGACCGAACGACGGCTTGTTGACGCCGTCTTCGACGATGCCCGCCAGATGCGTCGGGATCCAGATGACAGCCCCGTCCGCCGCCATGGCGTCGTTGAACCAGCCGAACTCGTTGTAGTCGAAGTTATGGTCCCGCGTCCGGTTCTTCTCGCTGCCGACCAGCTCCGACGAATCCATGAGCACCGAACCGACGGAGGTCAGCAGCTTCCCTTCCGGCAGAATGATCTTGATGGACTTGATATGCTTCTCCGTGTTCTGGGCGGTCTGCAGCAGCGCGTTGTATTCCTTCAGCCGCTCCTCGACTTCGAACGGATCTTCTTCTTCCTCGTAAGCCTTCAGCGCGTCCCGGAACTGCTGCTCGAGCATGAGCCGCAGCGAGAACCGCTCGTACGTCTGGTAGATCATCTTGAGCTTGTCCGCCGCCTCGATCGTCGCCACCGTCGAGAATCGGCCGACCTCGTCCTTGATCAGCGATTTGCTGGTGTTGTAGGCGTACAGCCCGACGGCCGACGCGAACGCCCCGATGGTCAGCAGGAAGATCAAAAACAGTTTTGATCCGACCGACCGGAAACTGAACGCATACCCCAACACGCCCAACCCCTTGGTAAGCGCTTGCATCAGAACCTTCATTTTTGCCTCCCCCCGGATGATGAGCAAACTCCACGACGTTTTCTTTCGGCAACAATCGGCGAAAACAGGCCGAAATTCCGGCAATTCGACACCATACTGCCAAAAGTATTTGCCAACAAATCAAAAATTCCTGCAACCAAACCTATAATTTGTTATGAAAATTTTATGGTTTATTGCATCTTTGATTTGAATTTACTTGGATATCTCGTTATGATTCCACCTAACACCTGATGCGTTTTGTTAGGATTACGGAGAACCCGCCAGGCTGAACGCACACCGGACGGCGAATTGTGATAAAGTGTTCATGGAAAGGCGTTTCTCGCGGAACAATGGCAGACGGAGCGTGATTCGGCCGCACGCCGGATTCCGACAACGGGGAAAGGACGATGTACAACATGATCGAGTTGAAAAGCAAACGGGATATCGAGGCGATGCGCCGGGCGGGTCAGGTCGTGGCGGAATGCCATCGCCGGATCGCGCGCATGATCCGGCCGGGCGTGACGACGATGGAGATCAACCGTCTGGTCGAAGAAGTCATGGCGGAGCATGGCGCCAGGCCTTATCAAATCGGGTACAGAGGATATCCTTACGCCACTTGCGCTTCGGTCAACGATGTGATCGCGCACGGTTTTCCGAGCGATGAGCCGCTGAAGGAGGGCGACATCGTCACGATCGACACCGTCGCGGAACTGGACGGCTGGCTCGGCGATTCGGCGTGGACCTACGCCGTCGGCCGCGTCTCGCCCGAAGCCGAGCGGCTCATGCGGGTGACGCGGGAGTGCCTCGAGCTCGGCATCGCGCAAGCGAAGGTCGGCAACCGGCTGGGCGACATCGCCCACGCCATCCAGACCCATGCCGAAAGCCACGGCTACGGCGTCGTGCGCGATCTGCTGGCCCACGGCATCGGCCGGAACCTGCACGAAGAGCCGAGCTTCATGCACGCCGGCAAGCCGGGCAAGGGGCTGCGCCTGAAGGAGGGCATGGTGTTCACGATCGAGCCGATGCTCACGGAGGGCACCCATTACATGACGATCGACGAAGACGGCTGGACTGCGCGCACGCTGGACGGCAAGCTGGCGGCCCAGTACGAGCATGTCGTCGCCATTACGGCGGACGGGCCGGAGATTCTGACGTTGCAGTAGCTCGATCTTCGAACGGTGCACGATTTCTGTCACGAATGGGTATGATGCCGAAGGATTTCGCCGATGGATGTCGAAGTGTGGTTAAGCCGGAGCCGCGGCCCGGACGTTCGGGAACGCGCCTTGCGGTCAACACTTCGGAAGGAAACGGGGTTCTTCGGCATTGTTGCGTTTGCAGGGGATTGGGTTGACGGCGGTTCTGCTGGGAGCGCTGCTGGCCGCGCTGCCCGCGGCTGCCGCGAAACCCGCTTCGGCTTCATCGTCCGCCGCGGAGGCGGGCGGCATCGTCAATCCGAAGCAGGTCTATACGTATGACATCATGTTGCGCGATCTGCAGAAGCTGGCGGAGCGCCATCCGGGGCTGATCCGGCTGCACAGCGTCGGCGAGAGCGAGTATGGGCGCGACATCCCGGCGGTCGACCTCGGCCTCGGTGAAGCCTATATCCTGATGAACGGCTCCCATCACGCCCGCGAATGGATCACAACCGTGCTGATCATGGCCATGCTGGAGCGGTATGCCGAGGCGTATGCGATGGACGAGTCCTGGAACGGCGTTCCGGTGCGCGATCTGCTGCACCGCGTCACGTTCCGGTTCGTGCCGATGGTCAATCCCGACGGCGTCACGCTGCAGCAGTCCGGGCTGTCGGCTTTTCCGGAGGAGATGCACGGCGAACTGATCGTGATGAACGGCGGCAGCGTCGACTTCAGGCGGTGGAAGGCGAACGCGAAGGGCGTCGATCTGAACCGGCAGTACCCGGCGGACTGGGACAACATCCGCGATCCGGCGCCCGGACCGCACTACATGAACTACAAGGGGAAGGCGCCGCTTGCGGCGAAGGAAGCGCGGGCCATGGCGGAGGCGACGGAGCGGACAAATCCGGAGATCGCCGTCGCGTACCATTCGTCGGGCGAGATCGTCTACTGGAACTTTCACACGAAGCCCGAGCATCTCGCCCGGGACCGCGCCATCGCGGCCCGGTACGCGGAGATGACCGGATACCGGCTCGTGAAGCCCGAGCCGAATCCGTCCGGCGGCGGGTACACGGACTGGTTCATCCAGACGTTCGGCCGTCCGGGTCTGACGCCCGAACTCGGCCGTCGGGCCGGCGAGACGAACGTGCCGCTGTCCGAATGGGAGCGCATCTGGCAACAGCACCGCGACACGGGCTGGATGCTCGCCGGGGAAGCGTACAATCTGTGGCTCGGGCGGCAGAACGCCGCGCCGGCCGGAGGCGAGATCCGGCTGATCGCGGCGCAGCCGGCCTGGCGCTGGCCCGATTTCGGCTCGGCGAAGCTCGGCACGCTCTGGCCCGGTCGGTATCGGCTGCTCCGCGTGAAGGGCGGATGGGCGGAGATCGCGACGCCCGACGGTCCGCGCTGGACCTGGGCCGGCCGCTCGCCGTCCGGCGCGTTCGAGCCGCTGGGCGGCATCCCGGTCAGCCTGACGCCGGACATGGCGCAGTACCTGTCGCCGCTCGACGCGGCGCCCGCCCCGCGGCCGCTGGCCGAGCCCGCGGCGACAGCGCTCGAACGATGGCGCGACTGGATCATGGTCGTGACGCCGCAGGGCACGCGCTGGGTGCGGGAAGCGGATCTGGCGCTCCCGTGACGCGCAGCGCTGCCGCTCGCGCGACGCGGCCGGCTTACTTCCCGGCCATCATCCCGCGCAGCGTCCGCACCGCTTCCCGAAGCTGCGGATCTTCCTCCCGCAGCTTCGTCCGCAGCCGGTCCATCAGCACGAACGCGGTGCGCCCGCTGATCGTGCCCGTCGGCGTCAGCCGTTCATCGCGCTGGAACCGCTCGACCGCCGCGGCCGTCCGCTCGTCGTAGATGCCCTCGGGCTCGCCCGGATCATAGCCGATCGCCCGGAGCATCAGCTCCGCCGTCCGCACATCCTGCCCGAGCGAGCCTTCCTTCAGCACCTCGTCCATTGGCAGCACGGGCAGCGAGGCGTATTCGGGCAGATCGACCTCGACATCCGGCAGGATGCCGACATTGTTGATCTTGCCGCCGCTTGGCGTAACCCATTCCGACTCGGTCAGCTTCAACACCGAGCCGTCCCCGAGCGGCCGGAACGTCTGCACGACGCCCTTGCCGAACGTCTTCTTGCCGACAAGCTTCGCCCCGGCCGAGTCGCGCAGCGCCGCGGCGAGCACTTCGGCCGAGCTGGCCGAGCTTTCGTCGACCAGCACCGTGATCGGCTTGCTCCATTCCTTCTCCTGCTTCGAGGTGTAGGTGATCCGCCGCTTCTCGTCCTTGTAGACGACTTCGAGGATGACCTTGTCCTTCGGAATGAGCCGGCTCGCCACCTCGAGCGTCGAGCTGAGCAATCCGCCCGGATTGGAGCGGAGGTCGAGCAGGAGGCCTTCCATGCCCTGCCCGAGCAGCTCGTCCACCGCCTTCCCGAACTCCTTGCCGGTGCCCTCCGCGAACCGCGTGATCTGCACTTTGCCGATGCCGCCTTCCAGCATCTCCGCGTAGACCGTCGTCACCGGAATCTCTTCCCGCACGAGCGTCACGTCGAACGGTTCCGCCAGGCCTTCGCGCCGGATCGTGACCGTCACCTTCGTCCCTTTCCCGCCGCGCGTGCGGCTGACGAGCTCCTGCATCGACTTGCCCTTCATGGACACGCCGTCGACGGCGACGATGACGTCGCCCTTGCGTATGCCGGCCTGCTCCGCCGGCGCGCCCTTGTAGGCCGACGTGACGACGAATTCGCCGCCTTCCTCGCGAACCTCGACGCCGATCCCGACGATATGGTCGTCGTACCGCTGCACGTACTCCCTGCCCTCTGCTCCGGCATAATAGGCCGAATAGGGGTCCCCGAGCGACGCCGTCATCCCTTTGGCCGCCCCGTGAATCAGATCGGAAGAGTCGGCGCCGTACAGGTAATCGCTCAGAATTTCCCGATAGGTATAATCCAGATTGGCGAAAGCGGGATCCTTCAGCATCGGATACCGCTCCGTCATCCACCATTTCCCGAGCGCGAAGCCGCCGCCGACAGCCGCCAGCAGCACCGCAAACGCCGCCAGCAGCGCCGCCGGTCGTTTCATCCTCGAATCCGTCTCCATGTTCCGCATCGCTCCGTTCACTCCAGTCGCATACTCCACGATACCGTATTCGGGACCCGGCTTCAAGCGATCCCCCGTCCCCCGGTCGGACATGGTCCAGCATATGCGGCGCGGCGGCGGGACAGAACGATCGGAGCAACCGGTTATTGCCGCTTCGGCCCGCGCTCTGCTACAATCGGTCTGACAGACACGGACGCCGGCAGACCCGCCGGCGCCGCAGACGAAGGAGCGGGAGAAACCGAATGTACCGACTGATCGCCATCGACATCGACGACACCCTGCTGACCGACGACGGCGAGATTACGGACGCGACGCGCGAGGCGCTGGCCGAAGCCGCGCGTCGCGGCGTCACGGTGACGCTGGCCACGGGCCGGATGTTCGCCTCGGCCCGGAAGATCGCGGAGCGGATCGGACTGAACGTGCCGATCATCACCTATCAGGGCGCGCTCGTCAAGACGCCGTTCGACGGCAGGGTGCTGTACGAGCGGAGCGTGCCGGCGGACGCGGCCCGGCAAATCCTGGACTACTGCCGGAAGAACGGCCTGCATCTGCAACTGTACACGGAAGATGAGCTCTACGCGGCCGAGGACAACGACAAGGTGCGCGGGTACGCGAAGCTCTCTGCCGTCCCGTACCGGATCGAGCCCGATTTCGGCAAGCTGATCGACCGGCCGCAATCCAAAATGCTCATCATCGACGACCCGGACCGGCTCGACCGGATCGCGGAGGAACTCCGCCCCGTGTTCAGGGACCGCGTCCACATCACGAAATCCAAGCCGCACTACCTCGAGTTCCTCCATCCGGAGGCGACGAAGGGCCACGCGCTCGCCGCGCTCGCGCGGCATATCGGCTGCACGATGGAGCAGACCATCGCGATCGGCGATTCCTGGAACGACCGCGAGATGATTCTGGCTGCCGGCCTCGGCGTCGCGATGGGCAACGCGATCGACGCGCTGAAGGCGATCGCCGGCTTCGTCACGAAGACGAACAACGAGGACGGCGTCAAGCACGTCATCGATACGTTCATCCTGCACCCGCAAAAATCATAAACATTTCCTGCCCGGCGGCGATGTTCTTGCGGCGCGTCCGTAGTATAATGGAAGCGAAGCGGCAAGGCGCGCCGCCTTCTTTCTCCACCATCCAGAAAACGCTTCCACAAACTCCGGCGGAGGTGCTTCCCATGGCCAGATTCACGGTCGACGAGCAGACGGAACTGAGCTTGCTGTCGCAGGAGCACGCGGACGAGCTTTTCCGGCTTACCGATGTCCACAGGGAATGGCTGTCGCAATGGTTCGCTTGGCCGGCGGACGTCCGGTCGCCCATGGACTCCCTGGCGTTCATCCGTCGCCTGGGCGCGGCGTGGAAGGACGACTCGGCGGCCCTGTACGGCCTCTTCATCGACGGCCACCTGATGGGCGTCCTTGAACTGTCGGGCCTGGATTCGAAGGACCGCTGCGGACGGCTCGGCTTCTGGCTCGCCCCGGCGGCCGGCGGACGCGGCCGCATGACCCGTGCCTGCGAGCTGCTCGCCGATTGGGCGTTCGAGCGGGCCGGCCTGAACCGCCTCGAAATCCGCACGGCCGTGGACAACGCCCGCGGCAGGGCCGTGCCGGAGCGCCTCGGCTTCCGGCTCGAAGGCGTCGCACGGCAGGCGAAGCGGCTGGAGGACCGCTACGTGGACATCGCCGTCTACGCCATGCTGGCCTCGCAGTGGAACGAAATGAAACAATTGGCGAGACATATCGGATATTGACGCGCGAAAGCGAAACTTTTCCATCCCGGCAGTCGTCTATACTGTCGGGATTCTTTTTTTGGACGGAGATGATCTTTCACCGTGCTGTACATACTCGCGTTCCTGATCTCGTTCGCCGTCGTCTACCTGCTCATCCCGCCGCTCGGACGCCTTGCGTTCCGGCTGGATTTCGTGGACAAGCCGCGCGAGGGGGTCGAGCGGAAGCTGCACCGCGAACCGATTCCGCTTACCGCCAGCTACGCAATCTACCTCGGCTTCGCCGCCGCGTACCTGCTCATGGCCGGGTGGAACGGCGTCGAGACGCCGGCCGTTCTCGCCGGCGGCGCGCTCCTTCTGATCATCGGCACCGTCGACGACTGGTACAAGTCGCACGGCCGCGACTTCCCGGCGCTGCCGAAGGCGCTCGTTCAGGTGGCCGCCGCCGTCATCGTCTATCTGGCGGGCATCCAGTTCACCGGCTTCTACAATCCGTTCAGCGAGCAATACGTCCTGCTGCCCGAATGGCTGCAGTTCGTGCTGACGATCCTGTGGATCTTCGGCGTCACGACCGTCATCAACTTCTCGGACGGCATGGACGGGCTGGCCGGCACGCTGACCGCCATCTCGGCCGGCACGCTGTTCATCGTCGCCCTCGTGAAGGGACAGGACCAGTCGGCGATGATGGCGATCATCCTGCTCGCCGCGGCGATCGCCTACCTGAAGTACAACAAGCCGCCGGCCAAGATCTTCATGGGCGACGCCGGCGCGACGTTCCTCGGCTATATCCTGGCCGTCATCGCGCTCGACGGCGTGTTCAAGCAAGCGACGCTGCTGTCGCTGTTCATTCCGATCCTCGCCCTCGGCGTGCCGATCTTCGACAACCTGTTCGTCGTGTTCAGGCGGCTCCTCCAGGGCAAGCCGATCTATCAGGCGGATGCGAGCCAGGTCCACTACCGGCTGCTCCGCGCCGGCTACAACAACCGCCAGGCGCTCACGCTGCTCACCCTGCTGAGCCTGTGCCTCGGCCTGTCGTCGATCATCCTGCTGCTCGTCGAAGCCTGAATCCGCCCGTGTGCAAAAAAAAGGCTGTTACCGCCGACCGGCGCCCGGCGCGCCCGGCCCTCCGCGGAAACAGCCTTTTTCCGTCCGTCCGCCTTCCATCTCCCGCTCAACGATACGATCGCGCGCCCTGCGCCGATTCCGAGAGCACGAACCCGAAATAGAGCGCGATCGCGCCGACGACGAAGTGGAGCACGTTGTCCGCCAGACCGACGTGCATCAGCCCGAACAGGGTGCCGGTGAACACGCCGATCACCGCCAGCAGCAGATACAGGACGCCGACGACCTGCGAATAGCGGAACGCGTACCCTTCGCCGAACGAAGCCGCGAGTCCCAGAATCCCGACGATCAGATGAATGACGTTGTGCGCGCCGCCCAGATGGAACAGGCCGAATCCGCCCGGGTCAATGTAGCCGTACAATCCGAGCAGCAGGAAGACCAGCCCGGTGATCGCGGCGAACCGTCTGACCGCCATCCCGCAATCCCTCCCCATCCCCGTGTGACTTCCCTAGATCCCTATGCGGGGAAGGGATGAAACATGCCTAGGGCGGCCCGGTATGCGGGCCGCCCTGCGCTCAGAAATCGTAATATTCGGTTTCGCCGGGCGTAATGGTCGCCCGTCCTTGCGTCAGATCGGTCATCCACGCAATGAACCGGTCCGCCTCTTCAACCTCCGGCAGGCAGACGACGGTGACGCGGTCCGCGAACACCGTGTCGCCGACGTGCCAGCCCCGGTTGCGCAGCTCGTTCTCGATCTTGCCGTACCAGGTGTAGTCGGCTTCGACCGCGACTTTCCGCCGCAGCACCCGCTCGATCGGCTCCGACGCCTCGATCGCCTGCACAGCGCCTTCGGTGTAGGCGCGGATGAGGCCGCCGGCGCCGAGCATGATGCCGCCGAAGTAGCGGGTGACGACGATCGCCGTGAACTTGAGCTGCTGCGCCTTGATCACCTCGAGGATCGGCCGGCCGGCCGTGCCGCTCGGTTCGCCGTCGTCGGATGACTTCTGGATCTCGTCCCGCTCGCCGATCACGTAGGCGTAGCAGTTGTGCGTCGCGTCCCAATGCTTCTTGCGGATCGACTCGATGAAGGCGATTGCCTCGTCCTCCGACGTCACCGGCTTGCCGTAGCCGATAAACCGGGATTTCTTGATGACGATCTCCCGCGCGCCCTCGCGCCGGAGCGTCCGGTAACGCGCCAGCACCCCGGGATCCCCGCTTACAGGCGCGCTTCGAGGGCCGCCTTCTCCTTCTCGTAGCCCGGCTTGCCCAGCAGCGCGAACATGTTCTTTTTGTAGGCCTCGACGCCCGGCTGGTCGAACGGATTGACGCCCAGCAGGTAGCCGCTGACGCCGCACGCTTTTTCGAAGAAATAGACCAGATACCCGAACGTGTACGGCGTCATGTCCCGGATCGTCACGACCAGATTGGGCACGCCGCCGTCCGTGTGCGCGAGCAGCGTTCCTTCGAACGCCTTCTTGTTGACGAAGTCCATCGTCTTGCCGGCGATGAAGTTCAGGCCGTCCAGATCCTCGGGATCGCTGCCGATCGTGATGTGCTCCGGCACCTCCGCGACCTGGATGACCGTCTCGAACAGGTTGCGCGTGCCTTCCTGGATGAACTGGCCCATCGAGTGCAGGTCCGTCGAGAAATCGACCGAGGCCGGATAGATGCCCTTGTGGTCCTTCCCTTCGCTCTCGCCGTAGAGCTGCTTCCACCATTCGGAGAAGTAGTGCAGGTTCGGCTCGTAATTGACGAGGATCTCCGTCGTCTTGCCCTTGCGGTACAGCGCATTCCGCACGGCCGCGTATTGGTACGCGGCGTTCTCGCGCAGATCCGGATTCGCGTACTCGCGCATCGCGTCCGCGGCGCCCCGCATCATCGCCTCGATGTCGATGCCCGCCACGGCGATCGGCAGCAGGCCGACCGCGGTCAGCACCGAGTAACGGCCGCCGACATCGTCCGGAATGACGAACGTCTCGTAGCCCTCGGCGTCGGCCAGCTTCTTGAGTGCGCCCTTCGCCCGGTCGGTCGTCGCGTAGATCCGCTTGCGCGCCTCATCCCGGCCGTACTTCTGCTCCAGCTTCTCGCGGAAGATGCGGAACGCGATGGCCGGTTCGGTCGTGGTGCCGCTTTTCGAAATGACGTTGATCGACCAGTCCTTGCCCTCGAGCAGCTCCAGCAGGTGGGCGACGTAGGTCGAGCTGATGTTGTTGCCCGCGAACAGCACCTGCGGCCCCTGGCGCTTCCCGGCCGGCAGCATGTTGTAGAACGAATGCGACAGCATCTCGATCGCGGCCCGCGCGCCGAGATACGAACCGCCGATGCCGATCACAACGAGCACGTCGGAATTTTCCCGGATGCGCGCCGCCGCGGCCTGAATCCGGGCGAACTCCTCCTTGTCGTAATCGGCGGGCAGGTTGATCCAGCCCAGAAAGTCACTGCCCGCGCCGGTCCCGTTGTGAAGCTGGTCGTGCGCCAGCCGGACGGCGTCCGCCAAATAGTCGATTTCGTGCCGGCCGACGAACGGCAGCGCCTTCGAATAATCGAACGTAACAGCTTTCGACATTTCCCTTTTCCTCCCGTATCCGCTATGAATCCTGACCGCTAGGATACAGGATACTGGATTTCCCATCCGAACACAAGGAAAACGGTCGCTCCGGGCCGCCTCCGGGACATAACCGTTTTTCGCCTGGCCATAAGCCCGATTTATGACCGCGCTTCGCGTTGACAAGCCTGCCGGGATGCCCGGCGATGTGATACAATGGTCATAATTGGAACACGGACAGGCAGGTGACCACACGGCATGACCAGAATCGGATTCATCGGCCTCGGCACCATGGGCCGCCCGATGGCCGCCAACCTCATCCGCGCGGGATACGATGTCACCGTATGGAACCGCACGCCGGGACGGGCGCGCGATCTGCTGGAGCTCGGCGCCGAATGGGCGGATTCGCCCCTCGAGGCCGCGCGGGCGGCGAGCATCGTCATCACGATGGTCAGCGACGACGCCGCCATCGAACGGGTCTATTACGACAGCGACGGCGTGATGGAAGGCCTCACACCCGGCACGGTCGTGATCGACAGCAGCACGATCTCGCCCGGACTCGCGCGCAGGCTGGCGGAAGACGCGGCGGCGCGGTTCTGCGATTTCCTCGACGCGCCGGTGACGGGAAGCAAGCCCGCCGCCGAAGAGGGAACGCTCGTCTTCATGGTCGGCGGCAGCCGCGAGACGCTCGACCAGGTCCGCCCGGTGCTGCTCGCGATGGGGCGGGACGCCGTCCATATCGGCGGCAGCGGCAGCGGCGCGGTGGCGAAGCTCGCCAACAACATGATCGGCGCCGCCAATCTGGCCGTGCTGGCCGAGGGGTTGGCGCTCGCCGCGGCGGCCGGCATCGACGCGTCCAAATTACTGACCGTCATCCAATCGGGCGGCGCCGCGAGCCGAATGGCCGAGTCGAAGGGACGGAAAATCCTGGACGGCAATTACGACCTCCAGTTCGCGCTGTCGCTCATGCACAAGGATCTGAAGCTCGCCTCCGCCCTGGCGGACAGCCTGCGGGCGCCTTCCCCGCTGCTCGCCGCGGTGAAGTCGGTGTACCGGGAGGCGGAGACGGCCGGCCTCGGCGGCGAAGATACGGCGGCGCTCGCATTCTGGTACGAATCGAAGATCGGCAGGCGGATCGGCGAGCGCGTCCCCGAAGACGCGCAGCCGGCGGTCGCGGCCTCCGTCCCGCGCGAACGCCGCCGCAGCGAGCGCGTGCAGGTCCGCATTCCGGTCATGATGTCGATCTACGAATGGCAGCAGGAAGGCTCGTTCTCCGGTCAGACGGCCGAGGGGTTCGTCGTCGACCTGTCGGAGAACGGGCTGCAGATCGCCAGCAAGCTGCCGCTCGCGCTCGACATGTTCGCGGTCATCCATTTCATGGAAGAATCGGCGCTTCCGCCGATGACCGCGCGGATCATCCGCATCCGGCGGAAGGACGATTACTTTCACTACGGTTGCCTGCTCTCAGCCCTGCCCCCGTATCAGCGGAAGCAGCTCGAAACGTACATCAACAGCAAGCGGCGTTAATCAAAGCCCGGCCCGGGAAGGCAGCTCGCGCTGCCTTTCGCGGACCGGGCTTTTCCGTTCGGATGCCGGCCGGTCTTCAACTCCGGAACTTGCCGATCAGCGTCTCCATCTCCTGCGCGAGATGCGCCAGATGCTGCGACGACGCAGCCATTTCCTCCATCGTCGCGAGCTGCTCCTCCGTCGCCGCCGACACCTGTTCGGTCTCCGCCCGGGTGGAGCCGCTGATGGCGTGCAGCTCGCCGATCATGAGCTCAATCTTGCGCGCGCCCTCCGCCATCGATTGCGCCGAAAGCGAGGCGCTTTGCATCTGTTCGGCCAGCCGGGCGACGGCATCTCCGATCCGCCCGAACGAACGGTCCGCCTTCACGACGGCCGAGCGCCCCTCGTCCACGCGCCCGGCCGTCTCGTCCATCGATTCGACGGTCCGGCGCGTATGCTCCCGGATATCCGCGACGATCCGCTGCACGCTCTTCGCGCTCTTCAGCGACTGTTCCGCCAGCTTGCGCACCTCCGCCGCGACGACCGCGAAGCCGCGGCCATGCTCGCCCGCCCGGGCCGCTTCGATGGATGCGTTGAGGGTACAGTTTTTCACCGTCGTCATACTTGAGTTCGGTCACGTCCGTCAGCCATTTCTCATTCAGCTTCTCTGCCGTGAAATCCCGATTCAAAAGGTTCTCTGCCGTAACTTCCGGTGTAAAGCGCTG
>Ga0207866_1000561_pt1 | contig 51862 bp, 55 predicted proteins | sample HigsolmetaAR203D_FD_184835 | JGI IMG/M metagenome (GOLD analysis project Ga0207866, IMG submission 184835) | Ionic liquid and high solid enriched microbial communities from the Joint BioEnergy Institute, USA - AR20-3-D (SPAdes) (version 2) ...
TGTTGTGGTAACCAATCCACGTATAGCAGCGTGCCAGCCGACGTCTAGCATTTTTGCCTTCGCGCTGAGTCATCCAGGGGGACAGTGCGGGTTCATTTTGCGGAGCTTGACATTTTCGTTCATAGCAGCGTGGTATACACGCTACAGACCCTCGGGCGCAGCTCCGGGCCACGCTGTAGCGTGGTATACACGCTACAGACCCTCGGGCGCAGCTCCGGATCACGCTGTAGCGTGGTATTCACGCTACAGACGCTCAGGCGCAGCTCCGGACCACGCTGTAGCGTGGTATACACGCTACAGACACCCGGACACAACTCCGTTAGCCGGCGACCGGCCCGGGGTTACAACGCCGCGACCGCCCGTCTCACCCGCGCATCCAGATCCGCGATCGCCTCGTATGTATCCACCGGTTCCGGAGGGAAGCGGTCCAGCATCGCCGCGATCGTGTCCTCGATCCCGAGGAACGGGAGCTCGCCGCGCAGAAACCGCTCGACCGCCGCTTCGTTCGCGGCGTTGAACACCACCGGTGCGGAGCCCCCCGCGCGCCCCGCCTCGTAGGCCATCCGCAGGCATGGATAGCGGTCGAAATCCATCGGCCGGAAATGCAGCCGGCCGATCGCCGCCAGATCGAGGGCCGGCGCAGGCGACGGCCGCCGCTCCGGCCAGGTCAGCGCGTACTGGATCGGAATGCGCATGTCCGGCACGCCCAGTTGGGCGATCACGCTGTTGTCCGTGAACTCGACCATGGAATGGATGATGCTCTCCGGATGAAGCAGGACGTCGATCCTGTCGAAAGGCATCGCGTACAGCCAATGGGCTTCGATGACCTCCAGCCCCTTGTTCGCCATCGTCGCCGAATCGATCGTGATCTTCGCGCCCATCGCCCAGTTCGGATGGGCCAGCGCCTGCTCCACCGTCACGTTCGTGAGTTCTTCGCGCGCACGGTCGCGGAACGCGCCGCCGGAAGCGGTAAGGATAATCTTCTTCACATCCGTCCGGCGCTCGCCGTTCAGGCATTGAAAGATCGCGGAATGCTCGCTGTCCACCGGCAGAATCGGCACGCCGCGCACCTCGGCCAGCCGCATGACGAGATGGCCCGCCGCGACGAGCGTCTCTTTGTTGGCCAGGCCGATGGCCGCCCCGGCTTCGATCGCGGCGATCGTCGAACGGATGCCGCGGCTGCCGACCAGCGCCGTCACGACCAGATCCGCGCCCGCGCCGGCCGCCGCCTCGATCAGCCCTTCTTCGCCATGCACCACACGGATGCCGGAGGGCAGCAGCGACCTCGCCCGTTCCGCCGCCTCCTTCGTCGCGAGGCTGACAACCGACGGCCTGAACTCGAGCGCCTGCCGGACGAGGAGCTCGACATTTTCGCCCGCCGCCAGGGCCGTCACGCGATAGCGATCGCGGTCGCGGCGGATGACGTCAAGCGTCTGGGTGCCGATCGAGCCGGTCGACCCGAGTATCGAGATCGTCTTCATCCTGTCCTCCTGTCGGACTATCGGTATGCTGAAAAAAACGGACATGCTAGGGGATCAGGCCGGTCAAAACAAGCAGCGGGAAGACGATCAGCCAACTGTCGCACCGGTCGAGCACGCCGCCGTGTCCGGGGAGCAGCCGTCCGGTGTCTTTCACGCCGCGCAGACGTTTGTACGCCGACTGGATCAGATCGCCGATCATGCCCGCGACGGATGCGGCAAAGCCGATCGCAAGAGCGCGGCCGACGGACACCCATTCCGGAGCGGCCAACGCGAAGACGAGCGCAACGGCGACCGCGGCCAGCACGCCGCCGACGGCGCCTTCGACGGTCTTGTTCGGGCTGATGGCCGGCCAGAGCTTCGTCCGGCCGAAACGGCTGCCCGCGAAATAGGCGCCGGTGTCCGACGCCCAGATGCAGCCGAACGCCAGCGCCGTCCAGAACAGGCCGTACGGCTCGGCAGCCCGCACGTCGATCATGGCGCCGAACCCGTATCCGATATAAATGGCGCCCATCAGCACCAGTGAAGCCCCGTCAAGCGTCGCCTTGTTCCTCGTCAGCACGGTGACCGCGAGGAGCAAGGCCGCCAGGGGCCAGAAGACCTCATGCACCGGAAAACCGTCCAGTCCGGCCTGCTCCCACGGAAAGACGATCGCGGCCAGGCCTGCATAGCCGCACAGAACGTGCGGATGGCCGAGCTTCATGTCGTTCAGACGGACATATTCGTAAAATCCGATCATGGCAAGCAGCAGCAAAAGGACATTGTAGTACCATCCGCCGAGCGCGGCCGCCGCGGCGAACAACAAACCGGCGCCGATGCCGGTGGCGATCCGTTGTTTCATGCCCGCCTTCGCCTCCATCCTACAATCCGCCGTAGCGGCGCGTGCGACGCTGGTACTCGCCGACCGCTTCGTAGAAATGCGCTTCCGTGAACTCGGGCCAATAGATATCGGTGAACCACAGCTCGCTGTAGGCGAGCTGCCACATCATGAAATTGCTGATCCTCAGTTCCCCGCTCGTCCGAATCAGCAGATCCGGTTCCGGCAGCCCGCTCGTCTGGAGGCGCGCTTCGAAGTCGGACTCGGTGATGGTCTCGGGATCGATGCGGCCTGCCGCCGCTTCGCGGGCAAGCGCGCGGACGGCTTCCAGCATTTCCGCGCGGCTGCCGTAATTGAGGGCGAAGTTGAGCACGAGACCGCTGTTGCCGGCCGTGCGCCGGATCGCTTCGTCAATCGCTTCGAGCGTGTGGTCCGGAAGACCTTCTCGGCGTCCGATCATCCTGACCTGGACGTTGTTCTCGATCAGCTCATCCAGCTCGATCGCGAGAAATTCTTGCGGAAGCCGCATCAGGAAATCGACCTCCGCTTTCGGTCGCTTCCAGTTCTCGGTGGAAAACGCGTAAAGCGTCAAATAGCGTATGCCGAGCCGGTTCGCCGCGCGCACCGCCCGTTTGACCGCCTTCATGCCGGAACGATGCCCCGCCGCCCGGGGCAGCCCCCGCTCCTTGGCCCATCGCCCGTTTCCGTCCATGATAATCGCCACATGCTGCGGCAGATTGTCCGGCGACAGCGCTTCCGGCCCCGTCGTACGCGACCCAATCCGTCCGCGAATTCGCTCGAACATGCGCACCCTCCCCACAGGCGCTCTGCGCTCCGCCGCAAGACCGCCCATAACTTCAGCAGCCCCGCCTGCCGGAGGGGCTGCTGGATGGTCGCTACACTTCCATGATCTCTTTCTCTTTGGCGGCGATGATGCGATCCACTTCCGCAATGAACCGGTCCGTCAGCTTTTGGATATCCTCCTGGTGGCGGCGCGACTCATCTTCCGACAATTCGCCCTTTTCAAGCTTCTTGATGTCGTCGTTCGCGTCCCGGCGAACGTTGCGGATCGCCACCTTCGCTTCCTCGCCGAATTTCCGCGTTTGCTTCACCAGTTCATTCCGGCGCTCCTCCGTGAGCGGAGGGATGTTCAGCCGGATGACCGAACCGTCGTTTGCCGGCGTCAGGCCGAGCTCGGACTTCATGATCGCCTTTTCGATTTCGCCCAGCACCGTCTTGTCCCAGGGCTGAATGACCAGCGTCCGAACATCGGGCGTGTTGATCGTGGCAAGCTGATTGATCGGCGTGGGAGCCCCGTAATAATCCACCTGAATGCGGTCAAGCATGGCGGGCGTCGCCCGTCCCGCGCGCAGCGTCGCGAGATCCCGGCGCAGCGCCGCGATCGCCTTGTCCATTCGTTCTTCGGCGTTCTTCTTGATCGTTTGCGGCATCATTTCACACTCCCTTTGACGATCGTTCCGATTTTCTCGCCCATGACCACCCGTTTGATGTTGCCTTTTTCCGTAATCGAGAAGACGATGAGCGGGATGTTGTTGTCCATGCAGAGCGACGAAGCCGTCGAATCCATGACGCCCAGGTTCTGGTTCAGCACGTCGAGATACGTGAGCTCGTCGTACTTCCGGGCGTTCGCGTCTTTGAACGGATCGGCCGAGTAGACGCCGTCGACCTTGTTCTTGGCCATCAGGATGACTTCCGCCTCGATCTCCGCGGCGCGCAGCGCGGCCGTCGTGTCGGTGGAGAAGAACGGGTTCCCCGTGCCGGCCGCGAAAATGACGACGCGGCCCTTCTCCAGGTGGCGGATCGCCCGGCGACGGATGTAAGGCTCCGCGATCTGCTGCATCGCGATCGAAGTCTGTACACGCGTCGGGACGCCGATTTGCTCGAGCGCATCCTGAAGGGCAAGCGAGTTCATCACGGTTGCAAGCATGCCCATGTAATCCGCGGTCGCGCGGTCAATGCCCTTCGCCGATCCCGCGATGCCGCGCCATATGTTGCCTCCGCCGACGACAATGGCGACCTCCACGTTCATCTCGACGACTTCCTTGACCTGTTCCGCGATCGATGAGACCATGCCGGCATCGATGCCGTACCCCGTCTGCCCGGCGAGCGATTCCCCGCTGACTTTCAGCACGATCCGTTTAAATCTCGGTCGCTCCAATCGGATTACCTCCATCTTGCACCTCTGGCCGAGGCTGTCTGGGTTGTGAACAGAGCGACGGCGGAGCGGTCACGTCCGCCCCGCCGTCGCATGTAACGGATTACTTCTTCACCTGAGCCATGACTTCTTCGACGAAGTTGTCCTGCTTTTTCTCGAGTCCTTCGCCGAGTTCGAAGCGGGCGAAGCGGCGGATCGAAATATTTTCGCCGATCGTGCTGATTTTCTCGTTCAGCAGTTCCTGCACCGTCTTGTCGGGATCTTTCACGAACGGCTGCTCCAGCAGGCAGTTCTCTTCGAAATACTTGCCGATGCGGCCTTCGACGATCTTCTCGACAACCTTCTCCGGCTTGCCTTCGTTAAGCGCCTGCGTGCGCAGAATTTCGCGTTCCTTGTCGAGCTCTTCCTGCGGCACTTCCTCGCGGCGAATATACTTCGGATTCGATGCCGCGATGTGCATGGCGATGTCGCGCACGAACTCGCGGAACTGTTCCGTCTTGCCGACGAAGTCCGTCTCGCAGTTCACCTCGACGAGCACGCCGATCCGGCCGCCGCCGTGGATGTACGATTCGACGAGACCTTCCGTCGCGATGCGGCCGGCCTTCTTCGCCGCTGCCGCCAGACCTTTCTCGCGCAGGATTTCCGCCGCGCGCGTCATGTCGCCGTTCGCTTCTTCAAGCGCCTTCTTGCAATCCAGCATGCCTGCGCCCGTCTTTTCGCGCAGTTCTTTCACTGCCGCCGCAGTTACTGCCATATGTTGGAACCTCCCATTGTCACGATTCGTTCAAGCCGGCGCGCGGGAACGGGCGGAATCCGCCATCGCCTGCGCGCGCGAAAACAGGCTTATGTTCTTAAAAAAAGGGCGGCGAGAGGTTTGCACCTTCCAACCGCCCTTGCTGCCGGGTCCATGGCCTCGACGTCAAGCGGACGTCTCTTCCCCTTGATTCGCTTCCACGATCGCGTCCGCCATCTTCGAGGTCAGCAGCTTGACCGCGCGGATCGCGTCGTCGTTGCCCGGAATGACGTAATCGATCTCATCCGGATCGCAGTTCGTGTCGACAATGCCGACGATCGGAATGCCGAGCTTGCGCGCTTCGGCCACCGCGATGCGTTCCTTGCGCGGGTCGATGACGAACAGCGCGCTCGGAAGGCTGCGCATGCCCTTGATCCCGCCGAGGAACTTCTCGAGCCGCTCCTTCTCCTTGCGGAGCAGGATGACTTCCTTCTTCGGCAGCACGTCGAACGTGCCGTCTTCTTCCATCTTCTCGAGCTCGCGCAGACGGTCGATCCGCTTCTGGATCGTCTGGAAGTTCGTCAGCGTGCCGCCGAGCCAACGTTGGTTGACGTAGAAATGGCCGCAGCGTTCCGCTTCTTCCCGAACCGAATCCTGCGCTTGCTTCTTCGTGCCGACGAACAGGACCTTGCCGCCGCTGGCCGCGACTTCGCGAATGAAGTTGTAGGCTTCCTCGACTTTCTTGACCGTCTTCTGCAGGTCAATGATGTAGATCCCGTTCCGTTCCGTGAAGATGTACTTCTCCATCTTCGGGTTCCACCGACGCGTCTGGTGGCCGAAGTGAACCCCGGCTTCAAGAAGCTGCTTCATGGAGATAACCGCCATCTTCACTACACCTCCTTCGTGGTTGGATATCCTCCGCAGGTCGCATCTTCCGCCAAAACTTCCCGCCCGGGAAGCACCCTTGACGGAATTGACCGGCGTGTGTTCTGAACACCGTCAATTACTATACCATATCTTGTGCGGGGGTGCAAGGCGATCGCCGGACGCGCCGGGCCTCATTCCGACGGCGGACTCGTGAGGATCGTCCGGATTTCTTCCAGCGTCTCGTTGCCGGTAAACGTATAGTAACCCGCCCGGATCTTGGTGCTCATCCGCGCCATCAGCTCCATCAAGGCGTTCGCGTCTTCGATGACGCCTTCCGATTCCAGCAGTTCGGCCGTCTCCGTGAGCGTCATTCCGGGCCTGATGCGAACCTCGATGGCGCTATCCGCGCCGTCCGCATCTCCGGATTCCTTTTCACCGTGTTGTCCGCTTTCGTTCACGGCCGGGTCACCGGCCCCGGACGGCGGGTCACCTTCGCGCGCACCTTCATCCGATGGACGATCAACCGCGTTCCCCGCATCCGTTCCTTCGCCGGCCGGCTCCTGCCCGAGCTGCCGCCGCAGCCGCTCTTCCGCCTCCGCAATCAGCGCGTCCACCTCGGATTGCGTATAGAGCGCGTCTTCGCCGGACAGACGGTCGATGTCCGCCAACCGTTCGGACTGCTCCCTTCCGACGAGCATGAGCTGCAGAAGCAGCGCGCCCGCGACCAGCCCGATGCCAAGTCCGAGCAGGAGGGATCGTTTGTCAATCATGCCGGTCTTCCTCCCGCTTCGCGAGCTGCAGAATCAGCATCACTTCCCCCTTGTTCATCCCGGTCTGCTTGGCGATCGTTTCGACGGACTTGCCCTGGTCGTGCAGGGCGAACAATTCGGGATACCGGCTCCTGATGGTCGGCTCGGCCCGTTCCGGCCGCTCCGCGCCGCCCGCTTCCGGCGCGGCGGCCGGAGCGGCGCCCTCCGGCGCCTGCCCGGACCGGGCGTCGTGCCCCGTCCCGTCCATCCGTTCCTCCAGCTTGCGCTCGGTCAGACTCAGTTTCTGCTCCAGTTCGGCCGCACGCCGTTCGAGCGCGGCGATCCGCTCGTCGCGGCCCGCGTTCTCCTGCCGCACCCGCTCCTGCATGCCGGCGATGGAATCGGCGATCTCCCGGTTGTCCGCTTCCATTGTCTCCATGAATTGCTCAAGCGCCGTCTTCAGTTGCACGGCGCTTGCTTCATCCGATCCGGACCCGGCCCTTCGGCGCGGCACAAGCAGCGCAGCCACCGCCGTAACCGCGCCGAGCAACACGATCAGTTGCCATGGTTCCACATTCATCCCCCGCAATCGTCGCTCAGAACGAAATATCGATATGCTTTCCTTTGTACGGATGCGGAGCATCCTTCGACGCACGGGATTCACCCGGCCGACCCTTGCCCTGCTGCCGGCCCCGTTCGCCTCCCTGCCGTCTGGGCTGGCCGTCGCGGATCGGGCGATTCTCGGTTTCCTCCGCGGCTTCGGTCGTCTGCCGCATCCGAACCGTCTCCTTCTCGCTCTGCGCGGCCAGCATCTGCTGTTCGACGGCCGGCCTGGCCATCTGTTGTCCGTAATGATTCGAAGCATCCGGTGTGCGCGGGATTGCGATCTGAAAATCGATCGGCTTGAACGTCATGGCATGGCCCTCCATTCGTCCGGATCCTCTTCGTCACTTCCGCAGCCGGCTTCCCGTCAATAAAGCGGCAGCATCGCGATTTCGCCGTCTGCGAACCTGAAATAGACGCGCGAGCAAGGTTCTTTGACGAATCGGGTATAACGGCCGATGACGATCTTCGTGCCGCCGTATATGACGTTCACTGCTTCGACGCGCGCATTCTCCGTATCTTCCAGCAGCTTCTCGATCTCGAGAATCCGCTCTTTCACAACTTCCAATTCTTCCGTCGTCTGCTTTTTCGTCATGGTCAGCTTCTGGCGCATGACCAGCTTGTCGGGGCTGAGCTGTCCGACGGCAGCCATCTGGTCCAGCAAGACCAGCGCCTTCATGGTCTTGTCGAGATTGTCGCCGAGCTGGCGCTGCTGCTTGCGGAGCTCGTTCAGCTCGCCGCGCAGTTCCGGCGTGACCCCGACTTCGATCGACGTCGCCGTGGACAGCGTATTGCCGATCGTTCTGGCTTTCACCCGTTCGCCGGCCTGGATCGAACCGCCGACGATCAGCCCCTTCGCGCCATAGCAGACGACGCTGCGGCCGGCGCGAATATTGGAATGCATGATGCTCTGCGAGACGATGATATCTTCGCTCGCGAACACGTTGGCATCCTGGATGAAGGAGCATCTCACGTTCTTGCCGGCTTTGACGGATCCTTTGCCGCCGGCCATGATCCCCCCGGTGATCTCCACGGATCCTTCGGCTTCGAGCTCCGCTCCCTCCACACCGCCGATGACGCGGATGTCGCCGCCCGCTCTGATGCGGAATCCGGTCAGCACGTTGCCGCGGATGACAACGGTGCCGACGAAATCGATATTGCCCGTCTTGTAGTCGATATCGCCGTTCACCTCATAGACGGGAAAAACATTGATCTTCTCCCGTTCCGTCTTGGCCACCATGCCGTCGATCGCCGCGTACAGTGCGGTCTGCTCGGGATTGAGCACGACGTTCTTGCCGACGCGGAAACGGGCTTCCTTGCCGTTCTTCGCCGGGATCACGCTGCCGGTTACCGATTTTCCGGGAATGCCCGCTTCCGCCGGAATCCGCTCCGCGATCAGTTGCCCTTTCTTCACGTTCCGGATCCTCGACAACTCTTTGAAATCGACGGTCCCGTCCTCCAGTTCGACGGGTCTGACCGCTTCCTCGTCCAGATCGACGGCGAGCCGGATCACGCCGTCTTTGCCGTCAATCGGCGGCTGGCCGATCGCGACGACGGTCTGGGTGTAGAAATAGGATTTCGGATCGCTTGCGATGCTCTCGAGCACGTCGTCGCGAATGCCGAATGTGATGCCCTGGCTCCGCAGATACGCGTCCAGTTGGGCCGCTGTGCACTTGAAATTCTCCACCGCCTTGTGGAAGTAGAGAACGGCGGACAAGTTGTCGGGCGAAATGGTTACACCGATAACCGATTCCAGGTCAGCCGGCTCCATGGTGATCACTCCCATCGTCAGATCAATTCTCGAGCAATTGCTTCTTCTGCTTGTCGAGCGCGCCCCTCAGACGCAGGATGGCTTTCGAATGCAATTGGGATATGCGTGACGGTGAAAGCGACATCACTTCGGCGATTTCGCTGAGCGACAGCTCTTCGTAATAAAACAGCGAGATGACGATTCGTTCCTTTTCCGTCAGTCGCTCGATGCCCTTGATGAGCGTCTCCTTCAGAAACTGCTCCTGCACCTTGTAGTCCGGATTTTTCGCCTTCTCGTCCACAAGCATGGACATGCGCGTTTCCGATTCCTCTTCACGGATCGGATCCTCGAGCGAGCAAACCGTCGTTACCGCGATTTCCTGCAGCATTTGCTGGAATTCGCGCTCCGACACATTCAGGTAGGCACTCACTTCCGCGTCGGTGACGGAACGCAGCAACTGCTGCTCCAGGTGCGCGTACGCCTCTTCGATTTTTTTCGCTTTCTCGCGGACGGACCGCGGCACCCAGTCGCCCTGGCGGAGGCCGTCGATCATGGCGCCCCGGATCCGCCATGAAGCATAGGTTTCGAACTGCAGCCCGCGACGGTAATCGAACTTCTCGATCGCGTCGATCAGGCCCATGACGCCGTTGCTGGTGAGATCGTCCTTGGACACGTTCTTCGGCAGCCCGATCGCCATCCGGTTCGAAACGTATTCCACCAGCGGCAGGTAGTGTTCAATGAGCCGTTTCTTCGCCTCGATATCGCGGTTCTCTTTCCACTGCCGCCACAGCTCGAGGTTGGACAGACGGGACGTCTTCGGTTCGATCATCGCCTCTCACCCCTTTCGGCTTTCCTCAAGCAAAACGGCTCGCGCACTCTTGTTTCGGAGGCGGGTCCGTTCGCGGAGCAAGACAAGTTCCGCGTCAATTCGGCGAGCGCATCCGATTCGGCCGGATGATGCACGTTTTGCTGAAGGAAAGCGATCCCGGCATCCTTGAAGCGGTCATTTCTCGTCATCCTGGACCATGGTTCGGACGACCTGCGCCAGTTCTTCCGGATCTTTGCTTTCGATGGAGAAGACGCGTTTCGGTTCCAGCGGCCGGAACTCCGCCGCCTCCGGTTCGCCCGGTCGGCCGGCTTCGCGCTGCGCCTTCAACATCTCGCTCATTTCGGATTCATCATCCGGCGTCCGGAGATCGACGAGCGCCCCGACTTCCGGCGATTCGCCGGCGAGGCGGCCGGCCCGCTCGGTTTCGGCCGATGCGACGATGAGCTGCAGCGCTCCGCGCAACAGCCAGCCGGCGGCGAAGAACGCGGCGAACGCGTACAGGGCCCGAAGACACGATACGGCAAAACCGTTGTTGCCGAGCGAGAAGAAGAAGGTAAGCAGCATGCCCGCCAGTCCCAACACGAGATTCCAGCGAATGGATCCCAGCATCTCAAAGCTCCTTTGTTCCGTACTGAATGCTTCGTATGGTCAGAATGCCGGTCGCGCTGTCCAGTTCGATCGTCCGTCCGTAGTTGGCGCCGGTGTCTTCGGCGACCAGCGGAATGTCGAGCGCCGCCAGCATCGCCTTGCAGGTCTCGACATTGCGCGGTCCGATGCGCATCGTATCCTGTCCGGCGAAGGCGAACATCTGGGCTCCGCCGGCCAGCTTGGCGACGAGCCTCCGGCGCGACGCGCCCTCCGCGATCATCGCTTCCAGCATGTCCGGCAGCGCGGTGTCCGCGTATTTCGCACGATTGAACTGCTCTTCGCGCGCGATTTCCGAAGAAGGCAGCATGATGTGGGCCATGCCGGCGATCCGGGTGGTGCTGTCGTACAGGGTAAGACCTACGCAGGAACCGAGTCCCGTCGTCTTGAGCACGCCGCCCGAACGGGCGAGTTTCCAGTCGGCCATGCCGACCTTGATCCATTCCGTCATGAGCCCGGCACTCCCAGCGCGCGGAAGATTTTCTCGAACGACTCCGGATCCGGGATCAGGAAGAACTGGCCTTGCACGGCTTCGCGATCCTCGAGGAATTTCGTCTCGATCAGCAGGGCGGCGTCGCCCATTTGTCCGAACTGCAGCAGTCCGTAGCTCAGGATGGCGCCCGCCATGTCGATTGCCAGCGACGGCACCGTGGGCATCAGCGTCAGCTTGGTGAAATCCGCCAGCGACGAGAGATAGGAGCCGGCCAGAATATTGCCGATCTCATTCAGCGCGGACAATTCCATGTCCGAATAGGCGCCGTCCTCCGTGTCGATGGACAGCAGGCTGCGGAGAAGCTTCTTCGCCGAATCCTCCCGGATGATGAAAAACATGTTGCCCGGCGCGTCGCCTTCAACACGCAGGAAAACGGCGATGACCACCTGCTCGGAGCCGCCGACGCGGTCCGCGATTTCCTCGAACGGCACCAGACTGACCGTCGGAACGGACATGTCGACCGGCTGATTCAGGATGCGGGACAGCGCGGTCGCCGCATGTCCCGCCCCGATGTTGCCGACTTCCTTGAGAACGTCCAGCTTGAATTCGTCTTTGAACTCGTTCCAGAAACTCACGTTTCAGACCTCAAACTGCTCGAGCTGGATGATTTCTTCCTTGTTCAGCACTTCGACCAAGTTCAGCATGATGAGCAGCCGATCGTCGTCCAACCTGGCGACGCCGCGCAAATATTTCGCCTTGATGCCGCCGACGACCTCCGGAGGGGAGTCGATGCGGTCGCTGTCGATGTCGATGACATCGTTCGCGGCGTCGACGATGAATCCAACCTCGAGATCGTTCACCTGGACGATGATAATCCGGGAAGTGTCCGTTGCTTCGGTCTCCGGAAGACCGAAGCGGCCGCGCAGATCGATCACCGGGATGACGACGCCGCGCAGGTTGATGACGCCCTTGACGAACGCCGGCGTCTTCGGCACGCGCGTAATGGGCATCATCCGCTCGATCGTCCTGACCTTGTCCACCTCGATGCCGTACTGCTCGCCCGCCAGCGCGAAAACGATGACTTTCAGTTCTTCACCCATGGGAAGACCTCCTTGAAATGATATCAGGCTGTATCGGCGGTAGTTCTTATTTGATCAGCGCGTTGGGATCGATGATGAGCGCCACCTGGCCGTCGCCCAGGATCGTCGCCCCGGAAATGACGTTGTAGCCGGACAGATATTTGCCGAGCGGTTTCAGCACGATGTCGCTCTGTCCGATGAAGTCGTCGACAAGAACGGCGGCCCATTTTTCGCCCTTCCGGATGATGATTGCTTCGCACTCCTCTTCCCGCTTGTCATCGTAATCCGGCGAGTCGACCAGTTCCGCCAGCGAGACGACCGGGATGATCGCGCCGCGGAATTCGATCATCGCGTTGCCGTGGATGTTGTGGATCTGGCTGCGCTTCACGATCGTCGTCTCCATGATGGAGGACAGCGGAATTGCGTATTTCTCGGATCCGAGCTTGAGCAGCATCGCCGAAATGATCGACAGCGTGAGCGGCAGTTGGATCGAGAAGACCGTTCCCTTGCCGAGTTCCGACCTGACCGTCACCGAACCGCCCAGCGCGTTGATCTTCGACCGGACAACGTCCAATCCGACGCCGCGGCCGGAAATGTCGGACACCTGCTCGGCGGTGCTGAAGCCCGGCGCGAAAATCAGCATGTAGACTTCCTCGTCGGTCATCGTCTTGCCCTGCTCTTCGGTGACGATGCCGCGCTTCACCGCCGTCGCCAGCACCTTGTCGCGGCGAATGCCGCCGCCGTCGTCCTCGATCTCGATGAAGACGTTGTTGCCGCTGTGGAACGCCCGCAGATGCACGGTGCCCGTCTCCGGCTTTCCGGCTTCAAGCCGCTTGTCGGCCGGCTCGATGCCGTGGTCGACCGAGTTGCGGAGCAGATGGACGAGCGGATCGCCGATTTCGTCGATGACCGTCCGGTCCAGTTCGGTTTCGGCGCCGGTGATGATCAGGTCGACCTTTTTGTTCAGCGATTTCGCGAGGTCCCGGACCATCCGCGGGAACCGGTTGAACACGGTCTCGACGGGAACCATCCGCAGCTTCAGCACGATGTTCTGCAGATCGGCGCTGATCCGGCTCATGTGCTCGACCGTCTCGGTCAGCTCGGGCTGCCGGATCTCGCTGGCCAATTGCTCGAGCCGCACGCGGTCGATCAGCAGCTCGCTGAACAGGTTCATCAGCACGTCCAACCGCTCGATGTCGACGCGGATCGTTTTCGCGACGGCGCCGCCCGAAGCCTGCGGACGCTTGTCCGCCTGGCCGGCCGCGCCCGCGCCGCCCGAAGCCTGCGGCTTGTCCGCCTTCCGCTCCGGCACGGAAGACTTGGAGGGCCGGGACAGCGCGCTGAGCGCCTCGGCGTCCAACTCCGTCACGTCGACCGATTCAATCTCCGAAATGTTTCCGATCTGCTGCTTGAGATCATCGGCCGACCATTGCGAGATCAGGAACACGGTGAAGGAGCTGTCGAACTTCTCCTGCTCGATGTCCTGCACCGAAGGCTGGGATTTCACCACTTCGCCGGCCTGCTCCAGCACGTTGAACACCATATAGGCCCGGGCGGATTTGAGCACGCAGTCCTTCCGGATCGTCACGACCGTCTTGTAGACGCGGTGGCCGGTGCCGATCGACTGCTGCAGGACGGAGTATTGATACTGGTCGAGCACGGCCTCTCCCGCCGGCTGCGCCTGCGCCGCCGGGGCCGCCGCCGCTGCCGCGGTCTCGGCGCCGGCCGAATAGTCGCCGCTCACGATCTTCTTCAGCAGGCCGACCAGCTCCGTGACGTCCAGCTTGCCCGTTCCGCCGTCGACGATGTCCCGCACCATCGACTCGAGCGCGTCCAATCCCTTGAAGAGCGTGTCAAAGATGAAGCTGTCCATGCGCAGCTTGCCGTTGCGCACGAGATCGAGCACGTTCTCCATTTCGTGCGTCAGATGGGCGAGATCCTCGAATCCCATCGTCGCGGACATGCCTTTGAGCGTGTGGGCGGAACGGAAAATGTCCTGCACGATCGTCAGGTCATCCGGCGAACTTTCCAGCCTGAGCAGGTTCTCATTCAAGGATTGCAAATGGTCGTTCGATTCGTCGATGAACATCGACAGGTACGCGTTCATATCCATGTGGCCTTGCACCTCCTGGTTGAACTCGGTTCACAGCGGAAAAGCGTTGGCGCTAGCGCCTGACGGCTTCGGTCAGCCTGGCGGCTATTTCATGCAGCGGCAGTACGGTCGAGGCGCCTCCTTCCTCGATCGCGGAGCGCGGCATGCCGAACACGATGCATGTCTCCTCCGCTTCGGCTATCGTCGTGACGGCGCCGTGATCCGCAAGCTGCCGCATGCCTCTGGCTCCGTCGCTTCCCATGCCCGTCAGGATGACGGCGTGACGGGCAAGCTCGTTGAAAGGTACAAGCGATTCAAACAACACGTCCACCGACGGGCGGTGTCCGTTTCGCTGCGGCGCGTCCGTAAGCCGGATGACGTACTTGCGTCCGCTTGCCGCAAGCTCCATGTGCCGCCCGCCGGGCGCGATATAGGCGACGCCCGGCCGGACCGGTTCGCCGTCTTCCGCTTCCTTCACCGTCAGGGCGGAAAGGCTGTTCAGCCGCTGCGCGAGCGAATGGGTGAATTTCGGCGGCATATGCTGCACGATCAGGATGGGTGCGGGCAGATCGCCCGGCAGTTCGCTGAGCAGCCGGTGCAAAGCCCTCGGGCCGCCTGTCGATGTCCCGATCGCGACGATGTGCCGGAACATGGCGGCCGTTTCCGCGGCGGCCGTCTTCGCGGGCCCGGGCGGAGCCGGCCGTCCGGCTTCCGTCCGCGCGGTTCCGGCCGGTTTCGCGGCCGGCGGGCGCGGGGGCGGGACCGATTCCCGTCCGGACGGCCGGTCCGGCGGCTTCGGCGCGCGCGCCGTCCGCGACGCGTCCTTCCCCTTCTCGGCCGAAGCGCCGCCCGCCGGCCGGCGCTTCGGCCCGGGGCGCGGCGGGCGCCGGATCGACACCGCCGCTTTCAGCCTGAGCATCAGCGCGTCGGCCGTCTTGCGGATATCCGCTCCGGGACCGGACGGCTTGCGGATGAAATCGAACGCGCCGAGCGACAACGCCGTGATCGTCTCGCGGGTGTTCTCCTCGCTGATGCCGGACAGCATGATGACGGGCGTATCCGATTCGGCCATGATGCGCTTGAGCGCTTCGATCCCGTTCATCTCCGGCATTTCCAGGTCGATCGTGATGGCGTCCGGTTTCAGCTCGCGATGGAGTTCCACCGCCTCCCTGCCGTTCTTGCCGACGGCGATGACGGTGAACGCCGGATCGGATTCGATGATGTCCGAGAACAGCTTCCTCATGAACGCGGAATCGTCTACCACGATGATCCGGTATCGCTCCATCGATGCTCACCCCCACTGGCGTGGATCGTCAGCGCTGTCTGAACATGCGTTGCAGAAAGCCCCGGATGCCGCCGGTCCTCTTCTCGGATGGAGTGGATATGAACGCCCTCGCGATTTCTTCGACCGCCCTTGCCGCGCTTCCGCCCGGATACGCGATCGTGAACGGCACCTGGCGCTTGACCGCCTTCGGCACGTTCGCGTCGTCCAGGATGATCCCGAGCAGGGGCAGGTTGAGCGAAAGGAACTGTTTTGCAACCATGCTGATCTTGTCGGCCGTCTGGCGGCCTTCGCGATGGTCGGACGCGCGGTTGACCACCAGCTTGAAGTCGACGTCGTGGTTCATGGATCGAACCATCTTGATGAGCGCATAGGCGTCCGTGATCGCCGTCGGCTCCGGCGTCGTCACGACGACCGTCTCCTGCGCCGCCGTGATGAACCGGACGGTCTCCTTCGACAGGCCGGCGCCGGTATCGAACAGGATCAGATCATAATGTCCGTGCAGTTTGTCGATTTGGTCGCCGAAGTAATCCAGTTCCCTGTCCGACAGGTTGAGCAGGTCCCGGAATCCCGAACCGCCTGCGATGAAATGGAGGCCGAGCGGCCCTTCCTGGACGATCTCCCAGATCGTCTTCTCCTGTCTGAGCAGGTGGACGAGATTGTAGGGAGCCTGCATGCCCATGAGCACATCGATGTTCGCCATGCCGATGTCCGCGTCGAACACAAGCACGCGCTTTCCGAGTTTCTGCAGCGACAGCGCGAAGTTCAGGCTGAAGTTCGACTTGCCGACCCCGCCCTTGCCGCTGGTGACCGCGACGACCCGGGTCTGGAGCGGATCCCGAACCGCGCTCCGGAATTGCATCAGACTGCGCAGCGCTTCCGCCTGGTCAGTCATCGTCGTGCGCCCCCAATAGCTGCGCCGCATAGCGGTCGGGACGGAACGGCTCGATGTCGTCCGGCACGTTCTGGCCCGTCGTCACGTAGGCCGCTTGCAAATGGTGCTGCATGGCCAGATTGAGCACGGGGCCGATCGCGTCCGTTTCGTCCCGTTTCGTATAGATGACCTTCGTTACGCCGTAGGCCAGAAATTTCGACGCGACCGCCTCCAGGTCCCGGGTCTTGCCGGTCAGGCTGAGCACGAGGAAGGTGTCGCAATCCTCGGACTGCCGGATCAGGCTGTTCACCTCGGAGACGTACAGATCGTTCCGGAAATTCCTTCCCGCCGTATCCATGAAAATGATCTCGCGATCCTCAAGCTGCTTGAACGCGCGCGCCAGTTCGAGCGGAGAGAAGACGACCTCCATCGGCACGTTCAGAATATTGGCGTACGTGCGGAGCTGGTCAACCGCGGCGATGCGGTAGGTATCCGATGTGATGAAGCCGACCTTGCGCTTGGCGCGCAGCACCTGCTCGGCCGCCAGCTTCGCGATCGTCGTCGTCTTGCCGACCCCCGTCGGCCCGACGATGTGGACGACCCGGGTGCCGTCGCGGATGCCTGCCGGTTCGGCCGGGTCTACCCATTCCGCAATCAATCCGGCCGCGATGTCCCAGATGGCTTCCGCTCCCGAATCGGAATGGTAGCTCGGATGCGCCTTGATCTTGTCAACGAGCAAATCGATCCATTCGCGCGCGACGTCCTGATCGGCCAGCCGCTGCCGCAGTTTCGCGATGGCGGCCGGCTCCTCTTCCTCCTCGCGGCTTTTGGCGAGCCTGGCCATCATCGCCTTCATTTGGCGAATCTCTTCCAACACGGCTTCCTGATCGATCGTTGTGCGGGGCGCGGGCTCCGACGCAGAGGCCGGCCGAACCTGCGGCGCGGCAGGAGGATCCGGAGCCGCAAGGGCCGTCTGCAACCGCTCCCGGACGGCGACTTGCGGAAGTCCGGCGTCTGCCGCGCCGCTTCCGCTCCCGGCCGTCTGCAAGGGCGGCCGGGACAACGCCGGAAGCGATTTCGCTCCGGACGTCCGGGCGGCGCTTCCCGCATCCGGAGCATTCGTCTCGACGGCGGCGATCACTTCCACCTTCTTTTTGCGGAACAGGCCGAGAAACCCGCCCACATGGATCTCCTTCGTGTTCAGGATCACCGCGTCCTTGCCAAGCTCGCTGCGGATGATCGGAAGCGCCTGCGGCACCTCGTCCACGACATAGCGTTTGACCCTCACAGATTCACCACCCCGACACTCTGAACTTCGACGCTCGGTTCAAGCTCGCTGTACGACAGGACGGGTATATCGGTCATCGTGCGCTCGATGATCTGCCGGAGGTACATGCGAATCGTCGGCGACGCGAGGACGATCGGCTGCTGCCCGGCCTGCAGTTGCCGGGTGACCTGCTCGTTCAGCTTTTGGTAAATCTGCTGCGTCGAGACGGGGTCAAGCGCCAGATAGCTGCCATGTTCCGTCTGCTGGACGGATTCGGCGATTTTCTTTTCGAGCTGCGGCCCGACCGTGATGACTTTGAGCGTCTCTCCGGGCGGCGCGAACTGGTTCGTGATCTGGCGCGAGAGCGCCTGCCGGACGTATTCGGTCAGGATGTCGGGATCCTTCGTGTAGTGGCCGTGATCGGCCAGCGTCTCGAAAATCGTCACCAGGTCGCGGATCGACACCTTTTCCTTGAGCAGCTTGACCAGCACCTTCTGCACATCGCCGACGGAAAGCACCGACGGAATGAGCTCGTCGACCAGTGCCGGGTACTGCTCCTTCAGATTGTCGATGAGCTGCTTCGTCTCCTGGCGGCCGATCAGTTCATGCGCATGGCGCTTGATCACTTCGGTGAGGTGGGTCGCCACGACGGAAGGCGGATCGACGACGGTATAGCCCGCCAGCTCCGCACGCTCTTTCGTCGCGTGGTCGATCCAGAGCGCGGGCAGGCCGAAGGCCGGTTCCTTCGTCTCGATGCCGACAACGGATTCGTCCTCGATGCCCGGGCTCATCGCGAGGTAATGGTTGAGCAGGAGCTCGCCCCGGGCCACCGTATTGCCCTTGATCTTGATCACGTATTCGTTCGGCTTGAGCTGGATATTGTCGCGGATCCGGATGACGGGAACGATGAGTCCGAGCTCGAGCGCGCATTGGCGGCGGATCATGATGATCCGGTCGAGCAGGTCGCCTCCCTGTTGCGTATCCGCGAGCGGGATGAGGCCGTAGCCGAATTCGAACTCGATCGGATCGACCTGAAGCAGGCTGATGACGCTCTCGGGACTGCGCACTTCCTCGATCTGCTGCTCCTCGACCATGAGCTCTTCCTCCTGCTTCTGCCGCTCCATGTTCTTGCTCATCCGGTAGCCGGCGATCACGAGCACCGCGGCGAACGGCAGCGTCGTGATCCAGCCGATCGGCGTGAACAGGCCGAGCATCGCCACGGTGCCGGCGACGATGTAGAGCAGGCGCGGAAACTTGAACAACTGGCTCGTCACATCGAATGCGAGGTTGCCCTCCGACGCCGCGCGCGTCACGACGAGGCCGGCGGATGTCGAGATGAGGAGCGCCGGAATCTGGCTGACGAGACCGTCGCCGATCGTCAGGACGGAATAGGTCTCCAGCGCCTCGCCGAACGACATACCGTGCACGGCCATGCCGACGACGAATCCGCCGATCAGGTTGATGAACAGGATGATGATGGCGGCGATGGCGTCGCCCTTGACGAACTTGCTCGCGCCGTCCATCGCGCCGTAGAAGTCGGCTTCCTTCTCGATCTTCTCGCGCCGTTCGCGCGCCTGCTGCTCGTTGATGAGCCCGGAGTTCAGGTCGGCGTCGATGCTCATCTGCTTGCCGGGCATCGCGTCGAGGGTGAAGCGCGCCGCGACTTCCGCGACCCGTTCCGAGCCCTTCGTGATGACAATGAACTGCACGACGACGAGGATCAGGAACACGATGAAGCCGATTGCGATCTCATTGCCGGCGACGAAACGGCCGAACGTCTCGATGACGTGCCCTCCCTCGCCCTTCGACAGGATGTTCCGGGTCGCCGAGATGTTGAGCGCGAGCCGGAAAAGCGTCGTGATCAGCAGGAGCGAGGGGAAAATGCTGAAATTGAGCGCGTCGGTCGTATTCATCGCGATGAGCAGAATCATGAGCGCCAGCGAAATGTTGACGATAAGCAGGAAATCGAGCAGCCCGAGCGGGACGGGAATGACCATCATGAGCACAATGCCGATGATGCCGATCAGGACAACCAGATCCTTGGTTTTCATGCGGCTTCCCACCTCCCCGGTCAGGATGATTTGATGCGTCCTTTCAATCTATAGATGTATGCCAGAATCTCCGCCACGGCCTGGAACAGGTCGACCGGAATCATCCGGCCGATCTCCACCCTGTCGTAGAGCGCCCTGGCGAGCGGCTTGTTTTCCATGATCGGAACGTCTGACTCCTTCGCGATTTCGCGAATGCGAAGCGCCAAATAATCGATGCCTTTGGCGACAACGACCGGCGCGTCCATCTCCGCCGCGTCGTAGCGCAATGCGACCGCGTAGTGCGTCGGGTTCGTGATGACCACGTCCGCCTTCGGCACTTCCTGCATCATCCGCTGGATCGCCATGCGGCGCTGTTTCTCGCGGATTTTGCCTTTGATGAGCGGGTCGCCTTCCAATTTCTTGTGTTCGTCCTTGATGTCTTGCTTGGACATGCGAATACTTTTCTCGTGCATGTATTTGCGGTACAGGAAATCCAGAAAAGCGAGCGCAACCAGCAGCACGGCAATCTTGACACCGAGCGACAGCGTCAGCGAAGCGGCGAACGACAGGATCTGCTCGGGCAGCGCATGGTCCAGCAACACGATCGATTCCAGCTCGCCCCAGATGGTCGTGTAGACCATGAAACCCACGATCAGCAGTTTCAAGATGCTCTTGGCAAAGTCGACCAGCGAGCGGGTCGAGAAGATTTGCTTGAAGCCCTGGATCGGGTTGATATTGCGCAGCGACGGCTTGAGCGGTTCGAACGTGAACAGCCAGCCGAACTGGAACACATGGCTGGCGATCCCGACAACCATCGTGATGACGAAAATCGGGAGCAAGAGCAGCGCGACCTCGGTCATCCATTTCATCGCGAGACCGCCCAGCGAATCCGCCGTCAATTCCATGGTCAGGCCGCTCTCGAAGACGTCGCCGAACATGCGATACAACCGATTCTTGTAGTAGCCGCCCAACATGAGAAAGCCGAGAAAGGCGAACAGCAGGATGAACGCCGACGGGATTTCCATGCTGGACGCGACCTGGCCCTTTCTCCGCGCTTCCTGACGTCTGCGGGGCGTCGCCGGCTCCGTCTTCTCCTGGCTGAACAATTGCAGGTCAAGGATGAGCCGATACCGTTGCATGCTTCTCCACCTTCCCCGGATTCAGCCCGCGATCGCGGCCGTCAGCAGCCGAAGATGTTCGAACATGACGGACATCAGGTACGAGCAGAAGGCCGTGAATCCCGCGAGGGTCACCATCAGCACAAACATGCCGATCAGCAGCTTGAGCGGCAGGCCGATGACGAACACGTTGAACTGCGGCGCCGTCTTGGCCAGGAAGCCGATCCCCGTGTCGGTCAGAAACATCGCGACCATGATCGGCGCGGCAAGCTGAAATCCGAGAATGAACGTCATCACCAGCGAACGGACAAGCTGCTCCGTCAGTCCCCCGGCCTCGATCGCCGCGAACAGCTCTCCGAACGGCGGTAGCCATTGATAGCTGTCCATCAGCGCGGCCAGCATGAAATGGTGGCCGTTCATGGCCAGGAATATGGCGAGCAGCAGGAAATATTTGAAGTTGCCCGTCAGCGGGACCGTGACCCCGGTCATCGGGTCGATGATGTTCGCCATGCCGAATCCCATCTGCAGGTCGACGAAGGCGCCGGAAATCTGGGCCACCGTGAAGAATAGGTAGAACAGGTAGCCGAGCAGAAGGCCGGCCAGGATTTCATGGATGACGTACAGCAGATAGGTCGCGTCCATCGGCGCCTGGAACCGGGATCCGTTCGCCAGATAGACGATCAGCGAGACGAAAAACCCGAGTCCGATCTTGAACGGCACCGGCACCTCGCGGATCGAAAACACCGGCGATGCGACGAAAAACGAAGTGATTCGACAAAACATCAGCAAAAAAACAGAAAAGCCCTGCAGGAAGAGGTCCATGATCCTTTAGTCCTAACCGATGTACCTGTACAGGTTGTTGAGCAGATTGTAGGCAAAATCGACGACCGTGTTCAGGATCCATGGTCCGAAAAAGAGCATCGCCACCAGCACCGCCACGATTTTCGGGATGAAGGCCATCGTCTGTTCCTGGATATGCGTCGTGGCCTGGAAAATGCTGACGAGAAGCCCGACGGCCAGCGCGATGACGAGCAGCGGCGCGGCCGCCTTGAGCACCGTATAGATGGCCTGTCCCGCCAGACCGATGATGAAATCCTCGCTCACGGCGATCGTCCTTTCCCACAAGCTGCTTTTACGGGCTGAAGCTGAGCAGCACCGACTTGACGACGAGATACCAGCCGTCAACCAGAACGAACAGCAGGATCTTGAACGGCAGCGAAATCATCATGGGCGGCAGCATCATCATCCCCATCGCCATGAGCACGCTGGCCACCACCATGTCGATGATCAGGAACGGGATGAAGATCATGAATCCCATTTGGAACGCCGTCTTGAGCTCGCTGATGGCGAAGGCGGGCACCAGCACGGTGACCGGAATATCCTCCACGGATGCCGGCCGCTCCATTTGCGTGTAGCGCATGAACAGCAGCAGGTCCTTCTCCCGCGTATGCTTCGCCATGAATTCCTTCATCGGGATGGCTGCGGCTTCAAGCGCTTCGGTCTGCGACATCTCTCCGCGCAAATACGGCTGCAACGCGGTCTCGTTCACTTCGGACAGCGTCGGCGCCATGATGAACAGCGTCAGGAACAGCGCGAGGCCGAGAATGACCTGGGTCGGCGGGCTCGTCTGCGTGCCGAGCGACATGCGGACGAATCCGAGGACGACCACGATCCGGGTGAAGCTCGTCATGAGCACCAGGATCGCCGGCGCGACGCTCAATACCGTAATGATCAGCAGAAGCGACAAAGCGGAAGTGTCCGGTTGTTCCGACTCTCCGCCAATGGAAATATCGATATTGGGCAGCACGGCGGCGGACGCCTGCTGGCCGTCAGGCAGCAGGAGCGATGCCGCTATCAGCGCAATGGACAGCCACAATTTGATCCTCATTCGTCCATCAACCGATCTTTCGCATTCGGGTCGTTCATGAGCGACTCGAATTGTTGTTTTCTGCCGGCCTGCCGTTCCAGGTTGCTTCGCAGCATGGCCTCGAACTCGGAGACATTCCAGCCCTCCGCCTCCGGATCCTTGCGCCCGCCGCGCTTCCGGTTCAGCCACTCGCCGAACAGCGGAATGCCCATCGGTTGCGGCGCCGGATTTTCCAGAATGGCGATCAATCGGCCGGCTTCCTCCGCGTCGTCGATCCGGTCGATGAGCGTCACGTTCTCCCCGACGCCGACAAGATACACCTTGCCGCCGACTTCGATGACCTGGAGCGACTTGTTCTGCCCCAGCGCGATTCCGCCCAGCGAACGAAGCGACCGGTTCTGTCCCCACGCGCGAGTCCGGGAAGACAGGAAGCGGAGCGTGAACACGATCAGGATGATGACGATGACAAGCGCGACAATGACCCATACCGCGCTGCCGAGCGCGTCCATCCCGTCGGGAATGTCCGGCGGTGCGTTCTCCCCGCCCGAGAGTTCGTCTTCCAGGCTGGTTCCCAGCGCCGCCGCGGGATGCAAAATGGCCGCCGCTGCCGGCGACAAGGCGGCGAGATACGGGCGGATACGCATCCCGTCACCCGAGCGTCTTCTTGATCGCTTCGATGACACGGTCCGCCTGGAACGGCTTGACGATGAAATCCTTCGCCCCCGCTTGAATGGCATCGATGACCATCGCTTGCTGACCCATGGCCGAACACATGATCACTTTCGCGCTGCTGTCGATCTTTTTGATTTCCTTCAGCGCCGCGATGCCGTCCATCTCCGGCATCGTGATGTCCATCGTGACCAGATCCGGCTTCAGTTCCTTGAAACGCTCAACCGCCTGCGCACCGTCCTGCGCCTCGCCGACGACTTCGTAGCCGTTTTTCGTCAGAATGTCGCGGATCATCATTCTCATGAATGCTGCGTCGTCAACAATCAGAATGCGGTTTGCCATCTTACTTTTCCTCCCGGGGTCATTATTGTAGTTTTTGGATCCGGTCCCATTGGCTGACGATTTCGGTTACGCGTACGCCGAAATTCTCGTCAATGACGACGACTTCGCCCTTCGCGATGAGCTTGTTGTTGACGAGAATATCCACCGGTTCGCCCGCCAGCTTGTCCAGCTCGATGACCGATCCTTGGGACAGCTCCAGAATTTCTTTGATCTGCTTCGACGTCCTTCCCAATTCTACCGTCACTTTGAGAGGAATGTCGAGAAGCAAATTCAAGTTGCTATCGTCAGCCTGAACGTACGGAGGGTTGCCGAAATTCGGAAACTGCACCGGCTGAACGTTCACGCCGCGGGTCGGTACGGAACCGTAGGTCTGCGGTCCCGGCGGCGGTGCCACCGGCGGCTGCATGTACGGCTGTTGCGGCGGTGCATACGCCTGCTGCGGCGGCGCGTACGGCTGCTCGAAGCTCTGATACGCGGCCGTCTGCGGCTCCGTATGGGCCGGTTCCGCCGGTTTCGGCGGTTCGGACGCCGCGGGTTGCGCCTGGGCAGACGAGTCTCCGCCGAGCAGCGAACGGACAAGCTCCTTGACGAACGGGATCGGCAAAAGCTGCATGATCGTCGAATCGATCAGATCGCCGATCGTCAGGCGGAACGAGATTTTGACGAACACATCAACGGGAGGCAGACTGCTGACGCCGGACCCTTTCATCACATCCAGGATGTTGACGGAAGGCGGAGAGATGTTGACCAGACGGTTGAAGATGGTCGACATGGACGTCGCGGACGAGCCCATCATCTGGTTCATCGCTTCCTGCACGGCGCTGACGTGAATCTCGTTCAGCTCTTCGTCTTCGCCGACTTCCCCGTTTCCGCCGAGCATCAGGTCCGCAATGATCCGCGCATCCCTCGTCTTGATGACCAGCGAGTTGATGCCCTGGAACCCTTCGACGTACTGGACGTGCACGGCGACATGGGGCTTCGGGAATTCGGATTCCAGATCATCGCGGCGGATGATCGTCACCTGCGGCGTCGTGATGTCCACTTTCTTGCCCAGCAGCGTGGACAGCGCCGTAGCCGCGCTGCCGAACGTGATGTTCCCGATCTCTCCGATCGCGTCCACTTCAACCGGATCAAGCGTCTCTTCCCGGGGTTCCGGCATGACCGGATCCGGTTCACCCGCTTGCCGCAGCAAGGCGTCAATCTCTTCCTGCGACAAGTAATCTTTACTCGTCATTGTCCTCCGCTCCTTCCACGATCTGGTCGATTTGAACGGCCATGCGGTCCCGGATCGTGCCGGGTGTGCCGATGAATTTCAGCTTCTCGCCGACCCTGATGTTCAGCCCGTCGTCGGTGCGCGTGTTCAGCGTGATGACATCGCCCGGCTGCAGGCTCAGGAACTCGCGGATCGTGATGGTCGAAGTGCCGAGCTCGGCGATGACCGGCAGCTTGGCCTTGCTGACCCGGCTGTTCAGGATGTCGATCTCTTCCGGGGCGCGGTTCTTCTTCTGCGCCACGAACCAGTGATGAACCGAGAGGCGATGCATGATCGGCTCGATCACGACGTGCGGGATGCACAGGTTGATCATCCCCGTCGTATCGCCGATCTTCGTGCTGAGCGAGATGAGCGCGATCGTCTCGTTGGGCGACACGATCTGCATGAACTGCGGATTCGTTTCCAGTCCCTCGAGCCGCGGATTGATGTCCAGCACCGTCTTCCATGCCTCCGCCAGACTGTCCAGCGCCCGGTTGAAAATGCGCTCCATGATGCTGTTCTCGATGTCCGTCAGCGCGCTGATCTTGGTCGGCGCGTTGCCCTGTCCGCCCAGCATGCGATCGAGCATGGCATACGCGACGTTCGGGTGCACTTCCAGCACCATCCGGCCTTCAAGCGGATCGGCCTCGAATATATTCAGGATCGTCATCTTCGGGATGGACCGAATGAATTCGTCGTATGGCAGTTGCTCGACCTGCACCACGTTGATCTGGACGAACGTTCTGAGCTGCGCGGAGAAGTAGGTGGTCAGGTAACGCGCAAAGTTCTCGTGAATGCGCGTCAGGCTGCGCAGATGGTCCTTCGAAAAGCGGACGGCGCGCTTGAAATCGTAGGTCCGAATCCGTTTCTGCGTCTCCTCTTTCTTGAGCTCTTCCGCGTCCATCTCGCCGGAAGACAACGCCGCAAGCAGCGCGTCTATCTCGTTCTGCGAAAGCACATCCACCACATTTCTCACCCCCTGGAAGGAACCGGTGCGGCCGGACGCCGCGATCAGATTCGCGTAATGATAAAGTTCGTGATCTCGACCTTGGTCAGCTTGCCGTGCGTCAACTCGGGATTGATCAGGTTGAGCAGTCTGGAGCTCAGCTCATCCTTGCCCCGGGAACCGCGCAATTGCTCCTCCGTCATGTCGGAAAGCGTCCGGATGATCAGCGGCTTGATCGAAATATCCTTGATCTTGTCGAATTCTTCCTTCGCTTTCTTGCTGTCAAGCCGGAAGGCGAAACTCATGACGACGATATAATCGGTATCGAGCAGGTTCGTGCGGATGTCCTGGATCTCGGCGGTCATGGCGACCCGTTCATCGGCCGTCAGCTTTTCCGGTTCCACCTGTTCGACGATTCTGTCGACTTCGCTCTCCGGATCGTTGTCGTTGAACACCCTGTCATAAATGAAGAAGGCCGCAACGACAATCAACGTAATGGCGAGCAGAATGGTGATCAACCAAGGCAACATTCTCTTCATGACTCAAGGACCCTCCAATTGTTCGCTCCGAATGACGGACGCCACCAGACCGATTCCGCGCAAGTACTCCTGCGTTCTCGCGATGAGTTCGGCCGCGGGTTCCGAAGCCATCACTTTCTTTCCGGTCAGCAATGTGATAATCGTATCCGGAACTTCTTCGATCGTCTCGATCAGAAGCGCGTTGATGACAACCTTCGTCCCGTTCAGGCGCGTCACCTCGATCATGAGTTTCCCCCTTCGCCGCCGCGCGGGGAGGCGGACGTGCCGCCTCCCGCCCGGCCTGATGAACGAACTATCAGCGTTTCAGGTTGACGACTTCCTGCAGGATTTCATCCGAGGTTGTGATGATGCGGGAATTCGCCTGGAATCCGCGCTGGGCGACGATCATTTCGGTGAACTCGACCGTCAGGTCGACGTTCGACATCTCAAGCTGACCGGAGATGATGACGCCCGTACCGGCGTCCGGATCGCCCGGAGCCGTGAGTTCGATTTCGCCGTCCGGGTTTGCGTTCGGCGTCACGCGATACAGGTTGCTGCGGATTTTCTCCAGACCGGCCGGGTTGACCACCCGGACAACCGCGATCTGAATTCCCGTATCTTCCATCGTGCCGTCCGGGTTGACCGCGATGATCGAGCCGTTCTGGCCGATCGTAAATGCGGTGATTTCCGGACCGAGGACGATCGGTTCGCCGTCGACGCTGAGCACGAACATGCCGTCGCTCGTGACCAGTTGTCCCGCGGCGTCCAGCATGAAGTTGCCCGCGCGGGTCAGATACGGCACTTCCTGGTCAACGTTTTCGGCAATCGCGAAGAAGCCGTCGCCGTCGATGCGCAGGTCCGTTGCGACGTTCGTCGTCATCGCGCTGCCCGGCGTATGGATCGTGTCGATCGAAGCGATCGCGACGCCGAGGCCGACCTGCTTCGCGTTGACGCCGCCGGTCACGCCTTCTTCCGGCGTCGTGAAGCTCGCGACCGTCTGGCTCAAAATGTCTTTGAACATGACGCGACCGGTCTTGAAGCCGATCGTGTTGACGTTGGCAATGTTGTTGCCGATGACGTCAAGCTTCGTCTGGAAACCGCGCATGCCGGACACGCCGGAATACATCGATCTCAACATGGGATTCGTTCAACCTCCCGTTTCCATCAATGGGATGTGGGGCAGCCGCTTCCATCGATCCGCGGCTGCAGGGCCTCCGTACAGGTCCAGCCCGTCAGGAAATCACCACTGCGCTGTCAATCTGGGTGAAGACATTGCCTTCCGCGGAACCGCCGTCGATCGCCGTCACGACCGTCTTCGACGGCACGTTGACGATCATCGCGATGTCCCGGTACAGAATGAGGGAATCCTTCGCGCCCTTCGCTTCGGCCGCTTCGACCGCCGAGACGATTCTGCTGAGCTGTTCGGGCTTCAGGGTGATGCCCCGCTGCTGCATCCTCATCTCCGCGTGCCGGCTGAACTTCAGTTCGCTTGCCTTGAGCAGCGTCTGGAACGATACGCCTTCATTCGTCCCGTCCGGCTTCCGGATCTGCGCGGGGCTTCCGACACCGAGCGGCTGTCTCGCCGGATACAGTTGTCCGATCCGGATACCGTCAGCCATCGGATTCGCCTCCCCCCGGCAGCGTCATCGACGTGATCATGTCCAGCGTCAGCTCCGTGTCGCCGACCTTGGCCAGCGGCGATCCGTTGCGGACGACGATCGAATCGACGACGCCCTGCCGCGTCACCGGCAGCCCGGTCGCCGGGTCCATCTCGGTCCATTCCACAACCTTGCCGATCAGGCTGGACGCGATGCCGAGATTGTTCCTCAGCGCCGACATTTCGTTCGCCAGGTTCATCAGTTGCTCAACCGAGGTGAACTGCGCCATCTGGGCGATGTACTCGGTGTTCGAAAGCGGTTCGAGCGGGTTCTGGTTTCGGAGCTGGGTGACGAGCAACGTCAGGAACGCGTCCTTGCCCAGCACATTCTTGTCTGTGTCGGCCGCCGCCGCCCTGACATTGGACACGTGGTAGGACGGCCAGACAACGCCTGCCATTCGTTCTCACCTCCGCCTGAAGCTGTCCGGAACGCTCCGTCAAGCCTTCACGTTGATGGCGCGTCCGTATCCGAGCTCCCGGATCGCGGCCTGTTCGATCAGCTCCGACTCGAACGCGGGCAGCGAATCATGGTCTCGCTTGCCTCTGCCGCTTTCATGCCGGTCGTGTCCGCCGCGCTGCCGCTGCTCCTGGAACATTTGGCTCTGCGACGCCGCGTTGCCCTGGGTCACCTCCAGCCGGTCGACCTGGATGCCCTGGCTCTGCAGCGCGCCACGCAGCACGACGATCTGATTCTCGATCAATTCCTTCGCGAGCGCATTCTCCGTCATGAACTGCGCGGTGAGCTGGCCGTTCTGGATGGTGATGCGGACGGCCACCTCGCCCAGATGCTCCGGCACGAGCAGGATGCGGGCTTCCGACACGCCGTTCGAAGCGGTCAACTTCATCTGCCTGACCGCCATCCCCGAGATGACCTCGTGGAACTTCTCCGCCGGCACGGTCTGCGCGGGCAGGCGGGCCGGAGATTCCGTCCGCGCGGTCTCGGCCGCAGCGTTTGCGTTCTGCAGTTGCAAGACGTGCGCGATCGGTGTCGGTTCGCTTTCCGCCGCGGTCGCAAGGAACGTCTCGCCGGAAGTTGCCGTCGGCTGCGCCAGCGGGACGTCGGCGGTTGCGGCTGCGCCTGATGCCGTCAGCCCGGCGGTCTGAGCCGTGTCGGTCTTCACGCCTGCCTGACGCTGCGCTTCCGTCACGGCAGCCGCGACCGAAGCCTGCATCGGACGGCGCGCCAGCCGCGCGAGCAACGCCTCCGCGGAAGTCCGATTTTCATTTCCTTCCGCGCGGATCTCCACGGTCGGTTCATGCTCCGTGCCTTCCGGATTCACCGGCTCTTCCGGCTTCGCAAGCGCGCGCTGCAGCCGGCCGATCAAGGCTTCGAAGACCGCGTTCTCCCTCCGGTCGAGGGGCCGGAACGCGCCTTCCGCGAGGAACGAACGCACGAAGGCGATCGTCTCGAGGAGCCCGTTGCGGGAAACCTGCCCTTCCGCGCCGTCCGCGTCAGCGGCCGCCGCTTCGGCAAGGTGCGGCTGCGCTTCCGCCGGCTTCTGCCCGGCGGTCGTGCCGGTGTCGGGCATCGGAATCGAAATGCCGAACAACGCGGCCATGAGCGCCTGAAGATCTTCCAGCGCGGCCTTGATCTCCGCCTGTTGCGCTTCGGTGAGCGATTCGCCGCTCTCCAGGAGCCGAAGCAGCCCGTCAAGCTGATCAATCAGCGACATCCCCGCCGCGCCGCCGGTCAGCCCGGTCCAATCGCCGCCCGCCGGATTCCAGACGAGACGCAGGTTGGTCTGCGGCTGAACGCCCTGCCGGTTGGCGGTACCGCCCTGATCCGAAACCCGCGCCACCAGCAAGCGGCTGAACTGCCCGCTTCTCAAGCCCGCGCCGGTCTCTTGTCCGCCGGCCGTCGGCTGCTGCGCCGCCGCATTCGCCGTATTCGCCGCCGGCGTAGCAAATGCGAGCGCCAAATCCATCGTCATGGGTTCTCACCTCCTTTCAAGCGTGTTGCCGCGCCCGGATCAACGGCCGCCTTCCGCCGGTCAGCGGTTGACCAGCTTGTTGACCAACTGCGCGGTGTATTTCGAGTTCTGCCTGTTCATCGCCTCAATGATGTCCGCCCGCGAATTGGCCGGAAGGGCGCCCAGCAGGTCCAGCACCTTTGCCGGGTTCAGGTCGGCCATCTGCAGCAAAATCTGCGCCGCGCTGTCCGGATTCATCGTGCCGAACGTCGCGATGATCTGATTCTCGTCCACGCCGGCCGTGCTCTCGGCCCGCGCCGATTCATATTCGCTCAACCTCGCCTGCAGCGCGGCGATCTGCCGATCCTTCGCCGTAACCGTATCCTTGAGGCGCACCGTCGCTTCCGCGGCCACGCGCGGTGTCATTTTCTCCATCACGCTGACGCGGATTTCCGGACGCATGGCGTCCATGATCAGCACCATTTCCTCCATCGTCATGCTCTCGAGGATCGGCGCCGCCTTGCTCGGAGCGATCTGTCCGAACATCGAGGCCAACTCGCTGATGCGCGCCTGATATTCCTCATCGGTGAGCTGGCGCTCCGCATTCGACTGCGTCAGCTCATCAATCCGGGCTTCAAGCTGCGCCACCGTCTGCTCCAGTTCGGCCCTGACCCCGGCGAGCTCGGCCAGCTCGGCCTCCTTCGCCGCGAGAAGCGACTCGAGCTCCGCGATCTTCTCCCCGTGATTCATTTCGCGAATCGCGTCCTCGCTCAGCGTCCCCGTTCGGGCTGGCGGGTCGGGCACGATGCGCTCGAGCAGCGGCACCTTGTTCGCCGTCTCCAGCATCCGGCTGCGCACGTCGGGACTGAACAGCGTGAGCAGCACCCCGACAAGCACCAGCGTGAACAGGATCGGCGTCAGGAAGAACATGAATCGTTCCAGTCCGCTGTATGTTTTCTCCGCTTCCACTTCAGCCAAGCCCGTCCCCTCCTTCCTGCCGGCCGACCGTCAATTCGTTGAAATTACAAACCGGACGGATGCGATTTCATCGAGTTCGTTCTGTTCCGCCCGCTGCTGCGCGAGCAGGAAATGCCGGAACGCCCGCTCCTTCGCATTGAGCCATACTTTCTCGTCGATCATCCTGTCGGCCAGGGCGGCCCGGCACCGTTCCTTCTCCGCGTGGGCGAGCCGTACATTCTCGTGCTGTTTCCGGATGGCGTCGCGCAAATAGTCGACGTACGATTGCATCATTTGCAGCTCGGCGAGACTGGCGCCCGCTTCCGCTTCGGCCTGCATTCTGCCGTGCCACGCCGCCAGCTCTTCCTGCAGCCGGGCAAGCGTCCGTTCCTCCTGCTCCAGACGGCCGATGGCCGCCGCGAGCTGCCATTCCGCCTGCGTCTTTTCGCTCGATTTCAAATCGACGATTTTCTGGTACGGATACCGGTATTTCGCCATCGCAGGCCTCAACCTCCAAGGAACTCGCTGATCAGGCGCTCTTGCGATTCTTCGAAGCTGACTTTCTCATCCGTCCGCTGCATCGCATAGCTGCGGATGCGTTCGTAATAGTCGATCGCGCGGTCGATTTCCGCATTGGATCCCCGCTGATACGCCCCGATATTGATCAGATCCTCCGAATCTCTGTAAATGGACAGCAGGCGCTTGAATTCGTTGGCCGCTTCCAGTTGCCGCTCCGGCACGATGTCGTTCATGACGCGGCTGACGGAAGCCAGAATGTCGATCGCCGGATAATGCCCCTTGTTCGCGAGGCTGCGGCTGAGCACGATGTGCCCGTCGAGAATGCCGCGGACGGCGTCGGCGATCGGTTCATTCATGTCGTCCCCGTCCACCAGGACGGTGTAGAACGCCGTGATCGAACCGGTCTTGCCGGTGCCCGACCGCTCGAGCAGTTTCGGCAGCAGGGCGAACACCGAGGGCGTGTATCCGCGCGTCGCCGGCGGCTCCCCGATGGCGAGTCCGACTTCGCGCTGGGCCATCGCGAACCGCGTCACCGAATCCATCATGAGCATGACGTCCAGGCCGCGGTCGCGGAAATATTCCGCGATCGTCGTGGCGATCATCGCGCCCTTGATCCGGATCAGCGCCGGCTGATCGCTCGTCGCGACGACGACGACGGAGCGGGCGAGTCCTTCCGGGCCGAGGTCGCGCTCGATGAATTCGAGCACCTCGCGGCCCCGCTCGCCGATGAGCGCGATGACGTTCACGTCGGCGGACGTGTTCCGGGCGACCATGCCGAGCAGCGTGCTCTTTCCGACGCCGGAACCGGCGAAGATGCCGATCCGCTGGCCGCGTCCGACGGTGAGCAGCCCGTCGATCGCGCGCACGCCGATGCCGAGCGGCTCGGTCACCCTGGGCCGGAACAGCGGATTCGGCGGCGCGTTGTGCGTCGAGTAGTGCGGCATGCGCGCCGGGATATGCGAACCGTCAAGCGGCTGGCCCAGTCCGTCGAGCACCTTGCCGAGCAGTTCGCTGCCGACCTGGACGGTCAGCGGCTTGCCGGTGCTGACGACATCGCAGCCGGGCGCGATCGCATGCAGCTCGCCGAGCGGCATCAGCAGCACCTTGTTGTCGCGGAAACCGACAACTTCCGCCTTGACCGGCTTCCCCGACTTGGCGGGGTAGATGAGGCAGACATCGCCGACGCTCGCGTCCGGCCCTTCGGATTCGACGGTAAGTCCGATGACCTGCGTCACCTTGCCGTTAAGCCGCACCGGATCGACGGAACGGAGCACGTCGAGATAGGCCGCGATGTCAAGCTTGTACGCCGTCATCCGTCAGCCTCCGCTCTCCGGCTTCCGCCGCGGCCTGCAGCAGCGCCTGCTTGATCTCTTCAAGCTGGGTATCGATGCGCGCGTCGATGCTGCCGAAGGAGGTGCGAATCACGCAGCCCCGGTCCGCTACGGTCGGATCCGGCACGATCTGGAGCTCGGCCTGGGAATCGACGGCCATTTCGAGCTCGTCCCTCGCCGCCAGCACGAACCCGAGCTGGCCGGGCGCCACGCAGAGCGTGACGACACCCTGCTCGCGACGCCTCGCAAGCGCCTTGCGGATCAGCTCGATCACCCATTCCGGCGATCGTTCCAGCTCCCGGTCCACGATCTTGCCCGCGATCGCGACGCTGAGCTCGATCAGGAACGGTTCCGCCTCCTGGATGATCCTCTCCTTCATCCGATAGGCGTCCTCGAGCAGCGCCTTCGCTTCGGTGAGCCTGTCCATCCATTCCCGACGGACCGTCTCCTCGGCTTCGGCCCGGCCCTCCGCGTAGCCCTGCTCGTAGCCGGCCTGACGGGCGGATTCCGTAATCTCGAGGTCGGCCGCTCGGCGTTCCTGCCACCAGCGCTCGATCTGCTCCTCGGCTTCGCGCCGCATCTGTTCGGCCTGTTCGGCCGCCTGGCGGATGCGCTCTTCGGCCGCCGTTTCGGCGTCGCGCAGGATTTGCTCGCGCAGCAGCGACGTCTGGAGGTCCTGTCCGCCATCCGCGTCGCCGTCCTGCGCCCTGGCGGGCGGCTGGTACTTCCGGATGAGCTCCAGGCGCCGGAGATCTTCAAGCGAGACGACATGGGAGGATTTGATCAGATTAGACAATGATGTCGTCACCTCCGCCGCGCGCGATGATGATCTCGCCGGCTTCCTCGAGTCTGCGGATCGTCGCTACGATGCGCGTTTGCGCCTCTTCGACGTCACGCAGCCGCACGGGGCCCATGTATTCCATTTCTTCCTTGAACGTCTCGGCCATCCGCTTCGACATGTTGCGGAAGATGACTTCGCGCACTTCCTCGCTGGCGACCTTGAGCGCAAGCTGCAGGTCCGCGTTCTCGATGTCGCGGATGATGCGCTGGATCGAGCGATTGTCGAGGTTGACGATATCCTCGAAGACGAACATCCGCTTTTTGATCTCTTCCGCGAGCTCCGGATCCTGGATCTCGAGCGAGTCGAGAATCGTCCGCTCCGTGCCGCGGTCGACGCCGTTCAGAATCTGGACGATTGCCTCGATGCCGCCCGCCATCGTATAGTCCTGCGTGACGGTCGACGACAGCTTCTGCTCGAGGATCCGCTCGATCTGCGTGATCACTTCCGGCGACGTGCTGTCCATCAGCGCGATCCGCCGGGCGACGTCCGCCTGCTTGTCCTGCGGCAGCGACGACAGGATCGCCGCCGCCTGATCCGGCTGCAGGTATGAGAGGACGAGCGCGATCGTCTGGGAGTTCTCGTTCTGGATGAAGTTGAGAATTTGCGCCGGATCGGCCTTGCGCGCAAAGTCGAACGGCCGCACCTGGAGCGTCGCGGTCAGGCGGTTGATGACCTCCATCGCCTTGTGCTCGCCCAGCGCCTTCTCCAGGATCGTCTTCGCGTACTGGATGCCGCCCTGGGATATGTATTCCTGGGCCATGCAAATTTGATGGAACTCGGTCAGAATCGATTGCTTTTCCGCGCTGTCGACCTTGCGGACATTCGCGATCTCGAGCGTCAACTGCTCGATTTCCTCGTCACGCAAATGCTTGAAAATGTGCGCCGAAACTTCCGGACCGAGCGTGATCAGCAGAATGGCCGCTTTCTGTCTGCCCGTCAATGCTTGCGGTACCGCTGCCCTTGCCATCGTTCCACCCCTATTCATCCACTAGCCAGGTACGGAGCAGGTTGACGAAGTCGTCCGGCTTGCGTTTTGCGAAATGCTCAAGCTGCCTGCGCATTTGCGTCTCGGTCGTAACCTGATCGAGATCGATCGTCGGAAGTTCCACCTTCTGCTGCTCGGCCTCGAGCGCGGCGGCTTCCTCTTCGGCCCTGATCCGTTCCAGCTTCCGCTTGCGCAGGATGTAGAACAGGACGGCGGCCAGGATGACCAGCAGCGCGCCGACGATCGCAAGAACCGTCCAGAGCGGCACTCCGGCGGATGCTTCGGCGGAATCCTGGACGAACGGCTGCGTGATGAGGGACACTTTGGACGCGACGACCTCATCCGTCAGATCGAGTCCGGACTGCGCGAGCTGCGTCCGCACGAGCCGCGTCAAATAATCGACGACGAAGGCGCGGTTTTCTTCGCTGAGCACGCCTTCCTGGATGCCGATGCCGATCGACAGATCCTTGACGACGAACGGCGCCGACACGATCTGGTTCTGGATCCGGCTGACTTCATAGTTCGAAATGCGCGATGTCTCTTCCGAACTGCTCGTGCTCGTCCCGTCCAGGGCATCGTAGCCGGGGATGTCGGTCTCGCCGGTGCCGGCGACGCCGCCGGGGCCGGTCGTGCCGGTCGACGTGCTGGAACGGATTTCCTCGCTGATCACAACGCCGGTCGAGCTGCCCGGCTGCGGCTGCACAAGATTCTCCACCGAAGTTTTCTGATCGAAGTTCAGCGTGCTGTTCACGCTGATCGCGAGATTCCGCATGCCGAGCATCTGGCCGAGGAACTGCTGGATCTCCCGCTTCAGATCGGTCTCGTACTTGCGCTGGATCTGGAATTGCGCCTCCGCCACCGTCGAGGCGAAATTGACGCCGCCGCCGGCTTTCTCGGAAGCAATCAGTTCGCCCTGCGGACTGGAGATCGTGATGTTCTCGACGCTCAGATTCGGAACCGCCGTCTTCACCAGGTTGTAGTAGGCGTCGATTTGCTCCTGCGTAGGCCTGAATCCCCGCTTGAACTCGATCGTGATCGAAGCCGAAGCCTGTTCCCGCTCGTCATTCAGGAAAACGGAATTCTCCGGCAAATTGATGAGCACGTTGGACCGCTGGACGCCTTCCATCGAATTGAGCAGGCGCTGCACTTCACCGTTCAGGGCGTCGCGGTAGCGCACGTTGAATTCGTTGTCCGTCATCCCGAACCGCGACCCGGAATCCCGGAACGACTCGAACCCGATCGAACCGTTCCGGACAATGCCCATGGAGCCGATTTCCACTTTCACCCGCGACGCGACGGATGCGGGAACGGAAATGCTCGTGCCGTCGTTGCCGAGCCGGTAGCTGATGCCCTGCTCGTTCAAATGCTCCATGATGGCCGCGGCGTCCGTGGCATCCAGGTTCTGGAAAGCCAGCTCGTATTCGGTTCTGGAGAACAGGTACACAAGTACGATGATCAGCAGGATGAGGCCGCCCGCCGTCGCGGCAAGGTAGATTCGCTGCTTCTTGCCGAATTGCCGCCAATATTGCGCGATGCGATCGCGATATTGGGCAAATCTCTCGTTCACGTTTTCACCTCACCCGGTTACAGTGCCATGTCTGGTGGTGCGATCAAACCTGCATTCTCATGATTTCCTGATACGCCTCGATCACCTTGTTGCGTATCTGGACGGTGAGCTGAAGACTGAGCTTTGCCTGTTCGGAGACGATCATGAGCTCCGACACGTCCACATTGCCGAGAATGAATTGCTCGGTCGTGCGCTTGACGTTCTCTTCCTGCTGAGCCACGCTGTCAATCGCCTGCTTCAAATAGTCGCCGAAGCTCTCCATCGATTCGGCTGGCGTCTGTCTGTTCTGTCCGCCCGTGGTGCCCGTCAGCGATCCGACGCCGGTCAACCCCTGGATCATTCGCGATTAGCCCTCCGTTTCAGAATCAAGTCTGTCTTCCGATTTCCAATGCCTTGACGAACATCGCCTTCGAAGCGTTGAGCGCCGTCACGTTGGCTTCGTACGATCGGGTGGCGGAAATCATGTCCACCATTTCCTTCAGGATGTCGACGTTCGGCATCCGTACATAGCCGTCCTCATCGGCGTCGGGATGGGTCGGATTGTAGACCAGTTTGGCCGGCGAGGAATCTTCGATGATGCGCGCCACCTTGACGCCCGCCGTCCGGCGCGCGCTTCCGGAAAGCTTCGAATTCAGCATATCCGAGAAGGAAGTCCGGATCGGTTCCAGAACGACCATCTTGCGCGCGTAAGGCTCCCAGCGGCCGTTCACATACCGTCCGCGGCTTGTCTCGGCGTTCGCGATGTTCGAAGAAATGACGTCCATCCGCAGCCGCTGCGCGGTGAGCGCGGATGCGCTGGCTTCAAATCCGTCGTTCAGTCTCAAGGCGATTATCTCCCTTCAATGGCGGTCCGCAGCATCGAGATCTCGTGATTGAGCTGCTGGATCAGCGCGTTGTACCGCAACTGGTTCTTGGCGAGCAGCGCCATCTCGCGATCGATGTCCACGTTGTTCGTGTTGTTGTTCATCGCCGTGCTTTCGTCCGTCACCAGCTTCGGCCGGACGGCGCTTCCCTGCCGTCCGAACGGGATGTGCTTCTCGTGCGTCCGCCTCGCTTCCAGCTTCGGCCGGCTGCCCATCCGGCTGGCGAGCAGCTCCTCGAACAGCACTTCGGACCTCTTGAATCCGGGTGTATCGACGTTGGCGATGTTGTCCGCGATCACCTGCTGACGCAGTTCCGCCGCCGCGATGGCCCCCTTGAGTCTGGCCATGTCGGAGCCGCCCAGCACATTCATCAATACTCCCTGCCTTTCCTCATGGTAAGTTCCGTCTGATCTTCTCAGTCTAATTCAACAAAATATTGGGTAATTCCTTCTTCTTATCGACAAAACCCTATAAAAAACAACAGGAAAATTGTCGATATACAAAAGATAAGTGCGGACTTTTTGGCATCATGCCGGCTAATCTAAATATGAGTTTTTTTTAATCCTGTAACAATACGAAAAAAGCACTATCTTCGTTTACGAAGAAAGTGCTTTTTTTCGCCGATGCGATTGTCTTACAAATGTCTTACGACCTCATTTTCTCCAATTCCTGAAGCAATTGCGTGTTCAAAATTTTAATATATGTGCCTTTCATCCCAAGCGACCGCGTCTCGATGACGCCCGCGCTCTCCAGCTTGCGCAGCGCGTTGACGATGACGGACCGCGTGATGCCCACCCGATCCGCGACCTTGGACGCAACCAGCAGACCTTCCTGTCCGTCAAGCTCCTCGAAAATATGCTCAACCGCTTCCAGTTCGCTGAAGGACAGGGAATTGACCGCCACCAGGACGGCCGCCCTGCTCCTCGCCTCCATCTCCACCTCTTCGGCCCGCTCGCGCAGAATCTCCATGCCGACGATCGTCGAACCGTATTCCGCCAGGATGAGGTCATCCTCGCCGAACGTGCCGGACGGCCTGGTGAGCACGAGGGTTCCGAGCCGGTCGCCGCCGCCGATGATCGGGACAACCGTCATGATCCGGTGCTCGGACATCTCGGGAAACGTGACGGCGATGCCGGGATCGGGCTCCGTATTCGTCACCGTCTCCTGCATGTTCATGAAACGTTCGTTCGTCTCCGGCGGAAAAAAGGTCTCCCCGGACGATGATGCGGCGCGAAGGCGATCGTTCTCCCAGCTCCTGGCGGCCGCGCAGCCGAGCAGCTTCCCCCTGCGGCTGACGACGAACACATGCGCCTGTATGGTCGAACCGAGCACCTCGGCCATTTCCCTGAAATTCAGCGGCTTCCCGGCGGCGCGCTGCAGCAGCCGGTTCAGCGCCCTGGTCTTTGCAAGCAAAGTCATCCACTGATCCTCCCGAGATCTCCGCAGCCGGCGGTCGCCCGGACGGCCGCCGGAGCACTTCGTTCAAAAAAATGACATTAAAGAATATATTGGCTCAGATCGCGATTCTGCGCAATATCGCCGACCTTCTCCCGTACATACTCCGGCGTGATCACGAATGCTTCGAGATTGAGATCCGGCGCCTCGAACGACAAATCCTCGAGCAGCTTCTCGAGAATGGTGTGCAGCCGCCGGGCCCCGATGTTTTCGGTCCGCTGATTCACGTCCGCCGCGATGCGCGCCAGCTCGCGGATCGCTTCTTCCGTGAACTCGACGCGGATTCCCTCCGTCCCGAGCAGCGCCGCGTACTGTTTGGTCAGCGCGTTCTTTGGTTCGGTCAGAATCTTCACGAAATCGTCCATCGACAGGCTGGACAGCTCCACCCGGATCGGGAATCGGCCCTGAAGTTCGGGAATGAGATCCGAGGGCTTGGCGATATGGAAGGCTCCCGCGGCAATGAAGAGCACGTGGTCGGTCTTCACCGGCCCGTACTTCGTCATGACCGTCGAGCCTTCGACGATCGGCAGAATGTCGCGCTGCACCCCTTCGCGGGATACGTCGGGTCCCGTCCCGCGCGAAGGACTTGCGATCTTGTCGATCTCATCGATGAAAATGATGCCGGATTGTTCCGCGCGGCGCGTTGATTCCGCGATCACGTCGTCCATGTCGATCAGCTTGTTCGCCTCTTCCTGAACGAGCACCTTGCGCGCTTCCTTGACCGGAAGCTTGCGCTTCTTCACGCGCTTCGGCAAGAGCTGGCCGAACAGTTCCTGCATGTTCATGCCGAACGTCTCCATTCCCTGCCCGGACAGCATGTCGAGCATGTTGGGACCCGCGTCCTCCACTTCGATCTCGACGAGCTCGTTCTCCAGTTCGCCGGCCGCGAGCTGCGCGCGCACCGCCCTCCGGCGCTCGGCGACGTCCGCGTCCGGTTCGGACTCCTCCTGCTGCGCGCCGCTCTGCTGGCCGAACAGCATCTCGAGCGGATTGCGCGGACTTTTCGGCTTCTGGCTCCCGGGCACGAGAAGCTGGACGAGCCGCTCGTTCGCCAGCCGCTCGGCCTTGTCCCGGACCTGCTCCGTCCGCTCGGCCTTGACCATCCGGATCGCCGTTTCGACGAGATCGCGCACCATCGATTCCACGTCGCGTCCCACATAGCCGACTTCCGTGAATTTCGTCGCTTCCACCTTGACAAACGGCGCGCCGACAAGCTTCGCCAGCCTGCGGGCGATCTCCGTCTTGCCGACCCCCGTCGTTCCGATCATCAGGATGTTCTTCGGCACGACCTCGTCCCGCAAATGCTCATCCAGCTTCATCCGGCGCCAGCGGTTGCGCAGCGCCACCGCGACGGCGCGCTTGGCGGCCTTCTGCCCCACGATGTATTTGTCCAGTTCCGCGACAATCTGACGCGGAGTCAGCGCATCGCTGCCCATCGGTTTCCCTCCGATCGCCTGCCGCTTGACCGGCAAGGAATTTCAAATTTCTTCAAGGATGATCTGCCGGTTCGTGTAGACGCAAATGTCGGCGGCCGTCTCGAGCGCCGCCCGGGCGATCTCGCCCGCCGTAAGGTTCGGCGCGTGCCGCTTCAGCGCGCGCGCCGCCGACAACGCGAATCCGCCGCCGGAACCGATCGCCAGAACGCCGTCGTCCGGCTCGATGATTTCCCCGCCGCCGGAAAGCAGCAGCAGGCCGGAGGCGTCCATGACGATCATCATCGCTTCCAGCCGCCTGAGCACCCGGTCGGACCGCCATTCCTTCGTCATTTCGACGGCGGCGCGCTGCAGGTTGCCCTGATGCTCCTCGAGCTTGCCTTCGAACTTCTCGAACAGCGTGATCGCGTCCGCCACCGCGCCCGCAAAGCCGGCGACAACCTGTCCCCGGTACAGCCGGCGCACCTTCTTCGCCGTATGCTTCATCACCATGTTGCCGCCGAACGTCACCTGTCCGTCTCCGGCAATGGCGCCGCGGCCCTCGTGCCGGACGGCGCAGATTGTGGTGGCGTGGAACGTCGTATCCATCGCGTCTCATTCCTTTCATCCGTCACGTTCGGCGCATGGCCGCCGTCAGGCCAGCGCGCGCCTGAATTCCTCCAGCTTTTCGAGCGCGCGCCGGGCGATCGCTTCGTTCTTCTCCTTCTTCCCCCGGATGCGCTCCTCCAGCGGCGGGAACAGCCCGAAATTGGCGTTCATCGGCTGGAAATTGCGGAAATCGGCGGTCGTGATATACCGCGCCATGCTGCCATGGGCCGTCTCGGGCGGCGGCACGACCGGATCGAGCCCGCGGGCGATCCGTCCCGCGTTGATGCCGGCGAGCAGACCGGAGGCGGCGGATTCGACATAGCCTTCGACCCCGGTCATCTGGCCGGCGAACAGCAGCGTCTCCCGGCCCTTGAACTGGTAGGTGGGCTTCAGCAGTTTCGGGGAGTTGATGAACGTGTTGCGGTGCATGACGCCGTACCGGACGAATTCCGCCTGCTCGAGACCCGGAATCATGCTGAACACCCGCTTTTGCTCGCCCCATTTCAAATGGGTCTGGAAGCCGACCAGGTTGTACAGCGTCCCGGCGGCGTTGTCCTGCCGGAGCTGCACGACGGCGAACGGCAGCTTTCCCGTACGCGGGTCGGGCAGGCCGACCGGCTTGAGCGGCCCGAACAGCAGCGTCTGGCGTCCGCGGGCCGCCATGACTTCGATCGGCATGCAGCCCTCGAAATAGATCTCCTTCTCGAACGCTTTCAGCTCCGCCTTCTCCGCGGTCACCAGCGCGTCGTAGAAGGCGTTGAACTGTTCCTCCGTCATCGGGCAGTTCAGGTACGCGGCTTCCCCCTTGCCGTAGCGGGACGCCATGTACACTTTTTCCATGTCGATCGAATCCCGCTCGACGATCGGGGCGGCCGCGTCATAGAAATAGAAATATTCCTCGCCGAGCAGTTCCTTGATCCGCTCCGACAGCGCCGGCGACGTGAGCGGCCCGGTGGCGACGACGACGATGCCGTCCGCCGGGATATCGGTCACTTCCTCGTTCCGCACCTCGATGAGCGGATGCTCGCGGATGCTGCCCGTCACCTCCGCCGAGAACCCCTCCCGGTCGACGGCAAGCGCGCCTCCCGCCGGCACGGCATTCAAGTCGGCTGCGCGCAGGATGAGCGATCCGAGCCGGCGCATCTCTTCCTTCAGCACGCCGACCGCGTTCGTGAGTCCGTTCGCGCGCAGGCTGTTGCTGCAGACAAGCTCGGCGAATTTGTCCGTATGGTGCGCGGGCGTGCTTTTGACCGGCCGCATTTCATAGAGCGTGACCGGCACGCCCTGCGCGGCGATCTGCCAGGCGGCTTCGCTTCCCGCGAGCCCCGCGCCGATCACGGTAACCCTGTCGCTCTCCACGATGATTGCTCCTTTCACAGACGCCGGACAAGGATGAGGCATCGGGCGGATGCCCGATGCCGGTTAGGCTTGCTCCTGTTCTTCCGGCAATTCCTCGCTGTGTCCGCATTCCGGGCACAGCAGCCGGCCGCCGGAACGGCTGCGCTTCTCGACCAGCCGGCTGTCGCAGGCGGGACACGCCCTGTCCGTCGGCCGGTCCCACGACACGTAGTCGCAGCCGGGATATTTGTCGCAACCGTAGAAAATGCGGCCCTTTTTGCTTCGCCTTTCGATGATCCGGCCTTCGCCGCATTTCGGGCAACTGATGCCGATGTCCTTCAGGATCGGCTTGGTGTTCCGGCATTCCGGAAAGCCGGAGCAGGCGAGGAACTTGCCAAAGCGTCCCATTTTGTAAACCATCGGCCGGCCGCACTTGTCGCAGGCTTCGTCCGCCATCTCTTCCTGCAATTCGACTTCCCGCATCTCGTCCTCGGCCACTTTCAGCCGCTTCGAGAACGGCTCGTAGAACTCGGAGAGCACCTCGACCCAGTCCTTCTTCCCTTCCTCGACATGGTCGAGATCGTCCTCCATGTGGGCCGTGAATTCGACGTTCAGAATTTCCGGGAAGAATTCCTCCATGAGCTGGTTGACGAGGATGCCGAGCTCGGTCGGCACGAATTTCTTGTCCTCGATCGCGACGTAACCGCGCTTGTGGATCGTCTCCAGCGTCGGAGCGTACGTGCTCGGCCGGCCGATGCCGAGCTCTTCGAGCGTACGGACAAGGCGGGCTTCGGTGTACCTCGGCGGCGGCGACGTGAAATGCTGCTTCGGCTCCACGCCGGCGCGGACGGGCGTCATGCCCTCGCGAAGCGGCGGCAGCAAATTCTCCTCTTCGGAAGGGCCGTCGTCGCTCCCTTCCACATAGACCTTCATGAATCCCGGAAATTTGATCTTCGAACCGGTCGCCCGGAACGTCGCGCGGCCCGCCCGGATGTCGACGGTCATCGTGTCGAGCACGGCCGAGCTCATTTGGCTGGCGGTGAACCGCTCCCAGATCAGCTTGTAGAGGCGGTACTGGTCCCGCGTCAGATGGGGTTTCACCGCCTCCGGATCGCGGAAGACCGACGTCGGCCGGATCGCCTCGTGGGCGTCCTGCGCGTTCGAGTTTTTCTTCGTGTAGACGCGGAACTGCTCCGGCGCGTATTCGGCGCCGAACTTCTCCACGATGTACGCCTTCGCTTCCTCCTGCGCCACGGGCGAGACGCGGGTCGAGTCGGTGCGCATGTACGTGATGAGGCCGACCGAGCCTTCCCGGCCGAGGTCGACGCCTTCATAGAGCTGCTGGGCGACCGACATCGTCTTCGCCGCGCGGAAGCCGAGCTTGCGCGCCGCTTCCTGCTGCAGCGTGCTCGTGATGAACGGCGGCGCCGGATTGCGGAGCCGCTCGCGCTCCTTCACCTCGGCGACCACAAACGGCTGTCCTTCGATCGCCGCCAGCACCTGCCGCACGTCCTCTTCGGAAGAAAGCTCCTTCTTCTCGTCGTCCAGCGCGTGGAACTTCGCCTCGAACGGCGTGCCGTCCTGGATCAGCCGCGCGGTGATCGTCCAGTATTCCTCCGGAACGAACGCGTTGATCTCGTTCTCCCGGTCGATGATCAACTTGACCGCGACCGACTGGACGCGCCCGGCAGACAGGCCCTTCTTGACTTTCTTCCATAATAATGGGCTGATCTTGTACCCGACGAGCCGGTCGAGGATGCGCCGCGCCTGCTGGGCGTTGACCAGATCCATATTGATCGGGCGGGGCGACTTGAACGCTTCCCTGACCGCCTGCTTCGTGATCTCGTTGAAGACGACGCGGCACGGCTCCCCTTCGTCCAGTTCGAGATAGTGGGCGAGATGCCAGGCGATCGCTTCGCCCTCGCGGTCGGGGTCCGCCGCGAGATAGACCTTTTTCACTTTCTTGCTCGCGTCTTTCAGCTCTTTCAGCACGTTGCCCTTGCCGCGGATCGTGATGTACTTCGGCTGGAAGCCGTTCTCGATCTCGACGCCGGTCTGGCTTTTGGGCAGATCGCGAATGTGACCCATCGACGCTTTCACGATATATTTGCTGCCGAGATATTTGCTGATTGTCTTCGCCTTGGCCGGCGATTCGACAATGACAAGCGAATCAGCCATGAATTTGCCTCTCCTCCGCGGGTCCGGTTTCCGGTCTCACCGGATGCTGTACACGGAACCCGGATGCTGCTCGATTTTGCGTTTTACTGTTAAATTTAGCAGAAGCGCATGCAAATGTCCAAACGGGAAGCCGGTCAGCTCCGCCAGCTCGTCGGGCGACATCGGCCCGTTCTCCAGCAGGCGAACGATCTCCCGCTCCTCATCCGTAAGCTCTTCCGCCGCGCGGCGGGCCGCCTCCAGCACCCTGCGGCGGCTCTCGGCGCCGGCTTCGGTCATCCACAGATCGGACATGACATCTTCCGGATCCGTCAGGATGGTGGCCCGCTTGTTCTTGATCAGCCCGTTTGTGCCCTTGCTCTTCGGCGAGCCGATCATGCCGGGCACGGCGAACACCTCACGCCCGAATTCTCCCGCAAAATCCGCCGTGATGAGCGAACCGCTCCGCTCCGCCGCCTCGACGACGATCGTGCCGTACGTCATGCCGGCGATGATCGCGTTGCGCGCCGGGAACAGGTTCGGATTGCCTGGCGTGCCGTGCGGATAGGGCGAGACGAGCAGCCCCTGCTCGGCGATCCGGTGGTAGAGCTGCGCGTTCTGCGGCGGATAGATCGTGCCGATCGGCGTGCCGAGCACCGCGATCGTGCTGCCGGAGCCGCGCAGCGCGCCCTCGTGGGCGCACGCGTCGATGCCGCGGGCGAGCCCGCTGACGATCGTGATGCCGACATCGGACAGCCGCTCGGCGAGCATCCGCGCCGTCTGCCGGCCGTAGGCGGTCGGCAGGCGCGTGCCGACGATCGCGTAGGCCGGATGGTGCAGCAGCTCCCTGCGCCCGCGCACATAGAGCACGGCGGGCGGATTCTTCAGCTTGCGCAGCAGCTCGGGGTATTCCTCGTCCTCGACCGTCACCCAGTCGATGCCTTCCCGGGCGTACAGCCGCTTCCGCTCCTCAACGTACGCAAGCGTGAGCGTCCGCCGCGCGGCGGCCGCCTGCTCCGGCGTCAGACAGTATTCCCTGATCCATTTCTCCGCCGGAAAATGCATGCATGCCTCCAGAAGCCCCTCCCTGCGGAGCTTCCCGATCCTGGCGGCCCCGATGCCCTCCGTCTCGTGGAGGGCAAGCAAAAGGTCCCGCCGCGTCCAACCTTGACCCATGCAGGAACTCCTTTCCACGGGCCGCATGCATTCTCATCCTATTGTGCGTCACGCGAAAACAGAATGCAAGCGGCGCGTCAAGATTTGGGTTGATGAACAAAGGCAGCCTTCCCTGCCCCCGTGTCCGAACGGGAGTCGGGAAGGCTGCCTGCCTTCCTGCGGCCGATGCCGCAAACGCGTTATGGATGCGATTATTTGCGGGTGATGCACTTCTCGAGCAGCCCGCGCTCCTCGAGCACGGACACGAGCGTCGCGCCCATCTCGGCCGGCGTCGGCGCCACCCGGATGCCGCACGACTCGAGCTTCGCGATCTTCTCCGCCGCCGTGCCCTTGCCGCCGGAGATGATGGCGCCGGCATGGCCCATCCGCTTGCCCGGAGGCGCGGTCGCGCCGCCGATGAAGCCGACGACCGGCTTCGTCATGTTCGCCTGGATCCACTCTGCCGCCTCTTCTTCGGCCGTGCCGCCGATTTCGCCGATCATGATGACCGCGTACGTGTCGGGATCTTCGTTGAACATGCGCAGCACATCGATGAATTCCGTGCCCTTGACCGGGTCGCCGCCGATGCCGACGGCCGTCGATTGGCCGATGCCGCGCGTCGTCAGTTGATGGACCGCTTCATAGGTCAGCGTGCCGCTGCGCGACACGACGCCGACGTGGCCTTTCGTGTGGATATAGCCCGGCATGATCCCGATCTTGCACTCGTCCGGCGTGATGACGCCCGGGCAGTTCGGCCCGATGAGGCGCGTCTTCTTGCCTTCCATGTAGCGCTTGACCTTGACCATGTCCAGCACCGGAATGCCTTCCGTGATGCAGATGACCAGTTCCAGCTCCGCGTCGACCGCCTCCATGATCGCGTCGGCCGCGAACGCCGGCGGGACGTAGATGACCGAAGCGGTCGCGCCGGTCGCATCCACCGCTTCCTTCACCGTGTTGAATACCGGCAGGCTCGCGGTCGTGCCGTTCTCGAGCTGGATGTCGACGGTCGTGCCGCCCTTGCCCGGCGACGTGCCGCCGACCATCTGCGTGCCGTAGTCGAGCGCGCCCTTCGCGTGGAACAGCGCCGTCTTGCCGGTAATGCCCTGGGTGATGACTTTCGTATTTTTATCCACCAGAATGCTCATCGAAGGTTCACATCCTCTATCGTAATGGATCTGCGGGTCCTTATTTCACAAGTTCGACGATCTTCTGCGCCCCGTCGGCCATCGAATCGGCGGCCGTGATGTTCAGGCCGGATTCGTTCAGCAGCTTCTTGCCGAGCTCGACGTTCGTGCCCTCGAGCCGGACGACGAGCGGACGGTCGAGGCCGAGCTCGCGCGCCGCCGCGATGACGCCTTCGGCGATGACGTCGCAGCGCATGATGCCGCCGAAAATGTTGACGAAGATCCCCTTCACCTTCGGGTCGGACAGAATGATCTTGAACGCCTCGGTCACCTTCTCCTTCGATGCCCCGCCGCCCACGTCGAGGAAGTTCGCCGGCTCGCCGCCGTAGTACTTGATGATGTCCATCGTCGCCATCGCGAGGCCGGCGCCGTTCACCATGCAGCCGATGTTGCCGTCGAGGGCGATGTAGCTCAGGTCGAACTTGGACGCCTGAATCTCCTTCTCGTCCTCTTCGTCGAGGTCGCGCAGCGCGACGATCTCCGGATGGCGGTAGAGCGCGTTGGAGTCGAAGTTCAGCTTCGCGTCAAGCGCGAGAATGTTGCCGTCGCCGGTGACGACGAGCGGGTTGATCTCGGCGATCGAGCAGTCCTTGTCCACGAACGCGTTGTAGAGCGCCGTCATGAACTGGACCGCCTTGCCGACCAGTTCCTTCGGAATGTTGATGTTGAACGCGAGACGGCGCGCCTGGAACGGCTGCAGGCCGACGGCCGGATCGATCACTTCCTTGAAAATCTTCTCCGGCGTGCGCGCGGCCACTTCCTCGATCTCCGTGCCGCCCTCCTCGGACGCCATCATGACGACGCGGCCCGTCGAGCGGTCGACGACGACGCCGACGTAGTATTCCTTCTTGATGTCGCAGCCCTGCTCGATAAGCAGCCGCTTCACTTCTTTGCCCTCCGGTCCCGTCTGATGCGTGACGAGCACCTTGCCGAGCAGCTCGGACGCATACTTGCGCACGTCATCGAGCGACTTCGCCACCTTGACGCCGCCCGCCTTGCCGCGTCCGCCGGCGTGGATTTGCGCCTTCACGACGACGACGGGCGTGCCGAGCTCCTTGGCGGCTTCGACGGCTTCGTCGACCGTGAACGCCACGCGGCCTTCCGGCACGGCGACGCCGTACTGTTTCAAGACTTCCTTGCCCTGATACTCGTGAATGTTCATGCCTGTATCCTCCCTCAAGCGTCGGCGGCAGCGCTTACGGACCGATGGCCCGCGCGCCGCGGCCGAAATACAAGTCACAGTATGTACACAAACAACCCTATTGTATCACGATTTCGCCTCGATTGCCTTATTTTTGTCGAAGGGAACGAACGCTTTTTGCTATCGGAATGATCGCAAAACGCGAATAAAAGGAAATACGACGTCAGTGTAAAATTTTCGTGAGAGAAGGAACTGGAAAAAGCGAACATAGAAAAAGAGCTTCATCCTTGATAAAGTGATGTTTGCCCCAACACACCTTAAAGGAGGAAGCTCTCGTGCATTACTTTACCACAACCATCCCAACGCTGAAAGAGCTGGAAGCGTGGATTTTTCGGAAAATGCAGGAAGCTTACGCACATGTGATGAAAACCGCGTTGGAGATGCTGGACGAACAAATCCTGATGCATCGGGATCGGAGCCGGTACCGCGTGAAAGATGAACGTGAAACCAATCTGAACACAGTGTTCGGCAACATCCGATACAAGCGGAGATTGTACTACGATCGCAAGAGCGGTAAACACGTGTATCTTTTGGATCGTCTGCTCCAATTTGAAGGGCGCGGGAAGGTCAGTCCGCATTTAGAGGAGACGGCGATTGTGTTTGCCAGCGGGGGGCCGTCGTATCGGGAAAGTGCGGGGCGGCTTAGGCAACTGTTGGGGTACAACGTCCTGAGCCACCAGGCGATTTGGAAGAAATTGATCGCCAAGTCGGAGCAAAAGGTCAGGGTGACGAAGCGGAGGCCGGCGCGCGTGCTGTTTGTGGAAGTAGACGGGCTGTATACGAAGTTGCAGCGGAGCAAAAAGAAGGGGAAAGAGCACGCGATTGCGGTGGTGCACGAAGGGTGGGAGAAAAACGGCAAGCGGGTGCAATTGAAAAACAAGCAGCACTATTTGCATGAAGACGGCGGTGATTTTTGGGAAGGGTTTGGAGCGTTTCTGACCCAGCGGTACGAGATCGATGAACAGACGTGGCTTGTGGTAAACGGAGACGGAGCGAGCTGGATAAAGGAATGCGAATCGTATTTTCGCCGATGCGTGTATACGCTGGATCGGTTCCATGTGGCGAAGGAACTGAGACGGTTTGTGGGCCATTTGCCCAAGGTTTGGTCCGATGTGAGAAGAGCACTTGCCAGGCAAGATGCCGCGGCATTGATGGCGACGATAGAAAGGGTAGCAGAGCCGGAGATCGCGGAAGAGCACAGGCAGGAGTGGAGGGCGTATAGAAGCTATCTCAAGCGGCACAAAAGACATCTGGAGGACTACCGGAAAACGCTGCGAGCCCACGGGATCGATACAAGCGAAATGCGTCCGATGGGGAGTGCAGAAGCTCAGATGCGTATTTTCGCTAAGCGAACGAAGCGAGGCGGCTACAGTTGGAGTGAGCGAGGCGTTAGCGCGATGTTGCGGATGATGATGCGGCTTAAGGAAGCGCAATGGCTGGCGGTGGAAACGGCGGACGGGGAGCCGAAAACGGCCAAAACGGCAAGCGTGCGCAGCCTGATGAAGCAAGTCACCCGAGAGGTTAAGGGCTGTGTAAGCGGCGTGATTCGATTATTGCAAGGACCCTGGCAGAGCAGTCCGACAGGGATGGCGCTGAAAAGTCTTCGAGGATATGGATGGAAATGATTTACATATGCGCATTTGTTTGAGGAAAGAAAAAGGCAAAGCGCTTACAAGGCAGAGGCTCTTTTAGGGATTCACGAATCGCTGCCCAGACCAGGTGCCCACATTGGCTTGACACTGACAAATACGACGGCGGGATTGACAAGACCGCACGCTTCCGCTAGATTGGTATCGCACGGAAATCAGAAGCATTCGGAGCGTAAGGAAGCACCTTCGTCCGGTGGATGGGGGTGCTTTTTGTCATGTATGCGAACATCTGCTGCGCGTCGGTCCAGGGGGTGGAGGCGCTTTGGATCGACGTCGAAACCGATATCTCGCCGGGGCTGCCGCAAGTGAACGTCGTCGGGCTGCCGGATCCCGCCGTGCGCGAATCGGTGGAACGGGTGCGGGCCGCTGTCAAAAACTGCGGTTTCCAATTTCCGCTGCAGCGCATCACCGTCAATCTGGCGCCGGCCGATCAGCGCAAGGAAGGGACCGCGTTCGATCTCGCGATCGCCGCCGGCATCCTGATCGTCAGCGGCCAGTTGGACGGCGGGCTGCTCAAGGGCATGCTCGTCATCGGCGAGCTCGCGCTGTCCGGCGAAGTGCGGGCCGTTCCCGGCGTGCTGCCGATGGTGGAGCAGGCGAAGCGGCGCGGCGTCCGGCGCGTGCTGCTGCCGGCGGACAACGCGGCCGAGGCCGCGCTGATCGGCGGCATGGAGCTGTTCGCCGTCACGCATCTGTCGCAGCTTGCCGAAGCGGATTGGAAGGCGCTGCGGTACGCGGCGGACGCGTCCGGCGCGCGGATGCCGGATGCCGGCGGCGCAGACGATCCGCTGCGGGCGGAGCTCGATTTCGCCGACGTGCTCGGCCAGCCGACCGCGAAGCGGGCGGTGCTGACCGCCGCGGCCGGCCGGCACAACCTGCTGTTGTCCGGACCGCCCGGCACGGGCAAGACGATGCTCGCGAAGCGCATTCCCGGCATCCTGCCGCCGCTGACTGAACAAGAATCGCTGGACGTCACGAAAATCTACAGCGCGGCGGGCAAGCTCGGCACCGGAAAAGTGTCGCTCATCCGCACCCGGCCGTTCCGTTCGCCGCATCACACGATTTCGGCCGGCGGGCTGATCGGCGGCGGTTCCGTGCCGAGGCCCGGCGAGGTGACGCTGGCGCACGAGGGCGTCCTGTTCCTCGACGAGCTGCCCGAGTTCTCGCGCCAGGCGCTCGAGGCGCTGCGCCAGCCGCTGGAGGACCGCGAAGTGACGATCGCCCGCTCCCGCGCGGTATTCCGCTTCCCGGCCCGCTTCATGCTGGCCGCCTCGATGAACCCGTGCCCGTGCGGCTTCCATCTGCACGAGAGCGAGGAGCAGCGCTGCACCTGCTCCGCCGGGCGCATCGCGGCCTACCGCGCCCGGCTGTCCGGGCCGCTGCTCGACCGGATCGACCTGCAGGTGGAGGTTCCCCGTCCGATGCTGCAGGGCGCGAAGCCCGACGGTTGGACAACGGCCGCGATGCGCGAGCGCGTCATGGCGGCCGCCGAGCGCCAGCGGGCGCGCGCCGCGGCGACCAGCGTCCGGTGGAACGGCGACCTGACGGGCCGGGCGCTGCGGGAGGCGTGCAGGCTGAAACCCGACGCCGCGAAGCTGCTCGAATCCGCCTACCGCGCCCTCGGCTACAGCATGCGCGCCCACGAACGGGTCCTCCGGCTCGCGCGGACGATCGCCGATCTCGACGACCGGGACGCCGTCGGTGCGGACCATGTCGCGGAGGCGATCCACTACCGCTTCCTCGACCGAAAGGCGGATTTTTGAAGGGAAAAGCCGCCGGTCCCCGATTCGGGCCGGCGGCTTCGCATCCCGCTTGTCCGCGGGGCGGGATCATTCGCTGACAAAGATGTAGCGGATTTCCCTCACAATGTCGCCTTGAAACACGAAAGCCAGACATGGTGCGTCGCCGGTCCACCACTCCCCGTCGCTCCGATACAGGAACGTTCCATACGCTTTCTCCACGTCCGCTTTGGTTGCACCGACCTTGATGCCGCGCCGGGTTTCGAGAATCGGTGATTTCAATTTCGCGAGCTTGATGAACGGTTCGCCTGCGGACGACGACTCGAACAGGAACTCTCCCGCCTCAAACCGGTAGACGGATTCACGATTTCCACTGACGTCGCTGACGTACTCTTCGATGTTCGCGGGCTCGCCGAACCATTCGGTCAGTTTCCGGGGGGTCAGATTCATGAACGTCAATTGATATTCGCCATGGATGATGGGTTCAAGAACGGGATAAAACAGCCGCAGGCGCGCCAAAGTGACCGGCATCGGCGGAATGGCGACCTGGCCGGCCGGTGTAACGGGAGACGAGCGAGCCAAAGCCTGACGCCGCGAAGCTGCTCGAATCCAACTGCCGATAGAGACTGTCAAATATCCTCAAAGAGAACCGGAAGATGCTTATGAAAAATTGAACCAAGCTCTTATCACCGAAGAGGTCTTGGCAGGAAAAGATGCCAATGACGGCATGTGGAAAACTGAAACGATCAACAACGCAATCGTTATTGAGAAAAGGAGAGCGGGATCAATCATTGTTATAGTCCCTAGTAGTGGTGTAAAATTACACCGAGCTTCTTGACAAGGGAAGCCACGGTATGATTTCTACTAAAGTGACGCGACTCACCTTTAGAAGGAGGATCAAACCGTGGCTTCTATAGATA
>Ga0207866_1000562_pt1 | contig 51849 bp, 48 predicted proteins | sample HigsolmetaAR203D_FD_184835 | JGI IMG/M metagenome (GOLD analysis project Ga0207866, IMG submission 184835) | Ionic liquid and high solid enriched microbial communities from the Joint BioEnergy Institute, USA - AR20-3-D (SPAdes) (version 2) ...
ATTACAGGCGGTACCGGTTCCTTCGGGAATGCTGTAATGCATCGTTTTTTGAATACCGATCATTTTAAGGAAATACGCATATTCAGCCGGGATGAGAAAAAGCAGGATGATATGCGTAAGCGCTATAATAATCGAAAGATTAAATTTTATCTGGGCGATGTAAGGGATCGTACTAGTGTAGAAACGGTAGTGAAGGGGGTGGATTATATATTTCACGCTGCAGCGTTAAAGCAGGTACCTTCCTGCGAATTTTTTCCATTGGAGGCTGTAAAAACCAATATCTTGGGCACCGACAATGTATTATATGCTGCCGAAAAATACGAAGTGAAGAGGGTAGTGGTGCTCAGTACCGATAAAGCGGCTTATCCTATCAATGCTATGGGGATGTCCAAGGCACTGATGGAAAAAGTAACCGTTGCGCGTTCCCGTAATCTTGACGATTCTAAAACCGTTTTCTGCTGTACACGTTACGGCAATGTAATGGCTTCCCGAGGATCTGTAATTCCTTTGTTTATCGATCAAATTAAATCAGGCAAGCCCCTTACCATTACCGATCCTGGGATGACGCGCTTTATGATGACACTGGAAGATGCGGTAGATCTCGTGCTATATGCTTTTGAAAATGCGCGTCAAGGCGATCTTTTCGTACAAAAAGCTCCTGCCGCTACCATCGAAACTTTAGCTAAAGCATTATTGGAACTTTATAATGCTAAAAACGAAATTAAAATCATCGGCACCCGCCATGGAGAAAAAGTATATGAAACCCTCGTAAATAGGGAAGATATGGTGAAGGCAGAAGATTTGGGAGGCTATTATCGCATTCCTGCCGATACACGCGATTTGAACTATGAGCAATATTTCTCCGAAGGAAATCCTGAGGAGTCAAAGGTTGAAGAATATCACTCACATAATACTTATCGTCTCAACGTGGAAGAGATGAAAGAGCTGCTTAAGAAATTGCCAGTCATCCGTGAAGATATTTTAGGAGAAAAAAATGTAGTTCACTATCCCGTATAAGCCATATGCAACCTACGATTATTCTGGGAGGCCGTCATAGTGATGAAAGAGGAACATTGAGGTTCAATAATGATTTTAATGCCATACCGGTAAAGCGGTTATATGTTATCCATAACAGTGAGGTACGACCTATTCGTGGCTGGCAGGGACACAAAGTTGAGCAGCGTTGGTTTATGGCAGTGGAAGGTGATTTTGAAATCAGCGTAATTGAAGTTGATAATTGGGAACAGCCATCTCCCCATCTTCCTGCACAAAAGTTTCGGCTTAGTCAAGAAAAGGCGGATGTATTGCACGTTCCTGCAGGATACATTACGGCCATACACGCACTAACTTCCGCAAATGCCTTACTTGTAATGAGCGATTATAGGTTGGGTGAAGTGCAAGATGAGTATCGGTTCCCATTAGATTATTTTAAAGATATATTTTAGTCATTATGAGAAAAGTAGGAATCACTGGTCAGGCTGGCTTTGTAGGGAGTCATCTGTACAATACACTGCAGTTATATAAAGATGAGTTTGAGTTAGTCCCTTTTGAAAAAAATTATTTTGAAAATAAGGAACAGTTGGATGCTTTCGTGAGCCAATGCGACACCATCGTGCATCTTGCAGCAATGAATAGGCATCCTGATGCAAATGTAATCTATGAAACCAATGTTGGATTGGTACAAACTCTTTTAGACTCGTTGCGTCGAACAGGGGCTAAGCCTCATACTATTTTTTCTTCTTCTACGCAGGAAGAACGAGATAATCTATATGGGAAATCGAAGAAAGAGGGTAGAGCGTTTCTTGCTACTTGGTCGCAGGATACTGGGGCACCTGTTACGGGAATGGTAATCCCTAACGTATTTGGGCCTTTCGGAAAGCCTTTTTATAATTCAGTGGTGGCAACTTTTTGTACACAGGTAGCGAGGGGTGAGGAGCCTGAAATTCATGTAGACGGTGACCTGAAGTTGATTTACGTAGGTGAACTGGTTCAGGAAATCATAAATGTAATTCGCAAAAGAACGTCGGAGCCGAATTATATAGTTGCTCATACTGCCGAAGCGAAAGTATCAGAAATACTGGCTTTGCTAAAGAACTTTAAGACCGTATATCAGGATAAAGGGGAAATACCGGTATTGGCCAATAATTTCGAACTGAATTTGTTCAATACCTATCGGTGCTACATGGATATAGCCAACCATTTCCCGGTAAAGTTTACACAACATGTCGATCCACGCGGAGCTTTTGTCGAAGTCATTCGTTTGGGGATGGGAGGTCAGGTCTCATTTTCTACTACAGTACCAGGAGTAACGCGAGGTAATCATTTTCACACCCGGAAAATAGAGCGTTTTGCGGTAATAAAGGGTAAGGCCTTGATTCAACTTCGAAGAATAGGCACTCAAGAAGTGCTGAACTTTGAACTGTCCGGTGAGGAACCTGCCTATGTGGATATGCCAATATGGTATACCCATAATATCAAAAATATAGGGGAGGAAGACCTGTATACAATTTTCTGGATTAACGAAAAATATAATCCCGATGATCCGGATACTTATTTTGAGAACGTATAGCAGGCGAACATGGAATTTTATTGTTTAAAAAACATTTATCAACACCATATATGACACCATTAAAAGTGATGACGGTAGTGGGTACCCGTCCCGAGATTATCAGATTGTCGAGAGTAATTGCAGCCTTGGATAAATCGGAAGCAATTGAGCATACATTGGTACACACTGGACAGAATTACGATTACGAACTGAACGAAATATTTTTTTCAGATCTGGGTATCAGAAAGCCAGATCATTTTCTGAACGCAGCCGGAACCACAGCTACAGAAACCATAGGTAATATTTTGATTAAAATAGATCCTTTATTGGAGCAAATAAAACCCGATGCTTTTCTGGTACTGGGCGATACCAACAGTTGTTTATGTGCCATTCCTGCCAAGAAAAGACAAATTCCCATTTTCCATATGGAGGCGGGAAACCGCTGCTTCGATCAGCGTGTACCGGAGGAGACCAATAGACGTATTGTAGATCACATTGCCGATATCAATCTTACTTATAGTGATATTGCCCGGGAATACCTACTTAAGGAAGGCTTCCCGTCGGATCGCATTATTAAAACCGGCTCGCCGATGTATGAAGTGCTGATGCACTATTTGCCACAGATTGAAAGTTCGGATGTATTACAGCGCTTGAATTTGGAAAGAGGGAAGTACTTTGTAGTTTCTTCCCATCGCGAGGAGAACATCAATTCAGAAAAAAACTTCAACGGCCTTATCAATTCTCTCAATGCCATAGCAGAGCATTACGGCTATCCCATTATTGTGTCAACCCATCCGCGCACTCGAAATATGATAGAGAAAAAGCAAGTGCAGGTAAGACCTGAAGTGCAGTTTCTGAAACCCTTGGGCTTTCACGATTATAATGCACTACAGATGAATGCATGTGCAGTATTGTCGGATTCGGGTACTATTTCGGAGGAATCCTCTATTCTTAATTTCCGTGCTTTGAATATTCGTGAGGCACATGAAAGACCCGAGGCCATGGAGGAAGCCTCTGTGATGATGGTAGGTTTGTCGCCAGAAAGAATTATGCAAGGATTAGTACAACTGCAGTATCAACAAACAGGAAAAGATCGGAACTTTCGTTTGGTAGCAGACTATTCCATGCCTAATGTTTCTGAAAAAGTAGTAAGAATTATTATTTCATATACTGATTATATAAAACTGAATGTTTGGAAAAGTAATAGGTAAATGAAACAATAATTTTCGTTGATATCCGCGTTTTTATGTGGGTTTTGAAATTGTGATAAGGAATATGTAACCGTAATTGCAGTTAAGACTTGTCAGAAGTATGATGTTAACATACTTACGCCCTTACGGAGTATGAAGATATAGTCACGTTTAAATGATAAGGGGGAGAGAGTATTTTATTGAAAACAAGCCCACTTTCTGCGGCGATTCGGTATGGTGGAATTTTTTTAGTAGTATAGGCATAAAAACGTTTATCTGATTGCTTTTGAAAAGCAAAGTTGTCTAAAAATAATCGTTTCAGAGAAGTAGTTATACGAGCTCTTGTCGGTAATAATTGGGAGATTTTAAAATATTTATTAGGCTTGAAAGGTGGAAATATTTTCTACATAGTGTAGTAAAGAAGACTTTTTAATTATAAATTCATTAGGCTAGTATAGAAGAGAGATAATCTCAGAGAAGATGAGCTGTTGGATTTATTTTAGATATATACTTTTGTAAAAAGTGGTTCAAACCCCTAACTTTGCGTTCAATTTCTTATGAAAAATTCAAAAACTGTAGCGATAATTGGCCTAGGCTATGTGGGACTGCCTTTGGCTGTCGAGTTCGGTAAGAAGCGACCTACCATTGGTTTCGATATAAACTCAGACCGAATTAATGAGTTAAAAGCTCATAAAGATAGAACGCTAGAGGTTACCTCTGCCGATTTACAGCAAGCGGTACATTTAACTTATTCCTCGGAAATCGAAGCTTTAAAAGAAGCGCAAATTTATATTATCACAGTTCCAACACCTGTAGATAAATACAATAATCCGGATTTAACACCTATCAGAAAAGCCACTGAAACGGTTGCTACTGTATTAAAGAAAGGAGATATTGTTATTTATGAATCTACCGTTTATCCAGGCGTTACGGAAGATATCTGTGTTCCAATTTTGGAAGAAAAGTCAGGCTTAAAGTATAATAACGACTTTTTCTGTGGTTATTCGCCGGAACGTATCAATCCAGGTGACAAAGAACATACTGTAACTAAGATTAGAAAAGTTACGTCGGGTTCTACACCTGAGATCGCTGAGGAGGTAGATCAATTGTATGCGTCCATAATTACTGCCGGTACATTTAAAGCCTCATCTATAAAAGTGGCAGAAGCGGCTAAGGTTATAGAAAATGCACAACGCGATATTAATATAGCTTTTGTAAACGAGCTGGCTAAAATTTTCAATCTTCTAAATATTGACACTTTAGAAGTTTTGGAAGCGGCAGGAACTAAATGGAATTTTCTCCCCTTTAGACCTGGATTGGTAGGAGGCCACTGTATTGGTGTTGATCCATTTTATATTGCACAAAAAGCTAAAGAAGTTGGATATCATCCCGAAATAATATTAGCAGGTCGCAGGCTTAACGATAGTATGGGTGCTTATGTAGCAAACGAGTTTATTAAGCTACTTATTAGAAACGATGTTAAGATTAAAGGTGCCGAAGTTTTAATTCTGGGTATAACTTTTAAAGAAAATTGCCCGGATATTCGCAACAGTCGCGTTATTGATATTATCAATGAGCTTAATTCATTTGGTTTAAAAGTAGATGTATACGATCCTTGGGCAAGTGCAGATGAGGTTTGGCATGAATATGGGATAAAAATATTGACTAATATTGAGGGGCTTAATAAATATGAAGGTGTAATAGCCGCCGTAGGACATAAAGAGTTTTTAGATCTCAAAATTGAAGAGGCTAAAGTTTTTTATGATGTAAAAGGCATTTTCCCAAAAGAAAAAGTGAGTGCAAGGTTATAATAAATTGTATATGAATTTTAGTAAGTATCATTCTACGGTTGACATAAATAACAGTACTTTCTTAGTTACAGGCGGTGCCGGATTTATCGGCTCCCACTTAGTAGAATATCTGGTGCAATATCAGGCAAAGAGGATAGTTATATTTGATAATTTATCTACCGGTTATAAAGAAAATATATCGGATTTCCTCTCTCTCTCAAATGTTGTTTTTATCGAAAAGGATATAAGGAATTACGATGCGGTGATGGAGGCTGTTCAAGGAGTAGACTATGTATTACATCAGGCTGCGTTAGGTTCTGTTCCGCGTTCTATCAAAGATCCTTTAACCTCAAATGAGGTGAATGTTAATGGGTTTCTGAATGTCTTAAACGCAGCAAAGGAGCATCAAGTACAACGTATGGTATATGCGGCCTCTTCATCTACATATGGAGATAGCCCTACATTACCTAAAGTAGAGGATAAAATTGGTAAACCCTTATCTCCTTATGCGGTTACTAAATATGTGAATGAATTATATGCAGAGGTTTTTTCGCGTGTATATAATTTTCATTCTATTGGCCTGCGCTATTTTAACGTGTTCGGTCCGAAGCAAAACATTAATGGTCCTTATGCTGCCGTAATCCCATTGTTTATTACCCAAATCCTTAATAATGTCTCGCCAACTATTAATGGCGATGGGGAGACCTCCCGAGATTTTACGTTTGTGTCTAATGTTGTACAAGCCAATATTAAAGCACTGGAGGCTTCGATTGAAAAAAGCGAGGTGTTCAATTGCGCTTGTAATGAAAGAATAACATTGAACCAATTAGTGCATGAAATAAAGGCTTATTTGAATTCTGATGTAGAAGTCGTGTATGGTAATGAAAGACCTGGAGATGTGCGGCATAGTCAGGCTGATATTACAAAAGCGGTTCAGATGCTGGGGTATCAGCCCGAAGTGCGATTTAGAGAAGGGCTATTGCATACAATAGACTATTTTAAAAATCGACTTAAATGAAATATTTAGATAGTTTCACTAAAAACCTGCAATGTTGAACAGATATAGATTCTAGGTAAATTATTTATAATAAAGTCCCACTTAGATACGAAAAGTTGTTTTGAGTGGGGCTTTGCTTTTATAGAAACAGTATTTTATAAGCTGGTATGCGTTCGAGCTGTTTATCAATTCTTTTTGATTTATTAGTGATTAAAACTTACTTCGCATAGCCAAAGTTATTCGTAGTAGCTAAGATTCTGTTGTGATGCTAGTGAACTTGATAAACAGCGCAGTTTTTGCTTAATGTGAGACTCTTTATTTCTAAATATTTCAAAAAAAAATTATTTTAAGTTAAGTCAACTATATTAACCGTGTAGTTTGGTCTAAAAATATTTAAAACGCTCATGGGGAAACAGAGAATATGGCTTGTTTCGGAAGTTTTCTATCCAGATACTGATATTGCTACTGCCAATATTGCTACAGAAATCGCTTTGAAGTTTAGAGAAAACTTTGAAGTGCATGTTATCTGTGGACCGCAGGATTACGAAAGAAAAAATCAGGAGATAAAATCAGAAGCTCTAAAGGATATACATCTACATCGATGGAAATACTTTAACTATGATAAAAACCATAAGTTTAAACGACTTATAAGGGTAATAGGTATTTCATTAGGATTGTTTTTAAAAGGGCTTAAAATTAAAAAGCACGATAAAGTATTCGTTATCTCAAATCCGGCTTTTATCACGCCTTTATACGCCTTGTTAAGACTAATAAAGGGCTTTCGTTTTACGTTACTGATGCATGATGTGTTTCCTGAGAATTTGATAGTCGGTGGTTATACTAGAGAAACGAATATTTTTTATCGATTGACAAAAGCGCTTTTTGTTAAATGTAGACGGGCTGCGGAAAAAATTATTGTATTGGGGAGAGATATGAAAACCCTATTGTTGGAGCATTTCCCCATAAGCAGAAAGGATGATATTATAATCGTTCCTAATTGGGCTGATATTGAATCAGTATACCCTTTAGAGGATAAACAAACGCCATTATTAAAACAACTGCAATTTCAAGATAAGGTGGTGATTCTGTTTGCTGGGAATCACGGAGTGTTACAAAATCTGCTTGCATTTATTAAAATAATTGAAAAAGCCCGCAACCCCCATGTGCATTGTATTTTTGCCGGAGGAGGCGCTACTAAAAAAGAGTTGGAAGCCTATGTAGAAGCTCATCAAATTCCTAATATCACTTTTTTACCACCTTTCCCTAGGTCTGAGATGAATCAAATGCTCAATAGTTGTCATATTGGGCTGGTTAGCCTAAGTGATGCTGTATATGGAGTAGGAGTGCCTTCAAAATCGTATAACATTTTGTCAGCGGGAAAACCTATTCTTTTTTTAGGAAATACTGATAGTGAAATCGCTCAGTACGTAATTGAAAACAATTTAGGGTGGGCCTTTGCTTATAGGGATGAGGAGCAAATTAGAGATTTTTTATTAAGCCTCGATACATCAAAATTAGAAGAAATAAGAAATAAAGGGCTGGCCGGTAGAAATAACGTAGTACAATGCTATAGTAAAGAGGCAATTTTGGAACGTTTGATGCAGGTTATGTTGTAGCATATTTACATTCTCTTTATATCTTTCCTCTTAAAGTCGTATTTTACCGATAAATTTTCATTATCGGTATGCTTGCCTCCTCGGGATTTCTTATCGCATTAGCATTAGTGGCCGGTATCGGCTTGATCATTTTTTTAAGCACACGGTACCGAGTGCACCCATTCTTTTCCTTGTCTTTGGCCTGTTTTCTTACTGGTATATTAGGTGGTATGGATGTGGCCGCCGTTTTATCAAGTATGAAAGAGGGCTTCGGGAAAATTATGAGCTCTTTGGGGTACATCATTATTGTGGGAACAGCGTTGGGGATGGTTTTGCAGGCAAACGGCGCAACTACAGCTATGGCCAATGCCATCATCAAATGGGTAGGTGAGCGAAGGTCTGTGCTGGCGATGAGTCTTACGGGGTTTGTGGTGGGGCTCCCCATCTTTTGCGATTCAGGATATATTGTGCTGAATGGACTTAGCAAGTCCATGGTTCGTAAAACTGGGGTTTCAGTTGTAGTCATGAGTACAGTAGTGGCTACGGCATTATATTCCGTGCATTGTTTAGTACCGCCTCATCCCGGCATTACAGCCGCTACTGGCAATATGCAGGCTGATTTAGGGAAAACCATATTATGGGGATCTTTAGTAGCTATTCCTGCAATGCTTACAGGATATATTTGGGCGCTGATGAGAGGCAGAAAACTTGCTGGATGTCTTCCTGTAGAAACAATAGAATTAGAGGAAGAATCGAAAAAGTATTTGCCACCAGCCTCAAGAGCGTTTATACCGGTAATCGTGCCGATATTACTCATTGCAGTTCGGGCTATTCTCCAAAGTCTTTATCCTGACACGGCAGCAGCTATGGCACATTGGTTGATTATCGGCGATCCTGCCTTGGCACTCACCATTGGATTGGGACTAGCTTTATGTATTCCCATACAGTGGCAGCAACACGAATTACGCCAAATCATTCAGAAGGGAATGGAAAAAGCCGGAGATATTCTTATTATCATCGGTGCCGGCGGTGCTTTTGGCGCCATCATCAGCGGACTTAGCATACAGAGTTATCTGGCAAATGCGGAAGGACTTAAGGTGTTGGGACTTTTATTCCCTTTTATTGTTGCTATGATTTTAAAAACAGCGCAGGGATCTTCTACCGTGGCGGTAATAACAGCCGCCTCTATTGTATATCCTTTTTTGCACGGTTTGCAGCTGGATTCGGAAAATGGTCGGGTACTGGCCGTACTAGCTATGGGCGCAGGCTCTATGGCAGCCTCGCATGTAAATGATTCCTATTTCTGGGTGATTACTAATTTTTCTGGGCAACAGCTAAAGCCCATGTTGCATGTGTTTACTGTAGCAACATTATTGATGGGAATGGCAAGCATGCTTTGCATTTATCTTTTATCATTGCTGATACTGTAATATGAAAATTGTAATTGCACCCAATGCCTTTAAAAATAGTCTTTCGGCCGACAAAGTTGCTGAAGCCCTAGCTTTAGGACTTCGGGAATACGGCTATCAGGGGGCGATAGTGCAACAGCCGGTAGGTGATGGAGGAGATGGAACGGGAGCCTTATTGCGTCATTATTTGCAGGCCGAAACGATTTGGAGTGAGGTAGTCGATCCGCTGGGGAGGCCCATTCGGGCGCCCTGGGGCTGGGTAGTCGCTACCAAAACGGCTGTAATTGAACTGGCCGATGCTTCAGGGCTCCGATTATTAAGGCCTGAGGAATACAATCCGCTTAAGGCGAATACGGCTGGATGTGGGCAGTTAATTAAAGCAGCGCTGAATAAGGGCGCAGCGGAGATATTGCTTTGCATCGGCGGAAGTGCCACGGTAGATGGAGGTGCAGGGATGCTGCATGAGTTAGGAGTAGAATTTTATGATACTCACCATCAGCCTTTACCCCCCATTCCTGAAGCGCTTTTGCAGCTCCAGTATATCGATGCTTCAATGTTGGATGAGCGCTTAGAGAAGGTCTCTATCAAAATTCTTTGCGACGTGAAAAACAAATTACTGGGTGAGCAAGGAGCAGCAGCCATATTTGGTCCGCAAAAAGGGGCCAACGCTAAAGCGGTAATGTTGCTTGAAAAAATGCTTGGAAACTTCGCTCGTCAAGCAAATGAACTTAGTGGCGTACGTATCGATACGATAGTAGGGGGTGGCGCAGCTGGAGGAGTGGCTGCTGGGCTTAGTGCTTTCTGCTCTGTAACAATTGTGGATGGGATTCATTATTTTCTTGAAAAAATCGGTTTTGAGAAAATACTGGAGGATGCAGACTGCGTGATAACTGGGGAGGGAGTGATTGATCGCCAGACCATCGAAGGGAAAGCCCCCTTCGGCGTAGCAACACTGGCAAAGGAAAAAGGAATAAAGGTTATTGGTGTAGCCGGAAAAATAACGGACGAAAAAGACGAGGTGCTGCGTAGGTATTTCGACAATCTGCTTTGTATTAACAAAGAGCCGCTGCCTTTGGAAGAAGCTATATCACGTACCCGTTACCATCTAATAGCCATCGGAAAAGATATCTTGGATTGTTTGCCAAACCGGTAACCATCTGTCGGCTTTTTGTAGCAAATGATTGATTAACAGATAGTGCATCTATGTCTTTTAATGCCGATAAACAATTGGATGGTTTACACTGTTATTTTTAAAATTTATTCTGCTGGAAGAGGTTGGTAACAGCCTTTCGGCTTAAATACATTATTTTCGCATCATGACGGAATTACCTGTTGTTACAAGAGTTAAGAAACCCGAGTGGTTACGTGTGAAACTGCCGATTGGTGAAGAGTATAAGCACGTACGCAATCTTGTAGATACGCATAAATTACATACCATTTGTGAGAGTGGCAATTGTCCCAATATGGGGGAGTGCTGGGGGGCTGGTACTGCTACATTCATGATTTTGGGTAACATTTGTACCCGTAGCTGCGGATTTTGCGCCGTTGCAACCGGACGTCCGTTACCGGTGGATTATGACGAACCACAGCGTGTGGCGGAGGCTATTCACCTAATGAAGGTGAAGCATGCCGTTATTACCTCGGTGGATAGAGACGAGCTGAAAGACGGTGGTGCACAGATATGGTACAATACTATCAGAGCCGTAAAAGCATTGAATCCTGATACAACACTCGAAACCCTTATCCCGGACTTTAAGGGTAATAAAGAAAATATCGAAACTGTGATGGCTGCCCATCCGGAGGTTATTTCGCATAATATCGAAACTGTAGAGCGGCTTACTCGTAAGGTGCGTATCCAAGCGAAATACTGGCGCAGTATGGAGGTGATACGCATATTGAAGGAAGGGGGGATGCGTACTAAAAGTGGTATTATGCTGGGTTTGGGAGAAACCAGAGAAGAAGTATTGCAAACCATGCGTGATTTGAAAGATAATGGTTGCGATGTAGTAACGATTGGGCAGTATCTACAGCCAACGCAAAAACACTTACCTGTAGAACGTTTTGTACATCCTAATGAATTTGCTTTCTACAGAGATGCGGGTTATGAAATGGGGTTTGATTATGTAGAAAGTGGCCCACTTGTACGTTCTTCCTACCACAGCGAAAGACATGTGATTCCCGGATTGGGACGTAAAGAGTGGGAGGAAAGTAGGAAACTTTCAGCACAACAATAAAGGAATAACATATTTACAATAAAACAAGCAGGTCTTTATAGAGGCCTGCTTTTATTTGTACCGCTCTAAGAGACTTGTGATAATTTTTGCATCGGTCTCTGTGAGGACAGTCGTGGTGTCTTGCGGATTGAAATGTATTTTATAAGACTGAATGGCGCTGCGCGGATTAGCAATATTGTAACCGATGGTTCGTAAGGCCATAAGAGCATCAAATCCTTCCTTTACTTCTACATTTGTAGTGTCGTACCAATAACCAAATCCGTGCTCTGCCAATTTTTGCCAGGGAAAATAGCGGTTAGGGTCGACCTTTCTGCCTGGTGCTACATCAGCATGTCCTAGAAAATTAGTAGTAGGGATATTGTACTTTTTCTTCAATCTATCCAGTAATTGTAATAGGCTATTGATTTGCGCTTCGGTAAAAGGTTCTCTTCCGTTGTTATCTATCTCGATGCCAATGCTGCAGCTGTTAATATCGGTGGTAGTACCCCAACGACTAACTCCGGCGTGATGTGCGCGAAGCATATCATTCAGCATCTGATATACCTCTCCAGACTTACAAATAACATAATGAGAGCTGACTTTACTTACGGGGGTAGTAAAAGTTTTTAAAGTTTGCTCGCAGCTTCCCTGTGCAGTGTGATGAATAATTACAAAATTGGGAGCTCGCATCGTAAAATTCACCGTACCCACGAATGTGGTGCCCGAATCGTTAAGTGGATAAGTGGCTAGTATTTTCGAATAGCTTTTAGCCTGTTTCTTATAAAACTTATTAGTGGCGGTGTAAGGACCTCGTGAGCATGCGGCCAATAATAAACCCACGATGGTACATAATACGACAAACTTTTTCATAACGGAAAGTTAGTTATTTATATCAATGTAACAATCGTGGGTTGTTCTGGCTATGATTGGTAATATTAAATCTTTTCCCAAACCAGTGCGCTGGCGCCTAAGATAGCGGCATCAGCTTCTTTCAGCTCACTAAATACAAGTTTTACTTTGTTCTGGAAAATGGGCAACAGATTCTTTTCCATATGTTCCTTCGTAGGATTCATTATCAGTTCTCCTGCTTTGATAACACCTCCGAAAAGAATAATAGCTTCAGGGGAGGAGAACATAATGAAGTTGGCCAATGCTTCCCCCAAAATTTGTCCGGTATATCGAAATACTTCTTTGGCTGTTTCATCGCCGGCCATGGCAGCTTCATATACCGATTTGGAATCAATATGGTCTTCAGGAATGTTGTTTAAAAGAGACTGAGGATTTTCTGCTCTTAACTTTTTAGCAGTGATGGCAATACCTGTAGCTGAGCAATACGCTTCGAGCGAACCTTGATGACCTGTACTCCAATGTTTACGACCTCCGGGACGTACGATGACATGCCCCAATTCTCCGGCAAAACCATCATGACCGTAGATAAGGCTACCATTGGCTACAATGCCACTCCCCACACCGGTCCCTAGTGTGATCATGATAAAATCCTTCATGCCTCTTGCTGCACCGTACATCATTTCTCCTACGGCTGCAGCATTCGCATCATTAGTTAACGAACAAGGTACTCCGAATTTTTTAGTCATCAATTCGGCTATGGGTAATATTCCCTTCCATATCAGGTTAGGTGCATATTCGATAGTGCCGGTATAATAGTTCCCGTTGGGTGCACCTATTCCTACACCTACCAGTCGTGTGTTGCTTTTATGTTTGTCAATAATAGGCTTAATAGCATCGTATAGCGCATCAATGAAATCCTCTACGGTGGGGTAGGCATCAGTTTTAATATCGCCTTTTTCCAGTATCTCACCTCTGTGATTTACCAGTCCATATTTGGTATTAGTTCCCCCGATGTCAATGCCGATAGCTACTTCATGGGAAAGATCAAGAACACTCATAATGATATTAATCGTTTTTTAAAAAATGCTATGTGAATAATTAATGGCCTGCGCTGCTTGCTTTTTGGTCGTAGTCGATACCTTGCTGTTGCAGTACTTTTTTAGCTTTGATTGCATAAAATGCAAGATATAAAAAGCAGGCAACTCCTGTAAAATAGGAAAATTGTATTCCTAAAATATTAGGCGATGCCAGCCAACCTTGTATTAGGCTGATAATACCACCCCCCATAATCATCAGTATCAACAGGCTGGACCCGCGGTTGGTGTGAGGTCCTAATCCTGCTATGGCAAGTGTAAAAATACATGGCCATAAAGTAGAACAGAAGAGTCCCACACTAATAAATGCATACACGCTCACCATGCCTTCGGCAAAGATACCTATTAGCAAGGCTAAGATACCCATGCAACTAAAGATTAACAATTGTCTGGCAGGGTTCCCTTTACTTAAAATATCGCAGACGATAAGGACTGCAATGATGAATACGTAAATATAAAAAGGCGAAGTATCATGATTGGCAATTATGTTTACCAATAGAAATACGCCAAAAGCAATATAGGGCATTAAGAATTGCAAAATCCTTTTTGCACCCGCAGAAATGTCAAAAGCTCCTACGGATCCTGTCCAACGACCGATCATCAGGCTCGCCCAAAATAATGATACATACGGGGCAATTTGCTCGGTAGGGGTGCCTAAATGTTCCTTCATGAATTCTGGTAAGTTAGCAGCAGTAGCTACTTCTACACCTACGTATACGAAAATGGCAAACATCCCCAATACTAGTTGCGGATAAGCAAAAACACTAGGTTTGTAATTGGCTGGAAGTGCATCCACATTTTGCTGTTCAGGTTGCATTTTGCTTTCTTCATTGGGTCCTGAAAGATCAAATTTATTGGGAACCGAAGAGAGCTTGAAGATGATTGCCACAATCACAAAAGCTAGCCCTAAAAACAGATAGGGAACTTTAATGCTTTGAATATCGGCCGTAATATTAGTGTTGGTTAACGAGCCGAAGATGGCAAAGCTTACAATAAGTGGTCCGATAGTAGTACCGAAATTATTGATACCTCCGGCCATACTTAATCTTTGAGAACCGAGCTTGGGGTCGCCCATGATAATGGCCAGCGGATTAGCTGCTGTTTGTTGCAGCGAAAAACCTAAGCCTACAATAAACAGACCTGTAATAAATAAGGCAAATGACTGCTGTTGAGCTGCCGGATAGAAAATCAGCGTACCCAGAGCGGAAATAATCAGCCCTACCACAATGCCGTTTTTATAACCTATATGCTGTAACAGATCTTTGCCGATGTACTTACTGATGAGTAGAAATAGCAATGATCCTACTGTGTAGGCTACATAAAACGCAAAAGAAACTAATTGTGATTGCCATTGCTCCAGATGCAACGCTTCTTTAAATACAGGAATGAGAATATCATTACTGGCAGCAACAAACCCCCAAAAAAAGAACACGATAATTAGTGTTCCAAATTGCGACCACTTCGTGGTTGGTGTACTCATATCAATCGTTTTTAATTTTAGTTGGTTGGTGTAAAAGTAAGTATTAGTACCAAAAAGTTTTAAATTAATTACGAATGTTTTTTGTATTAATAAAATATTCCTACTTTTAGACTAACCAATGATTGATTATGGAAATAGTTCACATTTCGGCCGAGTGTTATCCGATGGCAAAAGTAGGTGGGCTGGGAGATGTGGTAGGCGCTTTACCTAAATACCAGAATGACTTGGGGCATATAGCGAAGGTGGTGATGCCTATGTATCGTACAAAGTTTTTGTATGAAAATGAGTGGGAGCTGGTGCACGAAGGCGGGCAGGCTTTAGGTAACCATTGGTTCAGGTATAGTGTCATTAAGGAAAAGACAAATAAGCTAGGCTTTGATTTATATCTGGTCGATATCAACGGTGTATTGGACAGAGAGAAAGTTTACGGGTATGATGATGATACCGAGCGGTTTATTTCATTTCAATTAGCCGTATGCGATTGGATGAGCCGCTGGCAACATCGCCCCGATATTATTCATTGTCATGACCACCAAGCCGGATTGATTCCTTTCTTCTGCAAGCATACTTACGCTTTTCGTTATCAGCTGGCTAATGTGCCGGTAGTGTTTACAATTCACAACGGCCAATATCAGGGACAGTTTGGTTGGGATAAATACTATTACATTCCGGCTTACGATACTTGGAATTGGGGATTGCTGGATTGGAATAACTGTATTAATCCTATGGCATCTGCAGTAAAATGCGCCTGGAAAGTAACTACCGTTAGTCCCAGTTATATGGAAGAGCTCAGGCATGCTGCTGCGGGTCTGGAAAACCTTTTCGAATACGAAAAAGGAAAATGTAGCGGTATTATCAACGGTATTGATACCAACGTATGGAATCCGGCTACTGATCCATATCTGGTGGCCAATTATGATGCTAAAAAGGTTAAAGAAGGAAAGGCTAAGAATAAAGAAAAACTGGTGCAGCAGTTTGGATTCGATCCCAACAAACCTTTAATCAGTTTTATTGGTAGATTAGTAGATGAAAAAGCTGCCGATCTTTTACCTGAAGCTATCAGCCAATCAGTCTATCAGTACAATGGTAAGGCTTCTTTCTTGATATTAGGATCGGGAAACCCTTATGTGGAGGGGGCACTTGCGGAGATGAATAAAACGCTGAAAGGATATGTCAATACGTATATCGGGTATAACGAGGAGTTGAGTCATTTAATATATGCCGGTTCGGACTTTTTATTAATGCCGAGTCGTGTGGAACCCTGCGGATTAAATCAGCTGTATGCTTTAAGATATGGAACCGTACCCATCGTAAGAAAAATAGGTGGTCTGAAGGATACTGTTAAGGACTATGGGGAAACTGATGGATTTGGCATCACCATGGAACAGTCCAGTATTGAGGATATAACCTATTCGGTAGGAAGAGCTATCGATCTCTATGAAAATAAGTCTGGTCTTTTCTCCAAGATCACGGAGCGTATCATGGGCATCGATCACAGTTGGACTGCATCAGCTAAAAAGTACATAGCGCTATATGAATCCGTAAAATAATTATGGATTTGCATCAACTGAACTAATATTTATACAGATCTTGTTTATTTCAACCCGAAAGTAAATGAAAGATTAAAACATAAATCATATGAGTATTTCGCAGGAAGTTATCGCAATGATTTTAGGAGGAGGTGCAGGAACAAGACTGTATCCTCTTACGAGCAGCAGGTCAAAACCGGCCGTACCCATTGCCGGCAAATACAGATTGGTAGATATTCCTATCTCCAACTGCATTAACTCAGACATTCATAGAATGTTTGTGCTTACACAGTTTAATTCTGCGTCGTTAAATCGGCATATCAAAAATACCTATCACTTTAGTGCTTTTAGCACGGCTTTCGTTGATATACTTGCTGCTGAGCAAACACCGGATAACCCCGCCTGGTATCAAGGAACTGCGGATGCTGTAAGGCAATGTTTAAGACACTTAACTGCTTTTCCAAGCGAATACGTGTTAATTCTTTCGGGAGATCAGCTCTATCAGATGGATTTTAATAAGATGCTGCAGCATCATAAAGAATGTGGCGCCGATATTTCTATTGCTACCATTCCTGTAGTGGATAGAGAAGCTACAGAGTTTGGTATTATGAAAGTAGATGAAGGTAATTACATTCGGTCTTTCATTGAAAAACCATCTAGAGATGTGTTGCCCGACTGGGTGAGTGATACTGGACCTGCCATGCAGCAAAAGGGAAGAAATTATCTGGCCTCGATGGGTATTTATATCTTTAATCGACAGCTGCTTTTCGACTTGTTGTTAAAAATATATCCCGATGCCACGGATTTCGGTAAAGAAATTATTCCGGCTTCTATCGATGCCTATAAAGTAGCCAGCTATCAATATGAAGGTTACTGGACCGATATCGGAAATATACATTCTTTCTTTGAAGCCAATCTGGAACTCACGGCCGATATTCCTGCATTTAACCTGTTTGATAATACTAAATCTATTTATTCCCGTCCGCGCATGTTACCTCCGGCTAAAATCAGTGGTACAACACTGGAAAAAACCGTTATTGCCGAAGGATGTATCATCAATGCTTCGCGTATTGAACACAGTGTGATTGGAATACGCTCTCGCATTGGCTACGGTTCTACAGTGGTAAGCTGCTATATGATGGGTAGCGATTTCTACGAAACCATCGACGATATTACTAACGAACAGACGCGTGGCATACCGCCTATAGGCATTGGTAAAAGATGTTATATCCGCAACTGTATCATTGATAAAAACTGTAGGATAGGGGACGATGTACGGCTGAATGGCGGCCCACATCTCGAAAATGCCGATACCGAGCTCTATACCATTAAAGATGGTATTATTGTAACCAAAAAAGGTGCGATTTTCCCCAATGGATTTGTAATTTAAAACATAACACCCCGCGAAAGCGGGGTTTTTAAATGGATAAATTTTATTGTGTACTTAATACATATTATATTTGACTAGCCAAATAGGCATTATTTATAAACATATAACGATTGAGCATGTCATTCGTCTCCAAAATCTCCAAGCCACGCTTGTCTTTAGTCCAGATTATCAATATGAGTATGGGTTTTCTGGGTATTCAAATGGCTTTCGGTCTTCAAAATGGAAATGCCAGCAGAATCCTGGCCAACTTTGGCGCCGATGTGCATCAGCTTTCCTGGTTTTGGTTGGTAGCACCTATTACGGGCCTGATAGTACAACCTATTGTGGGTTATCTGGGTGATCATACTTGGTCTAAAAGATGGGGCAGAAGAAAGCCTTATTTTTTAATAGGTTCAGTATTATGTGCACTGGGATTGGTTTTTCTGCCTAATTCTGCAAGCGTAACTTCCTTTATAGGTGCCAACGTATTGTTGCTGGCGGTACTATTTCTGGCATTGATGGATGCTTCGGTAAATATTTCCATGGAGCCCTTTAGAGCACTAGTGGGTGATATGCTTCCTAAGGAACAGGGTACATTGGGGTTTGGCGTGCAAACCATACTGATAGGTATAGGAGCAGTTGTTGGTTCGGCTTTGCCATCTTGGCTTACCGCTTTGGGCGTATCTAACACGGCTCCCGAAGGATTTGTGCCGGATAACGTGATTTATTCGTTCTATGTAGGTGCGCTGATTTTGTTGCTTACCATAATATATACAGTAGTAACTACAAAAGAATATGCTCCGGAGATCTTAAAGGGTTTTAGCGAAGGAAAAGAAGCAATATCAACTAAGCCTCGTTTCAGAGATATTTTTAAGGACTTCGCCAATATCCCTGCAGTCATGTGGAAACTAGGGGCAGTGCAGTTTTTTAGCTGGTTTGCACTGTTTACGATGTGGGTATTTACTACCAGTGCTATTGCTACACATCACTTTGGATTAAATCCTTCGGATACTAGTTCTGAAACTTTTAGCAGGGCTGGCGATTTTGTAGGTAAGCTTTTCGGGATGTATAATTTGTTTGCCATTCCTTTTGCGTTTTTAATGATTCCGTTGGCGCAGAAATTGGGTAAAAAACAAACGCATGCACTGGCATTGTTATGCGGGGGGATAGGACTAATGCTAATGTATGTGATAAGGGATACAGGTTATTTGTGGTTGAGTATGTTGGCAATTGGTTTTGCATGGGCCAGTATTTTGGCGATGCCTTATGCCATGCTTATTGAAAGTATTCCGCAGCATAAAATGGGCATTTATATGGGGATTTTTAATTTCTTCATTGTGATCCCTCAAATAATCAACGGTATTATAGGCGGCCCGGTAGTGAAGACAATCTTTCATAATTATGCTATTTACTACTTAGTCGTTGCTGGTGTGCTAATGATAATAGGTGCCATTTGCGTATTGCTGATTAGGTTCCCTGCAGAGAAAAGCCACTAAATATTTCACTAACCTATAAATACTTCTGTAATGAAAAAGCTTTTTGCCATACTATGGCTACTATTATTTTCTTTCATAATACAAGCGCAAGATATTGAAGTGTATCCAACGCATTGGTGGGTGGGGATGAAGTGGAACACCGTACAGCTGATGATACGTGGAAAAAACATTGCCGAAAGCGTTCCGATGGTAAAGATGCGCCCTGAAGGTATGGCGCTGGCTCCGGGTGTAAGATTGAAGCAGATAGATCATGCCGAAAATAAAAACTATGTATTTTTTGATATTGAAATTGATGCAACTGCTAAGCCCGGCTGGATTACACTTCCTTTTGTAGGGAAAAAAGGCGTGAAGTATGAGTTAAAACCTCGACGTGAAGGTAATGGAACCCTTTATGCTATGGGAGTCACCTCCGAAGATTTGATCTACCTGATCATGCCCGACAGATTTAGCAACGGTGATGAAAGCAACGACAGGATACCCGGCATGCTGGATCAGTCACTGCGGCGCGATACCGTTTTCAATCGTCATGGAGGAGATTTAAAAGGTATTCAAAATCATCTCGATTATTTGTATGACCTCGGTGTTACTACTTTATGGTTGAATCCGGTAATTGAAAATGATATGCCGGAGCGTACGGAGCACGGTTATGCGTTTACCAACCATTACCGCATCGAGCGCAGAATAGGGGGTGAAAAGGCATATAAAGAACTGATCAATGCTTTACACGCAAAGGGGATGAAGATTATTCAAGATGCCGTGTATAACCACGTAGGTACCGAACACTTCTTATTTAAGGATCAGCCCGATAGCAGCTGGTTCCATCGCTGGCCGAAGTTTACTCAGACTAGCTACAAAGATCAGGTATTGTTCGATCCCTATGCATCACAGGTGGACAAAAAGCTCATGAGCGATGGTTGGTTTGTTACCTCTATGCCCGATTGGAATCATGATAATGAAATGGTGCAGAAGTTTCTCATCCAGCACGCTATCTGGACGGTGGAGGAGTTTGGAGTGGACGGCTGGCGGGTAGATACCTATGCGTATAACGATTTACACTTTATGAACCGTTGTAATCAGGCTTTATATGATGAATTCCCTAATCTTACCATATTTGGAGAAACCTGGGTACACGGCGTGATCAATCAAAGTTATTTCTGCGCAAATAATTTTGCAATTGATTTTAAAAGCAACTTACAAGCTACTACCGACTTTCAAACCTTGTTCTATGGCATTCAGCCGGCGCTTACAGAGCCTTTCGGCTGGACCGAAGGTGTGAATAAACTCTACACCACACTGGCGCAGGATTTTGTATATAAAAATCCCATGCGTCAGGTGATTTTCTTAGACAACCACGATTTACCCCGTTTTTATAGTGTATTGAATGAGGATACGGCCAAATATAAAGCGGCATTTGCGTGGTTACTTACAACACGAGGTATTCCTCAGATGTATTACGGAAGTGAAGTGCTAATGACAGGCACCACTCATCCTAATGACGGATATGTGCGCCAAGACTTCCCTGGAGGATGGCAAGGGGATCCGGCTAATAAGTTTACTGAAGCAGGAAGGACGAAGAAGGAAAATGACGTATTCCACTACATCCGCAAGTTGGCTAATTTCCGCAAATCTTCTTCGGCTATTAAGACCGGAAAGCTGATGCAGTATGTGCCTTACGAGGGCATATATGTTTACTTCAGATACGATGATCATCAAACAGTGATGTGTGTAATGAATACTAACGATCAGCCTAAAATCCTATCCCTAGATAGATTTTCGGAACGAGTACAATTCTTTACCAAAGCACGAGATGTAGTGACAGATCAAATTGTTTCGCTAACCGATCCGTTGCAGATTCCTCGGTACACCACACTAGTCATGGAATTGCAATAGATAAATCATGCATAAAAAAATGAACCGCCATCACTGATGGCGGTTTTTATAAGTCTTATTTTTTGCTTCTATTTTTTCTTTTTAGCAGCGGCTTTCTTCTTTGCTGCAGCTTTTTTCACTGGCTTGTCAAAGGCAGTGGGATCTTCGGCAAGAATCATTTGCTTCACGGTATCTAGCGAAACAGCAGCCAGTTCCTCAGCTGTATATTTTTCTCCGTTCTCTTTTCTACCTAGTTTGAGCATTTTCTTGCCGAATCTTATGAATGGGCCCCAACGACCATTTTCGATAGCGATTTTTTCTTCGGGCCATTGCTGGATGTAGCGATTGGCTTCTTTTTCTATTTTGGCTTTGATGAGTTCTTCAATATCTTGCTGCGTGAGATTGTCAAAATCGTACCGTTTGGGAACGTTAATGAACATATCGTTCCATTTAATGAAGGGGCCAAATCGGCCTTTGCCTTTGGTAACGGGTTTATCATCGTAAACAGCTATGGGAGCATCGGCTTTTTGTTTTTCCTGAATAAGTGCTATTGCACGATCTAGGTCTACACTAAACGGATCCTCACCTTTAGGAATGGATACAAATTCCTCCCCAAATTTTACATAAGGCCCAAAACGGCCGATATTTACTGATACTTCCTTGCCTTCGTATTCGCCTAGTACAGCAGGGAGTTTGAAAAGGTCCAAGGCTTCTTCTAGTGTGATGGTTTCAATACTTTGTCCTTTTTGCAAAGATGCAAATCGAGGAGTTTCCTCTTCATCGGCGCTGCCTATCTGCACCATAGGACCGTAGCGACCTATGCGCGCTATAACAGGTTTACCACTTTGAGGGTCTATGCCCAGTTCGCGTTCACCTTTGATGCGCTCTGCTGTTTCTATTGTTTTTTCAACGTCTTCCTTAAACGGATTATAGAATTCGTCTATCATTTTGTTCCATTCCAGCTTCCCTTCTGCCACTTCATCAAACTCTCCTTCAATGCGAGCTGTGAATCCATAATCCATGATATCGTCAAAGTATTGTTTCAGAAAGTCCGTAACCACAATTCCCAAATCGGTAGGAAAAAGTTTTGCTTTCTCTGCACCCGTAATTTCTGTTTGTGTAAACTGTGAGATTTTATTGTCTTTTAATGCCAGCACACGGTAATCTCTGGGGGTGCCTTCCTTATCGCGTTTTTCCACATACTCTCTTTTGATAATCGTGGAAATGGTAGGAGCATAAGTAGAAGGACGGCCGATGCCTAGTTCTTCTAGTTTCTTTACCAGCGAAGCCTCGGTATAACGGGGCAGGGGACGGGTGAACTTTTCTGTAGCAGTCATTTGTATTAAAGGCAACTGTTGCCCTACCTGCAGATTGGGTAGTGTACCTTCCTGGGTTTCGTCTTCGTTAATGTCTTCTTCGTCCCTGTCTTCACGATACACTTTTAAGAAACCTTCAAATTTGATGACTTCACCGCTGGCGGTTAATTGTTCCTTATTGGTAGAAATATCAATGGTTGCGGTAGTTTTTTCAAGCTGTGCATCTGCCATCTGGCAAGCCATGGTTCTTTTCCATATCAGCTCATACAGTTTTCTCCATTCGGGATTATCTACTGTAGTATTGCTCATATAGGTGGGGCGGATGGCTTCATGCGCTTCTTGTGCACTCTGGTTTTTATTTTTAAAGCGCCGGAATTGATGGTAGTTTTCACCGTACATGCTTTTGATGGTAGTGCTGATATCTTCCAGTGCTGTATCACTCAAATTTACACTGTCGGTACGCATGTAGGTAATATATCCGTTTTCGTACAGCTGCTGTGCAATCAGCATGGTTTTACTTACGCTATAGCCCAATTTGCGGCTAGCTTCCTGTTGTAAAGTTGACGTAGTAAAAGGTGCAGCGGGTGTACGTTTGCCGGGTTTTACCTGTATATCGCTCACGGTATACTCGGCATTGATACAGGATTGTAGGAAGGCCTCGGCTGTTGCGCTATCGCTATATTTCTTTCCTTCGGCTTTGAACTGAATATCTTTTCCGGTACTATCAGCGGCGCTGAAAAGTGCTTCCACCTTAAAATTGCTCTGCACCTGAAAAGCATTAATTTCACGCTCTCGCTCTACAATTAATCTTACCGCTACACTTTGTACGCGTCCGGCACTAAGATTATTTTTAACGCTAATTTTTCGCCACAACACAGGGCTCAGTTCAAATCCCACAATACGATCCAGTACACGTCTTGCTTGCTGTGCCTTTACCAAATTCATATTTAGGGTGCGCGGCGATTCTACCGCAGCTTTAATAGCCGGCTTGGTAATTTCATGAAAGACGATGCGTTTGGTTTTGGCAGGATCTAGGCCCAACACTTCACACAAATGCCAGCTGATGGCTTCCCCCTCACGGTCCTCATCCGTTGCCAACCATACTTCTTCACTTTTTTCGGCAAGCGCTTTGAGCTCACGAACTACTTTTACTTTATCGTCGCTGATAACATAACGTGGCTCGTATTGATTTTCAATGTTAATACCCATGCCGGATTTTTCCAGGTCGCGGATATGTCCGAAGCAACTCTTCACCTGGAATTCCTTCCCTAGAAATTTTTCAATTGTTTTTGCCTTTGCAGGGCTCTCCACTATCAATAAATTCTTCGCCATTTACTTAATTACTATAATTTACCATTACCGGCTATAATACTTCTGTCATTCGTTTCTTGTTGCATTTCAAGCAATTCGATATTCAGTCACCTCATATTAAGGCAGGTAATTTTGGCAACAAGATTAGCACATTTTTTATAAATGCCACTTTTTTGTGCTTAAAAAACCATGGGAAGATACATTTTCTAAAGAAAATTCATCACCTCAGCAATTACATTTTCATCATGATAAATGCGACGGTGTCCCAAATTGTTGGTAAAGATAAAACGGAAATTGGGATAGCCTTTTTGTTGCAATAATTGTGCATCGGATACCGGTGTTATTCGATCGCTTAAGTCGTGTATCCATAATACCGGTCCATGCATATGTGGCGCACAGCGGGCTAGCGAAAACCAGCTGATGTTTTTTCCGCTTAGCCTTTTAATGTTGTCGTAGAAATATTCCTGTACTTTCTTGTCAAAAATTTTCATTTCGTCAAAAAACTGCTCGATCAATATTTGGGAATTGGCTGCTGGAGCAATTAATACAGTTTTGATATAGTGGTTGCTTGGCACTTCAGCCAGATGCAGACTAGTGGCTAGTCCGCCAAAAGAATGGGTTATATAAGCATCAAAGGGGCCAAAGTCTTTGTCAATATGGCTCACAAAGTTTTTATATGTAATGGCATTGAGTGTTTTCCCTGTACTGGTGCCATGAGCGGGTGCATCAAAAGCATATACTTCGTATCCTTTTGCCACTAGTTGCAAGGCAAAATGCTGAAAGTTTCTAGCATCGGAACGAAAGCCATGTACAATGAGTGCTTTTTTAGAGCTTTTCTCACCCCACCGATACCCAGAAATAGCCAGCCCCTCGAAATGGTAATTCAATGTTTGCGCATTTGATACCTCAATAGCTTTGTAGAAAAAGCGGGAATAAGGTGTGCAAAATATTTCAAAAGCTGCATTACCTGCCTTTTGTTTTGAAAAAAGGGATAACAGTCGGATTTTTACCCGAAAATAACTGATGAGAAATTTTTGTACTTTCATGTAACACGAAGATAAAAGCTTGACAGTAGCGCTGTGCATTTGATAATTGTATAAACAATATTGTGTGTATATAGTTTATTAAGTAAAACAAACGTCGGATGGATATTGTTATTATAGGTTCTGGAAATGTTGCAGCTGTGCTGGGCCGTAAATTTGTAGCAGCTGGTCATACCATTGTGCAAGTGCTCAGCAGAAATGCTACTGCGGCATCGGAGCTTGCATACGAATGGGATACCAAGTCTGCTAATTATACCAGCCTGATCAATAAAGACGCTGATGTATATATCATCGCCGTATCGGATACGGCTATTCCTGAGCTGGCAAATGATCTTCGGCTTGGCGATAAGGTGGTAGCGCATACGGCTGCATCTGTAAAGATGGATGTGCTGAAGGAAGTAACTACTAATTACGGTGTTTTTTATCCGTTGCAGAGTTTACGGAAAGAACAAAAGCTTATTCCCGAGATTCCTATTTATATAGAAGCGGTGAATGAGAAAACCCACCACATACTGTACACACTGGCTCAATCCATATATAAAGATCCGCCATTAACTGCAGGCATTGAAAAGCGAGAGAAACTACATGTAGCAGCTGTGTTTGTAAATAATTTCACGAATCATATTTTTTCTCTGGCGGAGTATTATTGTCAGAAAGAAGGAATTACCTTTTCAGAGCTTTTGCCCTTAATTGATAATACATTTGCCCGCTTGCATAGTGCCTCTCCGTCGGATATGCAAACCGGCCCCGCTATTCGAGGCGATAAGGAGACGATACAGAAACATATGCAGTTATTGGAACCCTACCCACAACTTTTAAAGTTATATCAGTTCCTAACAGATAGTATTACTCAAAGTATACGGTAGTCACATCGTTCCAATCTGTTACTTTTGCAGCACAAAATTAAGATATGAATATACTAAGCAGCTTTCGCGAGATTGATACTTTTATTTTTGATGTGGATGGAGTGCTTACAGATGGGGGCCTGCTGGTGCTGGAAGGAGGAGAGATGGCGCGCAGAATGAATGTAAAAGACGGATATGCTTTGCAGTTGGCAATAAAAAAAGGATACCGCATTTTTATTGTAAGTGGTTCGTCGCCGAGCGCAGTAGACACCCGATTGAGAAATCTGGGTATTACCGAGATTCATTTTCGCGTAAAGGACAAACAAGCTTTTGTAAAAGAATTGGCGACGAAACATCAATTTAATTTGAAGCGTACTTTATTTATGGGCGATGATATACCCGACTTGCCTGTAATGGAAGTGGTTGCCTTAAGTTGTTGTCCCGCAGATGCAGTATCCGAAGTGAGAGCTGCGGCAAAATATATTTCAGAAAAGAAGGGCGGAGAAGGCTGCGTACGGGATGTAATAGAAAAAGTACTGAAGCTTAATGATCATTGGACAGCAGACAGCACTGTGGTATCTGCATGATGAGCTAACGTCGAAAGTTAAAAATTATTAAATATTATAGGGCAGTATGACGCCATTTCTGAAACTAATACGATGGCCCAATTTAGTGTTCATAATATTGACACAGGCTCTGTTTGAGTATTGCATTTATCAACCTATTTATAAAGGCAATATCCCCGACGGGAATACGATTCAGTTTGCCTTACTGGTAGCAGCATCTGTATTCATTGCAGCCGCAGGATATATTATCAATGATTATTTTGATATTAATATCGACTTAGTAAATAAGCCTGATAAAACCATTTTGGGCAAGGTAATCAACAGAAGATGGGCATTGTTGTGGCATTTGCTGCTTAATCTGGCCGGTATAGTATGTACGATACTAGCTGTGCGCACGGCAGGCTGGTACCTGATACTTGCCAATGTGGTTAGCGCCATATTATTGTGGTTATATTCTGCAAGATTTAAAAAAGATGCTATAATTGGTAATGTGATTGTGTCTTTGCTTACCGCATGGACTATTATGCTCATCTTCCTTTCCAAATATTCTTTATGGAATGCGTTCAATAATGCAGATGCTAATCAGGTACGCTTGTTTCGGTTTGCGATACTATATGCGGGATTTGCTTTTATCATCTCTTTGGTTCGAGAAGCGATTAAGGATATTGAAGACATGCCAGGCGACCATAAATTTGGTTGTAAAACCATGCCTATTGTATGGGGTATTAATGCTACAAAAATATACATAGCTGTATGGCTGACTATTTTGATAGCCATATTAGTTATTATACAGCTGTATGTCTTGCAGTTTCGTTGGTGGGCTGCCGTTGCCTATTGTATTGTGCTAATTGTAGCACCATTGTTATATATAATAAGAAAACTGATACAGGCAAATACTACACAGGAATATCACCATTTGAGTAGTATGACCAAGCGGATAATGCTTACCGGAATTTTATCAATGTTGTTTTTTTATTTTTATTTATAAAGATGCATGAAGGAACAGGCAATTATATTGGCTTCTGCGTCGCCTAGGCGCAGGCAGTTATTGGAATGGGCAGAAGTGCCTTTTGAAGTAAGGGTTCAAGCTACGGAGGAGAATTTCCCGAAAGCATTAACACCGGCCGAAGCGGCAGTTTATATCGCTCGTCAGAAAGCGTTAGCTGTAAGGAATCAAATTGCAGAACACAGAGTGGTGCTTGCTGCAGATACTGTAGTCGTATTGGATGGTGTTATTATAGGAAAACCTAAGGATGAGGCCCAGGCTATCAGTATTCTCTCTCAATTGCAAGGCCAAACTCATGAAGTGATAACAGGGGTGACTATTATGAAAGGCGAGAAGGAGCTATCGTTTGCTGATGTGACGCAAGTAACATTCCATGAACTAACATTGGAGCAGATTCGTTATTATATAGAAAAATATCAACCTTACGATAAAGCTGGAGCTTATGCCATACAGGAATGGATTGGGGTGGTGGGAATAAAGTCCATTAGGGGCGATTTTTATAATGTGATGGGATTGCCTGTAAGCCGTGTGGTAAAGGCATTGGCAGAATTTCTTCCCTGATTTTTTGTAAATTTATTGCAGTTTGTTGATCGTGTTCAGCCCTATAGGGTTGTATAAGGTACCTATGTTAACACTATGAATGAACAACTGCTGCAATTTATCTGGCAATTTCAATACTTTAATCGCTCGGATTTACAAACCACCCAGGGAGAGGAAGTTTATATTATTACGCCCGGAACGTGGAATAAAAATCAAGGTCCGGATTTTACCAACGCACGTATTCGAATTGGTAATACCGAATGGGCAGGAACTGTTGAAATACATGTGAAAGCCTCCGACTGGCAGAAACACCAGCATGCCGTCGATTGTAATTATAAAAATGTTATTCTACACGTAGTGTACGAAAATGATCTACAGTTCTCATCAATCCCGGTATTGGAATTAAAAGGTAGAATAGCTATCAGCTTATTACAGCGGTATACCCAACTCATGGAATCTTCGCATTTTATTGCCTGTGAGAACTTGATTGACAATATATCAGATATTACCATTACATCGTGGAAGGAAAGGTTGCTCATTGAACGACTGATGCGTAAAACCGCACAGATACAACAATATATGGCAGCCAATCAACAACATTGGGAAGAAAGTTTCTGGTGGCTATTGGCAAGAAATTTTGGAACCAAAATCAATGCCGATGCATTTGAAGCGATTGCACAATCGATACCCTTAATCCTATTGGCAAAGCATAAACACCAACTAATACAACTGGAAGCGCTTTTGCTGGGACAAGCCGGTTTATTAGAAGCAGATTTTGAAGATAAATATGCACAACTGTTGCAACGGGAGTATCGTTTTTTAAAAATAAAGTACCAACTGCAGCCTATTGTATATCCTGTTTATTTTTTAAGAATGCGTCCCAGTAATTTCCCTACAGTAAGGCTAGCACAACTGGCTGCTTTGATACAGCAATCAGCGCATTTGTTTTCCAAAATAGTAGCGGCGCCATCATGGGCGTATGTTAAAAAGTGGTTGGAAGTAACACCCAATGATTTCTGGTTGTATCACTACACACTCACTGATGAACCCTATTATAAGCCTAAACCATTAGGTGCCGAAATGATTAATAACATTTTAATCAATTCCATTGTTCCCATGCTGTTTGCTTATGGGCAGGCACATCAGCAGGAACCACTAAAATATAAAGCTATGCAATGGCTTGAAGCTGCAAAAGCCGAAAAAAATAGTATTACCAAGGGTTTTGAGAAAATAGGGTTTATTAATAAGTCTGCCTGGGATTCGCAATCTTTAATCGAATTAAAAAATCAGTATTGTAATCATAAAAGATGTGTTGCCTGTGCCATCGGTAGTGCATTAATAAAACCATAAAAACAAAATCGTTCTCTAAAAAACTTAATTCAAATTAAGAAATAGTTAAGAACAGCCTACGCCTGTCAAAATTCAACCACTTTACGCAACTTTTTGTGCCCTTTATTTGTCTTTAATGACAAAAATTGGAAACTATGAACAAAGTAAAAGCATTGTTAGCAGGATTAGCGTTGTTTTTTGTTGCAGGAACAGCAAATGCTCAGAGCATGAAAAACACTTTGAAGATTGGTGCACTTGCGGGTCCATCCGTAGCATCTAGAAATGCAAGTGCAGCGGCTGGATTGAATGTAGCTTATCAAAATCTTATTACGCCGCATTTTGGCTTAGGTGTAACTACAGGTTATCATCACCATTTCGGAAAGGATAAGGACGTAAGTAATACTACCTTAAAAAATAACGACTTTGGTGTTATTCCGGTAGCAGCACTATTTAGATATTATCCAAAATCAGAAGGGATCTACGTAGGAACTGATTTAGGATATGGTGTAATTACCGGCGATGATAAAGTAGCCTCTAATAGCTCTGTAGAGCGTCCTAATGGCGGTTTCTACTTGAAGCCAGAGGTTGGATATCACAATCGCCACTGGAACATTTTTGCCCATTATACCAAAGTGTTTACCGGTAGCGATGGAACCATTCGTGTAAATGGTGCTTCGCAAAAGTATAATGCCGGTATTATTGGTGTAGGTTTGGCATACAACATTGGTCTCGGCCGATAATTAATATTTGCAAACCTATCTTTAGCTATAATCTTTTATGCTTAATCCGGCTTTCAAAGCCGGATTTTTTTATACTTTGTTGATTTAAGTGTTGTTGCACATTCTGTTCGAGCAAATTGCAGATTTATTACTTTTGCCCGATGCGAAAGTTAAGTATGGAAGAATTGGGCCGAAAGTCCATAGATGAATTTAGAGAGGCTGCTAAAATGCCTATTGTGGTAGTGCTGGAGAATATCAGGAGTGCTTATAATGTAGGTAGTGTCTTTCGTACCAGTGATGCCTTTTTGATTGAAGCCATTTATATAACCGGATACACAGCGCGTCCCCCTCATAAAGAAATTAAGAAAACAGCCTTGGGCGCCGAGGAAACCGTAACTTGGGAGTATTTTCCTAACGCTGCTGCAGCTGTGGAAAAACTACGGGCAGAGGGTTACAAAATTTACGCAGTAGAGCAGGTGGAAAATAGTACTTACCTTCATCAGCTCAACTGGGATGGTAGTGAAAAAATAGCCGTCATTTTCGGTAATGAAGTTACGGGAGTGGAACAGTCCACCATCGATCTTTGTGACAGTGCCATCGAAATCCCACAGTTGGGTATGAAGCACTCGTTAAATATTGCCACAGCGGCTGGTGTGGTTTTGTGGGAGTTGGTAAGTAGAAAAATCAGTAACGTGCTATAAGTATGTCAACAGTGAAGAAATATCTGAGTCTGATAAAATTCTCGCATACCATATTTGCAATGCCTTTTGCAATGATAGGCTTCTTTCTAGGCTTTCGTATTTTTCAGGCAGGGGGTATTGCGAATTATTCTTATCGAGAAACATTTAGTAGCGTATTTCGAGAGAAATGGTTGGTATTTTTATTGGTGATAGCTTGTATGGTATTTGCTCGAAGCGCGGCTATGGCATTTAACCGATATCTCGACCGCCATTTCGATGCAAAAAATCCCCGAACTGCCGTAAGGGAAATACCGGCAGGTATTTTAAAGGCCGACCGGGTATTATGGTTCACGATCATCAATGCGTTATTGTTTATTATCTGTACTTATTTTATCAACCCTCTTTGTTTTTATCTATCGCCAGTAGCATTGCTTGTGATCTTGGGATATAGTTATACCAAACGCTTTACGGCGTTATGTCATATCATACTGGGGTTAGGGTTATCCCTGGCGCCTATAGGGGCTTATCTTGCGGTAACGGGAAAGTTTGATGTACTGCCTATACTTTTTTCTTTTGCCGTAATTTTCTGGGTGAGTGGATTTGATATTATTTATGCTTTGCAGGATGAAGAGTTTGACAGGGATCATAACTTATATTCCATACCTTCTCAGTTGGGAAAGAGAAAAGCCTTAAGGGTGTCGGAGCTTTTGCATGTGGCCAGTACGGCATGTGTGGTGGCAGCTGGCTTGTACGGAGGTTTCGGTTATTTGTACTGGGCTGGGGTGGGTGTGTTTGCAGGCATGCTGCTTTATCAACACAATATTGTAAAACCCGATGATTTGCGTAGGGTGAATCTAGCATTTATGACGGCTAATGGCATTGCATCGGTAGTATTTGCAGTATTAGTAATTGCAGATTTATTTTTATTCTAAATATCGATTTATTTTTAAATATTCATTAATACATTGGCACGTATCCTCGCTATTGATTACGGACTTAAAAGAACGGGCATTGCCGTTACGGATCCCTTGCAGATTATCGCTTCAGGGCTTACTACTATCGATTCTGGTCAGCTCATTCCTTTTTTAAAAGATTATTTTGTTAAAGAAGAGGTAGAAAAAATTATAATTGGATTGCCCAAGAACTGGGATGAAAGCGATACGCATGCTACACCACTGGTAGTAAAAGCCATTAAGCAAATAAGAAAACATTTTCCTAATATGCCTCTCGAAACGGTGGATGAGCGTTATACCTCTAAAATGGCCAAAGATGCCATGTTGGAAATGGGATTAAAGAAAATGCAACGTCGAAATAAGGCCCTAGTAGATGAAATTGCGGCCACCATTATGCTACAGGAATATTTAGGACGTTAAATGCTGCCATTCGACCTTTAATACCGACTTTGCCCTTTTTAATTTCGGATAATTTTCAATATACATTTCTCGGTTTAACTACCTTTGCAGCTATGATCTTACCTATCGTAGCATACGGCAACCCTATTTTACGTAAAGTAGCAGAAGAGATAGACCCGGATTATCCCGGACTAGAACAACTTATTGCAGATATGTGGGAAACCATGTACGCCAGCAATGGGGTAGGGCTGGCAGCTCCACAGGTGAACAAGTCCATCAGATTGTTTGTTGTGGACAGTCAACAGGTTTTTGAGAGTATGGAACCGGATGATGAGGATCGCGATAAATATCCCGATGCCCCGGGCATAAAAAAAGTATTCATTAACGCCTATATAAAAGAACTAGGTGGAACTCCCTGGTCTTATAGCGAAGGATGCTTAAGCATTCCCAAAATAAGAGAAGATGTGCAGCGCCCCGAAACGGTAACCTTAGAGTATGAGGACGAAAGTTTTGAACTACATACCGAAACTTTCACGGGCTTATCCGCACGTATTATCCTGCATGAATACGACCATATTGAGGGCAAATTATTTATTGACCATCTGCCTCCTTTGCGTAGAAAACTATTGCAAAGCAAACTCAAAGATATTGCTTCCGGCAAGGTGAAAGTGCATTATAAAATGATGCTTTAAAGACACGTCTCAACGACTAAAGCATATTGTTATCAGCGAAGCTATAGTATCCTAAGTCGCTGACAATTATATGGTCTAGAATTGTTATGTCAAGTAATTGCGCAGCTTGTCTCATTTTTGCTGTGAGTAATTCATCTGCCTTACTGGGTTGGAGATTGCCAGATGGATGATTGTGACTGAGAATGATATTTACGGCGTTCTTTTCTAGTGCTTTTTTCAGTATAATGCGTGGATCCGCTACTGTGCCGGTAATGCCTCCCTCGCTGATAATATCAAAGCTGATAAGTTTATTAGCCCGATTGAGGTAAAGTACCGCAAAAATTTCATGGGTGTAATCTTTTAATCTTTCCTTAAGGAAAAGAGCTGCATCTTGGGAGGACTTGAAGGCTGCTGCTTCAGGAATACTGCCCTGTTGTCTTCTGCGTCCCAGCTCTAACGCTGCAGCAATGGTAATGGCTTTAGCCTCGCCAATACCCTTGATTCGCATGAGATCTTTTATAGATAATTTGCCGATTTTGTTTATATTATCATCACCCATCTGCAATATTTCTTTAGCTAGATCGAGTGCCGATTTTTGTGCTGTGCCGTTATGAATAAGAATGGCCAGTAGTTCGGAATTGCTCAGTCGTTGAGGTCCGTGTAACAATAGTTTTTCTCGGGGACGGTCATCTTTAGGCCACTGCTTGATGCTTGTAGTTTTCATAGAGTGATGCTTACACAATATTAAAAAATAATTCTATTATTATTTGCTGATATTTTTCTTAAGCTGATGAGCAATTATTTATGCATATTCGAAACGTAATGTCATTAAAAACTCTGTCTTGTCGTTCCGAAATCAGAAGAAAAAAAATATCTTCGCCGCTCATTACACACTACACTATGCACACAGCTATTTCCATTCCGCATTCGGCAAAAATTTTTTCAGGATCCGCATCCAAAGAGCTTTGTACTGAAATCTGCTCGCATTTTGGTTGTGAAGAGGGTAAAGTAAATATTCAGCGTTTTGCTGACGGGGAAATATCTCCGAATTACCTGGAAAGCGTACGGGGTGATTATATTTTTCTGGTACAGAGCACTTATGCCCCGGCCGATCATTTGATGGAGTTACTGCTGATGATCGATGCCGCTAAAAGAGCCTCGGCTTACAAAGTAATTGCGGTGCTACCCTATTACGGGTATGCTCGCCAGGATAGGAAAGACCGCCCTCGTGTGGCTATCGGTAGTAAATTGATAGCCAACATGCTGACTGCAGCAGGTGCTGATCGTATCATTACGATGGACCTCCACGCGCCTCAAATTCAGGGGTATTTTGATATTCCGGTGGATCATTTGGACAGTCACGCGGTTTTTATTCCTTATATTGAAAAGTTACAATTAAAAAACCTTACCTTTGCGGCCCCTGACGTAGGCGCTACAAACCGTATCAGGGAAATTGCCAGCTATTTTAATGCCGATATGGTGATTTGTGACAAACACCGTAAGCGTGCCAACGAAATAGCTAGTATGACACTGATCGGGGATGTAGAAGGTAAGGATGTGGTAATCATTGATGATATTTGTGATACCGGTGGCACTTTGGCTAAATGTGCAGGACTGATTAAGGAGAAGGGTGCCAATAGTGTAAGAGCCATGATTACGCATCCGCTGTTGAGTGGTAAGGCTTACGAGAATATCGAAAACAGCGTTTTGGAGGAATTGGTAGTATGTAATACTATTCCGCTCAAAAAGCAAAGCCCCAAAATTAAAGTAATTTCTGTGGCACAGCTGTTTTCGGTAGCCATCAAGCACGCATTTGAAAATAAAAGTATTACCAGCTTGTTTGTGCACTCAAACCTGCGTACCAGTTAAAAGCAAATTTTAAAACAACATAAAAATGAAAACAATTACAATCGAAGGACAACTGAGGACCGAATTTGGCAAAAAAGCCACCCGCCAACTTCGCTCTCAGGGTTATGTGCCTGCTGTAATTTATGGGGGTGCAAAAGAAATCAACTTTTACGCGCCAGCAGCAGCGTTTAAGCCACTGGTATACACATCAAGTTTCCAGTTAGCTGAAATAAAAATTGATGGTACTGTTTACAAATGTATTTTAAAGGATCTGCAATTTGATAAAGTTACAGATGCGTTGATCCATGTGGATTTCTTGGAGCTGGTAGAAAACAAGAAAGTAATCGCTACCATTCCGCTGAAATTTACAGGTACTGCCAAAGGAGTGAGAGCCGGTGGACGTTTTGTAGCTAAAATTAAGGCAGTAAAAGTAAAAACCCTTCCTAAAGATCTGAAAGAAGTGCTGGAAGTACCTATTGATGATCTGGAAGTGAATGGAAACATTCGTGTTGAGGACATCAAAGCTCCAGATATGGAGATTCTGAACTCTCCACGTATCCCGATCGCTTCAGTAGTTATGACAAGACAGTTGCGGCAAGAAGAAGCAGCTGCCGCTGCAGCCGCTAAGAAGTAAAATTCTTAAATTTGCATATAGCCCCGTAAAAAGCGGGGCTATTTTTTTATCATAGCTGTATGCTAAGAGAAGGTGACCGAGCGAATGTTGATGACAACTAACTGTTGCGGATTTTGTTAATTATCTAAAAGTCATCACCTTTGCAGGATTAACCAGAGCATGATATATATTTTGTATTTTTGATAGACCAACATGAAGTTTTTAATTGTAGGGTTGGGAAATATCGGCAATGAATATGCGCATACCAGGCATAATATCGGGTTTGATGTTGTGGCCGCTTTTGTACAAAAGCATCATGGTGACTTCAGGCAGGATCGGCTTGCTTATGTGGCTGAAATTAAATGGAAAGGACGCTTATTCATATGTATCTGTCCTACAACATACATGAATCTGAGCGGTAGGGCATTTAAATATTGGCTGGATAAAGAGAAAATTGAATTAGGCAATACATTAACTATAGTAGATGATTTAGCATTGCCTTTAGACAGATTAAGAATGAGGGGGTCCGGAAGTGATGGGGGGCATAATGGCCTCAAAAGTATTCAGGAAGCCATCAATTCCGTAGACTATCCCAAGCTCAGATTTGGTATAGGCAACAACTTCCCTAAGGGCATGCAGTCCGAGTTTGTATTAGGCAAATGGACTAAAGAGGAAGAGCCTATCGTTAAACTGAAAATTGAAAAATCTGTTGAAGCTATTGAAACGTTTGCAACTCAAGGTCTGAATGCTGCTATGAACAGCGTTAATAGTCAGACGTATTCATTGTAATGTAAGCCTGATAAAAACATGATTGTATGAAAATTTTTTGTATTGGCAGAAATTATCCTGCACACGCAAAAGAATTGGGGCACGAGGTACCGGAAGATCCGGTGGTTTTTTTAAAACCCAAGACTGCATTACTAAAACCACATTTGCCCTTTTATTATCCGGAGTTTACCAATGAATTGCACTATGAATGCGAACTGGTGTTGCGCATTTGTAAAAACGGACGCTACATCAATAAGCGCTATGCTCACCAGTATTACGATGCCATTACGCTGGGTATCGACTTTACTGCAAGAGATTTGCAGAATAACCTAAAAAAACAGGGGTTGCCTTGGGAAAAGGCAAAAGCTTGGGATAATTCTACAGTAGTGGGTAAATGGATACCTATTAGTAATTTCCCGAATGCAAAAGATATCAAATTTAAATTCTACAAAAATAATGAGCTAGTACAGCAAGGTAATTCGGGTGATCTTTTGTTCAGCTTTAATACTTTGCTGACTCATATTTCCAAATATTTTTCACTCAACATAGGAGACTTAGTATTTACCGGTACGCCACCCGGTGTAGGAGAGGTAGTGCCCGGAGATGTATTGGAGGGGGTACTGGAAGGCGAATCCGTATTGAATTTAACAGTTAAATAAAAAAATACTTCTACATACGATAAAAGTCGCACTGAAAAGTTGCGGCTTTTATTTTTACATTATATATTTGCAACATTGTTTCAAATATTGAATCGGCGGATATACATATCGAGGATTTCAGCTCTGTGGCTTCTACTGGTGTTTGCGATAAGCGTAACACCGCGCAAGTACTTACACGACCTCTTCAGCCATCACATCGATTATACGTATAGCCAATATGCGCACACCCAGGAAAAGGTTGTCGTAACCTATAAGTTTAATTGTGGTTTCAATGAAACCATAGCATTAGATCCTTTCTTAGGGGGACAGGCCTTCCGTCCCACGTTATTAATGGAGTACATAGTTTCGGGAAGCAGCTTCATTCCCGAGTATTTATATAGTACTTCGTTCCATTATTTTGTACATCGAGGTCCTCCCACAGCTTAACGTTTTTACTACATATCGTTTTGCAAAGCAGTAGTGATAGCACTACTGTAGTGATAGGTATAAGCAGCGGGGTATGTTGCTGCTGATTGGATTTTTTGATTGATAAAAAGGAACTCATGTACATAAAATATTTATTCAGCTTATTGTTTTTACTAACTGTTTCATCTATATACGGGAATGATAACGGAGGAGCCCTCAGTGGGGTAGTTACAGATGCTATTTCTTCACAGCCTTTACAGGGAGTAAGCGTGTCTATTCCTGATCTTAAAATAGCAACACTCACGGATAAAGAAGGGCGTTATCATTTTAAATCGGTGCCCAATGGAACTTTTACACTTCTAATTTCTCATGTTGGCTATCAGTCGAAAGCGGTGAATGTTACCGTTCGTGGCGTCACCCGGCAAGACTTTTCCCTTCATACCTCTGTAGTGGAAAATGAGCATGTAACCGTCACCGGTGTATCATCTGCCACACAGCTTAAGCGCACGCCTATACAGGTGAGTATCGTATCTCGAAAAAGTATAGAGCAAAACACCGGCACTACACTCTTAGACGCGGTAGCTAAAGAACCCGGCGTATCTATTGTAACAACCGGGCCTGCAATTGCCAAACCTTTTATTCGAGGCTTAGGGTATAACCGTGTTGTAACTGTAAATGATGGTGTGCGACAAGAAGGACAGCAGTGGGGAGATGAGCATGGCCTGGAGATTGACGAATTCAGTACACAGCGGGTTGAGATATTGAAAGGCCCGGCATCACTGATGTATGGCAGTGATGCTTTGGGTGGGGTTATTAATATTTTAACCAATATGCCTGTAGCCAATAATACTCTTCGGGCGAACGTGCTCAGCACCTTCAACAGTAATAACCGTATGTATGGGAACTATGCAAACGTGGCAGGTAATATCAACGGGTTTAATTGGAATCTATACGGCAGCTACAAATCGGCCGGAGACTATAAAAACAAATATGATGGGAACGTATTAAACAGCCGTTTCAATGAAAAGAACGCCGGCGGGTACATCGGGTTGAATAAAAACTGGGGATATACGCATCTGATTTTTTCGCATTTTAATCAGAAATTGGGCATAGTGGAAGGAGAGCGTGACGACGAAGGCCAATTAGTTTTGGATGGATATGCTTTGACCCATAAGCTGATCAAAGGCCGCAGCCCGTTGGTCCCTTATCAAACAGTGCGGCATTCCAAAATAGCTTTGGACAACTCCTTTTCGTTGCCTTCGGGTGGAAGAATTACGGCACTGGCCGCTTTTCAAATAAATCGACGCCAGGAGTTTGGAGAAGTGGAGCATCCTGATGAGCCCGAAGCCTTTTTCGATTTGAAAACGATCAATTACCATTTGGCCTATCATTTACCGCAATCCAAAAATTGGAAGACCAGCTTTGGAGTAAACGGTATGCGTCAATGGAATACCAATAAAGGCGAGGAGGCTTTAATTCCCGACTATAGCCTTTTTGATGTAGGCGTATACGGGGTAACTACCAAAACTTGGGAAAACACCAGCTTCAGTGCAGGGCTGCGTTACGATATCCGAAACATGAACAGTAAGAAAATGAGTGAGGACGCCGATATCCGATTTCAAGCTTTCAAAAAGCAGTTTTCCAATATCTCAGCCAGTATTGGTGCTACACATGCCATCAGCAGCCATGTTACTTTTAAGGCTAATCTCAGCAGAGGCTATAGAGCACCGAATGCTTCCGAACTGGCGGCTAACGGCGAGCATGAAGGAACCCATCGTTATGAAATCGGTAATCAGCAGTTGAAAAGTGAGGTGGCAACAGCTGCCGATCTGGGATTGGAAGTGACCACCAATCACATCGACTTCAGTATTGCACCATTTTATAACCATATCAGCAATTATATTTTTTATAATAAGGTATTGGCATCAAATGGTGCAGATTCCATAATTGATGGGGCGCAAGTATTTCAGTTTAATCAGCACGATGCTCGTCTGATGGGCATTGAAGCGCGAGTGGATGTGCACCCTCACCCGCTAGACTGGCTGCATTTTGAAAATACCTTTAGTTTTGTGAGAGGTAAGTTTACAAAACCTGTAGATGGTTCTGATAATCTTCCACTCATTGCACCGGCAAGACTGCTTACCGAACTGCGAGGAGAATTCCCAACAGTATTAAAGCATCTGTCCAACTTTTATATCAAGCTTGAAGCAAATACGGTAGCAGCTCAGAAAAATTTCTTTGCAGGGTATGATACCGAAACCGCAACCGATGGCTATGTATTGCTGAATGCAGGTGTGGGAACCGATGTAAAGATTGCCGGAAAAAACCGTTTTAGTATACACTTGGCGTTAAATAATATTACTGATATAGCTTATCAGAGTCACTTAAGCCGATTGAAGTATACCGATGCTCATCCGATAACCGGTAGGGTAGGCGTATTTAACATGGGGCGCAATTTTACTGCCCGTTTCCTGCTTCCGCTTGATTGGAAACTTTAGATTGCCTGTTACTAATTACGGCAGCCCGATGCTGTTGTCTATCCAGTATGGTTTCCAGATGTGGTTGGATAACAGCATTGAGGCTGTCTTTTGTAATAACGAGGGCGTTGGGATCTTCTACTAGCTGATACCAAGGCTTCTCTTTCCCGAAGGGGTAAGTACCGAAGATGATGACAGGGGTACCATAAGCTTCGATTTCGCGATCGTTTTTAAGTATCCATTGTTCAGCCCAGTTATATAAAAATTCTGCATCAGCTCCCAGCAAACGCATACAACTATGCGAGATAGGATAACCGGGTAATGCATACTCATGAAAACCTACGCCCAATTTATTATGTACGTTGAAGTTCCATTTTAGTATCCAGCTGGCATTTACGGTGCTGGTGCTTTTCTTCGATTTCCAGTTGGTAAAGAAAAGGCCACGGGGAGTGGGGGAGCTCTTCTTACCCATGTTGGTGGGACCTGTGAGTATTAATGATCCGTTTTCGTAGGCGGCAAACACTTGTGTAGGATAAGAAAAGAAAATGATTTTATTTACATCTTTCAATTGTTCCACTTGTTCCGGGAAGGGCGAATAATATTGCAAGGGCAGCGAAAAATCGCTGGGGATAATGATGCTATCCAGTCTTTTCAGATGCGTAGTATCTACACGGTTCAACAACGTAAGTATGTCCAACCTTTTTGCGCCCCCTAAAGAGTCTTTCTGTTGCTGCCATTCTTTTTGTTTTATAAATCGGTAGGTAAGGGCCGGTTGGGGTGCAACAGGCTCAGGGGCGGTTTCCTCCTGCTGTACTGTAGTATCAACAGGTGTGGGAGCAGGTTGAGTATCCTTTTGCTGACAGGAGAAACAAATAAGTACTGATAAAAGCAGTGAGTAAAAAGGGATAGATCGCATCATTCTATCTGCAATATGCATAAATATTTCTACTAAACGAAATTTTTAGCAGGAGGTATGCTTTCAGCCATTTTTTAAAAAACGTATATTCGTAGCCTGTATATATACTTGAATATCATAAACGAATTATCATATTAAACAGCAAGAGTGAAGAAGCGTGTAGTCATCACGTAGTTTCACCATCATTAAGAATATTTAAAAATACATTGCGATGAAAACAAAATTAAGGGTAGGCATGATCGGTGGCGGTAAGAATGCCTTTATTGGTGCCGTACACCGTGCAGCTTTAAACATGGATGGATTAATAGAATTGAGTTGTTGTGCATTGAGTCATGATCCGCAAGTAGCAAAGGAATCAGGGCAAGCGCTTTTTTTGCCGGATGACAGAATCTATACTTCATATGAGGAGATGATTAAAAAGGAAAGCGAACTGCCTGCCGAGAAACGCATGCACTTTGTATCCATTGTAACCCCTAATCATGTGCACTTTGAGCCCGCAATGATGGCATTGGAGCATGGTTTTCATGTGGTATTGGAAAAGCCGATGGTATTTACCTTAGACCAAGCCAAACAACTGAAGCAAAAAGTAGAAGAAACAGGATTGTTACTTTGTCTTACGCATACTTATTCGGGTTATCCTATGGTAAAACAAGCCCGTCAAATGGTGAAAGATGGGGCGCTGGGGGCGATCAGAAAAATATGGGTAGAGTACCCGCAGGGCTGGCTGAGCCGTCTTTCAGAGAAAGAAGGAAATATTCAGGCGGCTTGGAGAACCGATCCAGCACGTAGTGGTAAAAGTGGCGCCATGGGCGATATTGGAACGCATGCGGCACATCTGGCGGAATATATTTCCGGACAAAAGATTGTAAAACTTTGTGCTGACTTAAACATAATAGTAGAAGGCCGCCTGCTGGACGATGACGGTGCCATGCTGCTGAAATTTGATAAAGGGGCTACAGGAGTCCTCACTGCTACTCAGGTAGCAGCAGGAGAGGAGAATAATCTGCGCATCCGTATTTATGGTGAAAAAGGTGGACTGGAATGGAGTCAACAAGAGCCGAATACTTTAATCGTAAAATGGCTGGATGGTCCGGCACAAATATATCGCGCAGGAAATGCTTATCTGCATGATGTGGCCAAACACAATACCAGAACACCCGGCGGTCACCCCGAGGGTTACTTGGAAGCTTTTGCAAATATTTACAGAAATTTTGCGCTGACTTTACAAGCACGCTTGAACGGTGAGGAGCCTAGCAGCCTGATAGACTTTCCCACTGTGGAAGATGGGGTGAGAGGTATGGCATTTATAGATAATGTGATTGCCTCTGCTCAAAGTGACAAGAAGTGGTGGGATTATGTTATATAGGCTTATTTAAAAATGCACTTTATAGCCTGCAATACGGTTGCAGGCTTTTTATTGTTAATGGAGTTGTTAAATCATTAGTGGGATGTTTAAAAAAATTCTTTTTACGCTGGCACTTATTGTAACATTTCAGCTGGCTGCTTTGGCTCAATCCGGTGTGGGTAAAGCATCCGATAAAGCTTACTCGTACGCTTATATCAGGGTAGCAGGCCAACCTTTTTCGCGAAAGCTTGTAGTAGATGTGGATTTAGGCGATACAGAAGCACAAAAACAGGCTGGACAGCAGTATTCAGATGCCCTAACTAATAAAAAGTCCTATGCTGCGGTGCTGAATTATATGGCTGATGAAGGTTACGAACTGGTACAGATGCAGGAACTGGTCGAATCTTATAAAGGTACGGGCGGAACATCGGGCGTGATCTTTATCATGAAAAAAAGAAAGGACTAAGGCAGGCCAAGCACGATGCAACCGTAAACGCTTTCTTCGTTATATTTGATTATGCTCTTGCTCGATTATCTGAAAAGCTTCTTTCCTATTGATGAGGAACTGGAGATGTTCTTTGGTTCCATCAGTGAAACCAAAGAATATCGTAAAGGGGCATTTATCTTTGTACCGGACACTTATCTCAAACACATTTATTTTGTCGAATCAGGCTTTACCCGTGTGTTTTATAACAAGGATGGGAAGGATATTACGCATTATTTTTATGGCGAAAACAATTTTATTACCGGCATAGAGAGTGTGTTTTATGAAAAACCCAGCCTGTTCGGCTTACAGGCGCTTGCCCATTCTCGTGTAACATTGCTGCCTTTTAGCCCTATTCGTGAGATGTCGGAGAAGAGTATTACTATCAATCATATCATCAAAAAAATGCTGCTGGACAATCTTATTGCCTTTTCCAAAAGGTTTTACAATAACCAATTTAAGTCTGCACAGGAGCGTTACGAAGCCTTGCTAGAAGAAAATCCAACGATCCTGCAAAATGCTAGTTTGGGACATATTGCCTCCTATTTAGGTGTTTCCCAGCAGACTTTATCGGTAATTAGAGGTAATCTATAGTTTATTTTTTAAGGTATCTGAAAAAATATCAGGAATAATTCACCCACCTTTGTGTTGTTATCTCTAAATAGATAAACAACATGAAACTATATTCTATTCGTCCTGCATTATTGCTCATAAGTCTTTTAGTGATGACGAGCATGGATGCGCAGGAAACGTTCAAACCGTTTAAAACACCTGTCGAAAGTGCTATACAGCATAACAAGTCGATTCAAAATGCAATGCTGGAAAACCAGAAGGTAGTACTAGACCAGCAAGCCGTAAAAGGAAAGTCTTTGCCCCATTTGTCAGTAAATGCGTTGTATGGTTATTTACATACGGGAGTAGATGTGGATATACCTGCGCGCACTTTGCCGATAACAGGCATCACGTTGTTTGAAGAATCTGCTAAAGGCAATTTTTCCACACATGCTTTCGCTTCGGGGCTTACCGCAACACAGGTGATTTTTAGTGGGCTGCAAATTAGCAATGGTCAAAAGGCCCTTGAACAAAAGTATAAGGCGCAGACATTGCTGACCGAAGCGTCTTACGATGCTCTAGCCCAGGAAATTATTACTTCATTCGATCAGCTGATGCTGTTGAAAGAAGTGGATTTGCTGATCAACGATTCGGAGAGAAGGTTGCAAAAGGAACATCAAAAAGTAATCAAGGCAATTGAAAACGGAGTAGCTATTCCTTATGATCGGGATAAGATTAAACTGGCTATGCTGGAGTTGGAAAGCAAACGTGCCGAAGTACAGAGCAATCGGGAATTATTGTATTTTAAACTAGAAGAGCTTACAGGCCTTGCTTCAGAAGAATTGGAAAAGATAGACTACACGTTGGAGGTTATGCTGCTTACTGATGATGCCATGGCGATGAACCGAAAAGAGCTGCAAGCACTGGAAGCTTCGCAAAAAGCATATGAATATTTGTTGAAGAAAGAAAAAGGAGCGCAGTTGCCCCAAGTATTTGCTTTCGGCAATCTGTCTTATTTAAATGCTTTTAATGCTCGTACCACTCTAAAGGATGTGGCCAGTTTGGGCGATGTTACGTTAAAGACAAATCATGTACAGTTGGCTCCTGCATACGGAGTAGGAGTAGGCCTCAGATGGAGTATCTTTGATGGTAAGGCGCATCATACCGCTATTGAAAAAGCAAAAATCGATTTGCAGATTAATGAAAATAAGTTGGAAGATACCCGAGAGAAATTGAACCTCCTGCAGCGTAAGACGAAGTCGGATTATGACTTGGGTTTAAAGAAGATTGCCGTGCATCAACAACAGATGATCATTGCAAAAAACAACTTACATCTGGCATCGCGTCAGTTTGAAGAAGGATTGCTAGATGTTACGGAGCGCCTGGCTGCAGAAAATGAATACTATAAACAATCCTTAAGTTACTATAATCAGATTTTGAATCAGCGTTTGGCCGCTACCGAATTGCTGAAGGCCAATGGCAATTTATATCAAACCATCATCAGATAACTATGAAACAACTATTTTACATAATAGGATTAGCGTTACTATTGCAAGGCTGTTCTTGTGGCAAACATGAAAAGCATGCAACACTGGAAGGAAAAATAGAAAGAGACCAATTGTCGGTTACAACCAAAGTTCCCGGACGTGTGCAGCAGATTCTGGTGGAAGAAGGACAGTTAGTACAGCAGGGAGATACCCTGATGATACTGGAGTTGCCTGAAGTAGATGCTAAAGCTATTCAAGCGCAAGGAGCACTAGAAGCAGCACAGGCGCAATACGAGATGGCGGTAAAGGGAGCTACGGAAGGACAAATCCGTCAGCTGAGGGCTAAGGTGGACGGACTAAAGGAACAATATGAATTTGCGCAAAAATCACTCGAACGCATGCGTAATCTGCTAGCCGATTCACTGGTAGCACAACAAAAATATGATGAGGTATATGCAAAGTACCAAGGAGCTCGTAACCAGTACGAAGCGGCAAAGGTCGAATTAGCAGAAGCAGAAAGAGGTGCTCGAGTAGAACAGCAGAAGATGGCATTGGGACAGAAGGAACGGGCACTGGGCGCCGTATCGGAAGTACATGCGGCAGCGCAGGAACGTTTTATTCTAGCGCCACAGGAAATGACTATCGAAACCATCAATCTGAAAGTAGGAGAGCTGGCACTGGCAGGGTACAGTTTGATTTCAGGATATATTACTGAGGGTACTTATTTCCGTCTTACTGTTCCCGAAAGTAAGGTAAAGGCTTTTCAGAAAGGTGCTGTGAAAGAATTGCGTATTCCTTATCTAGACAATAAGGCCATCCAGGCTAAGGTGGAAACTGTTAAAGCGTTGAGTGCTTATGCTAATATCAGTACGGCATACCCCGACTTTGAACAGCAGGAGGCCATGTTTGAGATCAGACTCAAAGCCGTAAATCCTGCCGAGAGCAGAGCGTTGCTCACTAAGGCCGGTTTTATCGTTGCAGATCATTAAATTTTTAAACATGAAAACATTTTTCAGCCTGGTTCGAAGGGAGTTTCAACTGTTTTTTCAGAACAGGGTGCTGATGGTATTGTTTCTTGGTGCTCCATTAATGTATGGAGTATTGGTGGGTTCGGTATATAAAAAAGGAGCCGTAACCAACTTGCCCATCGTGGTAGTGGATGAAGACAATACGCCACTATCAAGACAGTTGATTGATATGTTTAATGAAAACGAAGTGATTTATGTAGCCTCCGTATTGCCCGATAATTTTAATGCTCATAAGGAAGCGCTGCGAAAGGAAGCCACCGTGGTAGTGAACATTCCCCGCAATTTTGCTGCAGATATTAATTACAACCGTCCTACGGAAGTTACCATGTTTGTGAATACATCCAATACGCTTACTTCCAACTATGCCATGATGGCCACCAATGTGTGTGTAGCTACACTCAAAGCAGGTATTCAAATTAAATCCCTAGAGAAAAAAGGGGTGCCTTCGTATGTGGCCACACAGCAGTATGAACCGTTTAAGACCACCATCATCAGGCAAAATTTTAAATCGGGCAACTACCTCTACTTCATGCTGCCGGGTGTATTGCTTACCGTATTGCAACAGGTATTGATGTTAGGGCTGGCACTCAGCTTTGCATCGGAGTTTGAAAGAGGTACATTCAAAGAGTTGGTGGCAAAATCCTCCAATGTATTTCAGTTGTTATTCGTGAAAATCACGCCCTATTTATTGATGTCGGTATTGATTTATGTATTGTATTACATCTATTCGCTGGTGTATAGAATGCCTTTGCATGTAGAGGGTTTTGCTTTTTGGGGCGCCTCGATTTTATTCCTGCTAGCGGTAGGGTTTTTAGGTATACTGGTAAGCATAGCCATTCCTAATCAGCTACAGGCTACCGAAATTCTAATGGTAGTGGCTACGCCTTCTTTTATTTTGAGTGGATTTACCTGGCCTTTAAGTCAGATGCCCGGTTGGGTGGTTGCTTTTGCTAAATGTATTCCGCTGACCCATTATCTGCAAATTTTCCGCACACTCATTGTAGAAAAAGGTACAGTAGATGTGGTGTCTTCTTCTATATGGGGGCTGGTCATCATTGCAAGCATCTCCTTCGTGTTATCACTGGTATTATTACAATGGAAGATTAATAAGGTGCAGAAGCGGCCTATCATATCGCCCTGATCTAAATAAAATATGATGACAATCCTTGTTTAATGTGATTGCATTATGCAAGGATTTTTTATTTAATATTAAAGATGCATGGGTTTGCTTATCCTTATCGATAGTTGTAAAATAAGTTTGCTGTTAGAATGTTGACATGCCCTTGTCACAATGTCCCTTTAGCTTTGTCGGCGTAATAAAAATAGATGCGTTATGTATATTATAGTAGGCGCTACAGGTCGTATTGGTTCTTTAGTAGTGAAAGCAATGCAGCATCAAAATCTACCCGTAAGGGCAGTTGTTAGGGATCCTAGTAAGCTAACACTTACGTCGGTTGAAGTAGGTAAGGCTGATTTAATGCAAACGGATGAGGTAGTTGAAGCCTTTAAAGGTGGTACCACTGCTCTATTGATAACTCCTGAAAATCCGGCTTCACAAGACATTATGGGCGATACCCGTCGTGTTGTAGAAAATTATCGGCAGGCGATTATCGCTACAGGCATTCGTAGGATGGTTGCTTTGTCTTGCATTGGCGCACATCTTGACGATAATACCGGCAATATTTTGATGTCGCGTATGTTGGAGACAGCGCTAGCAGATCTGGATGTAGAAAAAGTATATATTAGACCTTCTTATTATTTCAGTAACTGGTTGGCATATCTCGACACCGTGCAGCAGTATGGCATATTGCCTACTTTTTTCCCCGAGGATTTGAAAATTGAGATGCATGCCCCGGCTGATTTGGCTCAGTTTATTACCGAAATAATGATTGCAAAAGAAGTACAACAGGTGTATGAACTGTTCGGGCCGCGTGCCTATAGTTCTAGGGATATTGCTGCTGCATTTTCAAATTTGCTGCAAAAATCGATAGCGGTGCAATCTATACCACCGCGCCAGTGGGTAGAGACGTTGTGCTCCGTAGGGTTTACCGAAGATGCCGCCAAGCATTTAGCGGATATGACGCAGGCCGTTGTTGACCAGAAAGCTATACCTGAGTTCCCGGAGCGTGTTATTAAATTAAAAACAGAATTTGAAGATTATATCAGACCTTATGTTGCTAATGCCGATTAAGGAATAGAAAGACGCGTATTTCGTATAGAGTACAACTCAGGGTACATAAATTTGTTCCTCTAAAACCTTTACTATGACTAAGCCCGTTGGTCTTACTAAAAACAATACCTGGCAATACGGCATCAGAAGAACCGTTCCTATGCCGTTCCATCAGGTGTGGGATTTTCTTTTTTCTAAAAAAGGGTTATCGTTATGGGCGCGTCATGCAAATACTCAGTTTTCTACCTATATAGATCGCTCTCATATTCGCACCAAATGGCAATTGCCCGGATGGTCCCAGCCTGTCATACTGCAGCTTCGGGTGCTGGCAGGCAATCAGAAAACTACTATTGCTATACATGTGGAAAAAATGCTGCATCAGCAACAGCGTGAAGAAGCCCGGAAGTATTGGGAGACAACCCTACTTTATATACAGAATGCTTTAAAAACGCAAGTGGAATAAATGTGATTCTGGCAAATTTGTTGTGTGTTTAATTTATTTTTATATAATTTTGTTATTTCAGCCCGCAATTGTGTATGAGCCCGAGACGTTTCCCTGACGCGGTAGCGGTAATTTGCTTTCTTTTGATTCGTTGTCCTTAATCATATAGAAGGTTAAAAAATACCATTATGGGAAAATTTGTAATTACTACTAGAAAAAACGGTGAGTATCAATTTGTACTCAAAGCCGGTAACGGACAAACTATCTTAGTAAGTGAAGGCTATACCACAAAAGCGGCTTGCCTAAATGGGTTAAACTCAGTACGTAACAATGCAGTAGACGATAGTAAATATGAACGAAAGGCTTCTAGCAACGGAAAATGTTATTTTAATTTAAAAGCAACCAACGGGCAGATAATCGGTACCAGTGAGATGTACGAAAGTGAGAGCGGAAGAGAGAATGGAATTGCTTCTGTAAAGAAGAATGCATCCGAAGCTGAAGTAGATGATCAGACTGCCTGAGGTAAAGATTGTAGTAGAGTAGATAGAGAACAAAAGCCTCTAAACTGCCGGGTGGATAAACCCGGCCTTTTTATTTTATTGCGCTTGCAGTGATACTACTCTATTGGAGATGCCAATTTTTTGAGATAAGCAGCTAGAGGTTCGTCCTGAAATACAAAACCTGTAAGTCTTAGTTTTTCATTGCTCACACGGCTTCCTTCCAGCAGGGCAGTAGCCATTTCGCCCAACAAGATGCGCACCAACCATGCCGGAGCATTGGGTAATAAAGTTTTTTTGTTAAAGGATTGCAAGAGCTGTTGTGCAAAGTCCTGCATGGTGATAGGCTCACTGGCAGTGGTATTATAAACGCCCTTTATTTCGGGATGCTGTAATAGGAACAAATACAAGCGTACCAAATCTTCTATTGATATCCAGGACATGTATTGCTGTCCACTCCCCAATGCTACATTTATCCCGCGTCGGGCCAAGGGAGCCATTCTCTCGTAAGCACCCCCATGGCCCATTACGATGCCTTTACGGAGTATCACCACTCTGGTTCCCAACGTGCTGAACTGCTGCGCCGCGTTTTCCCATTCCCTGCATACCTGTGCCAGAAAATCCTGGCCTATCGCATCATCTTCTTTAAAAATAGTATTGGTAGTAACTGCCCCGTAATAGCCAGTGCCTGATGAGGAAATTAATGTATGTAGGGGTACTTGCTGTTGACGACAGTATTGGCATAGCAGGTCTAGCGTTTTCACACGACTGTCCAGTATCTCTTTTTTACGGCGGGCGGTCCAGCGTTTTGCGCCGATATTAGCCCCTGTGAGATTGATGATGGTGGCTACCTGTTCAAAGGCTGCCGGGTCGATGTACTGCTGTTTGGGATCCCAACGATAGTATCGAAGGGCATCCTGTGATGCAACGACATTGGGTTGGCGGGTGAGTACCGATAGAGAATATCCCTGTTGCAGTAAGGCTGGTATCAAATGGCGGCCCACAAAACCGGTACCCCCGGCTATCAAAATGCGTTGTGTCATGCGTAAAAGCGTTATCAGTGTTTTTCAAATATAATTAGGACCATTCGGCAAGATAAGGGCGTGCTGGCATAGCAAGATGGAGCAGCAATCGTCATCAGGAATCTGGCTGTACTACCCGAATCTGCTTATGGGTACTTGCTGCTTTTTTGCCCCAGTCGGATATAGCTTTTAGCACCGGAATCAGGGTTTTACCAAAAGGGGTCAGCTCGTATTCTACCTTCAACGGAGGTTTGTGGGTGTGTACGATACGTTTCACCAGCCCATCTTCTTCCAACTCTTTCAGCTGTAGGCTGATGGTGCGTTCGGTCACCATGGGTAAATCCTTGCGTAGTTCATGATACCGCTTACGCTGCATCAAATGAATCAGAATAGCAGCCTTCCATTTTCCGCCGATGTACTTCATCGCCAGACTGGTGCTGCAGGGGTATTCTTTGTTATCGATACAATACATAGGTACTATCCTTTTTGACAGTTATTGTAAAGATAAGAAACTATACTTATTTTTGCGGCTATAAAAAATATAGTAACTGTAAAAATTATTGAATACCTATGAGTTTTTTAGATTTAGCCAACAAGCGGTACACGACCAAGCAGTACCAGTCGGGTAAAAAAATCAGTGAGGATCAAATCCGCCAGTTAAAGGAGATATTGCGTTTAAGCCCTTCTTCCATTAACAGTCAACCTTGGAAATTTGTTTTCGTAGGGGAGGAGCAAAAGAAAGCGGAGCTCGCAAGGGTATCCTATTTCAACGAGCAGCGAATACTAGATGCCAGTCATGTGGTAGTATTTTCGGTAATTGACCGTGTAGAAGATTTTGAAAAACAAATTGAGGAACATCTGCCCGAAGGAGCCGTGAACTACTACAACAATATGGTTAAGCCCCTAGGTGAGGCCGAAATTAAGTCTTGGCTGCGTCATCAAGTGTATCTGTCGCTGGGTTTTTTCCTTTCGGCATGTGCCGATATGGACATAGACAGTACCCCTATGGAAGGCATTCAACCGGAGGAGTACGACCGCATCCTGAACTTGGAAGGTTATAAGACGCTATTTGCAGTAGCTATCGGCTATCGCAATCCAGTAGATAGCAATCAGCCTGCATTAACGGCCAAATCCCGTCTGCCACTGGAGGCCGTGGTGGCTACGGTATAACAAAAGACTTATATATAGTGAAGCGAGAGGGGCATTGGCCCCTTTTTTATTATATATAGATGTCACCCCATCTGCCCATCCCACCATTTAGTGTTGCAACAGTAATTTTATAGCATCCCCATTTTTAGTGATGCTATAAAAGTTTCAGTATCAATAAATAGTTCTAAACTTGCCCTTTAATAAAACCAAATTTATTCTGCTATGACTAACACAATTACTGCAAAGCTGATTACACCACTCGTTTTGCGAAAATTAGTACTACTGCTTATTTTATTTTTGTCTGGCATTATTGCCCGTGCTCAGGCTACGGACTCTGAAGGATGTAAAGATCATCCCTTCTTCAATCGCTATCCAAAATTTTATATTCAAGATTGTTCCGAAAATTATGATGAAGTGGAGTTTTGGATAAGCGATGATAAAGCCGTAAAAAAGGAAGGAACCGTTACGCGCATCCTGTACACTTATGATGGTCCTTACGGTCCCAATCTACCTAGCCGTTTACAAATCATTAAAAACTATGAAAACGCCATTCTTTCTAAAGGGGGCAAAAAGATTTATTCCGATATCTCTGGCGGCAAAAACTTTACTGGAGCAACCTTTACTCTTAAAGCGGATGGTAAAGAGTATTGGGTAAGTATTCATGATTTAGGTAATAATCCTGTGGACTATTATAAGATAACTATATTAGCCCTAGAAGAGATGGAACAGGTGATCGAAGCTAACAGAATGTTTGAACAGCTCGAAGCCGGTACATCTGTTGCCCTCCATATCAATTTCGAAACCGGAAAATCCACCATCATGCCCGACTCGCAACACATCATCGACGAGTTGGCCAAAATGCTCAAAGAAAACAGCACCTTAACCATACTTATCGAAGGGCATACCGACAATGTAGGTAGTGCCGCTTCTAACCAGCAGTTGTCCGAACAAAGGGCGGAAAGCGTGAAGAAAGCTTTGGTGCAAAAAGGCATCAGTGCCCACCGCATGGCCACAATCGGTTTTGGGCAGAGCCGTCCGGTAGCCGATAACGGTACCGATGAAGGGCGTGCTAAAAACAGAAGGGTAGAGATTAGAAAAATATAAGCCTTAAGCTTTATCCTTGAATAGTAGTTCCTATGAATAGCAATTATTCATAGGATTTTTTATTTCTTGCCATTGCT
>Ga0207866_1000565_pt1 | contig 51470 bp, 42 predicted proteins | sample HigsolmetaAR203D_FD_184835 | JGI IMG/M metagenome (GOLD analysis project Ga0207866, IMG submission 184835) | Ionic liquid and high solid enriched microbial communities from the Joint BioEnergy Institute, USA - AR20-3-D (SPAdes) (version 2) ...
GAGCGCGGCCCGCTGCCGCATTCCGCCGGAGAGTTCGTGCGGATAGCGGCGGGCGGCTCCGGCAAGGCCGAATTCGGCGAGCAGCCGGTCGACCCGGCGCACGGCCTCCGGACCGCGCGCGCCTGCGATTTCGAAGCCGATGAGCGCGTTGTCCCGGATGTTCCGCCACGGGAACAGATAGTCCTGCTGGAGCATGTAGCCGATGCGCGGGTTGGGGCCCGTCACCGGCTCGCCCGCGAGTTCGACGGTCCCCCGCGAAGGCTTGAGCAGCCCGGCCATCAGGTTCAGGATCGTCGTCTTGCCGCAGCCGCTCGGGCCGACCAGGCTGACGAATTCGCCGGCGGCGATGTCCAGATCGAGACCGTCCACGGCCAGCGCCGCGCCGCCGGGACCGACATAGGCGTGCGACACGCCGGACAGCCGCAGCATGGCGTCCATCCGCTTCCCACCTCCGCTCGTGCCTTGCGGCCGATTTGCCGCCTAACGGTTCAGCGCCTTCTCCGCGAACGCGTTGTCGACGATCGCCTCAAGCGGCGTCCGCTCGGTGATCTCGCCCGCCTGCTCCATGATGTCGAGCAGGTTGTTCCATTCCGCTTCGTCGATCACGCCGCCGACGGCGTACGACTGCTGCGCCTTGTACCGTTCGATCACGCTGATGGCGATATCCCGGTCCGTGCCCTCGAAATATTCGAGCACTGCGTCCGCGATCTCGCTTGCCGGCTGATCCTCGACCCAGCGCTGCGCCCGCGTGATCGCGTTCGTGAACTTCTGGACGACGTCGCGGTTTTTGCCGATGTAGCTCTTCTTCGCCATGAACACCGTGTACGGCAGCCGGCCGCTTTCCACCCCGAACGACGCGATGACGTAGCCTTTGCCCTCCTTCTCGAAGATCGACGCCTGCGGCTCGAAGAGCTGGACGTATTCGCCGGTTCCCGACGCGAACGCCGCCGGGATGTTGGCAAACTCGACGTTCTGGATCAGCGTAAGATCCCGGCGGGGATCAATGCCGTGCTTGCGCAGCGCGAACTCGCCCGCCATCTGCGGCATGCCGCCCTTGCGCTGGCCGAGGAACACCGACCCCTTCAGATCGTCCCAGTCGAACGACTCCTTCTTCTCGCGCGCGACGAGGAACGTGCCGTCGGTCTGCGTGAGCTGCGCGAAGTTGATGACGGGATCGTCCGCGCCCTGCTGGTAGACGTAAATCGACGTCTCCGAGCCGACCAGCGCGATGTCGATCGCATTCGACAGCAGCGCCGTCATCGTCTTGTCGCCGCCGGCCGTCGTCTGCAGGTCGACCTGAAGTCCCTCATCCGCGAAAAATCCCTGGCTGAGCGCGACATATAGCGGAGCGTAAAAAAGCGAGCGCGTCACCTCACCCACTCTCACCTTCTCCGCCCCCTTCGAACCGCCGCCGCAGCCCGCCAACAGGACGGCGATCAGCGCGGCTGCGAGGAGCCATCCGAACCGCGATCGCTTGTGCATGCACCTTCACCGCCTTTTCCTTCCTGGTTGTATCGGGTGTGCTACAGCCTATTCGCCGCGCGGGCGGTTGGTGTATGACGGAAGGGCTTTCGCCGCGCAAAAATAAAAACCGGCCGCACCGCCGGAACGCGTCGGCGATGCGGCCGGAAGTCGCGGCCCGGTCTTACAGCCGGTAGATGTCGCGATACTTTTGCTCCAAATAGTGGATGAGATGGGACGGGTCGAGCGGCCCGCCGGTCACGCGCCGCACGATTTCGCCGGGCGTCTCCAGCTTGCCGTACCGGTAAATGCGCTCGGTCAGCCAGTCCTTGATCGGGTGCAACCGTCCGGAGCCGACCCGTTCCCACAGATCGGGCATCTCCCGCTCCAATGTCTTCGCGAACTGCGCGGCGTACATGTTGCCGAGCGCATACGACGGGAAATAGCCGAACGAGCCGCCGGACCAGTGGACGTCCTGCAACACGCCTTCGGCGTCGGTCTTCGGCTCGACGCCGAGGTACTCCCGGTACTTCGCGTTCCAGATTTCCGGGAGATCCGCCGCCGTCACGCCCCCGTCGAACATCATTTTCTCGATCTCGTACCGGATGATGATGTGCAGATTGTACGTCAGCTCGTCGGCTTCGATGCGGATGAGCGACGGCTCGACGATGTTGATCGCCCGGTAGAACGTCTCCGCGTCGGTGTCCAGCCGGCCCGGGAAACGGGCCTTGAGCTCGCCGAAATAGCGGTGCCAGAAGGGGCGGCTCCGGCCGATGATGTTCTCCCAGAAGCGCGACTGCGACTCGTGGATGCCCATCGACGTGCCGGTGTGGAGCGTCGTGCCCGCCAGTTCGCGGTCGATGTTCTGCTCGTAGAGCGCGTGGCCGCCCTCGTGGATCGTGCCGAACAGCGCGCTTGCCGCATCGTCCCTGAGATACCGCGTCGTGATCCGGACGTCGCCGGGACCGAGCCCGATCGCGAACGGGTGAACGCTCTCGTCCAGCCGGCCGGCCTCGAAGTCGAAGCCCATCTCCTTCAGGATGAACAGGCTGAACTTGCGCTGCTCCTCCGGCTCGAACTCGCCGGCGAGCACCGTCCGGTCCGGCTTGGCGGGCGATTCGGCGATCGCGGCAGCGAGCGGGACGAGCTTCTCCCGCAACGCGCCGAACAGCCGGTCGAGCTCGGCGGTTGTCATGCCGGGCTCGTACTGGTCGAGCAGCGTGTCGTAGCGCGTACCCTTCACGCCCCACAGGTCGATGAACCGGTTCGTGTAGTCGATGATTTGCTCGAGATACGGCTTGAAGCCCGGGTAGTCGTTCCTCGCCTTGGCCTCTTCCCAAAACGCCTCCGCCTGCGAGGTCAGCACGACGTACTCCCGGTACATCTCCGGCGGAATGCGGCGGTTCCGCTCGTATTCCTTCGCCGTCTCGTCGACGAGCCGCCGGTCGATCCGGGACAGATTCGTGTACGCGTCCGGCTCCCTGAGGCGCGCGAGCAGCTCGCCCATCTCGTCGGAGACGGCCAGCCTGAACGATTCGGCCGACAGGACGCCGATGGCCTCCGAGCGGGCCTCGATGCCCTTCCGCGGAGCGCCGGTCCGCATGTCCCAGTAGGCGAGTCCGACCACTTCCTCGTAGCTCTTGATCTTTCGGATCAGCTCGCGGAATTTCGCGAGCGCTTCTTCCGTCGTCATGCAACCGACCGCCTTTCGGGGTAAAGGTTCTCCACTTGATGATACGTCCGCGCGCAACGTATAATCAACCTTGACTTGCGACGGCCTTCGGCCGTGAAAGGAGTTGTGGCCATGCGCATTGACGTTACGCCGGAAGCCGCCGGGCTGCTTGCCGCGATGCCGGGCGTCGGACGGCGTCTCCGGCTGGTCTATGACACGGAGGGGTGCGGCTGCGCGGTTAGCGGCGTTCCCGCCCTGCAGGCGGTTGACGAGCCGGCGCCCGGTGAGACGGAGGCGGAGACAGACGGGCCGTTCGCGATTCTGTACGATCCGGGGCGGGAAGTGTTTTTCGAGGATCGGCTCGTCATCGACCGCGCGCCGGACGGCGGGGGGCTCATGCTGCGCGGCGCGGGCCAGATCTACACCGCCCATCTGCGGGTCGTCGGGCCGGCCCGGCATGCGGGAGGATGAGGGCATGAACCGGCTGGAATCGATTCTGGAGCACAACCGGCGGTTCGTGGAGAACCGGGAGTACGAAGCCTACGTGACGGACCGCTTCCCCGACAAGAAAATGGTCGTCGTCACCTGCATGGACACGCGGCTGACGGAACTGCTGCCGCGCGCGATGAACCTGCGCAACGGCGACGCGAAGATCATCAAAAACGCCGGCGGCATCGTCACGCAGCCGTTCGGCAACATCATGCGCAGCATCCTGATCGCGCTGTACGAGCTCAAGGCGGCCGAAGTGTTCATCGTCGGGCACCACGAATGCGGCATGACCGGTCTCGATCCGGAGATCGTGCTCGGGCACATGCGCGAGCGCGGGATCGCCGATTCGACGATCGAGATGCTGACCAACTCGGGCATCCAGCTTGACCGCTGGCTGACCGGGTTCGACAACGTGCGCGAGAGCGTCGAGAGAAGCGTCGGCATCGTCCGCCGGCATCCGCTGCTGCCGCCGGGCACCGCCGTGCACGGCCTGATCGTTCACCCCGTCACCGGCAAGCTCGATCTCGTCGTGGACGGCTATGCGGGGGCAAGCCTCGTGACGTGAATCAGACGCCGCCGGGCCGGCGATCACCCGATCTTGAGGACGCCCGCTCGGCGGCCGCCCTCGCCCGCGCCTCGATGACGTCCGAGCGGTCGCGCAGCGCATGGCGCCTGACGATGCGCTCATCCAGCGGGTCCTCCGCTCCCCAGGCCAGCCCATGGCGCGCGGCGCGGTCTTGCAGCCCGTTCAGCAGCGCGGCGTCCCGGATCGGCAGGTTGACCGCCCGGTAAACGGCTTCCGCTCCCTCCGCCTCGATCCGGCGCGCCGCTTCGGCTGCGATGGCCCGCGTTGCTTCGCCGTCCAGCCCGAGCCGGTCGAGCGCCTCCGGCCGGAGCCGCGCCGCCGCGCCGCGGTACATCTTGAGCGCGCCGGCCCGATTGCCCCGGCGGTGATGGTACAGCGCCACCGCGAGCTGAATCAGCCCGACCCAGACGCCGCGGTCCGGATCGCCTTCCGGAACGGATTTCCAATATTCTTCCAGAATCTCATGGCATTCGAAATAATCGCGCGTCGCGTGGAATTCGAACAGATAGTCGAGCCACGCTTCCGGGTAAGCGTCCATGCCTTTCACCCGCCTTTTTGCCGGTCCGCTGCCGGCAAGTTCATGAAACCCGGGACCCGTCCCGGACGTATACGAAGATGATACCAGAAGAACCTGCATGATGGGGAGGCAAACCACACCGATGAAGTCTTCGATCTGGACGAAAGCGCTTGTCGCGCTCACCGTATTCGCCGTGTTCTTCGTCACCGTGGCCGACGACGCGGACGCCCGCCGCGGCCGGTTCGTCGCGCCGAAGAAGACGTACACCGAGCAGCCGAAGAAAGCGCAGGACAATGCGGGCAGCGTCAGCCGCTCCGATTCCGGCACGTCCGCCGGCACGAAGTCCGGCGCGAACACGACCACGGGCGCCGGAACCGCCGGCACGCAGCGCGGCCTGCTCGGCGGCGGCAGCTTCATGAAGGGCCTCATGATCGGCGGCCTCGCCGGTCTGCTGTTCGGAAGCCTGTTCGCCGATCTGGGCTTCCTGGGCGAACTGCTCGGCCTGATGATCAACGTGCTCGCGATTTACTTCCTGTTCGTGCTCGTCCGCAACGCATACCGGTACTTCCGCGACCGGAAGCCGCCGCGCGAATCGAGGCGACCGTACTGAGCATGCGCCTGTCGATGGATGAAATCGTGAACGCGGTCTGCCTTCATTTCGCCGAGCGGAAGGGCGTAAAGCCGACCGACGTCGAAGTGCAGCTCCAATGGGACGAGGAATACGGCTATACGGCCGAAGTGTGGGTGCTCGGCCGCAGCCAGTACATCGTCGAAGCCAACCTGCTCGAGGCGATCGAGCGCTACATGTTCACCGAATACGGAAGGCGGGTATACCGCGACCAGATCCGGCTCGGACTGGACGACGAGATTTGGGCGGACATCGCGGATTGACCGCGCCCGAAAGCGAAGCCGCTTCCCGGCTTTCGCCGGATCCGGAAGGACCGGCCGAGACGGAAGCCAGGGCTTCGCTTTTTTCGTTGCAACAGGGTCACCGCGTCGCAGCGGCGGAAATCGGGTGCAAGGATTCGCGAATGATGGAAACATTGCCAAGCAACCTTCCTCCTTCTTTTGCGTTAAACTTATAGACTCACCAGATTGCGAGAGGAAGGATGTTGAACCGCGCATGGAACTTCGCGCCCTGAGGGCGGTCATCGCGCTGATCGCCGCCGCCGCGCTCGGCCTGCAGACGGCCTCCGCGGCTGGCGCGGCGGCGGATTCGGCCCGCATCACGAAGTACCGCGTCTACCAGAACGACAATCCGCTCAAGGAATTCGCCACCGAAGCGCAGGCGATCGCCTACGCGAAGCAGTTCACCTACAGCCGCGTCGAGAAGATCGCCGACCGCGCCTGGATCTGGAACAATTATCCGCGGTACGGCGTCTACGTCGACGGCGAGCTCGCACCGAACATGCGGTTCGCCACATACGCCGAAGCGAAAAAGGCGGCCGCGGGCAAAATCGACGTCGCGATCCGCGACTTCGAACAGCCCGGCTGGATCAAAGCGAACTTCGCGCGCTACCGGCTGTACCAGGGGCACAAAACGCTGCCCGGCTGGTCGTTCGCGACGCTGGCGGAAGCGAAGGCGGTCGCGAAGTATTACAAGAACATGCACGTCATCGACCTGACGACGAACACGTGGATCTGGGACAATCTGACGGACGAAGAGGAAGCGGCGGAACGGGAGAAGCCTCCCGCCTACGCGGTCCTCGCGGACGGCGCGCTCGGCACGGAGCGCTACGGATTTTTGCGCGACGCGATCCAGGCGGCGGCCGGCATCGCGAACAGCGAGGTCGTCCATCTTGCCACGGGGGCGGTCGTCCACTCGAACGTGCCGCCGTATGCCGTCCACCAGAACGGCAAGGAGCGGAAACGGTTCTTCGGCCTCGACAACGCCGTCGCCTACGCGCAGGGACTGACCGGCGCCGAGATCATCCGGGACGGCAACGTGCTCTGGACGAACATCCCGTACTATCGCGTGTATCAGGGCGATCGGGAAGTCCGTCAATTCCACGCGCTCAAAAGCGCGGTCTCCTACGCGTCGGGACTCGCAAACGCGTCGATCCGCACGGAGGACGGACGGCTGCTCTGGAGCAACGCGCGGCGGCTGCTTTTCCTCGGATGGAACGGCTCTTCGAACACGAATACGATTTTGAGCCAGGTGGCGAACACGCAGGGGCTCGACATCGACTCGCCGACCTGGTTCCAGCTCGCCTCGGCGGACGGCAAGCTGGAGGACAAGTCGGACGCCGCGCTCGCGCGGGAGCTGAAATCCCGCGGCATCAAGGTGATGCCGCTCGTGAACAATCAGTTCGACAGGCAGCTCACGAGCGCGTTCCTCGCCGATGAAGCGGCGCAGCGGCGGTTCATCGACGCCCTCGCCCGGCGGCTCTCCGAGCTCGGCGTATACGGCCTCAACCTCGACTTCGAGGAAGTGGCCGCCGCGGACCGCGACCGGTACACCGCCTTCGTGCGGAAACTGGCGGACGCCCTCCACGCCCGCGGCCTGAAGCTGTCGATCGACCTCATCCGGGGCGACAAGGCTTGGAACCACCTGACCGCGTACGACCACGAGAAAATCGCCGAGGCCGTCGACTTCATCATGATCATGGCCTACGACCAGTACTGGAGCGGCAGCGCGAAGCCCGGTTCCGTATCCGGGCTGGCCTGGACCGAGCAAGGCATCATCGATTATTTGTCCTACGGCATTCCCCGCTCGAAGCTGTTCCTCGGCGTGCCGTTCTACACGCGCGAGTGGAAAGTCGATGCCGCCGGCAACGTGATCGGCGTCCGGACGGTGCTGATGAAGGACATCCCCGCGCTGCTGGCCGAAGTGGACGAAACGGCGGTGTTCGATCCCGCGTTCGGCCAGACGAAAGTCACCTATATCAGGGACGGGCAGACCTACATGTTCTGGATGGAGACGGAGCAGACGATCAAGGCGCGCATCGAGCTCGCAAAGAAGTACGATCTGGCCGGCGTCGCCGCATGGCGGCTCGGCTACGAGCCGCCGGAACTGTGGACGACGATGCTCCGGCTGAAATAGCGCGCATGCAGACCGCCCGCGGAGGTTTCCGCGGGCGGCTGCTTTTTCCCGTCACGATTTGAAGAAGTCGATGCGCTGCTTCAGAGTGGCCGATTGCTGCTGAAGCTGCTCGGACGTCGACGTGATTTCCTCCATAAGCGCATATTGCTCTTCCGTCGAGGCGAACACCTCCTGCGCCCCGTCCCGGATTTGCTCCGCGATCTCGACGACCGCGCGCGCCTCCGCAAGCGTGCTGTTCATCTGCTCCGCCTGCGTCATGACCCGGTTCGACGCCTCGATGACGATCTTGTGCACATTCTCCGCTTCCCCGGCGATCAGGCGCAGCGCCTCCGCGGACTTCTCGCCGTGTTCGGATTCCTGCTCGGCAACCTCGTACTGCTCGGAGATCTGCTCGACCACTTTCCGGATCTCCTGCTGGATCTGCTCGATCAACTGGCGGATGTCCTGCACCGACTCGGCGCTCTGTTGCGCCAGCTTGCGCACCGCCTCCGCGACGACCGCGAAACCGCGTCCCTCTTCCCCGGCCCGCGCCGCTTCGATCGACGCGTTCAGCGAGAGCATATGCGTCTGGTCGGCAATGCCCGCGACGACTTCGGAGATGTTGCCGATCAGGCCCGCATGCTCGTCAAGCCGGCGGACGGTTTCGATCGATTCGCGGTTGAGCACGGCCATTTTCCGCATCCCTTCGACCAGCGACTCGATCGTCTCCCCGTTCTCGCGGATCGTCTGGTCCATCTTGAGCGCCGAGCGCCGCGCTACCTCCGCCAGCCCGCTGATCTCGTTCGCGGCCTGCGACGCCAGCTCCAGCGACCGGAACATGTTGGCGGTCGAGCGGGACTGATGTTCCGCGCCTTCGGACATGCGTTCTACGCGGTCCGTGATGTTCTGGATGTGCTGGGTCGCCTGTTCGATCGCATTCCCGAGCTCGCCGACGTGCAGATGGGTCGACTTGTAGTTGTCCGTGATGCCTTCGACGATCGTGCGCAATTGCCGGATCATCTTGTCAAACGCGAGGGCAAGCGCACGCAGCTCGTCGTCGGAGCGGGGCGGAACCACATCAACGTTCAGGTAGCCCTCGGACACCCGGTTGGCCGTCTCCATGAGATGCTTGAGCGGTCTGACGATATAGCCGGCGGCGAGCCAGCCTAGAAATCCGGTCCAGAAAATGCCGAGCAACAGCGTGATGACGATGAACCAGCCCTCGGATATGTAGTCGTCAAAATAATCCATGAGCACCAGAATGAAGAAGGCGCTCGTGCCGTATGTGACAGCAGATACGACCGTTATCCCGAGTACGACTTTTTTCATGATGCTGAATTTGAACTTCATGTCGATTCCTCCCGAGGACACTTTTCCCTTCCTAATACATTCGTCGGAGTCGGAGAAAACCCTTTCGACATTTCCTTGAATAAATGATCAACTTGCGCGATCGGCGGAGAACCCGGCGTCGAATACACACCATATACAATTGCGCCGTCCTGTGATAATCTTTATAACGAACAATTATGTTCGTAATAAAGTAGAGGAGGTGATGAAATTGTCACGGGTCAGAATGCTCGCATTGGCCCTGGCGCTGGTCCTGACGGCTTCCCTCGCCCATGCCGTTCCCGCAGCCGCGGCCGGAGCCGGTTCGCCCTCCGCATCCAAGGCGCCCCTGTTCGGCAATCTGCTGGGCGATCTGGTCTCGTTCCTGTACGATCTTGGCAACGCGTTCGTTTCGCTCTTCGACGGAGGCGGCGGATCGAAAGACGGGAAAGACGTGAAGGATGACAAAAAAGGCGGCAAGGACGACAAGGGCAAAAAAGACGACAAGGGCAAAAAGGACGACAAGGACAAGAAGGACGACAAAGGCAAGAAGGACGACAAGGACAAAAAAGACGACAAGGACAAGAAGGACGACAAGGACAAGAAGGACGACAAGGACAAGAAGGACGACAAAGGCAAGAAGGACGACAAAGGCAAGAAGGACGACAAAGACAAGAAGGACGACAAAGAGAAGGACGACAAGGGCGGAAAAGACAAGCCGCCGGGACACAAGAACCCTCCGTGGGACTGGAACAACGACTGGGACGGCAAGGGTTACAAGGAATCCTACGATCTTTGGAAAAAATGGTATTGCTGACAGGCTTGTTCCGCGGCCGGGAAGCGCCGGCAACCCGGCCCCTCTCCCCTTTTGCGGCCAGCCGGCCGAACGAAACCGGCGGCGCCGCGCCTCGATTGTCCTCGACATCGCCTTCCGCTATAATAGTTCCATTGTCAGGAACGGCCGCGGGACGGGACGCGCGGAATCGCGAGACCGTCGGTGCAGGCCGCGAAATTTGCGGGATCAAGGAAGGTCATTCCGATGTACATCGCGGATCAATGGAAGGATTACGAAGTGATCGACGCCGGAAACGGCGAAAAGCTCGAGCGCTGGGGAACGGTCATTCTGCGCCGGCCGGACCCGCAGATCATCTGGCCGATCGAACGGGAGACGGACGAATGGCGCACCGCGCACGCCCATTACCACCGCAGTTCGTCCGGGGGCGGACACTGGGAATACCGGCGACGGCTGCCGGAGCACTGGAACATCCGGTACGGCGGGCTGACGTTTCTCATCCGGCCGACCAATTTCAAGCATACCGGCCTGTTCCCCGAGCAGGCGGTGAACTGGAGCTGGATCATGGACAAGATCCGCGGCGCCGGCCGGCCGATCCGCCTGCTGAACCTGTTCGCCTACACGGGCGGCGCGACCGTGGCCTCGGCGGCGGCGGGAGCCGCCGAGGTCGTCCACGTGGACGCGGCGAAGGGGATGGTGCAGTGGGCGAAGGAGAACGCCGCCCTGTCCGGGCTCTCGGACCGTCCGATCCGCTACATCACCGACGACGTGTTCAAATTCGTCCAGCGGGAGCAGCGGCGCGGCCGCACGTACGACGCGATCGTAATGGACCCTCCCTCCTACGGGCGCGGTCCGGGCGGCGAAATGTGGAAGCTGGAAACGAGCCTGTATCCGTTCCTCGAATCGTGCCTGCCGATCCTGTCGGACAAGCCGCTGTTCGTCCTGATCAACGCTTACACGACCGGCCTTTCCCCCGCCGTGCTGGACAACCTGCTCCGCATGACGGTCGGACGGAAATACGGAGGCAGGATCAGCACCGGCGAGATCGGGCTGCCGATCACGCGCTCCGGCTTGGTGCTGCCATGCGGCATCCTCGGCCGCTGGGAGGCCTCATGACGGCGCATGAAGGCGGCGCGTCCGCGATCCGGGTGCTGTACGAGGACAACCACCTGATCGCGGTCGTCAAGCCGCCCGGCATGCTGTCGCAGGCGGACGGCACCGGAGCGCCGGACATTCTGACGGCCGTCAAGGCCGATCTGAAGGCGCGGTACAACAAGCCGGGCAATGTCTTCCTCGGCCTCGTCCACCGGCTCGACCGTCCGGCCGGCGGCGCGATGCTGCTCGCGAAGACGTCGAAGGCCGCTTCGCGGCTGTCCGACGCGGTTCGCACGCGGGCGTTCGCAAAGGGCTACATCGCCTGCACGGAAGGCGTTCCGTCGCCCCGCGCGGCCAGACTCGTCCATTATTTGCGCAAAGATCCGAGGACGAACACGGTGACCGCTCTTACCCGGCCCGCGCCGGACGCGAAGGAAGCGGCGCTGTCGTACGCGGTGCTCGCCTCCGGGAACGGACGCGCGCTGGTCGCCGTTCATCTGCATACCGGTCGTCCCCACCAGATCCGGGTGCAGATGGCCGCCATCGGCTGCCCGCTCGCCGGCGACCGGAAATACGGCGCGCGCGAAGGCGAATGGTCCCACGACACCGCGGCGCTCTGGTCATGCTACATCGGCGTTGCCCATCCGGTGACGAAGGAATGGCTCGAGATCCGCTCCCTGCCCCCGCGCGAAGGCGTCTGGGCCGCCTGGCCCGATTCGGCGTGGAACGCGGCGGAAAGCGCGTTCCCGGCGGAAGGAACGGACGGAAGATGAAGCGGCGCGCCATCATCGTCGGCATGCTGGCCGCCTCGCTCGCCGGGCTGGCACTGATCTTCGCGTTGATCTTCTGGAACGGCGCAACCCCGTCCCCGGGGGAAAATCACGGACCGGCGGAAACCGGCGGTGCGGACGCAATACCCGAAGTTCCGGGGGACGAACCGCGGGATGAGCCTGCCGACGAACCCGACCCGGAACCGGTTCCGCCAGGCGAGCCGGGTTCGGGCATCGCGACGGAAGGCCTGCTCGTCGCCGTCGGCGACATCATGATGCACATGCCCCAATTGCCGGCCTATTTCGACCCGGAGAGCAAGCGCTACGATTTCACCCCGTTCTTCGCCGAAGTGAAGCCGCTGATCGAGGACGCGGATTGGGCGATGGCCAATCTCGAGACGACGCTGTCGGCGGACGGCGACTACACGGGCTTCCCCCGCTTCAGCTCGCCGCGCGAGATTGCGGAAGCGCTGAAGGATGCCGGCTTCGGCATCGTCACGACCGCGAACAACCACGCGCTGGACCGCGGCGTGCCGGGCGTTGAGCGGACGATCGGATTTCTCGAGGAACTGGGCCTCGTCACGAAAGGAACCTCCCGCTCCGCCGAAGAATCCGCCCGGACCGTCATCGTCGAGCGGAACCACATCCGCATCGGGGTGCTCGCCTACACCTATGGCACGAACGGCATTCCGATCCCGGCGGACATGCCGTGGCTCGTCGACCTGATCGACGAGGAGCGCATCGTCCGCGACATCGGCGCGCTCCGGGACGCCGGCGCCGATTATATCGTCATCGCGCTTCATTTCGGCACGGAATATCAATTCATGCCGAACGAGGACCAGAAGGGGCTCGCGCGCAGACTGATCGCCGCGGGCGCCGATCTGATCGCCGGCTCGCATCCGCACGTCCTCCAGCCGTACGAAGTCGTGGAGGCGCAAGACGAAAACGGCTCGACGCGCCAGGGCGTCATTATCTATTCGATGGGCAATTTCATTTCGAACCAGCGGGGAGACACGAAAGAATACGGCGCGCTGTACCGGATCCGGCTGCGCAAGGAGGAAGGCGCCACACGGATGACCGAAGTGGAGCCGGTGATCACCTGGGTGCACCGCTACAAAGCGGACGGCCGCAATCATTACCGGATCCTGCCCGTCGGGCAAACGCTCGAAACGCGCGCCGATCCGCTGCTGACCGCGGCCGATTATGCGCAGTTGGAGAGAAATCTCGAAACGCTGCGGAAACGGCTGGCCGCCATGGGCGCGCCGTTGCCGGATTGAGCCCGCGAGCCTACCGCTCGTCGCCCGCCGCGGCCGGCCGCAGCACCGGCTCGTCGGCGATCTTGCCGAGTAGATAGATGAGAAGCTGCTGGTTGTGGACCGATATCCGGTCGAGCATCTGCCGGACGTAGCGCTCGCGGATTTCCACGCCGCGCCGGGCTTCGCTTGCGCCCCGCTCCGTCACGGTCACCCAGACGATGCGGCGGTCGGTCTCGTCCCGCGTCCGCGCGATGAGACCGCCCCGCTCCATCCGGTCGAGCAGCGTCGTGATCGCGGCCGGCGTCGTGGACAGATAATGCAGCATGTCCGACGGCTTCATCGGCTGATGCTCCAGAAGCAGTTCCAGCACGTTCAACTGGCTTTCGGTCAGGGCGGGAGCCAGCGCCTCGTCGAGATGCTGTTTCCACTCTTTCGAGATTTTCATCCACAGTCGGGCAAATTCCGCGGCGAACATCCCCATCCCTCCCAATATCCGCCTCGATTCCATTATATCAGCCGCCGGTGTCGAAAAAAAGTTTAACGGACTTAATAATTTACGCCGTAAATCGCTAGGTTCTCCTGCCAACCGACAGATGGCGACAGCCCGTCCGCCGTCGCGTCGAACGGCGCCGGAATTGAGCGGCCGAAAAAACCGACACCCGCGGCCCGGAGACGAACGCCGCCTCCGCATGCGCGCGGGTGTTCTCATCACCTTCTGACGGGTCGGGTTCAGGCATCGCCTTCCCGCACTTCGCGCTCCGGCCGGCGGAAGCTGACGACCGCCGGATCCTGTTTGTCCAGCGCGGCAACGCGCTTCCCGCCCGACCGCAGCAACTCGATCGGCGCCTCCTCCGAACTGAACGTGAAGGACGCGCCCGATGCGGTCGCCACGGTGTAACGCGCCTCCTCCTTGCAATGGAACGCGCCGATCAGCCGGCTGCCGTTCGACCGCGTCCGCTTGCCTTCGTTGAACACGAACGTCGCCAGCCCTCTGCCGCCCCTGCCCTGCACCGGGTAGTCGAGCAGCAGCGACCGCTTCGCCCATCCCAAGTCGGTGACGACGAGCACCTCGCCCTCTTCGCCCTCCACGAGCAGAGCGGCCGCGACTTCGTCGCCGTCCTTGAGCTGAATGCCGCGCACGCCGGCGGCAACGCGGCCCATCGCGCTCACTTCCGCTTCCTCGAACCGGATGCTCATGCCGAGCTTCGTGATGAGCATCACTTGCTGCGTGCCGACACTCGGCAGCACCTGCACCACTTCGTCGCCGTCCGCCAGCTTCACCGCGGCGATCGGGCCCGTGCGGGTCGTCTGGTATTCCTTGAGCGGCGTCCGCTTCACCTGGCCGCGCTTCGTCACGAACAGCAGCGACAGATCCTCGCGTCCGAAATCCCGCACCGGGACGATGCTCACGATGCCGTCGTCCTTCGCGATCGGCACGACGTTGACGAGTGCCGTGCCGGTGTCCTTCCATTTGAACTCCGGAATCTGGTGGACCGGCAGCAGGAAGTACGAGCCCTTCCGCGTGAACAGCAGGAGCTGATCGAGCGTGTTCACGTCGAGCACATGGCGGACGATGTCGCCTTCCTTCACGCCCGAACTCACGATGTCGCCGCCGGACCGGGTGAAGGACAAGAGGCTCGTCCGCTTGATGTAGCCGTCCTGCGACAGCGTGACGAGCACATCCTCGGAGGCGACCATCACCTCAAGGCCGACCTTCAGCTCCTCCACTTCGCCGCGGATGTCGGAACGGCGGTCGACGCCGTACGTTTCGCGAATCTCCGTGAGCTCGTCCTTGATGACGCCGAGCAGCTTCTTCTCGCTCGCGAGGATCGACTTCAGGTACGCGATGCGCTTCTCGGTCTCGCGCAGCTCCTTCGTGAGCTGCGTGATCTCGAGATTTGTCAGCCGGTACAGTTGGAGCGTCAGGATCGCGTCTGCCTGCCGCTCGGTGAAACCGAACTTCGCGATCAGGTTCTGTTGCGCGTCCTGGCGGTTCTTCGACGCCTTGATCGTCGCGATGACGTCGTCGAGGATGTTCAGCGCCTTCACGAGCCCTTCCAGCACGTGGGCGCGGTCTTCGGCCTTCTCCAGTTCATACCGGGTGCGGCCGGTCACGACTTCCTTCTGGTGGTCGATGTAGGCCGTCAGCATCTCCTTCAGGCCGAGCTGGCGCGGCGCCTTGTTGACGATCGCCACCATGTTGAAGTTGTAGGTGATCTGCAGGTCCGTCTTCTTGAGCAGATAGGCGAGAATGCCTTCGGCGTCCGCGTCTTTCTTCAGCTCGACGACGATGCGCAGCCCGTTCCGGCCGCTCTCGTCGCGCACCTCCGCGATGCCGTCGACCTTCTTCTCGAGACGGATCGTCTCCATCGCCGTCACGAGGCGCGATTTGACGACCTGATACGGAATCTCGGTGATCACGATCTGCCTGCGTCCGCCGCGCAGCTCCTCGATCTCCGTCCGCGCGCGGATGTGGATGCGCCCCTTGCCCGTCGCGTACGCCTCGCGGATGCCTTCCTCGCCCATGATGATGCCGCCCGTCGGGAAATCCGGCCCCTTCACGATGCCGAGCAGCTTCTCCAGCGGGATGTCCGGGTCATCCATCACGGCGATGCAGGCGTCGATCACCTCGCGCAGGTTGTGCGGCGGAATCTCGGTCGCGAAGCCGGACGAAATACCGCTCACGCCGTTGACGAGCAGATTGGGAAAACGCGAAGGCAGCACGACCGGCTCCTTCGCCGTGTTGTCGAAGTTGTCCTTGAACGGGACCGTCCGCTTGTCGATGTCGCGCAGCATCTCCATCGCGATCGGCGACAGGCGCGCCTCCGTGTACCGCATCGCGGCGGCCGGGTCGTCGTCGAGCGAGCCCCAGTTGCCGTGGCCGTCGATCAGCACATGGCCCATCTTCCACGGCTGAGCCATCCGCACCATGCCTTCGTAGATCGACGCGTCGCCGTGCGGGTGGTAGTTGCCCATCACGTCGCCGACCGTCTTCGCCGATTTCCGGTACGGTTTGTCCGGCGTGTTGCCGGCTTCGTACATCGCGTACAGGATGCGGCGCTGCACCGGCTTCAGCCCGTCGCGGACGTCGGGAATGGCCCGGTCCTGGATGATGTATTTCGAGTACCGGCCAAAGCGGTCTCCCACGACCTCTTCGAGAAACGCCGGCAGGAACTGTTCAAGCGTGCCCATGCCGCCTCTCTCCTACTCTTCGTATTCGGTGAAATCGACGTTTTCGATGATCCACTTCTTGCGCGGATCGACCTTGTCGCCCATCAGCGTCGAGACGCGCCGCTCCGCCTTCGCGGCGTCCTCGATCCGCACCTGCAGGAGCGTCCGCGTCTCGGGATTCATCGTCGTCTCCCAGAGCTGCTCCGGATTCATCTCGCCGAGCCCCTTGTAGCGCTGCAGCTCGCAGTTCTTGCCGAACTCCTTCAAATAGTTCTGCAGTTGTTCGTCCGTCCAGGCGTACCGCACGGTCTCGAGCTTGCCGGTTTTGCGGGTGATTTTGTAGAGCGGCGGCTGCGCGATGTACACCCGGCCCAGGTCGATGAGCGGCTTCATGTACCGGTAGAAGAACGTGAGCAGCAGGCACTGGATGTGCGCGCCGTCCGTGTCGGCGTCGGTCATGATGATGATCTTGCTGTAGTTCGCCTCGTCGGGATCGAAATCGGGCCCGACGCCGGCGCCGATCGCCGAAATGATCGTCTTGTATTCTTCATTCTTCAGGATGTCGGCGAGCCGCGCCTTCTCCGGATTCATCGGCTTGCCCCGGAGCGGCAGGATCGCCTGGTAGCGCGAATCGCGCCCCTGCTTCGCCGAACCGCCCGCGGAGTCGCCCTCGACGATGAACAGCTCGTTGCGCAGGAAATCCTTCGACTGGGCCGGCGTCAGCTTGCCGTTCAGGTTGGACGACTCGCTGCGCTTCTTGCCCGAGCGCACCTCCTCGCGCGCCTTGCGCGCCGCCTCGCGCGCCTTCGCCGCCTGGATCGCCTTCCTCAGGAGCTGCTGCGCGACCTGCGGATTCTCCTCGAGAAACACGGCCATCTTGTCGGAGACGACCGCGTCGACCGCGCTGCGCGCGGAAGCGCTGCCGAGCTGGTCCTTCGTCTGCCCGACGAACTCGACGTCGGACATCTTCACGTTGATGACGGCGATCATCCCTTCGCGCAGGTCGGCGCCGTCGAGGTTTTTGTCCTTCTCTTTCAGGATGCCGTTCTTCCGCGCGTACTCGTTCATGACGCGGGTGTACGCCGTCTTGAACCCGGTTTCGTGGGTGCCGCCGCCGCGCGTCGGAATCGAGTTGACGAACGAGGCGATCGTCTCGGTGTAGCCGTCGTTGTACTGCAGCGCCACCTCGACTTCGATATCGTCCCGCTCCGCATAGAAATGGATGACGTCCGTGAGCACCGATTTGCCTTCACCCAGGAACGCGACGAACTGGCTGGCGCCGCCCTCGTAATGGAAGACGTCCTCCCGGCCCGTCCGCTCGTCCTTCAGCGTCACCTTCAGGCCGGCGTTCAGGAACGCGATCTCCTGCAGCCGTTCGGCGAGCGTGTCGTAGCTTATGTTGATGTTGCCATGGAACACCCGCGCGTCCGGCTTGAACGTCACCTTCGTGCCGGTCTTCCGCGTGTTGCCGACGATTTCGAGACCGGTCACCGGCTCGCCGACATGCTCCTTGCCGTCCTTGTCCACCCAATATTCGAACCGTTGGCGGTGAATCTTTCCGTCGCGGTAAATCTCCACCTCGAGCCATTCGGACAGCGCGTTCGTCACGGATGCGCCGACGCCGTGCAGACCGCCGGATTTCTTGTATCCGCTGCCGCCGAACTTGCCGCCCGCGTGCAGCACCGTGAACACGACCTGGGGCGTCGGCACGCCGGTCTTGTGCATGCCGGTCGGAATGCCGCGTCCGTTGTCGATGACCGTCACCGCGTTGTCGGCGTGAATCGTCACGTTGATCTCGGTCGCAAATTTCGCGAGATGCTCGTCTACGGCGTTGTCCACGATTTCCCAGACGAGATGGTGCAGGCCGGAGCCGGACGTGCTGCCGATGTACATGCCCGGGCGCTTCCGGACCGCCGTCAGACCCTCCAGCACCTGGATGTCGTCCGCATCGTATCCGCTTTCCCGGGCAGTGCCCGCGTCCGCGAACAGATCCAATTGTTCCGCCATGCGCGCCCTCCTTCACCGTGGCAAACAAGCTTTATTGTAATTCATTATATCCGGTTTCGTAAAGCGTGACGGCGCGGCGCGGGAATTCGGGCGGCCGGACCGCGGCCCGCGTGCGGAATATTTAGTTTACATAATATTTTTTCCGTATCTTCATATGCAGAAAAAAAAGAGGCCGCACCGCAAGACGAACCGTCCCGCGCATGCAGCCTTCCGTTTTCCCATGATTCCGAATCAGGCCGACAAAAACCGGTATTGGGCTTCGATCAATCCGCAGTAGACGCCCCGCTTCCGCATCAGTTCGTCGTGGTTGCCCTGCTCGACGATGCGGCCGTGGTCGAGCACGATGATGTTGTCCGCGTGGCGGATCGTCGACAGCCGGTGCGCGATGATGAACGACGTGCGGCCGGTCAGCAGCGTCTTCAGCGCCTCCTGGATCTTCAGCTCCGTCTCCGTGTCGATGCTTGCCGTCGCCTCGTCGAGGATGAGAATGCGCGGGTCGGCCAGCAGCGCGCGGGCGAACGATATCAGTTGGCGCTGCCCCATCGAGAGGACGCTGCCGCGCTCCTGCACCTCGGTGTCGTACCCTTGCGGCAATTTCATGATGAAGTCGTGGGCGTGAACCGCCCGCGCCGCCATCTCCACTTCCTCGTCCGTCGCGTCCAGCCGGCCGTAGCGGATGTTGTCGCGGATTGTGCCCGAGAAGATGAACGTGTCCTGCAGCACGATGCCGATCTGGGAGCGGAGGCTCTCGAGCGTCACGTCCCGGATGTCGATGCCGTCGATGAGAACGCAGCCTTCCACGGGATCATAGAAGCGGCAGAGCAGGTTGATGATCGTGCTCTTGCCCGATCCGGTATGGCCGACGAGCGCGATCGACTGTCCCGCCTTCGCCTCGAGGCTGACGCCGCGCAGCGCCGGACGGCCGGGCTCGTACTCGAACACGATGTTTTCGAACCGGACGTCGCCGCGGATCTCGGGCATGCGCGGCGCATCCGGCCGTTCGGCGACCGTCGGCTTCTCGTCCAGAAACTCGAAGATCCGCTCGGAGGACGCCATCGCGATCAGGAGCTGCGAATACATCTGGCCGAGCCGGTTGATCGGCTCCCAGAAGTTGCCGATGTAGTTCGCGAAACCGACGAGCAGACCGACCGTCATCGCGCCGGTCTGCACGAGCCAGGAGCCGTACCAGACGAGGATCAGCGTGCCGACGGCCGCCGTCACCTCGATGACCGGTCCGAACGTCTGGTTGAGCGCCGAAGCCTTGTTCCAGGCGAGCCGGTTCACCGTGTTCATCCGGTCGAAATAGCCGATGTTCGCCTTCTCCTGCACGAAGGCCTGCGTGATGCGGATGCCCTGAATGCTCTCGTTCAGGTGCGCGTTCAGCCGCGACTGCTTGATCCGGACGTCTTGCCAGGCGAAGCGGATCCGCTTGCGCAGCGAAGTCGAGACGATGAACATGAGTGGCACCGTGATCATGACCGCAAGACCCAGTTTGAAGTTCAGCACGAGCAGCAGGATCGCGATGCCGACGAGCTGGACGCAGTCCATGATCAGGTTCACGACGCCGTTGGTGAACAGCTCCTGCAGCGCGTTGATGTCGTTCGTCACGCGGACGAGGACGGAGCCGGCAGGCCGCTGGTCGAAGAAGCGGAACGACAGCTTCTGGATGTGGGTGAACAGTTCCCGCCGGAGGTCGAAAATGACACGCTGCCCGATGATGTTCGTATAGCGGATGCGGAAGACGTTCGTCCCCCACTGAATCAGGTAGAGGACGAGCGCCGCCGCGCCGAACAGATACAGCTTCGTGAGGCTCGGCTCGCCGTCCGCGGGCGCGATTGCCTCGTCGATCGCGAAGGCGATGAGCGAAGGGATCGCAAGCCGCGTCAGCGTGCCGAGCAGCATCGTGATGACGATGACCGGCAGAAGCTGCTTCCGGTACGGCTTCATGTAGCCGTACAGCCGGGCGAGCTGCGACCAGTTGAACGGCTTCTCGATCAGCTCGTCGTCCTGGTAAACGAACCGGTCGTTCCGGATCTTGCCGGCATCCGCATGGTCCGCGGCGGCGCCGCCCCCCGCGCCGCGGGTCTGCCGGCTCCCGTTGTGAACGTCGCTCACTTCGCTGCCCTTCTTTCCGTTCCGGCCGGTCCGGTTTCGGGACGGTCGGCGTATTGGATTTCGTACGTGTCGCGGTACAGGCCGGGCACGGCGATCAGCTCGTCGTGCGTGCCGCGCTGGACGACCCTGCCCTGGTCGAGCACGAGGATCTCGTCCGCATGGCGGAGCGACGAGATGCGGTGCGCGATGATGAATGTCGTCCGGCCGGCCATCACTTCCCGGAGGGCCGCCTGGATCTCGTGCTCGGTCTCCATGTCGACGGCGCTCGTCGCGTCGTCCAGGATCAGGATGCGCGGATTCTTGATGAGCGCCCGCGCGATCGCGATCCGCTGCTTCTGCCCGCCGGACAGCCCGAGGCCGCGCTCGCCGACGACGGTTTCGTACCCCTGCGGCAATTCCATGATGAAGTCGTGCGCCTGCGCCAGCTTCGCCGCGCGAATGATGTCGTCCATCGTATATTCCGCCATGCCGTACGCGATGTTGTCGCGGATCGATGCGGAGAACAGGAACGTCTCCTGAAACACCGGCGCGATCAGCGAGCGCAGGCTTTCGATCTTGATGTTCCGGATGTCGACGCCGTCAAGCAGAATCCGGCCTTGCTGCACATTGTACGCGCGCATCAGGAGCTGGATGACGGTCGACTTGCCGGAGCCGGTGCCGCCGAGCAGGCCGATGACCGAACCGGGCTTCGCGTCGATGTCCAGATCGCGGATCGCCGGCGCCTTGTCCGGGTAGTGGAACGTGACGCGCTTGAACTGCACATGGCCCCTGACTTGGGCGGGATCCAGCTCGATCGCGTTCTCGGCGTCTTTCACGTGGACATGCTGGTTCAGAATTTCGAGCACGCGCTCGCCGGACGCCTTCGACTGGGTGTAGCCGTTGATATGGAACCCGAGCCCCCAGAGCGGACCGATGATGTACCAGACCATGCTGAAAAATTGCACCAGCGCGCCGAGCGTCAGCTCTCCCCGGATGACCAGCGATCCGCCGTAGACGAGCAGGATGACGACGCAGACGTTCGCGAGGATTTCCATGACCGGGAAATATTTGCCCCACAGGAACGCGATGTTGAGCTGATTCTCCCGGTATTCGTCGTTGCGCGCCGTGAACTTCTCGACTTCGTGCGGCTCACGGGCGAACGATTTGACGGTGCGCACGCCGGTGATGTTCTCCTGCACCGCCGTCGTCAGGCGGCTCATCGCGAGCCGCATTTGGCGGAAGCCGGGATGGATGACCCGCTGGAATTTCAGCGCGACGATGACGAGCAGCGGCATCGACACGAGCGTGACAAGCGTCAGTTGCCAGTGGATCGACAGCAGCATCGCGCCGCCGAAGCCGACCATCAGGAACATGTTCAGAAACTGCGCGAAGCCGAAGCCGACGAAGTGGCGGATCGCCTCGAGATCGCCCGTCAGCCGTGACATCAGATCGCCCGTTTTGGCCGTGTCATAATATTGGAAGGACAGATACTGCAGCTTCCGGTACAGCGCGTTCCGCAGATTGTATGCGACGCGGTTACCGAGCCGTCCCCCCGTGAACCCGTGCAGATACTGCATGGACGCCTTCACGACGACGACACCGACAACCGTAAGCGCCACGGCCGGCACCAGGCCGAACTTTCCATCCATGATGATGTCGTCGATCAGCACCCGCATCAGATACGGCTGGACAAGGCCGAGCGCCGTGACGCACACCAGTGCGCCGATGGAGACGAACAGCAGCGTCCGGTGCGGCCAGTAAAATGCTTTCAATTGCCTGAAGACGTCCACCTGGACCCGATCCCCCGCATTTCCTCAAGTTGCAAGTATGAAAGCATCTTAACAGCAACCCCGGCGGGCGGCAAACGCGGTGCCGCACGATATTCCGGGTTTACCCGCGGAATCGGGGTAATTCGGAAAGCTTTCTCCCCGCAATCTTCCGAAACGGGCCGCAAGGCTTGCGCATGCTCCGTTTCTCTGGAGGCCGGCCGCCCGGAACCCCCGCGGCATGGGAAAACCGGCGCCCGCATGATTCGGACGCCGGTTTTGATTCTGCAAGTATAAGTTTAAATTTTGATAATGAGTTCGTTGCCCGACCGCAGCGACTCGATCCGTTCCAGCAGCACGCGGAGTTCTTCCGGGCTTGCCGCTCCGGCGAGCGCCGCCTCCGCGCCGGCGACGAACGCCTCGATCTCCGACGCGAGCCGTTCCGCCGCCGCGGCGGCCGCTTCGCGCCAGGCCGATGCGTAGGCTTCGTCCCAGGCGGCGGCGCGCCGCTCCATCCAGCCGCGGATGTCCGGCTCCAGCTTCCGCTCGAGCTCGGCCCGCATCTCGTCCCTGCCGCCCTGTTCGAAAAATTTCCGCGGACTCCGGAACAGGCTCCACAACCGCTTCACGTCGACCGCATCCGTCGACCATCCGCCGTCCTCCGGCGCCGCCGTTCCGGGTTCGTATTCGAACGGCGCCGGGTCGAAGCCGTCCAGCTCCGCCTTGAGGCGGCTCGATTCCGCCTCGTACCATCGCCTGACGAGCTTCAGCAGCGCGTTGTCCATGCGCAGCGCAGTCGCCTGCAGCTCCTGCCGGAGCTCGACGGCGATCGCGTGGCGCAGCTCCTCCCAGCACGAGTCCAGCGCGCGCTTCAAGTCGCGGCCGTCGTCCTGCAGGGCCGACGGATGGAACGCGAGGCCGAACATTTCGCCGAATTTGAACGCGACGCGGCGCTGCACATGGTGCAGCAGCTCGCCCAGCTCCTGGCGGAGCGGCTCGAACGGCGCGTCCGCCGCCGCGGCGCGGACGGCTTCTGCGGCTTCGGCGGCACGCTTCCGGAGCGACTCCAGCCGGCTGCGCCGCACGGCCTCGTCCTGCCGCGAATCGTCGAGCCAGCGCCGCAGCGTGCCCGCCGCACGCGCGAGCTCCCGGTCGGCGGAGGCGAGCGCCATGCCGCCGAGCTCGCCGGCGGCGAAGGCGGACAGCGCCCGTTCGAACGCGGGCATGCCGGACGTTTCGTCCGTTTCCCCGCGCAGCTTCGCGTCCAGCGCCGCGAGGCTCGACACCGGGAACATCCGCGGATTCCGGATGCCGTGCTTCAGCAGGTTCGCCTCGACGTGCGCGATGACGCCCTCAAGCTCCGCTTCGTCGGCGGCCAGGTCGGCCGCATTGACGATGAAGAACATCTTGTCGAGCTCGAACTGGTCCTTCACCCGCCCGAGTTGCGTCAGGAATCGCCGGTCCGCCTGCGAGAACGCGTGGTTGTAGTAGGTGACGAACAGAATCGCGTCGGCGTTCCGGATGTAGTGGAACGCGACGTCGGTATGCCGCGCGTTCACCGAATCGGCGCCCGGCGTGTCGACCAGCACGATCCCCTGCGCGGTGAGCGGGCTGTCGATGTACAGATCGATTTCCTGCACGAAGCAGGACAGCGTCTCGTCCGCCACGTAGGCGCGATAGGCATCGGCATCGGCCCGGAGCTGCTGTCCGAGCTGCGGACCACAGCGCCCGATCCCCAGGCGGGCCGCCTTCAGAAACGCGTAGTGCGGCCGGCCGCCGGGATGCAGCCGGTCGGGCGTGATCTTCTCCGCGAGCTCAAGCAGCGCGTCGAGATCGGACGCCCGGGCGGCCTCTTCGCCGAGGCCGAGCATCGTCAGCGAATGGCGGACGTCCTCCGCCATCCGTTCGCGCGTCTTCATCGTGATGCGCGCATGGCCGTCCGCCTCGCCCGGCTCCGGCGCGGCGATCCGGTTGATCGCCGCCGTCGTCGGGTTCGGCGACACCGGCAGCGCCGGACGCCCGATCAGCGCGTTCGCCAGCGACGACTTGCCTGCGCTGAACGCGCCGAACAGCGCGATCGTGAACTTGCCGCTGGCGAGCCGCTCCGCCCGGGCGAGCATCGCCTGCGCCGCAGACCTGAGCGGCGCGTGCGGCCCGAGCAGCGCCGCCGCTTCGCGCAGCCTCGCGGCCGCGCGGCGCTGCGGCCCGAGCGCGCCTTCGCCCGGCGCGGGCGCGCCGGATTCGCGCGGCCGTTCGCCGCCGGCCGTGCCCCCGCCCGCCCGGCCCGCGGCGGACAGATCGAGCGCGGCGCGCACCGGGGCGCTCTCCGCTGCCGAAACCGGCGAGGCGTCCGGCGGCGCGACCTTCGGCAGCGCCGGACGCTGCGGGCTTTCCGGCAGCAGCGCCGTCAGGCCGGCGAGGCGCCCGCTCCGCTCCGCCTCGAGCGCCTCCAGCGCGCTCACCGCGCGCTCCTGCTCCGCGAGCGCCCGCAGCCGCGCGCTTGACGCGGCCGCCGCCGTTTCCGCGCGCGCGGAGGCGAACCCGGCCAGCCGTTCGATGGCCGCAAAGGCACGCTCGCGATAGGCGGATTTCACCGCATCCGCCACGTCGCGGCTGTAGGTCATCGTGTATTCGTGGCCGAACACGGCGCCCGGACGGATCAGCGACTCCGCCCGCTCGGCGGTGAATTCGAAGGCGACCGGATCGACCACTTCGCGTTCGACCTCGTCACCGCGCAACCCGAGACGCTCCGCCTCCTGCCGCAGCAGCGCCTTCAGATGCCACTCCGCCGCCGCCTTCGCCTGGGTGTTCACCTCATCGACGAACCGCCGCATCCGGTTCTCCCGCTCCGCCGCGGTCTTCGCGCCGGCGAACAGAAGCCCCGCGCGGAATCCGGGCCTCTTGCTCTCGAGCATCGCGCCGGCCAGCTCGCGCGCCGCCGCGGGCACGATGTTCGCGTTGTCGAGCAGCGACTGCGTCTCCCGCCGCAGCCGGAGCCTCAGCTCTTCCGGCCCGCGCCTCAGCTCCTCGAGTTCCCGGCGCAGCGCCTTAAGCTCGTCCCGAACCGCCTTCATCGCCACTTCGCCGCCGGCCGCCTCGACGAGCCGCTGCCGCTCCCCTACGGACCGGGCCTCCAGCCAGCGGCCGTGCCCGGCGATCAGATAACGTGCCGAACACAGGACGCTGTATACACTCAGCGCTTCGCGCATGCCGGCGATGGCGGCCAGCAGGCTCTTCAGTTCTTCGAACTGGTCGTACGGATGGTCCGGCCGCCGGTTCGAGATGTACAGGATCGCGTCCGGCTGCAGATGCCAATCGGCGAACGCCGTCTCGACGCTCGCGCGGTAGGCGCCGAACGTCAGCTCCGCCTCGCGGTGCTTGTCCACCTGGCTCACGATGAGCACGTGCGGCTTGCCCCAGTCGGCCAGCCGCTTCGCGAACTCGAAATTGATCTCCGACTGCACGTGATTGTAGTCCATCACATAACAGACGACGTCGGCGAGATGCAGCGCCGATTCCGTCGCCAGCTTGTGCGCGTCGTCCGTCGAGTCGATGCCCGGCGTGTCGAGCAGCGCGAGCCCCCCTTCGAGGATCGCGGCCGGCGCCGACAGTTCGATCGACTCGACATGCTCGCCGTCCCGGCAATGCGCCTCCAGTTCCCCGAGCGGCACGGCTCTCGTCTCGCGCTCGCCGCCCCTGACCACACGGATGACCGCCTTCGGCTCGCCGTACCGGATCGTGACGACATTGGCGCTCGTCGGAATCGGGTTGGACGGCAGCAGCCGGGCGCCGCACAACCGGTTGACCAGCGTCGACTTGCCCGCCGAGAAATGGCCGCAGAACGCCACCTGCGCCGCGGGCTCCGACAGCTTGCCGATCAGACCGCCCACCCGCTCCGCATGCGTGGCGTCTCCGGCCTCCAGCATCTGCTTCTGAATTTCTTTCAGCGCGGCGCATACGCGCGCCGCAAGCTCCGCTTGATTCCCCACGGTTCTCTCCTCTCCACCCGCTTCAAGCCCGCGTCAGGGCAGACAGATCTCGAACAGATTGCCGTGCTGCAGAATCGTCGCGCCGTGCGTCCGTTCCCTCATGACGACCACATCGGGCCGTAACCGCAGCCGTTCAATGTACCCTTCGGGAACTTCTCCCGAGCAGCTGACCGTAATGCCCTCCAACACGATTTCCTCATTCTCGGCCGGCGGCGACTCGATGATCTGCTCGTACAGATCCGAGAACGACCCGAAGTCTCGCGTATAGACGGAAATGCAACGCATCCCTCTTCACTCCAGTCCACATGATGTACCTTGCGCGCATCTCCGGATAGTATGCCGTCAGCCCGACGTCCTCATGCGCTTCTGGCCTTCCTTGCACAGATCGATCAGCGGGCACACCGGGCAGTTCGGGCGCTGCGCCTTGCAGTGATAGCGTCCGAAGAAGATGAGCCGGTGATGCGTGATTGTCCACTCCTCGCGCGGCACCCGCCGCATCAGCTTCTTCTCGACTTCGAGCACCGAATCGTCGGGCCTGGCGATGCCAAGCCGCTTCGACACCCGCTCCACGTGCGTGTCCACGGCGATCGCCGGCACGCCGAACGCGTTCGAAATGACGACGTTCGCCGTCTTGCGGCCGACGCCGGGAAGCTCGACGAGCGACTCGTAGTCCCGGGGCACCTCGCCGCCGTGCTTCTCGATCAGGATGCGGCACAATTTCTGAATGTTGGCCGCCTTGTTCCGGTACAGGCCGATGCGCCGGATATCCTGCTCCAGCTCCTCGAGCGGCACGGCGAGATAGTCCTCCGGCCGTTTGTACTTCCTGAACAGATCCGCCGTCACCTTGTTGACCGTCTCATCCGTGCACTGCGCGGAGAGCAGCACCGCGATCGTCAGCTCGAACGGATTGCTGTGATTGAGCTCGCATCTGGCGTCCGGGAACATCCCGGCGATCGTGTCCAGAATTCTGCGCATCTTGTCCGATTTCATCGCTCTCCACTCCCGCATGCCCGACAGCATTCGTTCTGAGTGTATCGAAAAAAACGGGCGCCCGCAATACGTGTCAGGCTCCCGTCAATATGCCCGCGTCAAGATGTTGCCGCACCTCGTCAAGACGCTTCCTCCACGATGCATCCGCCACGATGCATCCGCCACGATGCTCCCGCCCGCGTTGCTTCCGCCCACGCGGTTTCCGCCACGATGTTCCCGTCACTGATGCGTCCACCGCAGCTTCCCGCCACCGCGCGGAACCGCCCCGGCATCCTTGCGGACGCACGGGGCGGCAAAATCAAAGATCATCTTGAGGATTCCGTATCACCGTTTCTCGACTTCCAGCAATTTCCCGTTCAGGATGTACAGGACGATCTTGTCATCCTCCTTGAGCGATGCAGCCTCGATCTTCTGATCGCCGGACGTGACGAGCGTGTCGGGCGACAGCTTGTATTGATTGTTCTCGGTCAACGTGACCTTCCGCACCAAAATGGCGTTCGCCGCCGCGTCATACCGCCAGAATGTTTTCTCGAGACCGGGGATGACCGTCACGACATACTCGCCCGATGCGTTCGTCCGGATCTCGGCGCGGTCTCCCGCCGCCAGCGCCGCCGTGGACGCCGATTCCGCGCCGTTCTTCACGATCTTGAAGTTCGCGCCGAGCGCGATGTCCTGGACCGCTCCGCCATATTCGGCGAACGTTACGGTGCCGGGCGCAATCGCCGTGATCTTGCCGACTTTCACGATGACGGTCTGCAGCCGGATCAGCTCATTGCCGGCGAACTCGGCGTTCACCGTGCGGCCCGGCGCAAGCTGCGCGAGCGGCAGGCTCTCTCCCTTCTCATTCAGCACCTGAGCATCGGAGGAAAGCGTATATTCGCTCGCCGAGCCGGAATCCGACGCAAGCTTCACCCTGCGATTCGCCGCGTTGACGGAATCAACCTTCATTTGCTCGACGGTATGGGCCATCACGAGAAGCGCCTTGTCCAGATTCTGGTCAAGCTGGACGGTGACCCGGTCGCCCGCCTTGAGATCCGCCAGCGACGCGCTTGACTTGCCGCGGATCTGGACGGACGGCTTGTCGTACGGTATCGTCACCGTGCTTCCGTCGTCGAGCTTGAGCACGAGGCGCGATCCGGCCGTATCCACCGCCGACAGCGAACCGGTATGGCGGTAGGCGAAGCGGATGACGATGGCCTGATCTTCGGAGTAGGTGATCGTCACTTTGCGTCCCGCCGAGAACAGCGTCTTGGCCGCTTCCAGCGTCAGATCCGAATTGTTGACTTCGATCCGCGTCTTGCCGCTGATCTCGACAACATCCGCGATGCCGTTCTGATCCCGGAACGTCAGCAGGTTGTCCGCCAGAACGACGATCGTCGCGCCGTTGACCGTGGTGATGTTCCGGTCCAGCACTTTCACCTTGGTCACCTGGTTGTTGCCGTCAAGCGTCAGTTCGAGCTTGTCGTCTTTGTACAGGTCGCTCCAGGTCGCGGCGGAGAAGCCCGGAATCTCCAACACGGCTCCGGTCGCCAGATTGCTGATCATCAACTCGCCGCCAACCACGTAGATAATCCGGTCCTGCGCGGCCACGTAGCTGTCGAACAGCCCGGTAACGGTCCGGGACGCGCCCGATTCGACCGCGATCTGTGTGACGACGCCTTTCTCCACCGTGTATGCGACGACATCGCCGCTGCGCAGATCGGACATCGATGCCGCCGCACCCTGTTTCGAAATGGACGCCGCGAACGCGACCTCCCACGTCTCCGCCTGTTCGGCGCCCTCGTCGAGAATCACGACCTCGCCGGGCTGGACGCTGACGATGGTGCCTCTGCCCTGCTTGCTTACGGGCTGCGCGGATTTCAGCTCGATCCGCACCGCCCGCTTCGCTTCGCTGAACGTTTCGCGGTAAATGTCGACCTCCATGCCCTGGTCGAGCGCGGCGATGCCGACGCTTGCGCCCGAGCGGTCCAGGACGGACGTTCCGGACTCGTACGGAATGGTTTCGACGCGCGAACCGATCTTGACATAAAGGATGCGCTCGCTTTCATCGACCGTTACCATTTCTCCGCTCGTCTTCTCGAGCCGCTCCGCATCGTCCATTTGCTCGACATAGAGCGCCCTGCCTCCGCTCGCGAGCACGATCACCTGCGTGAACGGCTTGATGTTCGCGAGCGTGGTCGCGTTCTCGGAATCATGGCGATAAAACGCCGTGTCCGAACCGATCGTGAACGTCTGCGTCGAACCGTTCTCGCCCGCGAGCGTCAGACGGCTGCCGTCGACGGAGGTCAGAATGCCGCTCGCCTGCCCTTTGTAGGCGACGGGATACAGCTTTTGCGCGCGGCTCAGCATCGTGGCCAGCTCGGCGCGGGAGACCGTGTTCTTCGGCGCAAAACGGTTTCCGTCGATCCCCCGGATGATGCCGAGATCGACCGCGGCGTTCACGTAGCCGACGTACATGTCGGAGATCAGGGAGGCGTCGGCGAATGCGGGCAGATCGTGCGCCCTTGCCTCCGCCCTGGCCGTCTCGCCGATCGCGCGGACGATCAGCTTCGTCACCCACTCGCGCGTGGCCGGTTTCGTGCCCCACGCCTGATCCGGATCGGCCTCCGCGAGACGGAATTCTTCGTGTTCCTCGATCAGGCCTTCATAGATCGCCTGCATGACATACGCCTTGGCGTACGGAGACACGATGAAGGAATCCGGAAACAGCACCTGGGTGTTCGGATCGACCTTGTCCGCCGAACCGGTGAAGCGGAGCGCCATCAGCACCGCGTCCTGCTGCGAAACATTACCGGCGGGGACGAACAGGCCCTGGTCGGTCCCCTTCACGATGCCCTGCAAATTCAGCTTCGTGATGTGCTTCCTCGCCCAATGGTTGTTCGGCACGTCGGGGAATCCCGCGCGGACGGCCGATGACGCGCCGCCGGACTGGCCGCCCGATGCATCTTCTTCGGCGGCCGTCTGTCCCGCGCCGTCGGCTTCGGTCTCCGCGTATGCCGCGCCGCCGCCCGCCAGCAGCGAACAGACCAGCGCCGCGGACAGCCATTTCCTCCAATGATGTACTGCCATAACTGTACGTTCCCCTCCCGCTTGTGATCACCGGCGTCCGCCGGGTTGTGGTGTGTGCCCGATTACGGCGACGAGGCCTGCGCGGTCATGAAATCCCACCGCTTGATCGGATGCGGAAGCTCTTCGTGCCCCATCAGGCTTTCGACCCGCTCGCCGTCCACCAGAATGTCCAGCGCGTCGACCTCGGCGAACTGGAACGCCGTCCGGGTGATCGCTTCCAATGCCAGCGATTCGCCCGTCGAGCCGAGGCGCGCCTCTCCCGGAAGCGACAGATCGACGGTCAGCACGCCGCCGTCGAGCCCGACCCGGCGGAAAACCGCGTTTTTCCAGAGCGAATATTCCCCGGCCGCCTCGTCCCCGAGCTTGAGCGCTTCGATGGCCAGACGGTAGACGTCTTCCGGCTTGTCCGGCCCGACGGTCGTCTGCCGCTCGAGCAGGCCGTTCAGATTTTCATCCGCAACGTAGTACTTCACCGTCACCGGTTCCGGCCCCGCCGCCGGCTCCGCAGCCGCATCCTCCGCCGGAGCGTCCCCGCCGGGCCCGGCCGCCCCGGTCGCCGGCGGAGCGTTCTCCTCTCCTCTGCCGCAGGACGCGATCAGCAGCAGGGCGACGAGCAGCGGCGTCAGCCGCGACAATTTCCGCACGCGATCACTTCCCTCCGTAGGCTGTCAGGTACTCCTTGATGCCGGCGACGATCTCCGCGGCGATCCGGTCCTGCACCGATTCCGTGAACAGCAGCTTCGCGTCCTTCTGGTTGGACAGATAGCCGCTTTCCAACAGGACGGCGGGCATGGTCGTCTCGCGGATGACGACGAAATTCGCCTTGCGCACGCCGCGGTCCGGCAATCCGGTCGCCCGGAGCATGTGCTTGTGCAGCACTTCCGCCAGCTTCAGGCTTTCGGGGCGGTTGTAATAGGTCTCGACGCCGCTGATCGACGACGTGTAGCGGTTCGCGTGGATCGAGATGAACAGGTCCGCGCCGAGCCCGTTGGCGATCGCGGCCCGTTCGTACAGGCCGATGTACGTATCGTCGCTCCGGGTCATGTAGGGCGTGATCTCGCCGTCCAGTTCGAGAAGCTTGTACACCTTGCGCGCGACAGCCAAATTGAACGCCTTCTCCCAATGGCCGGTCACGCTCGGCGCTCCGGGATCCTCCCCGCCGTGACCCGCGTCGATGACGACCTTGTACTTCCGCGCCTCTTCCGGAGGCATTTCAAGGCTCGCGAAATCGACGTACAGCACGCCCTCCTCGAGCGAGACCGAGTAGTCCAGCCGCGCCTTCAGGTCGAACACGATCCGCACCGTCGACGGGTTGTTGCTGTAGTACGAATACCGGACCCGCTCGAACGCCTGGATGTCGATGATGAGTTCGCCCTGCGACGCCTTCCGCGCGGCGAGATCCGCCATGATCTCCGGCGAGAGCGACGCCCGGGGAATGTCGATGACGAGCTTTGTGCCCGACCAGAACGGCTCGTTCGGCGTCAGGACGCCCTCATACGGCACTTCGATGCTTCTCAGGCCGTTGAACCGGATGTCCTTCACGACACCTGCCGCGTCCGCCGGCACCGTCCACGGAACGTCCGGTTGTACTACTTCTCCGTCTTCCGTCCCGATTCCTTCAACGTCTTCCGCCTCCTCTTCCGCCGGCGCTTCCGGTTCGGCGGGCGGTTCGGGTTCGGCCGGCTTCGGCTGATGCAGGAAGACCGATTTCGTGTACGGATCCCAATACACCTTGAGGCCGAGCTGCTCGCCGACGAACCGGAGCGGCACATAGGTGACGCCCTTGTCGACGAACGTAGGGACGCCCAGCGGACGCACCGTTCCGTCGACCAGCGCGGTGTCCTTGCCGAACGTCAGCTCGATGAGCGAGATGCCGTTCGATATGCGAACGTTGTCGGTGCCGGGGGTCCAATCGACGGTGTAGCCGATGTCTTCGGCGATCACGCGCAAGGGAACCATCGTGAAGTTGTTCACGACGCGCGGGCTCGAGCCTTGCCCGATCGGGTCGCCGTTCAGGTACAGGGAGGGCGGCTCGGCGGCATGCGATTCGGCCGGATACAGGGCCAGGAGACCGAACAACAGGAACAGCAGCGCGACAAATCTCTTCATGGGTCCACCTCTGGCTGCGGATTGCTGCAAACGGCGTGAGCTGTCTAGCCGAACGCTTGTCTGCAGAATTAGACGCCTGAAGGCGGGAAAAGTTGCGAGTTGTCGAAAAAGAACGCCCGTCAGTATCCAGCCGCTCCGTTCTCACCCGATCTTGCGAATCCGTCCGATTCCTCCTGTTTTCTCATCCCTTCTTCTCTTGCGGCACACGAAAAGCCGTTCCGGACGGACCGGAACGGCTTGTTTGATCGCGCTCAGAACGGCTGCGCCGCGCGCCGCGCTTCGTACGCCGCAATCTTGTCCTCGTGCTGCAGCGTCAGGCCGATGTCGTCCAGCCCGAGCAGCAGGAACTGGCGGCGATGCTCGTCGAGGTCGAACGCGATGTCGAGCCCGAGCTCGTCGGTGATTTTCTTCGCTTCCAGATCGACCGTGAGCTTGTAGCCTTCGTTCCCGAACGTGCGGCGGAACAGTTCGTCCACCTGCTCTTCGCTCAGGGTCACCGGCAGAATGCCGTTCTTGAAGCAATTGTTGTAGAATATATCGGCAAACGACGGCGCGATGACAACCTTGAAGCCGTAATCGAGAATCGCCCACGGCGCGTGCTCGCGGGACGAGCCGCAGCCGAAGTTCGCGCGCGAGATGAGGATCGAGGCGCCCTGGTAGCGCGGCTTGTTCAGGTCGAATTCCGGGTTCGGATTGCCGTTCTCGTCGAACCGCCATTCGTAGAACAGGAACTGGCCGAAGCCGCTCCGCTCGATCCGTTTCAGGAACTGCTTCGGGACGATCGCGTCGGTGTCGACGTTCACGCGGTCAACCGGCGCGACGATGCCCGTATGTCGGATGAAAGGTTCCATCGTGTTTGCTCCTCTCCGTTCTTCTTGCAAATCAGACCGTCACTTCGGACTTGATCTTCCAGTCGCGCACGTCGGTGAAGCGGCCCATGATCGCCGCCGCGGCCGCCATTGCCGGCGAGACGAGGTGGGTCCGTCCGCCGCGGCCCTGGCGCCCCTCGAAGTTCCGGTTGGACGTCGACGCGCAACGTTGTCCCGGCTGCAGCACGTCCGGATTCATCGCGAGGCACATCGAGCAGCCCGCGTCGCGCCACTCGAAGCCCGCTTCCTTGAAGATCTTGTCGAGCCCTTCCTTCTCCGCCTGCATCTTCACGCGGCCGGAACCCGGCACGACGATCGCCGTCACGCGCGGATGCACCTTGTAGCCGCGGGCGATTTCGGCGGCGGCGCGCAGGTCCTCGATCCGGCCGTTCGTGCAAGAGCCGATGAAGACGTAGTCGATCTCGATCTCCGTCATCGGCGTGCCCGGCGTGAGGCCCATGTATTCGAGCGCCTTGCGGGCGGCCTTCCGCTCGTTCTCCGTCGGGAAGCTGTCCGGATCCGGCACGCGTCCCGTGATGTCCGTGCCCATGCCCGGGCTCGTGCCCCAGGTGACCTGCGGGACGAGCGACTCGACGTCGAACTCGACGACCTTGTCGAAGACGGCGCCTTCGTCGGTGCGCAGCGTCTTCCAGTATTCGACCGCCCGGTCGAAATCCTCGCCCTTCGGCGCGTACTCGCGGCCGCGCAGATATTCGAACGTCGTTTCGTCCGGCGCGATCATGCCGGCGCGGGCGCCCGCCTCGATCGACATGTTGCAGATCGTCATCCGCTCTTCCATCGAGAGCGCGCGGATCGCTTCGCCGGTATACTCGATGACGTAGCCGGTCGCGAAGTCGGTGCCGTACTTGGCGATCAGGCCGAGGATCATGTCCTTCGCCGTGACGCCCGGCTTGCGCTTGCCGACGAAGCGCACTTCCATCGTCTTCGACTTCGCCTGCTGCAGACATTGCGTCGCCAGCACGTGCTCGACTTCGCTCGTGCCGATGCCGAACGCGAGCGCGCCGAACGCGCCGTGCGTCGACGTGTGGCTGTCGCCGCACACGATCGTCTTGCCCGGCTGCGTCAGCCCGAGCTCCGGACCCATGACGTGCACGACGCCCTGGTCGATGTCGTTCAGGTCGAACAGCCGGATGCCGAAGTCGCGGCAATTCTTCGTCAGCGTGTCGATCTGCTGCTTCGAGATCGGGTCGGTGATGTTGAACCGGTCCTTCGTCGGCACGTTGTGGTCCATCGTCGCGAACGTCAGGTCCGGACGGCGCACCTTGCGGCCGGCCAGGCGCAGGCCTTCGAACGCCTGCGGACTCGTCACCTCGTGCACGAGATGAAGGTCAATGTACAGAATGCTCGGCTTGCCCGGTTCGGAATGGATGACGTGGTTGTCCCAAATCTTCTCATACATCGTCTTCGCCATGCGATCACCCCATTGTCGGTTGCGGCACAGGCGGACACGCGTCTCCCGCCCGTTCGTTATTGGTTCTATCTTATCATGTTCTTGCTCATTGAACAAAGATATAATAACTATATGGGCAATAGGTTTCACCTATAGCAAAAAGGTTGCGCCGCGAGACTTGCGCGCAAGGCGGAAAGGAGCGCGTATGCACCGTGGATCTGAGGCAAATGCAATACGTCGTGCAGCTTGCGAAGGAGCGGAACTTCTCCCGCGCCGCAGAAAAGCTGCACATCGCCCAGCCCTCGCTCAGCCAGCAGCTCTCGAAGCTCGAGAACGAACTCGGCGTCCTGCTGTTCAGCCGCACGACGAACAGCGTGGAGCCGACCTACGCCGGGCAAATCTTCATCGACAAGGCGGCGGCGATCCTCGACGCCGTCGAGCAGCTCCGCCAGGAGATGGACGACCTTGCCCAAATGCGCAAGGGGCGGCTCATCGTCGGCAGCCTGCCGATCACCGGCTCGCACGTGCTGCCGCATGTGCTGCCCGTCTTCCGGGCGCGCTACCCCGAGATCGAGGTGACGCTCGTCGAAGACACGACGTCGCGGCTCGAGCAATTGACGGCGGTCGGACAGACCGACCTGTCGCTCCTCTCGCTGCCGCTCGGCGATCCTTCGCTGGCCTGGGAGCCGCTGATCGAGGAGGAGATCGTCCTCGCGGTGCCGCCCCGGCACCGGCTGGCCGAACGGAGCGGCGGACCCGGCGTGGAGGTGCGGGAGCTGGACGGCGAACCGTTCATCGTGCTGAAGAAGGGCCAGGGATTCCGCAAAATATCGCTCGACCTGTGCCGCGACGCCGGCTTCGAGCCGCGCATCGTGTTCGAGAGCGGCAACATCGAGACGGTGCAGTCGCTCGTCGCGGCCGGCATGGGGTTGGCCTTCGTTCCGCAGATGGTCGCGCGGCCGTCCGGCTCGCCGCTCTCCCCCGTCTACCTGCGGCTCGCCTCCGCGCCGACGCGCACGCTCGTCATCGCCAGCCGCAGCGGCCGCTACCGGTCGAAGGCGGCGCGGGCGTTCATCGAGACGCTGCGGGAGACGGCGCCGGCGGCGATCGCTTCCCCTTGCGGCCGATGATCGCGGACTACCGGCCGGATACGGCCTGGCTCCGCTTGTGCCGGTGCCGCCCGGCCGCGCGCGCGGCGCTGCGGACGAGCGCGAACGCGGCGAGGCACGCGGCGATGAGCGCAATCGCCAGCCACGCGTTCCACCGGAGTTCGTGGACCGCGTAGAGCCAGACCGCGAGCGCGGACAGCGACGCGAGAAGCGTCGGCACGGTCAGGATCACGCCCGCCTTCACGTAGTACCCCCAGCCGATCTTGACCTGCCTGGCGGACAGGACGTGCAGCCAGAGCAGCGTTGCCAGCGAGCCGATGGGCGTCATTTTCGGCCCGAGATCCGAGCCGATCACGTTCGCGTAGACGAGCGCTTCGCGCAGGAATCCGCCCGTGTCCGTATTCGCGACGGCGATCGCGCCGAGCATGACCGCCGGCAGATTGTTCATCGCCGAGGACAGCACCGCCGCCAGCATGCCCATCGCGACCGTCGCCGCGTACCATCCCCATCCGGCGGCCTGCTCGAGGAACCGGCTCAGCAGGTCGGTCAGGCCGGCGTTCCGCAGCCCGTACACGACGACATACATCCCGAGCGAGAAGACCACCACGCTCCACGGCGCCTCCCGGACGATCCGCCGCGTGTCGACCGCCGGGCTCCGCCGCGCGAGCGCCAGCAGCAGAACGGCGGCGGCCCCGACCAGCGCCGACACGGGAAGGCCGGTCGTCTCGCCGGCGAACAGCGCGAGCAGCAGGATGGCGAGCACCGCCCAGGCCCAGCGGAACAGCCGGGGATCGCGGATCGCGTCCTTCGGGGCCTTGAGCCGCGCCGTGTCGTAGACGGCCGGAATGCTCCGGCGGTAGAACAGATACAGGACGAGCAGGCTCGCGGCGGCGGAGGCCAGGTTCGGCACGATCATCCGGCTCGCGTATTCGGCGAATCCGATGCCGAAATAATCAGCGGATATGATGTTGACCAGGTTGCTGATGACGAGCGGCAGCGAGGTCGTGTCCGCGATGAAGCCGGTCGCCATCACGAACGGCACGCCCGTCCGGGCGTCGAAGTCGAGCGCGCGGACCATCGCGAGCACGATCGGCGTCATGATCAGGATGCCGCCGTCGTTCGTGAACAGGGCGGACACGGCCGCACCGAGCATGACGAGGTGCAGGAACATGCGCAGCCCGTTGCCCCCGGCGCTCCACGCCATGCGCAGCGCGGCCCATTCGAAGAATCCCGCCTTTTCGAGCACCAGCGAGATCAGCATGACGCCCACGAGCGCGAGCGTCGCGTTCCAGACGATGCCGGCCACATCGCCGACATCCCGCAGATCGACCACGCCGGCCGCGAGCGAAAGCAGCGCGCCGCCCGCCGCGGTCCAGCCGACGGGCAACCCCCTCGGCTGCCGGATGATCAGCACAATCGTCGCCAGGAAAATCAACAAGGCCACCGCGGCCAACTTGTTCGTCCCCCGCAAGGCGCGGCCCTTCGGCCGCGCGCACCGATTCAGGCAATCCGCCGACCATTATCGCACAGCCGCCCCCGCCCGCACAACGGAAACCAAAAAGCCCTTGCCCCCGCCATACGGCAAAGACAAGGACCGCAACCAGCCATTGGCCCTTTCTTGCGGATTCGCGCGATCCGGCTTGCGCATCCGCGCGTTATTGCGTTTTTTGCCCGTCCAGCCTGTAGAGCGTCGGTCTCCGGTCCTCGAACACCGGAATGCGCCGGCGCACGTCCGCCACCAGATCCAGATCGATGTCCGCCGTCAGGATCGTCTCCCCTTCGCCCGCTTCGGCCACGATTTCGCCCCACGGGTCGATGATCATCGAATGGCCGAAGAAGTCCGTGCCGCTGCTCGATCCGACCCGGTTGCAGGCGGCGACGTACATCTGGTTCTCGATCGCCCGCGCCCGGAGCAGCGTCCGCCAATGCTCAAGCCGGGGATGCGGCCACTCCGCCGGCACGACCAGCAGTTGCGCGCCCGCCAGCGCGAGCGTCCGCGCGAGCTCGGGGAAGCGGATGTCGTAGCAGATCATGGCGCCGATCCGGACGCCGTCGAGCTCGGCCAGCCCGATCCGCTGCCCGGGCCGGAGATGCTTCTCCTCGTCCATCAGCCGGAACAGATGGATCTTGTCGTACTCGCCGGCCGGCTCCCCGCCGCGGCCGAAGATCCGGAGCGTGTTGTAGACGCCGTCTTCCCGGCGCTCCGCGATCGATCCGGCGATCACGTTCACGCCGTGCCGGCGGCAGAATTCCGCCGCGAACGCGCGCGTCCGTTCGCCCGCCGGATCGGCGATCGCATCGATCACCTCCAGCGCGTAGCCGGTGTTCCACATCTCGGGCAGGACGATCAGATCCGGCTTGTCCGCCGCCGCCCTCTCCATCCGCTCGGCCGCCCGCGCGAAATTTTCGTCCGGGCTTCCCGCGTCCACGTGCATCTGCACGAGCGAAATCCGCATGCTGCGACCCATCCGCATAACCTCGCCTTCCGAATTGCGCCGTTCCTTCTCATATTACCCCGACATGCCGTCGTGTCAAGTTGGCAACACTATCGGAAACATCCTCCCCCGATGAAGGAGTTGATCCCATGCCGAGAATGTTGATGGCCGCAATCCTCGCCCTGACGCTGGCCGCGGCGCCCGGACAGGCCTTCGCCGCGCAGCAGGCGGAGCGCTTCCCCGCCGGACCGGTGCAGGTATTCGACGTGCAAGCCGGCAGCGTCGTCCATGCCGTCGAGAACGACGAGGAATTCCAGACGATGGCGCGGGAATGGCTGCGCTCGGTGACCGGCCTTTCGCCGAAGCTCCGCCCCGACGAAAGCTGCGGCTTCGTCTACCGCGTGCCGTTGGCTGAGCCCGGCGCGGTCCGGATCGGCGAAACGACGATCGCCGTGCGCGACGTCTTCCTGTTCCATTGCAAGCGGGACAAGCCGCTGCTGCTCGTCTTCGACGCGTCCAACCGGCCGTATCTGTTGAATTTCGACGCCGATCTGAAGCCGTTCCTGCGCAAGCTTGCCGCCCCGGGGTCGCCGCCGGCGCCCGTCCCCCGCTGACGGAACGGCTTTCCCTGTGCCAACCGTCCATTTCGCAGTATTCCGACCGTTTCACCATGATAAATTTGCCCCGATCCGCTCGACAGCCCATCCGTTCCGTGCTAGAGTTAAATATCATGTCCAACCGCCGGCAACCGGCGCAAGCCGGAACCGCCCGGAACGGAACGAAACCGGAGTGGATCGCATGGAACGACAGATCGCCCGCTTCAAGGTCGAACCGGCGCGGCGCATGCAGGAGCTGCCGACGCAGTTCTTCGCGAAGCTGTCCGCCAAGGCGGCGGCGCGCATCGCCGAAGGATACGATGTCATCAATCTCGGCCAGGGCAACCCGGACCGTCCGACGCCGCAGCCGATCGTCGAGAGGCTGAAGCAGGCGGCCGACAATCCGCTGTATCACAAATATCCGCCGTTCAGCGGCTTCCGCTTCCTGAAGGAAGCCGTGGCGAAACGTTACGAGGAAGACTACGGCGTGAAGCTCGATCCCGATACGGAGGTCGCGATTCTGTTCGGCGGCAAGACGGGCCTTGTCGAGATCAGCCAATGTCTGCTCGATCCGGGCGACGTCTGCCTCGTGCCGGACCCCGGCTACCCGGACTACTGGTCGGGCGTGGCGCTGGCCGGCGCGCGGATGGCGTTCATGCCGCTCGCCGCGTCGAACGGCTTCCTGCCGGACTACGGCGCGCTGGACCCCGCCGACCTCAAGCGCGCGAAGCTGATGTTCGTCAACTATCCGAACAATCCGACCGGCGCGGTCGCCGACGCCGGTTTCTACGCGGAGACGGTCGAGTTCGCCGCGCGGCACGGCATCGTCGTCGCGAGCGACTTCGCGTACGGCGCGATCGGCTTCGACGGCAAGCGTCCGGTCAGCTTCCTCGAGACGCCGGGCGCGAAGGAAGTCGGCATCGAGTTCTACACGCTTTCGAAGAGCTACAACATGGCCGGCTGGCGCGTCGGGTTCGCCCTCGGCAATGCCGACGTCATCCGCCTGATCAACCTGATCCAGGACCATTACTATTGCAGCCTGTTCGGCGCGATCCAGGAAGCGGCGGCCTTCGCGCTGTCCGGCCCGCAGGATTCCGTCCGCGATCTGTCGGCGATGTACGAGCGGCGCCGCGACGCGCTGTTCCGCGCCCTGGACCGGATCGGCTGGAGGGCCGCGAAGCCGGGCGGCTCGTTCTTCTGCTGGCTGCCCGTGCCCGCCGGGCACACGTCTGAATCGTTCGCCGAGCTCGTCTTCGAGCGTGCGGACGTCGTGCTCGCCCCCGGCGTCGGCTTCGGCCGGTCCGGCGAGGGCTACGTGCGGCTCGCGCTGCTGGCCGACGAAGCGCGCCTCGAGGAAGCGGCGGAGCGGATCGGCCGCCTCGGCCAGTTCGGATAGGACGGCCCGCGCGGGATGTCAGCCCCGCGAACTTTACAGCCATGCGGTTTCATGGTATGGTAAAGCCAAAGAGCTTCCATATTTCAAGCGTGATGACGGGACCAGTAAGCATGTTGAAGGCGCGTCCAGAGAGCGGAATCGAAGGCCCCGGCGGATCGACGATCCTCCGGCACGCCTTGGCTGCGAGAATCCGCCGCGCTCCGTGCCGAACCCACCCCCGAACGGCCGGCGACGAGCCGGACAGCTCCTGCTGTTATCAGGATTCGAGTCGGACGGCGCCCGATGGCGTCGTCAACAAAGGTGGTACCGCGGAAGCGCAGACTTTCGTCCTTTGCCGGGCGAAGGTCTTTTCTTTTTGACGGCCCGACAGCACCAGACACAAGGAAGGATGCATATGAGCGAACGCATCGTCGTGAAGATCGGATCCAGTTCCCTGACATCCGACGAGGGCGGTCTGAACCGGGACCGCGTCGAGTTTTTCGCCGGCGAGCTCGCGGCCCTGCACCGGACCGGGCGGCAGGTGCTGCTCGTCTCCTCGGGCGCCGTTGCGGCCGGATTCCGGATAATCGGCTACCCGTCACGGCCGAGGCAGCTCCACGAGAAGCAGGCGGCGGCGGCCGTCGGCCAGGCGCTGCTCATGCAGGCTTACCAGGAAGCGTTCGGCAAGAGCGGCATCGTCGCCGCGCAAATCCTGCTCACCCGGCACGACTTTTCGAACCGGCAACGCATCCACAACGCGCTGGCGGCGCTGGAGGAGCTGCTCCGCCGCGGCGTCGTTCCGATCATCAACGAGAACGACACCGTCACGGTGGAGGGGCTCAAGTTCGGCGACAACGACAATTTGTCGGCGCTCGTCGCCAACCTCGTCCGAGCGAAAAAGCTGATCATCCTGACCGACACGGACGGCCTTTACACCGACGATCCGCGCCGCAACCCGGAAGCGCAGCGCATCGAACGGGTGACCGAGATCAACAAGCGGATCATGGCCGTCGCGGGCGGCGCGGGCAGCGCCGTCGGCACCGGCGGCATGCGCTCGAAGATCGAGGCGGCGCGCGTCGCGATGCGCGGCGGCGTGCAGGCGTTCGTCGGCAAGGCGAGCGAGCCCGGCGATCTGCTCGCCGCGGTCGAAGGCCGCGGCCGGGGCACATATTTCGATACCGATTTCCACAACCTGCCGATGAAGAAGCAGTGGATCGGCTTCCATTCGACGCCGAGCGGCCGCATCGCCGTCGACGAAGGCGCGGCCCGGGCCCTCGTCAGCGAAGGCCGCAGCCTCCTCCCCGCCGGCATCACCGGCGCGGAGGGCGAGTTCCATCCGGGCGACGTCGTCGAAGTCGTCGGTCCGGACGGCGCGCCGATCGGCCGCGGCGTCGTCAATTACGCTTCGTGGCAGGTGCAGGCGGCCGCCGGCCTCGGCACCGACGAGGTGCGCAAACGGGTTGACGTCGTCCGCATCGAAGTCATCCACCGGGACGAATGGGTTTCGTTCCCGCGCTGAATACCGGAACCGGATCAACGAACCGCACATGGAGGGATCAGGCATGAGCCAAACCACGATTCTCGAAGTGAAGGAGAAGGCGCTGGCCGCGCGCGGCGCGCTGGCGGCGATGAACCGGCTGACGACGGAACAGAAGAACCGGGCGCTGCTCGCGATGGCCGACGCGCTCGTGCGCGAGCGGGACGCGATCATCGCCGCGAACCGGGAAGACCTGGCGCGCGGGGAGGCTAACGGCACCTCCGCCTCCCTGCTCGACCGGCTGAAACTCGACGAGAAGCGGATTGACGGCATCGCGGAGGGACTGCGGCAAATCGTCGGGCTGCCCGATCCGATCGGCGAAGTGCTGGAAACGTTCGAGCGCCCGAACGGGCTGCGCATCGAGAAGGTGCGCGTCCCGCTCGGCGTCATCGGCATCATCTACGAAGCGCGGCCGAACGTCACCGTCGATGCGGCCGGGCTCTGCCTGAAGACCGGCAACGCCGTCGTGCTGCGCGGCGGCTCGGCGGCGATCGAATCGAACCGGCGGATCGTCGACGTCCTGCGCCGCGCCCTGGCCGGCACCGACATGCCGCCGGACGCGCTGCAGCTCATCGAGGATTCCGATCGCCGTTCGGTCGACGCCATGCTGAAGCTGAACGGCCTGCTCGACGTCATCATCCCGCGCGGCGGCGCCTCGCTGATCCGCAATGTCGTCGAGAACGCGACCGTGCCGGTCATCGAGACCGGCGCCGGCATCTGCCACACCTTTGTCGACGAGAGCGCCGATCCGGAGATGGCCGCGCGCATCGCGTTCAACGCGAAGGTTCAGCGTCCGTCGGTGTGCAACGCGATGGAGACGCTGCTCGTCCACCGCGCATTCGCGGCAAGGCATCTCCACGATCTGCTCCGCCCGCTCGCCGAAGCCAATGTCGAACTGCGCGGCTGCGAGGAGACGCGCCGCCTCTATCCCGGCGTGCGTCAGGCGACGGATGAAGACTACGCGACCGAGTACAACGATTACATCCTGAACGTGCGGATCGTCGGCGGGCTGGACGAAGCCCTTGCCCATATTGAAACATTCGGCACGAAGCATTCCGAGTGCATCGTGACCGAAGACCTAGCGAACGCGGAACGGTTTCTGCTTGAAGTCGACGCCGCGGCCGTCTACCACAACGCGTCGACCCGTTTCACGGACGGCTTCGAGTTCGGCTTCGGCGCGGAAATCGGCATCAGCACGCAGAAACTGCACGCCCGCGGCCCGATGGGTCTGCCCGAGCTGACATCGACGAAGTACCGGGTCTTCGGCAGCGGGCAGATCCGCGGGTAATGAAGGAGCGACCGGACATGAACCATGAACTTGCCGGACGCAAACTCTGCTTCTGCGGCGCCGGCTCGATGGCGGAGGCGATCGTGCGCGGCCTGCTCGCCGCCGGGCTCTCGCGGCCGGAAGACATCACGATGCTCAACCGGTCAAACGCGGACCGGCTTGCCGAACTGTATGCGCGTTACCGCGTGAACATTGCGGCGGACGAGGCGGCGCGGGAACAGGCGATGCGCGGGGCGGACATCCTTTTCCTGTGCATGAAGCCGAAGGACGCGGCCGGCGCGCTGCGCCGCCTCTCCCCCTTCGTCCGGGACGGCCAGCTTCTGATCTCCGTCATCGCCGGCCTTTCCATCGACGTGATCGGGAAGCTCGTCGGCCGCCGGCTGCCGATTGCGCGCACGATGCCGAACACATCGAGCACGATCGGCCTCGGCGCGACCGGCATCAGCTTCAGCGGCGAGGTATCGGACGAACAGCGGGAGACGGTGCTGAGGATGTTCGAAGCCGTCGGCGTCGCCCGCGTCGTCGACGAATCGCTGATCGACGCCGTTACGGCGCTGTCGGGCAGCGGTCCCGCCTATCTGTATTACATGATGGAAGCGATGACCGACGCGGCCGTCGCGCTCGGGATTCCCGCGGACACCGCGCGGGAGCTGACCGTGCAGACCGTGCTCGGCGCGGCGAAGATGGTGCTCGAAACCGGCGAGGAACCGGCCGTGCTGCGCCGCAAGGTCACCTCGCCCGGCGGCACGACGCAGGCGGCCATCGAGACGTTCGAGCGTCTCGATTTCCGGAGAGCGGTCGAGCGGGCGATGCGCCGCGCGGCGGAACGGGCCGCCGAACTGGGCGCGGATTTGGAAAGGAGCATGACGGAATGAACGGATATTGCCGTGCAACCTACCGTCTGTATGACGAGAAAGCCGATTTCGCCAAGAAGGCGCTCGGCATCGCGGTCGGCCTCACCGTCGGAAGCTGGACCGACCTCCCCGAAGCGCGCAAGGCCGAGATGGAGAAGCATCTCGGCAAGGTCGTCGCCGTCACCGAGGTGCCGGCGGCGGATTCGCCGACCGGGGAGCGGTACGCCGACATTGTCATCGACTACCCGGACATCAACTTCAGCCGCGACATCCCGGCGCTGCTCGTCACCGTGTTCGGCAAGCTGTCGATGGACGGGCGGATCAAGCTGATCGACCTCGAGTTCTCGGATGAATTTCTTTCCGCCTTTCCGGGGCCGAAGTTCGGCATCGGAGGCGTGCGCAGGCTTCTCGGCGTCCATGACCGGCCGCTGCTGATGAGCATCTTCAAGTCGGTCATCGGCCACGACCTGCCGAATCTGCGGGATCAGTTCCTGCAGCAGGCGCTCGGCGGCGTCGACCTGATCAAGGACGACGAGATCCTGTTCGAGAACCCGCTCACGCCGCTCGAAAAGCGTGTGGAGACCTGCATGGCCGCGGCGACGGAGGCGAAACAAACGACCGGCCAGGAGCTGCTGTACGCCGTCAACCTGACCGGACCGACCTTCATGCTCGCGGAGAACGCCAGGCGTGCCATCCGGGCCGGCGCGAACGCGCTGCTGTTCAACGTGCTCGCCTACGGCTTCGACGCGCTCGCGGAGCTCGCCCGCGATCCGGAGATCAACGTGCCGATCGTCGCGCATCCCGCGCTCGCCGGCGCGTTCTATCCGTCGCCGCATCACGGCATCGCCGCGCCGCTCTTGCTCGGCAAGCTGATGCGGCTCGCCGGCGCCGACCTCGTCCTGTTCCCCTCCCCCTACGGCTCGGTCGTGATGCCGAAGGAGGAGACCCAAGCCGTGAAAGACGCGCTCACGGACAACGCTCCGCCGCAGAAGGCCAGCTTCCCGGTTCCGTCGGCCGGCATCCATCCCGGCCTCGTGCCGCTCCTCCACCGCGACTTCGGCCTCGATGTCGTCGTCAACGCGGGCGGCGGCATCCACGGTCATCCGCTCGGCACCGCCGCCGGCGGGCGCGCCTTCCGGCAGGCGATTGACGCGACGCTCGCCGGCGAGCATCTGCGCGCGGCCGCGGAGCGCCACGGCGAGCTGCGGGCGGCGATCGAAGCGTGGGGGATCCGGGAATGACGGGGACGAAGGAACGGATCATTTTCTGCGACTTCGACGGCACCATCACGATGAACGACAACATCGTCGCGGTCATCCGCCACTTCGACCCGCCCGGCTGGCAGCAGATCGTGGACGACGTCATCGCCGAGCGGAAATCGATCCGCAAGGGTGTCGGCGAGATGTTCCGGCTGCTGCCGACCTCGAAGAAGGATGAGATCATCGACTTCGCGGTGAACAATGCCGTCATCCGTGAAGGGTTCGCCGAGCTGCTCCGCTTCTGCAGGTACGAGGGGATCGAGTTCTATGTGACGAGCGGCGGCATCGACTTTTTCGTCTATCCGATCCTCTCGAAATTCGACATCCCGCGCGACCACATCTTCTGCAACGGCAGCGACTTCTCCGGCGAACGCGTCGAGATCACGTGGCCGCATCCGTGCGAGCCGCCCTGCGCGAACGATTGCGGCATGTGCAAGACGACGATCATGCGCCGCTTCCCGCCCGAGCGGTTCGAGCGGATTGTGATCGGCGACAGCGTGACCGACTTCGAAGCGGCCATGATGGCCGACGCGGTGTTCGCGCGGTCGCATCTGACCGAGAAATGCAAGGCGCTCGGCGTGCCCTACACGCCGTTCGAGACGTTCCACGACGTCATCGACGCGCTGGAAGAGAGGATTTTGTCATGAGCAACGAATTTGCGCGCATCACAACCGAGGAGAAGCAGCGCGCCCTGACCGGGCTTGCGGAGCTGAAGGCGGCGCTCGCGGCCCGCGGTCTGTTCCCGGGCACGAGCGGCAACCTGTCCGTGCGCGTCGGCGATTACAGCCCCGAGCGGTTCCACTTCGCGATCACGGCGAGCGGCAAGGACAAGTCGCGCTCGACGCCGGAAGACTTCCTGTTCGTCAACCAGGACGGCCGGCCGGCCGAAGCGACAGGACTGAAGCCGTCCGCCGAGACGCTCATCCATTGCGAGATTTACCGGCTGACGGGCTGCGGCGCCATCGCCCACGTCCACACCGTGTTCAACAACGTCGTCTCCGAATGGTTCTGGGAGCGGCGCGCGGTGCCGGTCCACGGCGTCGAACTGATCAAGGCGTTCAACATCTGGGAGGAAGAGGCCTCGATCGACATCCCGATCGTGCCGAACTACGCCGACATTCCGCGCATCGTACCCGAAGTGACGGAGTGGCTCGATCCGCGCGTCCCCGGCATCCTGTTGCGCAAGCACGGCATCTACGCCTGGGGCCGCGACATCGCGGAGGCGAAGAAGCATCTCGAGGCATTCGAGTTTCTGTTCGAATACGTCTACCGCTGGGAGCTGCTCCAGGGCGGCCGGCGGTAAAAGATGAAGCCCGGACACCCCCGATCCGATTCGGGGATATCCGGGCTTTCACGCTTCATGCGCGTCCGCGGAATTGCCGCGAGTGCAGCCGCGCCTCCTCGGCGGTCGTGATCCGGTTCCGGCTCCACTCCAGCAAAATGCGGTCGATGTAGCGGAAATGCAGCTTGCCCGCGAACACCGCCTCTTTCAGCGCGACGCGGATCAATTCCTCGGGATAGCGATCCTGGTCCAGCCAGGCCGAGATCGTCTCGAGCTCCATCGGCGACAGCGGCCGCCCGAATTCGCGCTCGAATACGGCGAACAGATTCGGCGTCCGCTCGCGCTCCTCCTCCCTCCGGACCGCGGAATGGGCCGAACCGGAGCGCGGCGCGCCGCCCGACGCGGTCGGGACCTCCGTTTCCCGGAACGCGGCCGCCGCCTGTTCGTACCAGCCGGTCCAACGGTACGCCTCCGAACGGACGCCCGTCTCCGGATCGACCCGCTCGTCGATCGCGAGGAATCCGCGGCGGATCAGGCCGCCGATCAGTTCGGCGGCCCGGTCGGCGCCGATCCCCATCCGCCGGCCGATCTCGTCCGGCGTCGGGAACGCGTTGCCCTCCGCCAGGCGGAAACCGGCGATTTGCAGCAACAGAACGAACTCCGTGTCGGACAGCCCGAGCGCGCGGGCGGAGCGCAGCACGAAATGCGGCACGAACACGCCGCCCTCCGCCAGCAGCCCGGCGCCGGCCGCCGCCGAATGTTCACGCCTCGATTCGGTCATTCGCATCCTCCTCCCGCGGCCGTCCGCCGCCCGGCATTCACCGGCCGCCCGCCGCGTCTCCCGTCGCCTTGCGCTCCGACACGAGCCGGAACGTGTCGCGCGCGATGATCAGCTCCTCGTTCGTCGGCACGACGAGCACCTTGACGCGCGATGCCGGCGTCGAGATGACGCGCGCCTCCTTCGACCGCTGCCGGTTCGCCGCCTCGTCCAGCTCGAGGCCGAGGAACGTCAGCCCGTCGCACACCGCCTTGCGCACATCCGGCGAATTCTCGCCGATGCCCGCCGTGAAGACGAGCGCGTCGAGCCCGTTCATCGCCGCGGCATAAGCGCCCACATACTTGCGCAGCCGGTAGCAGAACATGTCGAATGCGAGCTGCGCGTTTCGGTCCCCGTCCTCCATCGCTTCGATGATTTCGCGCATGTCGCCGCTGAAGCCCGAGATCGCAAGCATGCCGGAGTGCTTGTTCAGCATCGAATTCACTTCGCCGAGCGTCAGCTCTTCCTTGCTCATGACGAACGGCACGATGGCCGGGTCGATGTCGCCGCTGCGCGTGCCCATCATGAGCCCCTCGAGCGGCGTCAGCCCCATGCTCGTGTCGACCGAACGACCGCCATCGATCGCGGCGCAGCTCGCGCCGTTGCCGATGTGGCAGGTGACCATCTTGAGCTCGGAGATCGGCCTGCCGATCAATGCGGCCGCCCGCTCGCTCACGTAGAAATGCGACGTGCCGTGGAAGCCGTATCGCCGGATCTTATGCCGCCGGTACAGCACCATCGGGATCGGATACAGATAGGCGTGGCGCGGCATCGTCTGATGGAACGCGGTGTCGAACACGACCGCCTGCGGCATGTTCGGCATGTTCTGCTCGACCGCGTTGATCCCCATCATCGCGGCCGGATTGTGCAGCGGCGCGAGGTCGAACAGATCGCGGATGCCGCGCTTCACCTCATCGTCGACGAGCACCGATTCCTTGAACGTCTCCCCGCCGTGCACAACCCGGTGGCCGACCGCCTCGATCTCGGCGATCGAGCCGACGACGCCATGCTCCCGGTGCAGGAGCAGATCGAGCACGCGCCGCACCGCCGTCACGTGGTCGAGAATCTCGCTCACTTCGCGGACGCCCGCCTTTCCGGCCGGCTCGTGCGTCACGATCGCCGACTCCGTGCCGATCCGCTCGACGCGGCCGCTCGCGAGCACCGACTCGTCCTTCATGTTGTAGAGCTGGTATTTGATCGACGAACTGCCCGCGTTGATGACCAATATTTTCATAGCCGATCCCCGTCCTCGTCGTACTTGAAGAACCCTTCTCCCGTCTTCACACCGAGCTGCCCGGCGCGGACCATCTTCTTCAGCACGACGGACGGACGGTACTTGAGCTCCCCGTACTCCCGGAACATCTGTTCGAGCGCCGCAACGACCGAATCCAGGCCGAAACGGTCCGCCATCTCGAACGGGCCGTGCTTGAACGAATAGCCGATCCGCATCGCCTTGTCGATATCCTCCGCCGTCGCGACGCCTTCCTGGAGCAGATTCGCCGCCTCGTTGATGAACAGGCAGATGAGCCGGGACGTCACGAACCCCGGCGATTCGTACACCTGAATGCCCTGCTTGTTCAGCGTCTCCTCGACGAACCGCCGCACCGCCTCGAACGTCTCGTCCGACGTCTTCAGGCCGCGGATCAGCTCGACGACGTCCACCTTGAACGCGGGATAAATGAAATGAAGTCCGATGACGCGCTCCGGATGCGCGGTCACGCCGGCCAGCTCCGTCAGGCTGAGCGTCGACGTGTTGCTCGCGAGGATGATGTGCGGCCCGCAGACGCGGTCCAGCTCGGCAAACACCTGTTTCTTGACGTTCAGTTCCTCCGACACCGTCTCGATGACCATGCCGCATTCGGCCATTTCGTCCAGCGACCCTGCCGGGCGGATCCGTCCGAGGATCAGCTTCTTCTCGGCCTTCGTCAAGGCCCATTTCTCGATCTGTTTGTCGAGGCTCTGCTCGATTTGGCGCAGACCGTGCGCGAGCTGCTGCTCCGTCCGGTCGGCCAGCAGCACGTCCAGCCCCTTCATCGCCAGCATTTCCGAGATGCCCTGGCCCATCGTTCCCGCGCCGACGACGCCGACTTTGCGAATCGTCAAGCCGATCACCTGCTTTGTCCCGTAGTACGACACGCTATCATTATACCGTATGCCGCTCACAAAAAAGAAGGCGTCCGGACGGACACCTTCCATCGTTCACACAACCGTCAGATTCGGACAGCCTTCGCCCTCAACGTTCCAAAACAAGATCCGCTGATGCGACGCGCCGCCGCCTCGTCCGGAACTGCCGCATCTTCACGCGCCCGCGCGCAGTGAGCCGCGCAGAAACTCGCGAAACGTGTCTCCGCTCAGCGTCTCCTCGCGCATCAGAATATCGAGCGACCGCTCGAACACATCCCGGCGTTCCGCGAGCAGCGCCTTCGTTTTCTCCATCAGCCGGTCGAGCAGGTCCCGCGCCACGCGGGAAAACGTCTCGGGCGACAGCATGCCCGGATCGACGATGCCGAGCTCGGTCAGGCCTGATTCGGCCATCGTGCGGACGATGTTCATCGCCTGCTCGAAGTCGCCGCGCGACCCGGTGCTGCGGCCGCCGTAGAACAGCTCCTCCGCCGCCGCGCCCGCCAGCGCGACCATGATCTGGCCTTCGAGGAATTCCGCCGTATACAGGTAGCGGTCCTGCTGCGGATTGTGGCGCACATAGCCGAGCGCCTGCCCGCGCGGCGACAGCGCGACCGTCGAGACGCTGCCCGGCCGGACGATCTCGGCCATGATCGCGTGGCCCAGTTCGTGGAGCGCCACCCGCTCCCGCTCTTCCTTCGTCGCCTCGCGGTCCGTCTTCTCGCCCATCATCACCTTGTCGATCGCCATCGTCAAATGATGCATTTCGATGCATTCGGATTCTTCACGCATGGCGTAGATGGCCGCCTCGTTCATGACGCTCTCGAGCTGGGCTCCCGAGAAGCCGAACGTCTCCTCCGCGACCTTGTCCAGATCGGCCGTCTCGCCGAGCGGCTTGCCGGCGGCGTGGATCGACAGGATGTGCCGGCGGCCTTTCTTGTCCGGCAGATCGACCGCGATGTGCCGGTCGAACCGTCCCGGGCGCAGCAGCGCGCTGTCGAGGGTGTCCTTGCGGTTCGTCGCCGCGATGAGCAGGATGCGGGGGGATTCGTCCGTCTGGATGCCGTCCATCTCGGTCAGAAGCTGATTGAGCGTCTGGTCGTACTCGCGGTGCTGGCCGCCGTCGCGCTTGCCGCCGATCACGTCGATCTCGTCGATGAAGATAACGGCGCTGTTCTTGCCCGACTTCTGCGCCTTCCGGCGCGCTTCGCGGAACAGTTCGCGAATGCGGCTCGCGCCGACGCCGACGTACATCTCGACGAACTCGCTGCCCGAAGCCGCGACGAAGACGGAGTCCGTATAATGGGCCGCCGCCTTCGCGAGCAGCGTCTTGCCGGTGCCCGGCGGCCCGGTGAGCAGGATGCCCTTCAGCGGCCGGATGCCGAAGCGTGCGATCTCGTCCGGGCGGATCAGAAATTCAAGCGCCTCCGTCAGCTCCTGCTTCGCCCGTTCCTGTCCCCCGATCTCGTCGAACGAAAGCATCGGCGGCTTCTTCCCGGCGGACGGCTTGCCGCCGCCCAACGCGGTCAGTTGGCCGCGCGACCGGACGGCGAAGAGCAGGACGCCGAGGAAGGCCGCGGCCAGCACGATCGGCACGACGTTGACACCGATATAGTACAGAAACAGCAGCAGCACCGGCGCGAAGCCGATCAGCATCTCCTTCCAGTACCTAAGCATTCGGCCACACCCCCAGCGCGGCGGGCTGGCGGGGAAGCACGACATATTTGACCGCGCCTTCCAGCTTCATCGTGATATAGACGTTCTGCTCGTCCATCTCCGTCTCCATTGCGAGTCCGGGATGGGCGGCCTCGAGCGCGCGCGCGGTCTCCGGAATGTCCGCGTACCGGCGGGTTTCCATCGCCTGCGCGATCGCGAACAGCGCCGACGACCAGATCTTCTCCAGCCTCTCGTCCCGCTCCTGGCGGATGATCAGCTCAAGCTCGCGTCCGCCGAGCGAATGGCCGGCCTGTTCCCTTATATGGCGATAGACGTCGGCGAGACCGACGCTTCCGTCCAGGGCAATCTCCACCGTCACCCGATCGGCGGTCACGACCGGATCGGAAGCCGTCACGCCCTCGATGCCGGCAAAGGTGACGGCCAGCGGCTGTTCGACGACAAAATGGCGGTATCCGAACCAACCTCCGAACAACACGGCGCCGGTCAGTAGCGCCGTCAGCAGCACGGGGACAATGCGGATCTGCGTCATCTGTGGTGCCTCCTTCCCATGCGATGCCGTATGCCATAAAAGTATAATAGCATACGCGAGACACCGAATGGGCCGGCAATAACAGGCAGGTCGCGCAATCAGCCGTTTTGCGCGGCGAAAAAAAAAAAA